>Ga0194132_10000292_pt1 | contig 104852 bp, 87 predicted proteins | sample TA2KigOf80mmetaG_FD_148612 | JGI IMG/M metagenome (GOLD analysis project Ga0194132, IMG submission 148612) | Freshwater microbial communities from Lake Tanganyika, Tanzania - TA2015054 Kigoma Offshore 80m | ecosystem: Environmental > Aquatic > Freshwater > Lake | place: Tanzania: Lake... | reverse complement strand
ATCAGCACATCCAGCCACCCGAACTCCCCGATCACCCGCCGGAACATCTCCTGCACCGCCCTTTCCTGCGAAACATCTCCCTGCACCACCAACTCTCGCCCCTCTTCATCCCCCCGCGCCGCCCGCACCATCTTCCGCGTCTCCTCCGCCGCCTCCGCCCCGCTCCGGTAATTGATCGCGACATTCGCGCCTTCCCGCGCAAACCTCACCGCAATCGCCTGCCCAATCCCCGACGACGCCCCCGTGATCAGCACGTTCTTTGCTTGCAGTCGTCCCATATGTCCGTCGTGGGGCGGGCTTCAGCCCGCGCGAGGCTTCCGCCTCGCCTACGCCCGAGCACCCACCGGTACCCGCGCCGTGGGCCCCTCCTGGAACCTCACCGACACCAGCTTCGAAATCCCCGGCTCCTGCATCGTCACCCCGTAGAGCGACTCCGACGCCTCCATTGTCCGCTTGGCGTGCGTGATGATGATGAACTGCGTCTGGCCCGCCATCTCACTCAACAGTCCCATCAGCCGCTGAATATTCGGCTCGTCCAGCGGCGCGTCCACCTCGTCCAGCACGCAGAACGGGCTCGGCGTGAACTGGAAGATCGCCATCAGCAGGCTCAGCGCCGTCAGCGCCTTCTCCCCGCCCGACAGCAGCAGCACGTTCTGCAGCCGCTTGCCCGGCGGCGACGCCACAATGTCGATCCCGCTCTCGTTCACATTCGATTCGTCCGTCAGGCGCATCTCCGCCATCCCGCCCCCGAACAGCTTCGTGAACGTCTGCTTGAAATTCTCGTTGATCGCCGTGAACGCCTCCGTGAACCGCCGCCGCGATTCCACATCAATCTCCTGAATCGCCTTCTCCGTATCCCGGATCGAATCCAGCAGATCCTGCCGCTGCGCGTTCAAGAAGTCGTACCGCTGCTGCGCCTCTTCGTACTCCTCCAGCGCTTGCGGATTCACCGGACCCAGCGACTCGATACGCGCCTTCACCTGGTTGTACTTCTCCTCGGCCTCCGCCAGCTCGATCTCGCCGATCTCGCCTTCCTCCGCCGCCGATAGCTCCTCCAGCCCGGCCTTCAGCTCCTTCTGGCAGGTCTCTTCCATGTACCGCCGCTCCGCGCGCCGCTCCACCATCTGCATCTCGATCTGCGCGCGCTTCTCCTGCGACTCCTGCACCTTCAGCCGCAGCTCCCGCAGCGCCTCTTCCATCGCCGCCAGCTGCTCTCTCTGTCCGGATTCCTCCGCCGCAAGCGCATTCGCCTGCTGCTCGGCCCCCGCGATCTCGCCCGCCAGCGCACCAGCTCGTTCCTCCAGCGTCGTATTGTCCACTGAAAGACGCTCCCGCTCCGCCTTCAACCGCTCCATCTCCGCCGCGATCTCCGCGCCCCGGCGCGCCAGCGCCTCCGCCTGCGCCTCCAGCCGCAACTGCGCCGCACGTTCCGCACGCCGCCGCTCCTCCTGCTCGGCCACCGCGATCCGCAGCGCCGAATGCTCTTCCGACACACGGCTCACCTCGGCCTGCAAGCCTTCTATCTGATGCCGCGCCTCCTCCATCGCCTGTTCCTGCTGCTGCCGGGCCTGGTCCTTCTCCTCCGCCAGCTTCAGGTTCTGCTCGCGCTGCGCCGCCGCACGCTCCTGCTCTTTCTCGATCCGCTGCAACTCCATCCGCGCCACCGACACCTTCGAGTTGCTCCGTGAAAATTCCTCCGCCAGCCTCCGGATCTCATGATCCAGCGCCAGCGCCTCTTTCTCCTGACCCTGCTGCTCCGCGCGCAGCCGCTCCAGTTCTTCGCCCAGCAGTTGCAGCTCCTGCTCCAGCGTCTCCAGCTCCACCGCCGTCTCTTCCTCGGCGCGCTTCTTCGCCGCCACCAGCGTCGTCAGCTCTCTCAGTTCCCTCTTCAATCCCAGCGGTCCGCTGCCTGTCTTCTTCCCGCCGCTCACCGCGTGGCCCTGATAGCAAACGCCGTCCGTCATCAGGAAATAGAAGTCCGGATACTGCTGCGCCAGCCGCTGCGCCGTCCCGCGATCCTCCACCAAGAAGCACCGCGACAGCCGCGGTATCAGCGCCGCAGGCGCCTGCGTCAGCCCGTTCGTCATCCGCAAAACATCGCTCAGCCGCGCCGCGATTCCCGTCTCCGGTCCGATCGCCGGCTCCGGCGCCGGCATCATCGACATTGCGTCGCCAGGTTCCGGATGCACCAGGAACGTCGCACGCCCATCCAAATCCGTCCGCATCAGGTCGATCCCGACCTCCGCCTGCGGCCAGTCCTTCACAATCACCCATTCCAGCTCTTCCTGCAGGAATTCCTCGGCCGCTTTTTCGTACGCCGCTTCCACGTCCACAAAATCGGCCAGCACGCCGGCAGGCTTCAACTCGTGCGCCTGCCCCTGCTCCACGCTCGAAAACAACCGCTTCACCGATTCGGTCGTGTAGGCCCGGTGCGACAGTATCTCCTCGAGCGAATCCTTCCGCGCCTTCAGCCGCGAACCTTCCGCGCGCAGCTGGTCCAGCTGCTTCCGCGCATCCGATGCCGCCTGCTTCCGCTGATTCGTGTCCGCTTCCACACGTCGCCGCTTATCCGCCGTCGTCTCCAACTCCAGCTGACGCTCGCTCAGCAGCTGGCTCACTTCCGCCTTCCGCGCCTCCAGCCTCTCCAGCTCCGCCGCCGCCATCTGCTCCTCGCGGCTCAACCGCGCCCGATCCCGCTCCAGCGATTCCAGATACGTCTCCACCTGCGCCAGTTGATTCTTCAGATGCGCCGCTTCGCCAAGGAGCCGCAGCACCTGCTGCCGCCCCGTCTCGATCGCCTGCTCCCGCTCCCGTAGCGCCGCCTGCGCCCGCTCCCGCTCCTGATTCTTCGCCTCCAGGTTCCCGCGCGCTTCCGCGGCCAGCTTCTCCAACTCCGCCAGCCGCTCCGCGTGCGCCTTCACCTCCGCCGCTACTTCGCCGCGCTGCGCCTCTACCCCCTGAATCTCCACCTCGCCCTGCATCAGCCGCGCCTCGATCGTCGAAATCTCCCGCCCCTGCGACTCCAGCCGCCCGCGCGTCCGCTCCGCCTCCAGCCGCAACTCGGCCAACTCCGCCCGCACTGCCGTCAGCTTCGCTTCCGTCGCATAACAGGCTTCCTGCAGCGCGTGCTGCTCCCGCTCTTTTTCCGACACACCGGCATTCAGCGCCTGAAACTCCTGCGTCGCCTCCGCCAGCTCCGCTGCAATCTGCGTCGCCGCCTTCTCCAGCAGCCGGAACTTGCCCACCAGCGTCTTGCGCAGCTGCACCACCATATCCGCGTGCAGCTCCTGATACCGCTTCGCCTTGCCCGCCTGACGCTTCAGCGAATTCGCCTGACGCCCAACCTCCTCCAAAATATCGAACACCCGCGACAGGTTCTGCTTCGCGCTCTCTAGCTTTGCTTCCGCCAGCCGCCGCTTCGTTTTGAACTTGCTTACCCCCGCCGCCTCCTCGATCACCGCACGCCGGTCCTGCGGACGCGAACTCAGCAACTGCCCAATGCGCCCCTGCTCGATAATTGCGTAGCTCTCCGGCCCCAGCCCCGTCCCCATGAACAGGTCCTGTATGTCCCGCAGCCGCGAGTGCTTCCCGTCGATCAGGTATTCGCTCTCCCCGCTCCGGTACAGCCGCCGTGTGATCGTCACTTCCTGCGCATGCGCCTTCGGATGCCCGTTCCCATTCCCGTTGCCGTGCCCGTTGCCGTTGGTCTCCACACCCAACTCCACTGGCTTCGGCTCCACATGGTTCGGATCCACCAGCACCATCGTCACCTGCGCCATGCTCAGCGGCTTGCGGTCCCGCGTCCCGGCGAAGATCACATCTTCCATCCGGCTCCCGCGCAGTGTCTTCGCGCTCTGCTCGCCCAGCACCCAGCTGATGGCATCGCTCATGTTCGACTTGCCGCACCCGTTCGGGCCCACGACGGCTGCGATTCCCGTACCGTGAAACCTCATCTCGGTACGGTCAAAGAACGATTTGAAACCCTGAATCTCGACGCGCTTGAGTCTTAGCAAAGGGGGCTCGCCCTCCAATAACTATTAATACGGGGCAAAAGGCCCGCGTCTCGGGGGATTGAACCCATCTTAGCCGACTCACGCCCGATTGTAAAGCACCCTACCCCTCAATTCTGTACCGCCATGCCCCTACCATACAACATCTTGTGCCCTACTTCCAAACTTTGCCCTCCTCACCCCTCCAGCGGATGACTCATCCGCAAACCCGGAAATCGCGTAAAGTCCCGGTCCGTGGTTACCAACTCCGAACCCGTCTCCAATGCCAGCGCCGCCAGCCACGCATCACTCACCTGGTTGTGAGCGTGCGGCCGGAAGCGGCCGCCTGCTGCTTGGCCTGGGAAAGCAGGTCATCCGGCAGATAAACCGTCGTCCTCACGCATCAAAGCATATCATCCAGACATTAAAATGTTAGCCCCCTTCCTCCTCCGTCTTCCTCCTCATCTCCTCCAGACTCACCTGAATCGACTGGTGCGACTTCATCAGCTCCGCCAGCAGCTCATCCCGCGACCTTGTACCCGCCGCCGGCGCACCCTCCGCCTTCTCGAGCAACGGCCACAATCGCGACCGGATGTCCGGCTCCAGCACGCTCTCCAGGTACTCCAGGGCCGTCCCCCGCAAATGCCGGTCCTCGGTATGCAGCCCGTGGAACGCGATCCGCAGCGGATCGGCCGGTAGCACAAGCGACAGCAGCGTGAACACGTGCTGCAAGCTCCGGCTCGTCCGCGTCCGCAAAAACTCATCGATGAACGGCGACCCCTCGGCATCCTCGGCCCGGTCCAGTAGCCGGTGGCTCTCCCACACCGCACGGCTCACTGTCACCTCCCGCCGGATCGCCTCGAAAATCCGCTTCTCCGGAATCCGCAGCTTCGGCATCTTTCCCTTCACCACCGCCAGCGCCCGCCCGCACTGAAACCGCACCTCGAACCGCCGGTCACTCAACCCCCCGATCAATCCCTCCGCCGTCCGTGACGTCGCGCATACGCTCAGCACGCGCGGCAGCCGCCGCCGGATCGTGAAGTCCACGTTCTTGTCCAATAGCGCGTCCACAAGCTGTCCCGTATGCTGCTCCGCGCAGCCGCGCAGCACCCGGATCACCTCGCCATAAACCTCGTCCCAGGCCAGCAGCTGCACAAGATGCGGCGCCAGATACGCCGGCACCGGCTCGATATGCTTCAACATCCGCAACACCCGCTCGGCTTCCCCGGATCTTAACTCCGCGATCTCCTGCAGCACCGGATCATTCTGCAGCGGCGCCGAGATCGGCCCGCTGAACACCGGCATCTCTTCCACCGAAATCCCGGCATCCGGCAACGGTACATTCTTCCGCAGCGGATCCAGGATGGCCGACGCCGGCATGACGAACGAATCGTAAACCCCCGACAGCCCGATCGGATCCGGCGGCTCCAGAATATCCAGCGCCTCGCCCCGCTCCCGCAACCCGTGCTCCAGCGCATCAATATAAGCCGATTGCAACCGGCTCGCCATCCAGATCCCTCCCAGTCCGACCAGAATCGCCGCCGTCAGAATCGACGGGTTGGCGAACACCGGCCCCAGCCCCAGCAGCACCGTCACAAATCCGCTCCCTACCGCATCCCCCAACCGGTCGAACCCGACATCCACAATCGGCTTCGCTGCCCGCTTCTCCCGCTTCGGCATCGGCGTGTAGAACAACTCATACCCGGCCCGGAACAGCGACCCACGGAAGATCGCCTCCAGCGCGCGCGCCAGCGTCGCCGTGACCACTCCCGGCAGCACCAGCGCACCCAATCCTCCAGCTGACACCGCAAACGGCAACGTCCCCACCGTCTTCGCCATCCCCAGCTTCGTCAGCGACCGCGCGCTGAACCCCGTCTGCACCACGAAGCTCAGCACTCCCACCAAGCCATAGAACACCGCGAAAAACCGCAGCAGGTTGTCCCCCGCCCCGTAAAACTCCACCGCCTTCGCCTTGAACACGTAATCGATCATCGCCGCGCTTACCGTGCCCAACAGCACCAGCACCGCCAGCGTCCGCAAGTACGGCGCACGCTGCAGAATGTTCCACCCGGAAACCGGCGGCGGCTCCAACTCCTTCACTCTCTCCGCCGCTCCGCGTTCCCCATGCAGCCCACGCAGCAGCGCCGCGCACGCCAAGTGGAACCCCGCCAGCACCGGCAGCATCAGTGGCATCGTGAACATCGCTCCCACCCGCTCCGCCAGCACCGTGCCCAAAATCCCGCCCACCGTTCCCGCGCCGGCGATCCTCCCCACCAGCCTCTTCGCTGTGCGCGGGTCGAACCGCTCATTCACAATCGACCAGAAACCCGACGTCAGCAGCGAGCCCAGGCTCACCACCATCAGATACACCAGCACCGCCGACAGCCGCGGAAACCTCTCGATCTGGCTCCACACCGCCAGCAGCAGCGCCGCGCTTGCCGCAAACGCCGCCGGCACCACCCGCCCCGGCGTCAGCCGCGTCATTGCGCGCGAACTCACCATCATGGACACGATCGATACGCCCGAGGCCGCGATCACCATCCGCGGCAGCATCGTCACATCGAAACTCGACAGAAACAGCGCGTCACGCACCGCCTTGCCCGCCACATGGTGCGCCATCATGAACAGGCAGGCGGCCATTGCCGCCCACACTGCTCCGCGCGACCCATGCTCCTCAGACACCGCGGCTCCTGTCCTCGGCCAGCGCCTCCAGCACCAATTGCCGGAACTGCTCCTTGCTCAGCGTGCTCCCGCCCAACTCCATCTTCCCCGGACGCCGCACCGGAAACTCCATCCCCGCCTCCAGGAACCGCCGCCGCAACCTCTTATTTACCTCCCGCCCCACGTCCCACTGCTTACCCGGATGCGTTTTGATGCGCGCCTTGATCAGCACAAACGTATCGGCCAGCTGATCCACCCCCAGCACCTCCAACGGTTCCATCACCTCCTCCTTATACGGATCCTCCGCCGAAACCTCCGCGCACACCTCCTTCAAGATCCGCACCGCCACTTCCGGATCATCCACGTACGACAGGTTCAGGTTAAACACGAAATAGGAGAACTCCTGCGTACGGTTCGCCAGCTTCGCGATGCTCCCGTTCGGAAACACGTGTACCGTGCCTTCGATATCGCGCAGCACCGTCGTCCGCAGGTTGATCTCCTCTACCTTGCCCGGCGTATCGTTGATCACCGCGATATCGCCCACCCGGATCTGGTTCTCCAAAATAATGAAAAACCCCGCGATCACGTCCCGCACCAGGTTCTGCGCCCCGAATCCCACCGCCAAACCCAGCACGCCCGCGCCCGCGATCAACGGAGCCACATCAAAGCCCAGCTCCTTCAGCATCATCACCAGCGCGAACGCGTACACCACCACCGTCGCCGTCTTCCGGAGGATTCCCGCGATCGTCGTCGCCTGCTTCTCCAGCTCGCGGTCCCGCCGCCCGTCGCGGTCCTGCAGTGCCCGCACGAAGAACAGCCACACTCCACGGATCAGCCGGTTCAGCACCAGCGTTGTTAGAAACGCGATCAGCAGTATCCCGCCGACGCGCCCCGCCTGAATCAGGTACGGGTAATAATCTGCGTTGCGCCAGTCCATTCCTTGGCGCGGCTTAGGCGCCCGCCACCTTGTTCTTCAGGATCCCCACGCCTTCCAGCTCCACCTCCACCACGTCCCCCGGCATCATCTTCTTCGTCGTTCCCGGCGTCCCCGTGTAGATCAAATCGCCGGGCTGCAGCGTCACCGCCTGGCTGATGTAGCTCACGATCGCCGCCGCGTCAAACAACAAATCCGACGTGTATTGTTTCTGCACTTCCTCCCCGTTCAGCCGCCCCGTCAGCAGCAGCTTCCCGTAATCCAGACCGCTCACCAGCACCGGTCCGCAGGGCGCGAACGTGTCGGCCCCCTTCGCCCTCCACCATTGCAAGTCCTTTTTCTCCCCGTTCTGCCAGTCCCGCTCGCTCACGTCGTTGCCGCACGTCACCCCGAATATCGCGCTCTTGGCCAGGGCCGCCGTCGCGTTCTTCGTCTTCTTGCCCATCACCAGCACCAACTCCGCTTCATAGTGCACATTCAGCGCCGTCTTCGGGATCACAATCGGCCCATCCGGATCCTGTAGTGACGTAATCGGCTTATAGAAAATCTCCGGGTTCGCCGGCGCTGGACGGTTCCCCAGATGGCTGCGGTAATTCAAGCCCACCGCGAAGATCTTCGGCGGCTCGGCCGGAGCCAGCAATTTCACATCGCTCAGCTTCACCGCCTTCGTCTCCGCCTTGTGCGCTTCATACGGGGCCGCCGTCAGCCGCCGTATGCTTTCCCCTTCCAGCAATCCCCAGCTCGCATCGCCGGTCTTCGCCTTGTACCGCACATACTTCTTTACGCCCGCGGGCGCCTGCGCTTGCGAGATCCCGTAGGCCGCCAGCACCGATCCAATCACCTGTCTTCTGGTTGTTCCCATGTGTTTCAGTATACTGTTACCCATCATGACGCTTCGCGCCATCTTGCTTGCCTTCCTCCTGTCCTCCTTCCTCCACGCCGAACCCGTCCGCCTCATCTTCGACACCGACATGGGCAACGACATCGACGACGCTCTCGCCCTCGCCGTCATCCACGCCCTCGAGTCCCGCGGTGAAGCCCAACTCCTCGCCGTCACCATCACCAAGGACAACCCCTTCGCCGCCACCTATACCGATCTCGTTAATCACTTCTACCGCCGCCCCAACATCCCCGTTGGCATCGTCAAGAACGGCAAAACCCCCAAGGACAGTGACTACATCCGCCTCCCCTCTGAACGCCGCACCGCATCGGGAGCCTACGTCTATCCGCGCTCCCTCACCGATGGCAAATCCGCCCCCGACGCCGTCGAAATCCTGCAACGCGTCCTCAACGCCCAGCCCGACTCCTCCGTCGTCATCGTCCAGGTCGGCTTCTCCACCAATCTCGCCCGCCTGCTCGCCTCCCCAGGCGGCAAGGAGCTCATCCAGAAAAAAGTCCGCCTCCTCTCCATCATGGCCGGACAATTCCCCACCGGCCGCCCGGAATACAACGTCCGCGTCGATCTCGACGCCTCACGCGCCATCTTCCACACCTGGCCTACCCCGATCGTCGCCAGCGGCTTTGAAATCGGCGAAGCCATCCTCTACCCCGCCTTCAGCATTGAAAACGACTTCTCCTACGTCAAGGACCATCCCATCCCGGAAGCCTACCGCCACTACATGAAGATGCCCTACAACCGCCCTACCTGGGATCTCACCTCCGTCCTCTACGCCGTCCGCGCCAACCACGGCTACTTCTCCCTCTCCTCTCCCGGCCGCATCCAGGTTGACGCCGAAGGCCGCACCACCCACACCCCCGCCCCCGGCGGCCCACACCGCTATCTGATCGCCGACGATCTGCAACGCACGCGCGTCCTGGAAGCCCTCGTACAGCTCGCCAGCCAGCCGCCCGGCCGCTAAGCCCATGCTAAAATCTTAAGGAATGTCCCAGAAAGACAAGGCCACGCCCGCAGTGTGGCTGCCCATCGTCGGCATCGCCTGGCTCATCCCCGGCGGCGGCCATTTCATGCTCCAGCGCCGCACCCGCGGCCTCATCCTTTTCTTCACTGTCCTCACCGCCTTCCTCGCCGGACTCCTCACCCGCGGCTCCATGTTCAGCCCCCAGACCGGCGACCTGTTCACCACGCTCATCTATTGCGGCGGCTTCATCGGCGACCTCGCCTCCGGCATCTTCTACCTGTTCACCGTCTGGATGGGCTACGACCAGCCCGACATGCCGGGCCACGTCCATGACTACGGCACCAAGCTCCTGGTCGCCGCCGGCCTCATGAACATCCTCGCCATCGTCGACGCCTACGAAATCGCCACGGGGAAGAAGCAGTAATGCCGAAAATGAACCTCACCCACCTGGAAGCCAGCATCCTGTTCGCCGTCTGCTGCTCCATCGTTCTGGGCCTCGTCACCAAGCGCACGGACCGCGAGCGCATCCGCTACGCCCTCTACTGCTTCGGCTGTTTCATCGCCACCCTCTTCGGCCTCGGCTGGCTCATGTACTTCGGCCACCGATAGGACCTACCGCCCCACGCAAAAACCTCTACTCTGCCACCACTGGATTCCGCAGCGCACCCAGCCCCGCCACCTCCACCACCACATCATCGCCCGCCCTTAACCACCTCGGCGGCTTCCGCGCGAACCCTACGCCCGCCGGCGTCCCCGTCGAAATAATATCTCCAGCCTCCAGCGTGAACACGCTCGAAAGGTGCGCAATCAAATCCGGTATCCGGAATATCAAATGCTCCGTATTCGAACTCTGCAGCACCTCGCCGTTGATCGTGATCTTGATGTCCAGCTTATGCGGGTCCGCAATCTCATCCGCCGTCACAATCGCCGGCCCCATCGGGCAGAACGTATCAAACGTCTTCCCCATGATCCACTGCGTCGTCGCCATCTGAAAATCCCGCGCGCTAACATCGTTCAGGTTCGTGTACCCGAACACGTGCTCCCGCCACTTCTCCGCCGCGATATGCCGCCCTTCCTTGCCGATCACCACCGCGAACTCCGCCTCATAATCCGGCTTCTCGGAATTCTTCGGCAGCACTATCGCCTCTCCCGGCCCGATCACCGACGTCGGGAACTTGCAGAAAATCGTCGGCACCTTGGGAATCTCCATGTTGGACTCCATGGCGTGATCCCGGTAGTTCAAGCCTACGCAGATGATCTTCGGCGGCCGCGGGATCGGGGCCAGCAGCTTCACGCTGCCGGCCGGATACCGTTCCGCGTTCCCCTCCAGCAGCTTCGCCGCCTTCGCCACGCCCGCTTCTCCGGAAGCGATAAACTCCATCACGCTCCCGTAGCCTTCCGCGCCTAAGGGAAACACCTGGTCATGCGCCAGTATCCCTGCCTCGGCTCCGCCGCCCGGCTTCTCGAACGTCACGATTCTCATAAGATTATTTCCGTCCTCCCAAAAAGAGCCCATTGTACCATCCGTGAACTTTGCTACTATGGTTCAAGCGCCCAGGGTGTGTCCCTGCGGCGTGAGAAGTCCCCCCAACAGGAGTCGGAATGTCGTTTATCTGGATGGCCGTGATCACTGTTGTGATCCTGCAGGCTTCGGTGATGTGCACCACCATTTACCTGCATCGTTGCTTGACCCACCGTGGCATGGAAGTTCACCCCACCATCGCTTTTCTCATGCATCTTCACTTGATGCTGTTCACAAGTATCTCTCCTCGCGAGTGGGTCGCGGTTCACCGCAAGCATCATCAATTCTCAGACAAGGAAGGCGATCCGCATAGCCCTTACCTGTTCGGCATGTGGAACGTCCTGTTCGGCAATTTTATCTATTACCGCAAGGTCGCCAAGGATCCTGTCGCCGTCAGAAAGTACGCTCCCGACTACAAGGGCACTGTCCTCGACCGCCTGCCCCTGCGCGATTACGGCGTCGTCGCCGGCCTTGCCATCTTCTCTCTCATGTTCGGCTGGGCCTGGGGCCTCGCCGCATGGCTCTTCCACATCGTCGCCTACATCCTGCTCAACTCCTCCATCAACTCCATCTGCCACATGATCGGTTACCGCAACTTCGACAACCTCGCCACCAACGTCCGCATCATCGCCTGGATGACCGGCGGCGAGGGGCTTCACAACAACCACCATGAACACCCCACCGCCTCCCACTTCGCCATGAAGCGCGGTGAATTCGACCCCGCCTGGATCATCATCCGGACACTCGAGACCTTCGGCCTCGCCAAGGTCAAGCCGCTGCCCGTCGCCAAAGCCGCCTAGCCGGCTCACGTCATAGCAACGCGGCCATCGGGACCGATACACTCTCCTTATTTTTCGTCCCGACGATTTCATCGGCGCAATGTCGAAAGCCTAGCCTTCACGCAAATTCCTACAAGAACGGCGTCGTCGTCCGTTGCTTTCTCCTGTTGCGCTCATGTTTTCGTCAATGCAAGCTATATTGAAAAGACCCCCGCATGTCCGACAAAACTTACGACCCTGTCTCGATGGAAACCAAGTGGTGTGACCTCTGGCGGGACCCGGATCTATACAAGGCCCGCGGCGACGGCAGCCGCCCGCCCTACTACGTCCTCGAGATGTTCCCCTATCCCAGCGGCAAACTCCACATGGGCCACGTCCGCAACTACTCCATCGGCGACGCCCTCGCACGCTACCTGTGGATGAAGGGTCACGACGTGCTCCACCCCATTGGTTGGGACGCCTTCGGCCTGCCCGCGGAAAACGCCGCCATCAAGAACAAGATGCATCCGCGCGACTGGACCCTTTCCAACGTCGCCTTCATGAAGCAGCAGCTTATCCGGCTCGGCTTCAGCTACGACTGGGCGCGTGAAGTCACTACCTGCCTGCCGGACTACTACAGGTGGAACCAGTGGTTCTTCCTCAAGATGCTTGAGCGCGGCATCGCCTATCGCAAGAACGCCCAGGTCAACTGGTGTCCGGACTGCGCCACTGTGCTCGCCAACGAACAGGTCGAAGAAGGCCGTTGCTGGCGCTGCTCCGCCGCGGTCGAACCGAAGGAACTCGAACAGTGGTTCTTCCGTATCACTGCCTACGCCGACGAGCTGCTCGAGGAAACCTACAAGAGCCTCGAAAACGGCTGGCCCGAGCGCGTCCTCACCATGCAACGCAACTGGATCGGCCGCTCCGAAGGCGCCGAAGTCGATTTCACGCACGAAGCCACCGGCTCCAAGATCCGTGTCTTCACCACACGCATCGACACCATCTACGGCGCCACATGCGTCATTCTTGCTCCCCAGCATCCCCTTACCGCCTCCCTCGTTTCCGGCGGCGCGGCCGTCGAAGTTAACGCCATGATCGCCGAACACCGCCGCAAGGACCCCGGTGACGTCGAAAAGAAAGGCGTCTTCACCGGCCACTACGCCGTCAACCCTTACAACCAGGAAAAGGTCCCCATCTGGGTCGGCAACTTCGTGCTCATGGGCTACGGCACCGGAGCCATTATGGCCGTGCCCGCCCACGATGAGCGCGACTTTGCATTCTGCAAGCAGTACGGCATCGAGATCCGGCCCGTCATCCGCCCCGCTGATGGCGCGCTCGCCGATGCCGCCACCATCAAGGAAGCCTTCGTCGACTACGGCGTTTGCGAGAACACCGGCCAATGGTCCGGGCTGCCCAGCGTCGAAGCGCGCCGCTCCATGGCCGAGTACGCCGAAAACCACAACTTCGGCATAGCCGCCATCACCTTCCGCATCAAGGATTGGGGCGTCTCGCGCCAGCGCTACTGGGGCACCCCGATCCCCGTCATCCACTGCCCCGCCTGCGGCGTCGTGCCCGTTCCTTACGATCAGCTCCCCGTCGAACTCCCCTACGAAGTCGAGTTCAGCGGCAAAGGCCGCTCGCCGCTCGAGCAGGTTTCGAGCTTCGTCAACGTCTCCTGTCCCACTTGCAACGCCCCCGCCCGCCGCGAGACCGACACCATGGACACCTTCGTCGATAGCTCCTGGTACTTCTACCGCTACTGCGACCCCAAGAACGAACACGCTCCCTTAGACCCCGCCAAGGCCGCGCCTTGGTTTCCCATCAACCAATACATCGGCGGCGTCACCCACGCCATTATGCACCTGATCTATTCGCGCTTCTGGACCAAGGTCATGCGTGACATCGGCCTCGTGTCCAACAATGAGCCCGTCACCAACCTCTTCACACAAGGCATGGTGCAGCTCGGCGGCAAAGCCATGTCCAAATCCCGCGGCAACGTCGTTGACCCCGACGAGATGATCGCCAAGTACGGCGCTGACACCTGCCGCATGTTCACCCTCTTCGCCGCCCCTCCGGAAAAAGACATGGAGTGGAACGAATCCGGCGTGCAGGGCCAGCACCGCTTCCTTTCGCGCGTCTACCGCTTCGTCTGCCGCAACACCGAAAAAGCCCGCCACGTCGGTGGCGAGCCCACCGAAGCCGACCGCAAGGCCCTCCGCAAACTTCACCAGACCCTCACCAAGGTCAGCGCCGACTTCGACAGCCGCTGGCACTTCAACACCTCCATCGCCGCGCTCAACGAACTGCAAAACACGCTCGAAGAGCACGAAGCTAATCTCTCCGGCCAAGCCGCAGCCCAAATCCTCGAAACGCTTTGCCTCATGCTCCACCCCTTCGCTCCCTTCCTTAGCCAGGAACTCTGGTCCGTCGAACTCGGCCGCGAAGGCCAGCTCATCCGCCAACAGTGGCCGCAAGCCGATCCCGAACTCGCCCGCGAAGAAGGCGCCGAGATCCCCATTCAAGTCAACGGCAAGCTCCGCTCCCGCATCACAGTCCCGTTTGGCACTCCAAAGGATCAACTCGAACAGCTCGCCCGCGCCGACGAAAAAGTCAAAGCTCACGTCGACGGCAAGCAAGTAATCAAAGTCGTCATCGTTCCCGACAAGCTCATCAACATCGTTGTCAAGGGTTAGCTAGCTTACAATTGCCTTTCCATTGAGGAGAAGGTACACTTCCTTGGTTGCCCAAGGAGGCGCAATCAAGATGCCTTACTGCACTCAGTGCGGTTCTGAGATGGCCGAAGCGGCGATCTGCCCTTCCTGCCAGAGCCCCGAGCCAGTCCCTGCTCCACCCTCGTCCAGCCGCTACGAGCTGAAGTTTGTCGGCTCCGGCGCGCCGATGCTCTGGATCTACCTGGTTACTTTTCTGCTCAGTATTTTGACTCTGGGCATTTATTACTTCTGGGGCCGCACCCGCATCCGCCGTTACATCCTGTCGATGACAGAGCTTGACGGCGAACGCTTCGCCTGGCACGGCACCGGCGGTGAATTGCTCATCGGCTGGCTGAAGGCATTGGTCGTGCTTGCCATTCTGATCGGGCAGTACCTGCTGTTCATGCTCGGGCTGGGAACAGCCACTGGCGAGGTGATGGGTACAATCATCCTCTATGCCGGCTTCATGATGCTGATGCCGGTCGCGCTGGTCGGTGCATGGCGATACCGTTTCAGCCGCACCTCCTATCGCGGCCTGCGCTTTGCCTTCCGCGGCCGTGTCATGCCATTCTTCAAGCTCTATGTTGCCGGCAGCCTGCTTACGATCATCACTTTCGGCATCTACTTCCCGGTCTTCGCCAGCAAGATCCAGCGCTTCTTCTGCCGCCACACCTTTTATGGCACGGCGCGCTTTGACTACGACGGCAAGGACTCGGCGCTCGTGGGGCCGTGGCTGCTGGCCTTGTTGTTGTTCATTCCCACTCTCGGGTTGAGCCTTCTCTGGTTCACCATGCGTCAGGCCAACTATCAATGGAGCTACTCGAGTTTCGCCGGCGCGCGCTTCCGGCCTTCCTACACGTTCAGCAGTTACTTCTTCCTCATCTTCACCAACCTGCTGCTCGTTGTCTTTACCCTCGGCATCGGTTATCCGTGGGCGGAAGTTCGCGGGCTACGCTACATGTGCTCGCGCCTGCCGCTGGAAGGAGTCATCGACTTCGCCTCCATACAACAGCGTGCGGCAGATGCCACCGCCACCGGGGAAGAGATGAGCGACATGTTTGACGCCGACGCCATGGACATCGGGTTGGGCTTTTGAGCGTGACGCGACTTCAGTATCCGGCCGGCTTCTTCGACGGAGTCTCCGCTCAGCGCCAGCAGGTGGAAGTGACCATCGCCGCGGCCGGACTGCTGATCACAAAGCCAGACGCCTCCACCGTCTGGTGGCCGTCCGAAGAGATCGAGGTCACCGACCGCGGCCAACCGGTGCGCCTGTGCCGAAAAGGCCGGCCGCCGCAGGAACTCATCATCAATGAAGCTGGATTCCTCGAAGCCGCGCGCCTCGGGCGCGAGTCCGGGGAAAGCAGCCTCGCAGCCAAGATCGTCGCGCTGCTGGCGATTCTCGTCGCACTCGTCTGGAGCTTGTATCAGTTTGTACTGCCGGCCATCGGCGAGCGGATCGCCGCCTCCGTCCCGGTGGAACTCGAGGAACGCTTCGGCCGGGCCGTGGCCGACCGCTTCGCGCCGCCCGATTCACGCATAGAAGACCCGCGCGCCCAAGAAGCTGTCGAAGAGATCGGCCGTCTGTTGCGCGCCGAGCTGGGCCGGACTCGGTACCAGTTCAGGTTCTACATAGCAGACGACCCGATGGTGAACGCCTTCGCCGCGCCCGGCGGCCACGTGGTCATCTTCCGGGGCTTGATCAAGATGACTCGATCCCCACACGAGCTGGCCGCGGTAATGGCGCACGAGATGCAGCATGTCAGGATGCGCCACGTCACGCGCGCGCTGCTGCGCACGCTCGGCATCCGCGCGCTGATGAGCTTTATCGCCGGCGACACTTCGGGCCTCGTCTTCGATGTCGCCGCGCTCGCCGGTGACATGCATTTCCGCCGCAACGATGAAGAGCACGCCGACAGGGAAGCGATGCGGCTCATTCAGCGCGCCGGCTTCGATGACCGCGCGATGGTCAAAATCTACCGCCGCATGGCCAGGGAAACCGCCGACGCACCTGGGCCGCTTCAGTATCTCTCCACCCACCCGGAGATGGAGTCTCGCGTGGAGACGATCGAGAAGATGGCGCGCGGAGGCGCACCCCGTGCGTTGCTGCCCGGCCGCAAGTGGCCGCCGCTCTAAAGCGTCAGTGTGATCTTGGATAGCCCGCGCGGGCGGTCCGGATCCAGACCCTTCTCGGCGGCCAGCATCGCCGCGAACAGCTGCGCCGGAATGATGTACGGGATCGGCGTAAATACCTCTTCCGGCAGCGGGCCGCTGTAGTTCAACCGGGCCGGAACACCGATCGAGTGCTTCCTCGCCAGCGCCTCGCGGTTGGAGCGGTCCGTGATCACCAGCGTCTCGGCGCCGGCCTGTTTCAGCATTTCGAGCATCGGCAGCATCGAAGGCCAGGTCACGCCGCCCGGCGCGAAGAGGAACACCGGAAAGCTGCGCTCGACGATCGCGATCGGGCCATGCAGGAAGTCGGCCGAGGAGAAACGCTCGGCCACCACGTAGCAGGTCTCCATCAGCTTCAGAGCAAACTCGAAGGCGTTGGCATAGTTGAGCCCGCGGCCCATCACCACCGTGTAGTCCATGAAACGGTAGCGCGGCGCAAGTTCAGCGATGTCGCGCTCCAGGTCCAGTGACTTCGACGCCCAATCGGGAATACGGCGCAGATCGTCCGGGCGTATGGCCGCCCCCAGGGCGTAGGCCAATAGGTACAGCATCATCAACTGCCCGCTGTAGGTCTTGGTGGCCGCGACGCTCTTCTCGCGGCCCGCGCGAACCAGGAACACATGCTCGGCCAGTTTCGCCAGCGAGCTCTTAGCCTCGTTGGTGATGCCGATCGTCAGCGCGCCTTGTTCGCGCGCCCGCTCCAGCACGAGATTGGTGTCGGTGGACTCGCCGGACTGGGAGATGGCAACCACCAGCGCATCGCCGAAGCTCACTGAAGCGCCGTACAGAGTGAAAATGGAAGGCGCGGCAAGGGAAACGGGAATGCCGGTGGTAATCTCCAGCAGGTAGCGGCCGAATTGCGCGGCGTTGTCGGAGGTGCCGCGCGCGGCCAGGATGATGAACCGCGGCTTGCGGTCGGCCAGCAGCTTGCGCAGCCGCTCCACGCCGCGCAGTTCCTGGCGCAGTGTTCGCTCCAGCACATCCGGTTGCTGCCGGATTTCGGCAAGCATGAGTGACATCTTTTGAGAGTAGCAAGCTTCTTGTACACTGGTCCTCTTATGGCTAATGAAATCTTTTCTCTTTCTGGAAAGACGGCGCTCGTGGCTGGAGCCAGCCGCGGCATCGGTCTCGCCATCGCGCATCAAACGGCCGCGGCGGGAGCACACACGATACTGGCGTCACGGTCGGTGGACAAACTGAAATCGGAGGTGGACGCGATCAAGAAGGCCGGCGGCTCAGCGGAGGCCATGGAACTGGATGTCGCCGATCCGGCTTCCATCGACAAAGCGCTCGGCAAGCTCCCCGACATCGACATTCTTCACAACGTCGCCGGCACCAATGTCCGGAAGCGCTTCCCGGACTTTACGCAGGAAGAGTATGAGCGCATCATGCAGACCAACCTGCATGGCATCGTGCAGTTGACCCGCGGCGTGGGCAAGCGCATGGTCGACCGCGGCCAGGGCGGCAAGATCGTCAACATCGGCAGCCTGATGTCGATCCTCGGGCTGCCCTACTTGGCGGTCTACGCAATGACCAAAAGCGCGCTGTGGGGTCTGACGCGCGTGCTTGCCGCCGAATGGGGCCGGCACAACATTCAAGTGAACTGCATCGCGCCCGGTTTCATCATCACCGACCTCAACCGCAAGATGTGGGAGCCGCAGTACATGAAGGACTGGCTGAAAGGCGTGCAGGGCGACCCGCGTCCTGGAACGCCGGAGGACGTAGCTCCGCTGGCCGTGTTTCTGTCCACCGCCGGCGCCGGATACATCAACGGCCAGTGCATCGCCGTCGATGGCGGTTTCTCGACCACCCGTGTCTGGCCGTTTGAGCCATGATAGGTGCATGAGGCTTTGGCTGGCGATCTGGTTCGCTTTGGCGGTGGGGCTGGCTCAGGAGCCACCGCCCCGCGCCGAGGAAGAGATCCCCATCGACTTCACCTGTCCGATGGACAAGGATGTGAAGGCGAAGGGGCCGGGCAAATGTCCGCGCTGCGGCATGAAGCTGGTGGCGAACCTGCCCGATCACGTCGAGTATCCGCTGGAGATCAAGACGCAGCCGCGAGTGGTAGAAGCGGGCAAGCCGGTCGAGTTCACTTTTGAGGTGCGCCATCCCCGGACCGGCGAGCTGGTGAAGGATTTTGAGATCGTTCACGAGAAGATTTATCACTTGTTCCTGGTCAGCCAGGATCTGGACTTCTTTGCTCACGAGCATCCTGCCGCCGGTCCGGACGGCATCTACCGCTTTCGAACGACCCTCCCCAGACCTGGCGCCTATCGCATCGTGAGCGACTTCTACCCGAAGGACGGCACACCGCAGTTTCTGGTGAAGAGCCTGCTGACACGCGGGACAACGCGGGAGCGGCTGGCGGGCGTGCCGAAGCTACAGGCGGACCTCGGGCCGCAGCAGGGCGAGAACCTGAAGGTGGAGCTGGTGATGGAGCCGCCGCAGCCGATCGCGGGCAAGGAGACTCTCCTCTTTTTCCGGCTCTCCACGGCGGAGGGTATCGAGCAGTATCTTGGCGCCTGGGGCCACATGCTGGTGGCAAGCGACGATCTGATCGACGTGATTCACGATCATCCGCTCTACACCACCCTGCCGCAGATACAGTTCAACGTGCTGTTCCCGCGGGAAGCGGTATATCGTGTATGGGTGCAGTTCCAGCGGAACAGCGTGGTCAACACAGTTGCCTTTACCGTCCCGGTAAAGGCGCTTCGTTAGGAGGACTCTCAAACATGAAAACGCTGGTGGCGGTGGCAGCGATTTTGCTGTGCGGCTGTGCGAAGCAGGCCGATCACGGTGACCCGGTGGCGCGTCTGCGCGCCGACATCGGCTTCCTGGCATCGGATGCGCTGGAGGGCCGCGGAACGCCCAGCCGCGGGCTGGACATTGCGGCGCACTATCTGGAGGCGGAGTTGAAGAAGGCCGGCGCGGCGCCGGCGGTGAACGGGAGCTATCTGCAGAAGTATCGCGTCGGCAGTTACACGCCTTCGCAGGCCAAGGTGACCGTGCGCATTAACGGCAAGACGGTGGATCCGCGGCAATACGTCTTCATCAACTTCGGCTACGATCCGGCTAACGGTCCGCTGAAGCTGGCAATCGTGGATGCAGGCAACGGAATCGTGGATGAAGAGAAGAAAGTAGATGATTACGCCAGCCTGGACGTGAAAGGCAAGGCAGTGGTGGCGAAGAAAGGAGCGCCCTGGGAGCTCGACAACAGCGCGGTGTTCGGCGCGGACCGCGCGATGGGCAAGCTCATCGCGGCGACGGTTCGCGGAGCAAAGCTGCTGGTCTATTTGAGCGCGGAGTTGGACGGCGGCGAGGAAGCCGAGGCCGGTTTCTTCTCTCAGATGAAGAACGCCGGAGTCGGATTTGTCAGGCCGAACCTGGCGCATGCCTCGGCATTGAATCCGATGCTGGTGCTGAAACCGGAGGCGTACGCGGCCGGCGGGATCGAGATTGCGATTGATGTCCCGATCACCGAGGCCGAGGCCTCTAATGTTCTTGCGCACATCGAAGGAACTGATGCGCAGTTGAAGGAAGAGCATGTGCTGCTGACGGCGCACTACGACCACATCGGCTCGCATGCGCTGCCGCCGGGGCAGGACGGGATCTGGAACGGCGCCGACGATAATGCCAGCGGCACGGCGGGCGTGATGGAGCTGGCGCGGCGCATCGCGCGAAGCCCAGGCAAGCGCAGCACGCTCGTGTTCTTTACCAGCGGCGAGGATCGCGGCATCTTCGGCTCGGCCTGGTACGCTGCCAACCCACTGGTCCCCGCGGACCGGATGGCAGTGCAGTTCAACCTCGACATGATCGGGCGCTCGGAAGGCAAAGTGCAGGGTGTTCCGTTCGGCAATGAGGCGCTGTATGAGGAGGGGGTGGCGGCAGGAAAGGCGAAGGGGCTGGAGGTGATTCCGGATCAGCAGCCCAGCTGGCGGCTGGTTTATCTCACCGACACCTATCACTTCGCGCGGCAAGGCGTGGCTTCGTTCTTCTTCTTTACTGGTGTGCATCCGGATTATCATCAGCCGTCGGACACGGCGGACAAGATCCGCTACGAGGAGTTGGCGAAGATCGTCGATGTCACCGAGCAGCTGGCAAGGCCCTATCTGGACGGCAAGGCGAAGCCGGAAGTGAAACGGCCGGTCTGGTTCCGGACGCCATAGCCGCTACTGCTTGGTGATCTGGACGAGCGGCTGCCGCTTGGGCGGCTTGAGGAGGCGGCGCGGCAGTTTCGCCAGGTACGTCAGCCGCTCGACAACGGGCAGCAGCTTGCGCACGGTGGAGCCGTGGAAGAGGAGACTGCCGGCCACAAGCAACGGATGCGGAATGGTGGTGCAGCAGCGCGAGCAGATGTCGATTTCCCCGGCGCGGCGCTCCACATGGAGCTTGCGCATGCGCTGCATCTCGGGTGCGTTGAATATCTCCGGAAGCGATTGCTCGCCGACGTTGCCGACAGGCCGGCCCTCCAGCATGTAGCTCTGGCAGCAGGGATAGACGTCGCCGTTCCACTTGACGTACATGGGGCCGCGCCAGAGGTAGTGGCAAGGATGCTGCCAGTCTGCGGCTTCGTGGCCGGCATCGGGGCGCATCAGGTTGGTTTCGTCTTCCTTGACGCGGATCTGATCGACGCCGGGCACGGCGGTCCAGTACCGGGTAAACTCGTCCACTTCATGGGAGTTGCCTTCCATGCGCACCATCTGGACAACAATCTGCGGGCCACGGCCGAGTTCCTTCTTCATGCGCGCGAAGCGGACGAAGTTGTCGCGCACCTTATCAAAGCGCGCGCCCTTGCGGTAGTATTCAAAGGATTCCTTGGAGGCGCCGTCGAAGCTGAGCGTGATATGGGCCAGCGGCCCGTCGAGGATGCGGCGGGAGGTCTTTTCGTCGAGAAAGGTGCCGTTGGTGGACAGCAGCGTGTGGACGTTATGCTTCTGACAATATTCGATGCGGTCAAAGATGAGCGGATCCAGAAACGGCTCGCCGAGCCCGATCAGCATCAAGTGTTCGGCGGAGCGGGAGGACTGCTCGACGAGCCGGCGGAAGATGTCATCCGTCATGTCCTGCTTGGGCTGCTTGAAGGTCTCCCGCGGACACATCGGGCAGTAGAGGTTGCACTTGGCGGTGGTCTCGACGATGTACTCCACGGGCAGCGCCGGCAGCCGGCGATGGCCGCGCAGGTAGCCCCAGAGCAGTTTGGCCCGGTTGAACGCCCGCATGGGTTCTTCCCATATTGTATCGAGCCTGCGCCGGTGGGCATCTAAAGTCTGTGAAGGATCGAACAAGAAAACTGAACGACGCGCCGGAGAACGGGGCGGGGAAGTACGTGCTGTATTGGACGCAGATGAACCGACGCGCCGATTCCAATCACGCGCTGGAGTTCGCGGCGCAGCTGGCCAATCAGCGCGACGTGCCGCTGCTGGTCTATGAGGGGCTGACGTGCGATGATCCGTTCGCGAGCGACCGCTTTCCTTCGTTCCTGCTGACGGGCGTTCCCGAAACCGGGCGAAGGCTGGAGGCGCGGGGAATCGGCTACGTGTTCCACCTGCGGCGGCCAAGCGCGATGCGAACAATATCCTCTACCGGCTGGCGGAGGAGGCGACGTCGATCGTGACCGATGATTATCCGACCTACCCAACAGGGAATCTTCAACCGCCCCGGGACCCGCGCGTTGTGCCGCCGCGCAAGGAAGGTTGGCGTTGCTCGAAAAGAAGGAATACGCTGCCTACACGATCCGGCCAAAGATTCACAGGATGCTGGAAGAGCATCTGCGGCCAGTGGAGAGAGTGGAGTTGAAGAGACGCTATCGGGGGGCGGCGCCGGAGTTTCACACCGAGGTGACAGAGAAAAACGTGGCGGACTTGGTTGCTTCCTGCGAGATTGATCACACGGTGAAGCCGTCGGCAAGCTTCGGCGGAGGCAGGCTGGAAGGCGAGCAGCGGCTGGGCGGAACGATTCACGGTTACTACCGCATGTACTGGGGCAAGAAGATCATCGAGTGGTCGGCAAGCCACGAAGAGGCGCTGGAGACGATGGTCTATCTGCACGATAAGTATCCGCTGGATGGCAGGGACCGGAACACTTACGCGAACATCTTGTGGTGCTTCGGGTTGCATGACCGGCCGTGGCGGGAGCGCGATGTGTTCGGAATGGCGCGCTACCTGTCGCTGGGCGGGATGAAGCGCAGGACGAATGTGGAGGCGTATCTGGAGGAGATCCGGCGGCTCGAACTAACCGGGGAAGACCCGCATCGTCTACAATGAGCGAGACATGCGGATCACGGTGAGCGGCGCGACTGGGTTCATCGGGCGCGAACTCGTAATTCGGTTGCAGGAGGCCGGACACCAGGTTCACATCCTTGGGCGTACGTTGCGCAAGGGGCTGTCGCCCGCGGTGCTGTTTTCCGTATGGGATCCCGAGAGAGGGCTGCCGCCACTGGAGAGTCTGGAAAGCGCCGATGCGGTGATTCACTTGGCCGGGGAGCCGGTGGCACAGCGGTGGACGCCGAAGATCAAGCAAAAGATCAGGGACAGCCGCGTGCTTGGGACGCAGAGACTGGTGGAGGCGCTGGGACAATGCGGGCAGCGTCCGAAGGTGCTGGTGTGCGCCTCGGCGGTGGGCTACTACGGGGACCGCGGAGATGAAGTTTTGGAGGAGAGCGCCAAGCCGGGAACGGGATTCCTGAGCAATGTATGCCAGGAATGGGAGAAGGCTGCGGCGGAGTGCGGCAAGTTGGGGATGCGGGTAGTGCAGGTTCGCACGGGCGTGGTGTTGGGCAAGGATGGAGGCGCGCTGGCACGCATGCTGCCGCCGTTCAAAGTGGGAGTGGGAGGCAGGCTTGGATCCGGGGAGCAGTGGATGCCGTGGATTCATATCGAGGATCTGGCGCGGCTGATGCAGTTCGCGGTGGAGAACTCTTCGCTGAGCGGGCCGGTGAACGGCGCGGCGCCGAATCTTGTGACGAACGCCGATTTCACGGTCGCGCTGGGGCGTGCGCTTTCGCGGCCGGCGATCTTCCCGGTGCCGCTGTTCGCGATCCGGCTGCTGTTCGGGGAGATGTCGGAGATCCTGATCGCGAGCCAGCGCGCAGTGCCGAAAGCGGCGCAGGAAGCAGGCTTCAGCTTCGAGCATCCGGAAGTGTACGCAGCGCTGCGGGAGGCGGTCAAGTAGTGGCCGCAGGCATGGTAATATAAAGGAGTTATGGCAATTCCGAATGCGCGGAAATTCCGCATCTCCGGTCCCGACGGCCAGTTCGCGACGATCGTCGCAGTGCTGCCGAAAGGCGCCGATGTCGATGGCTATCTGAAGGACGCCTCCAGCCGTTTTGACTGGAAGGCATACACCGAATCCCAGCAGCGGCAGTTCAAGATCCGCGTCGGCCAGCAGAAGCAGAAGAAAGCGAAGTAGGTTTCCCTTTAGGGAAGTCTCGCTTTCAAGATCCTCAAGGCCCTGGTACCTTCCAGGGCCACTTCCGTGTCTCCGTCCCGGCTCAGAGCTTCCAGGACGGGCTCACTGTCTTTGTCGCCGCTTCTGGCGAAGATCGTAGCCAATTCCTTTTTCTCATCCTTGGTGCGTTCATGAATGCCGGGGTAGAGTTTCTCGCGCACCGCCTTGTCGCGGGTGAGCTCGATCAGGAAAGGACAGGCGACCCCGCGGTAGCCGCCGGAGTTCAACGTATTCACCAGGTATTGCAGAGGGGTGAATGGCGCCAGTTCGTTCTTGCCGAGCATGACGAGGGCGAAGGCGAGGCTCAGACGCGGATTCATTTTCTTTTCGTCCTCAAAGGCGGCCTCGAGCCGGGAAATGTCCTGCGGGTTGCGGAGGCGAGCGAAGCCTTCCGCGGCGGCGGCGCGCATCTGGTCATCGCGGTCGGAGAGGTAACGCTCGTAAATAGGGCGGCTGGATTCATCGGGGATCATGGCGATGGCGGTGAGGGCGGCGCGCCGGACGTCTTTGTCGCGGGCGCGGTTGAGCGCCTCGGTGAGCTGCGGCAGGGCTTCGGTGTTTTGGAGCAGGCCGGTGGTTTGCAGGGCCGTGATCTGGACCTTCTCGTCCATGTCGCGGAGGAGGAAGAAAATGTGGTGGGCCGAATCGCGGTCGCGTATCTTCTGGAGCGCGATCAGTACCTCATAGATCACCTGGCTGTCCTTGGTGCGCAGCGCCTCCACCATATCGGAGATGGCATCCTTGCCGCGCAGCACGCCTAGGGCGCGGCAGGCATTGGCGCGGACCTCCATGCCGTTACCGCCGCGGGCCAGTTTGCCGAGCGCCTCGATGATGTCGGGGCGGACGCGGATGAACTGGTCGATGACCTGATCATTGGTGTCGGTGAAGCGGCCCCTGATGGAGGAGCCGACGCGGCGCAGGGAAGCGGTGAAGCCGGTCTGCACGTAGCCTGGATAGAAGAAATTGACGAGCCCGTCGGTGGCGCGGGCCTGGATTTCGGCATCGTTGTCGGCGGTGGCCTCCACCAGCGCGTCCAGGCTGTGTTGGGTTCCGATGGAGACGATGGCCTTAACGGCTTCCAGGCGAACCTCGACTTCGGGGTCCTTCCAGTAGCCGCGGAGCTCAGGGATGACGGTGGAGCCGCCTGACTTGGCGAGCTGCTCGACGACTTTCTTGCGGTCCTTGACGCTGGCCTGGGCAAAGGCCGGCCATTGCGAGGCGAGCAGGGAAACCACAAGCAAAAGAGGCGTGAAATGGATTCGCTTCATCACCTCCCATTATCCCGAACTATGACGGCCAGTTGCGCCGTTCGACGATGGTGGCCGGTTCGTAGGTCCATCCGGAGGCGAGGCGTTTCTCCTCGCGGCCGCTGGTGAACCAGAGCAGCGGACCAAGCACGGCGGCCGAAAGGCGGGCGGCGAAACCGAGCTCTTCGGTGAGTTGCCGGCGAAGCTGTGCGATAAGGCGGCCGACATCCTCATTGACGGTGCGGAGGCGTCGCTCCATGGCCCAAAGGGCGGGGCTGTAGACGGTCTTCAGCGCGGCGGCTTCACGCTCGAACCGTTCGCGGATGCGCAGGTCGGGATGGTTGCGGTAACGGCGCCAGCCGTCGAACATGGTGCGGCAGATGCGGTAGAGGCTTGGTCCGTTGAGGTGGAAGTCGCGCTCAAAGGCCCAGTCGAGAAAGCGCTTGGAATCGTCGCGGGCAATGGCGGCATGCTCAAAGTTGAACTTGTACTGGCCGTGGATGTCGGCCAGGTCGACGTCGATCAAACGCTGTTCCTGCTGCATCTGACTGTAGAGTGGAGTGCCGGGAACGGGCGTGTAGAGCATGAACTGGTGGAAGTCGGTTTCGTGCGAAACGGCGTAGTCAATCTCGTCGTGGATGTTGGAGGGTGTGTGGTGCTCAAGCCCGATGATGGTGGAGCCGAGTAGTTTGATGCCGTGGCTGCGTAGCGTCCGCGAGAGCTGGCGCGTGTCGATGCCTTGCAGCTTGTCGTAGCGTGAGTTGGGCGATTCCAGCCCGAGCCAGATCCAGGCGACGCCGAGTTCGACCAGCTCCTCGATGCTGTACTTGGAGATGGCGTTGGCCGAGGAGAAGACGTAGAGTTCCCAGCTTTTTCCGGCCTGCTTCATGCAGTCCAGCAGTTCCATGGCGCGGCGGCGGTAGAGCAGGAAGTTCTCATCCATGACGAAGAAGGAATGGACGCCGAGGCTGCGCTCCATGCGGCTCATCAGCGCAAACAGTTCGCGCCCGGTTTCGTAGAAGTTGAGGAACTTGCCCTTGCCGCCGAAGAAGGCGGAGGTGGTGCAAAAGTTGCATCCGAGCGGGCAGCCGACCGAGGGGATGAGGGTTGCGGCGGTGGAGCCGCGCTGCCGTGGGAAGGTGATGCCCATGACACGGTGGCCGAAGCCGGAGGTGATGTCGGGATGGCGTATGGGGGCATCAGGATTCTCCCGGAAGAAGCGGCGCATCCAGGCGATCCCGTCGCCGCGCACGAAGTGGTCGGCATCGACGAAGTGTTCGACGCCGGGGATGGCGGCGACATGGCCGCCGACGACGATGGTGGAGTGCGGAGAGAGAGCGCGGACCATGCGGCACATCTCGCGGACCTTGCCTACGTTGACGATGATGGAGGAGATGCCGACGACGTCGTAGCGGTGGGATTGGAGTTCCTGAGCGAAGCGGTCGCGGGAGGGGAAGTCAAGAAGGGTGGAGGGGGCGTCGAGGTTTTCCTGGATCATCATGATGCCCCAGGAGCGGTGGAACATGCGCAGGGAGAAGGGGCCTTGTGCGCGGGTGACCTGGTTATGGTAGAGCTCCATGGGGTTGATGGAGCGTGAGCCAAACGAGTCGTTTTGGGCGAACGGACCGAAGACGGAGGAAAGGAGGAGAGAGGGCACTAATAGATATTAGCACCTGAGACTCCGAAATAGCAGCTGCTGCAACTAGCGGATGAACTCCACTTCAATCCGGTGCGGGATCAGGCCCGCCTCATGACCCATGTCGAGGAGCTTTTGCGCGGCGCGGGGAACCTCTTCGCCGCAGTCAATGGTGTGGTGGTTGACGTACATGCCGACGAACTTGTCGGCGAGCTGAGAGTCCATGTCGCGGGCGAACTGCATGGCGTATTCCAGCGCCTCGGCCTTGTTGTCGATCGCGTGCTGGATGCTCTCGCGCATCAGGCGGCAGCATTCGATGCGGATATCGTCCGGCAGGGAGCGCTGGAGAGCGTTGGCGCCGAGTGGCAGGGGGAGACCGTGCTCCTGCTTCCACCATTTGCCGAGGTCGAGCACGTGGTGGAAGCCGCCGCGGGAGTAGGTGAGCTGCGCCTCGTGAATGACCAGGCCGAGGTCGACGCTTTGGCTGCGGACGGCTTCCGGGATCTGGTCAAAGGGAGTCTGGACGGGTTCAAAGTCGGGCTGAAACAAGTTCATCACCAGGAAAGCTGTCGTCATCTTGCCGGGCACGGCGATGCGCTTGCCCTTGACATCCTCGGGTGCCATGGGCCGGTTTGAAATGAGCATCGGGCCGTAGCCATCACCGACACTGGATCCGCTTGCCATGAGCACGTACTTGTTGGCGACGTAGGGGTAGGCGTGATAGGAGATGGCGGTAAGCGGGTAGGCCCCCATCATGGCTTTTTGGTTGAGGGTTTCGATGTCCTCCAGGACATGGCGGATGGAGAGCAGGGAGGAGCGGATCTTGCGGGTGGCGAGAGCGTAGAACATGTAGGCGTCGTCTGAATCGGGGCTGTGGGCACAGACGATCTCAGGGACTGCCGAGGAAGCTTTCATGCGAAGGCTATTACTATAGCACGGAGGTGGCGGGCCGGAGTGCGGAGAGAATCAGGCGTTGAGCGAGGCGAGTTCCTCGTGGAGGGACTGGATGCAGGTGAGGAGCTGCTGGTAGTACTGGGAAGCGCCATCCATCTGCTTGTGACGGCCCTTCATTTCCAACTCGAGGGCGAGCGGGTAGGCGCGTTCGGCGCCGAGGGTGCCGAGGGAGCCTTTCAAGGTGTGGGCGGCGCGCTGGAGCCGGTCGGGGTCGGAGGTGGCAACGGCGACACCGATGTCCTCGATCAGGCCAGGGTATTCGCCGAGAAACAAGACGGCGATCTCGCGGAGGAGTTCCTCATCTCCCCCCACACGCTCCATGGCGAAGCTTCGATTGAAACTCAACAATTGTTCTGAAACGTTCACAGGAGTCAAAACCCTGAACTGCTTATCGGCAACGATCAACCTATCAATAATACCAGAGATGTGCTGATACTCTAAGGAGATGCACACCAGCGCGAGCGTGGAGCGGAGCCTTACTATTCAGTTGGAAACGCACTACTTGTTGCGGGCGCCGAGCCCGGTGCCGGAAAGACCGCTGCTGGTGGTGGCTGCGCATGGCTACGCGATGAACCCGTCTGTGATGTTGGAGTTGTGCCAATCCGTGGTCAGCCCCCATGTGTTGATCGCCTCTTTGGAAGCCCCCAACCAGCACTACCTGACCACGAAGCCGGGCTCGGAGGAGATCGGTTTCAACTGGGGCACACGGGCACGTTGGAGGACGGCGATTGCGGCGCACCATGAGATGGTTCTAGGAGTTCTGGAGCAGTGCCGGGAGGAGTTCGGCATCACGCCGGACAGGAGCCTGTTGCTGGGATTCTCGCAGCCGGTGGGGCTGAACTACCGCTTTGCGGCGACATACCCGGAGGCGATAGGCGGTGTGATCGGGATCTGCGGCGGGGTTCCGCGGGACTGGGAGCAGGACGGCTACCAGGCCGTTACGGCGGCACTGCTGCACATTGCGCGGGATCAGGACGAGTACTATCCGCCGGAAGTGGCTAAGCAATTCGCCGGACGTCTGCGGCATCGCGCGGCGGAAGTAGAGTTTCATCTCCTCTCCGGGCCGCACCGGTTCCCCTCCAGCGCGGGTGCGATCATCCAGCCATGGATGCGTCGGGTGTTTCCTACGGCAGCTCTTTGATGCGGATGTTGCGGAACTCGACGCGGGAGCCGTGGCCGAGAAAGCCGACACGGCCGCCGGCGCGCGCGATGCCGGGGTGCTTCTGCAAAAGGGCGGGGTCCTTGATGGAGTCCAGGTCGGCGTCGACGACCACGATGCCGTTCACTTTAACGTGAACGCGGCGGCCGTCTGCGGTGATCTCCTGCTCGTTCCATTCGCCGGCGGGTTTCAAGGCGCCGGTCTTGGCGGGGAACAGATTGTAGATGGAGCCGTGATACTGGGTGGGCTTGAGGCGGCCGCGGTAGCGTGCATGGTCGTGATCGAGGATCTGTATCTCCATGCCGGAGTAGGCGATGTCGCCGGCGAGCGGAGCGCGGATGCCGATGCCGTTGTTGCCGCCGGGTTCCATGCGGAATTCCAGGCGGAGGATGAAGTTGGAGAATTCGCGATCGGTGAGCAGGTTGCCGCCGCCGTTGGCGGGGCAGACGATCATGCCGTTCTCGACGATGTAGCCGGGCGTGGGATTGCGTTTTTCCATGAGCGTCCAGCCGTTGAGCGATTTGCCGTCGAATAGGGTGAGGAAGCCGGGCTCTGCGGCGGAGAGAGAGAGCGCGGCGAGGGCGAAGAGTATCGGTTTCATAGGGTCTTTCTCCTTACAGTCCCGGCCTGGCCACGGCGCCGGTGGCAGTGGGGGCGGCTTTCTTGCTCAGGTTTTCCTTGTGGACGTTGCGGACGGCTTCCGGCATGCCGGCCATGATATGGTCCATTTTCTGGCGCAGTTCGGCGACGACGGTGGGGTGCTTGTCCGCCACATCGTAGCTTTCGTCGGGGTCTGCTTCCAAGTCGTAGAGTTCGGGCTCGCGCAACGGGAGATTCTGCTTGCCGCCGGGAGGCGCCGGTGAGTAGGCGAGCACATTATGGCGTGCGGTGTGAATCTTCCAGCGGCTCCAGCGGGCGCATTGCAGGTTCATGTCGTCAAACATGAGCAGCGGCTCGCGTTCTAGCGATCGGCGGGCGCCTGAAAGCAAGGGCCAGATGTCGATGCCGTCAAGCGGATTACCGGGCAGTGTTGCGCCGCAGAGCTTGCCGATGGTAGGCAGTAGGTCCATCACGGAAGCGATGCCGTGGTTCACCTTGCCTTTGGGAATGCGTCCGGGGAAACGGGCGAGGAACGGAACGCGCTGGCCGCCTTCCCAGGTGCTGCCCTTGCGTCCGCGCAGGCGGCCGGCGCTGCCCTGGTACCAGGGACCGTTGTCGGAGCTGAACATGAGCAGGGTGTTGGAATCCGCGCCGGCGCGCCGGACGGCGTCAAGCAACTGGCCGATGCTCCAGTCGATCTCCTCCACCACGTCGCCATAGATGCCCTGCGGGGAGCGGCCGCGGAAGCGGTCGCTGGCGGCGAGCGGGATGTGCGGATACGTGTGAGGCATGTAAAGGAAGAAGGGCGAACCCTTGGACTTTTCGATGAACTGGACGGCGCGCTCCGTGTAGCGCGGCGTGAGGGTCTCTAGCGTCGCCTGCTCCTCGATGACCCTGGTATCTTCCATTAGCCAGCGCGGGTTCATGTCGTTGCTGTAAGGAATGCCGAAGTAGGAATCGAAGCCGCGGTTGGTGGGCAGGAACTGGGGGAGGTGGCCAAGGTGCCACTTGCCGACGCAGAGGGTCCGGTAGTTCGCCTTCTTGAGCATCTGGGCGATGGTGACTTCGGAGTCCGGCAGTCCGGTCGTGTCGCGGGGAAACAGTACGCGAGGCACGCCGGCGCGCACCGGATAGCGGCCGGTGAGCAGAGCGGCGCGGGACGGAGAGCAGACGGGATTGCCGGAATAAAAGTGCGTGAATCGCGTGCCTTCGTTGGCGAGCCGGTCAATGTTCGGTGTGCGGAGGGAGGAGCCGTAGCAGCCGACATCGCCATAGCCGAGATCGTCGCAATAGATGACGATGATGTTGGGAGGCGTGGTGGCTGCGGGCGCGGCAGCGGCTCCGGCGGCGGCGGCGAGGAAGGAGCGCCTGTCCAGAGGTTTCACCATGCCGGGGATGATATCACGGCGGCTACATGCGGCATGCGCGATGGTGCGGGTTGGCGCCGGCGGTAGTGCCGAGGAGCAGTAGATTGCCATGGCCGTCGACAACGCGCCAATGGGGAGCGTCGGCTGTCAAAGCGGCGAATCGCGCGGGGACGAGGAAATCTGCGTGCGCGGATTGGCGGACCAAGGTGGCCAGATCGGCAGGAGGATTCGGCAACGCGATCACGGTAGCAAGGGCGTCTTCCGAGTCGAGGCCCCATTGGCGGAGCCGGGCGGCAAAGCTCGGGCGGTGAGTGTCCAACTGGCGGAACTCGAAGGAGCTGACGACGATACCCATGGAGCGGAAGTCGAGCGCGAATCCGGCGGGAGGCTGTCCGGTGCCCTCCAGCGCATAACGCACGCGCGGCAGCGGGAGCACGGTGGAGTAGAAATCCTCGGCGAGTGAGACGATGATCAGTTCGTTGCCGCGGTTCATGGCGCAATAGCGTTCGGCGAGGGCGAAGGCGGGAGGCGGATCGGTGGCTCCTTGGTTGAGGCCCCAGGGCGCTCCCGGCAGCATGAACTTTCCGGACACCAGCGCCAGTGCGGCGAGGCCGTTGAGCCAGGCGCGTGGCCCCCGCGGCAGCGGTGCATGGATGGCGGCGGCGAGCGCCAGTGCCGGGATCAGCGGCAACAGGTAGGTGGCGTTGCGGTACTGAAACACAAGCGGCGAGGCGGCGGCTGTAACGATCCATAGAGCCAGAGGGTAGGAGTCACGATTCGCCTCACGCAGCCGCATGACGAGCGCGGGCGCACCGGCCAGAGAGAGGACGGCAAGCCAGGGATCGGTGAGAAAGAGGCGCTTGAGGTAAAACCAGGCCTGCGATTCCTCTGAAGTCTGCGGCGGCGCGCTGGCGCCCCAGGCGAGCAGCTCGACTTCGACGAATTCGGCCCAGAACCAGCGCGGGTGCGCGGCCATCTGGTAAAGGAACCACGGAAGCGCCAATGCGAGACCCCCGGCCATGGCCAGCGCGATGCGCTTGCGCGCGGGTGTTTCGGCAATGAGCATTAGGATGCCGGCAACGCCGAAGGCCGTGAGACCGGCAACGCCCTTGGTGAGAATGCCTCCGGCGAGCGCGATGGCCAGGATGATTGCGGTGGAACGTTTCCCGGCCGAGGCGTCGCGCCAGAGGAGAAAGACGGCGGCGGAGAAAGTGAGACAGAGCAGGGAGTCAGTGAGATTGCGGCGCATGAGGGAGAGGAAGAGCGGACTGGAGGCGGCCAAGGCCGCGGCAAGTACGGCGCGCCAGAGCCCGGCTTGACGTGCGGTCCATAGATAGAGGAGCAGGCAGACGGCAGTTCCCGCCAGGATGGACGGAAGGCGGAGAGAGAAGGCCGAAGCGCCGAGGAGCTTTACGGAGAGGCCGGAAAGCCAGTAGACCAATGGCGGCTTGTAGAGAAAGTACCGGCCGAGAAAAACGGGCGTGAGCCAACCGCCTTGTTCGGCCATGCGCAGGGCGGCATGAGAATAGACGGCTTCATCCTGGGCGGAGATGCCGCCGACGGGATCCAGATTACCTTGGCCGATTCGGAGATCGGCGGCGCCGAAGGCGATCAGGAACAGGCATGCTACGGCTGCGGCACAAGCGCCGCTTCGCAAACTCATTCTGAGGTTTTACCGCAATGCCTCGACGTACACAATCTCTGAGCTTTGGGCTAGGGGGAGAAAGATCAGCACGCCGTCCTCTGCCAGCTGCTGACCGGTCATGGTGAGAGAGCGCGAGTCATTGGCGAACCAGACGAGGTACGTGATATGCGCGCGCAGATTCGTGAAGCGCACGCGTGGAAGGGAATCGGGGGACTGGTCTCGAGTGACGACGGCGACGCCCAGGCCAAAATCGGGATCGTATACGGCGATGGCGTCGGTGATGCCTTCGGCCGGGGGAGGGCTGAGGCGCGAGATGCGGCCATTGCGGATGAGGGGGCGGATCTGTTTGAAGCGCGCAATCTCTTCGGCGGCGAACTGTATATCTTCGGCGCGCATTTCGGTGAGGCGGTTCATGAAGATCCAGGGGCCGCCGATCATGTAACTGCGCGTGATGTAGCTGTCGAGCCGTTCCTCGGGCATGTAGCGGTCGGCATAGCGCGCGGGAAAAGGATACGTGGCGCCGTAGACGGCCTGGCGGGCGCTGCGTGCTCCGCTGGCATCGTTGAGGATGGAGGTAACATACTGCTGCACCATTTGAAACGTCATCAGGTTGCCGCCGTTCTCGCAGTTCTCCCACAGCACGTCGGGCCGTTGGCGCTGCACTTCGCGAACCACCGCGTTCAACCCGTCTACCGCGTTGGAGTAGTTGCTGTCCAGCGGATGGTGCGTATGCGTGGTCTTCGTGCATTCCTTGACCATGTTTTCGCCGTCCTGGAGAATCCAGTCGACGTCGAACTCGTCGATGATGCGGACAAGCTCCGCGGTAATCCACTCCTTCACCGGCTGGTGTGACAGGCAGAGCGAGTCGGCGCCGTAGTAGCCGTAGGATTTGGAACTGCGCCAGTCGGGGTTCTGTTTGAGCACCGGAGCGTGGGGTGAGCTTTCAGCGAGAGCGACATGGAGGCCGAACTTCATGCCGAGTAAGTGGACATAGTCGGAGAGAGCGCGGAGACCGGAGGGGAATTTGGAAGCGTCGGCATGCCAGTCACCCATATTGCGCGCCCAGCCGAGGTCGACAATGAAGAGCTCGATTCCCATGCGAGCGGCGGCTTCGGCGTTGCGGCGCAGCGTCGTTTCGTGAAGCGCCTGGCCGTAAGCCCAGGAGTCCCAGCCCACGAAGGGGAATTCCTTAACGGTCTCACCGCGGACAACGGGCTGCCGCGCCAAGGCGTTTTCCACGAAACGCTGCGTCACCCAGCCGGCCTCCTCGAAGGAGCCTTGGAAGGCGCCGAGGAAGGCCCGCGGCAGGGTGAACTCCTCGCCGGGTTCCACGGGATGGTGAATCCCTTGAATGGTGGCGGACAGTTTCAGGATGTCGCGCAAGGCGTCGTGGCTGATGGCCGCATTGGCGCGCCCGTCAAACTCCCAGCCGGCGACCAGGCCGCGGCCGGAGCCATCGGCCACTGCCAGCCAGCCGCAATCCCTGCCGTGGGCGCCGCTTTCGATCACTAGCTGTTTTCCGGACGGATCCAGCGGTGAGATGTTGGCTTTGAAATCTGCGGGATTCTCCACGGGCATCCATTGCTCGACGCGGAGAGCCTGGTAGTTCCCTCCGGCGGCGGCGAGATCCACGGCGAGCATGTCGGCGCCGGTGAGGTAGAGGGTTTCCCCAGAAAGATTTCTCAGGCGAACGCCGTAGCGAAGGACGGGATCCTTGGGAAACATCTCAAGATCTACGGTAAGTTCGAGACGGCGGGCATGATCCTGCAACGTGATGCTCAATTGACGGCCGCCACGGCTGGTTGGAGTTTCGCGGTGGGAAAGGAGCTGATAACCGGCGGTGCCATCCCACCAGCGCTCCTGGGCCCCGTCCTTAATACGGAAGCGGATCAAGGAAGGGGCAGGGATTCCCGCTTTGGTCCATGAGGTGGAGAGGTGGCGCAAATCCTGAAACTGGAAATCACCGGATGGGGTCAACTGAAACGCGGCTTCGAGGAGGCCGTTGGAGATCAGCCAGCGGCGAGACTCCTCCTCAAAGGCAATGCGCACAGTGCTTTGCCAAGCCAATGCAGGAACCGTGAGGAGAACCGCGGCCGGCAGAAGCCTCCGAATCTGTCGGTACACAAGAGTATTAACACGTATCGGCCGAATTCGCCTTGGTTGTTTGCGGGATTTTAATGAAATGACTTGCTTTTCTCAGCGGAGGATCCACATCGCGGTCAAGGTCGCGACCGCCAGTGCGGCCAAACCCGAGGCAACCACGGGGCGAAAACGATGGCGCCCGAGCGAGACGGCAACGGCAAGTTTCAGCACGGTATTGGACAGCGTGCCGATCACGGTGGCCTGTGCCGCGCTTGGGAGCAAAATCGAGTCCACGGCGCTACGGGCCATGGAGATGGTGAGCGCATCCAGATCGGTCAGCCCGAGCACGGCGCCGGAGACCAACAGTCCCGCTTCCCCCCACTCGCGTTGCATCCAGTAGACGCCGAACAACACCAATTGGAACAGCGCGGCCATCTGCAGTGCGGAGGTGAATTGCAGAGGGTTGGAGGGCAAGGGCAAGTCCGAGGTGGCCTCGCGCCGGCGCAGGCCGGCGGCGAGAACGACCAGCGCGGCTACTTCGGTGGTGGCGTCCGCGCCCAGGCCGCGGGAGATTACATAAGCAGAGACGATCAGCGCTGCGCCGGCGCCGAGCAGGATGGCGCCGAGGGCTTCATGCCCAGCGCTCCACATCCAGCCGCCAAGGCCCGCGAGTCCGCCGAGCAGGGTGAAGGTTCGAATGCCGGCGAAGCGCTGCTCGGCGTGGCCGGAACGCTGGCGCTCCAGGCCGATGGCGGCGCCGCCCGCGGCGGCGATGGCGATGCCAGCGACCTGGATCAGTTCCGGCGGCAAGGGTGGCTGGGCTCCTATTTCAGGATACGGAACATATTGGAGTAGTCGTCGGTCCAGGCGGCTACTTTTTGGTCGAGCTTGGGGCTGCGTCCAGATTCGGTGAGCGAGGCGCGCTCGAGAGTGTCCATGTCATTGGCGATGAGCACGTAGGTGGTGCCAAAGCAGACGCCCAGGTCGTCCTCATCGGATTCCACGACGAAGGCGGCCTTCTTCATCTCCACCATGGCGCGGCCGATGACGGGTTCCAGATCCAGGTACTTGTTGGAAATGTGGACGACCAGCACGCCATCGGGCTTGAGCAGGCGGAAATAGAGACCGAAGGCTTCGCGCGTGACCAGGTGCACCGGGATGGAGTCACCGGAAAACGCGTCCATCATGAGAATGTCGTAGGTGCCCGGAGGCTCTCTTTCCAGAGAGAGCCTGCCGTCGCCCATCACTACGTCTACTTTTTCGGCGCGGCAATCGGGGAGAAAAGTGAATTCCGTCCTGGCCAGCACCGGAACTAGCGGGTTGATCTCATAAAAGCGGAAGGTGTCTTGTGGGCGGCCAAAGGAGGCCATCGTGCCCGAGCCCAGCCCAAGCACGCCGACGGTGCGGGGACGGGTGACGCGATGCCTGCGCATGACCTTGCCGACGCCGCTTTCCGGGCAGTAATAGGTGATCGCGTCGCGGCGCCGTTCCGGGTGCGTCCACTGTTCGCCGTGATTGATGGATCCGTGGAGCAGGCTGCGGTAGCCGTCCCAATCACCGGGGCCGCCGGATTCCTTGACGCGGAGTGTGCCATAGAAATTGCGGCGCGCTACTTTGTAATCTTTCACCGCGTCGAGCATCGTGCGGCCGAGAAAGAGGCTAAGGCCGAAGACCCCCAACAGCAGGGCGATGGAGCTAAGCGAGATCGAGGCGCGGGCAAAACTTACGCCGGGCTCCTCAATAGCGATCATCCAGCAGAGCACTCCGCAGATGGCGATGCCGACGGGCAGTTCAAAGTTGGAGATAAACAGGTACGGCGCGACAATGCCGACGAAGAAGCCGCCGAGGGCGCCTCCCGCCGAGAGCATCAGATAGAAAATGGTCAGGTGGCGGGGCGCCGGTTTGCGCCGCGCCAGTTCCCCGTGGCAAACCATGCAGGCGACGAACAGCGCCAGGCAGAACAGCCCGATGGAGAGCTTCATGTCGATGGCCTTGGAATCGCTCCACTGCATGTATGCCATGCCACCCAAGGCGGGCGCCATCAAGGCAAGGAAGAGATTGCGGACATACCAGCCGCGGGCGTCGAAGGTGAGGATGAAGCTGAGCAGGTAGATGCTGAGAGGCAGGATCCACAGGAACGGGATGGAGGCGACGTCTTGTGTGAGGTGGTTGGTGACGGCTAGCATCAGGATGGACGGGCAGGCGGCCAGGCACACCCAGAACAGCTTTGTCCATAGCGATGGTGCCGCAGTTTCGGTCTCCTGCGAGGCGGAGGATTGCTCCTGCTGCGCCAGGGAAGGGAAGCGCGAACTACGCAGCGCGGCATTTCCGCAGAGGCCGGCGAAGGCGACGAAAGCGCCGGACCAGATCCAGCCCTGCATGCGAGTGGGCAGATACGGTTCCACTAATGGCGGATAACTCAGCAGCGCCAGCATCGAGCCGAGATTCGATAGCGCGAACAGCCGGTAGGGCATCGCCGATCGCTCGCTGCGCGCGTACCAGGCCTGAAGCAGCGGCGTGGTGGTGGACAACAGCAGATAAGGAAGCCCGATGGTAGCGGACAGGAGCACAAGAATCAGAATGGTCGGATTCTCTTCTCCACCCGGCTTCCAATGCGGACCCGGCAGGACAGGTAGCAGCAGCATGCAGCCGGTGAGCAGCGCGGAATGCAAGACCGCCTGCGCCCTCGGGGTGAGTCTTCTGATGACGAAATGAGCGTAGCCATAGCCGAGCAGCAGATCCACCTGGAAGAACAGCATGCAGGTGGTCCAGACAGCCGCCGAGCCGCCGAACCACGGCAGGATTGCCTTGGCGATCATCGGCTGCACTTGAAAGAGAAGAAATGCGCTTAGGAAAATGGTCAGCGCATAGAGCAGCATCCCGCCCAAATTAGCACAAGGAAGGCGAGGGAGAAGTAAAAGGCCATTCCACCCGCCGGAGGCACGGCGGCAGCGGGGGGAGCGAGGGAACCTGCACGGTCCTCCTACTATGTCATAATGGCTCACTCATTGACGGGACAAGATAATCCCGGGAGGAGGCTAGGTGAGGCTCTCGTGCACCGGGTTGGGAGCAGGGTTCGAATCCAATGGCGGACGTGTGCTGGCTCTCCGTCAACTCAACCTGCGAACACGCGAGCGCGAGTTTCTCAGTATCGTCGGGCCTAGCGGGTGCGGCAAGACGACGCTGCTGCGGATCCTGGCCGGACTGCTGAAGCCGTCCGACGGAGAGGTGGAGCGGATCGGGGGCGATGGCGAATGCGTGCGCATGGTGCGCCAGGAAAACAGCTTGTTCCCATGGATGACGGTGCTGGAAAATGCTGCATTCGGACTGGAGATGGAGGGTTTCGGCAAAGCCGAACGCGAAGCGCGGGCGCTGGCCCTTCTGGCCAAGTTCGGAGTGACGGGCCGGGAACGAGCCTACCCACATGAGCTTTCGCTGGGCATGAAGCAGCGGGTGGCGCTGTGCCGGTGCTTCCTCAGCAATCCCGAACTGATGCTGATGGACGAGCCGTTCGCCGCGCTGGACGCGCAAAGCCGCGCCAGCCTGCAACAGGAACTGCTGGCGTTGTGGCAGGAGGCGCCGAAGTCGGTCGTGTTTGTCACTCATGACGTGGAGGAGGCGATTCTGATGAGCGACCGCGTCCTGGTGCTGAGTGCGCAGCCCGGCACGGTGATCGGGGAGTTTGGGGTGGGCTTTTCCAGGCCACGCACGCAGGAAACAACGGTCGATCCCGAGTTCATCCAGATCAAGCGCGACATCTGGAGGCTGCTGGGAATGGAAACCAGGGACGTGGCGCATGCTGTTTGAAGCCGGCTACTATGGGCGCATGGCGTTGGGCGCGATGCAGATCGCGCGCAGCAAGCCGCTTGACGATCCCCCGGGCCGGCTGCGCCGCCAGTGGGAGAACCGCGAGAGCACTTTTCTGGACACGCTGCGGAGGACCGTATTCGCCTCGCCTGGGCATCCTTATCAGGAAATGTTCCGGCTGGCGGGCTGCACGTTGGAGGATTTCGCCGGCATGGTCCGCAAGGAGGGTCTGGAGGGGGCGCTGGCGGCGGTCAATCGCGCCGGCGTCTATCTCACCCATGACGAGATGAAGGGCACGACGGGGATCGTGCGATCGGGACGGCATATCCCGGCCAGCCCGGCGAGTTTCCTGAATCCGCTGGAGAAGGGACTGTGGGAGGGCCGCAGCGGCGGGAGCAGGAGCGCGGGGACAAGGACGCGGACCAGCGTGGCCGTTCAACTGCACCGCGAAATGTATGAAGTGCTCGTTACACGGGAACTCTCGCTGCAGGACCATGTCCGGGTTCACTTGGCTTCCATTCTTCCGTCGTCGATCGGAATCTCGGCGGGGCTGCGTGCGCGCCGGCTGGGACAAAGGCTCGAACGGTGGTTCACGGTGAGCGGCGGGATGAAGGACTCGGGCCACTATCGGGCGGCGACGCATCTGATGGTGGCTTTGGCCAATCTGGCGGGCGCCGGAGCGAGGTTTCCGGAGTATCTCCCCGAGAACGACTTTTCACCGGTGGCGCGGTTTTTGGCGCAACTCCGCGCGGAGGGCAACCGGTGCCTGCTTACCACCTTTGTCAGCCCCGCGGTGCGTGTCGCGGCGGCGGCGAAGGAGAAGGCATGGGACATCCGCGGCGCGGTGTTCCGCGTCGGTGGAGAAGCGCTGACGGAGGCCAAGCGCGCGGAGATCGAAAGCAGCGGCGCCTCGGTTTTCCCCAACTACTGGATTCACGAGGTTGGCCCCATCGGCCATGCCTGCGGGCAGATGAGGGTGGGCAACCGCGTGCATCTGTTCCAGGATTCGGTCGCCGTGATCGCCGACAGCCGTCCCGCGCCGCTTTCCGGCTCCAAGGTCAACGCCCTGTTGTTCACCACGCTGCTGCCGTGCAACCCGCGCATCCTCATCAACGCCTGCATGGACGATCACGGCGTGCTTGGCCGGGCACGCTGCAATTGCCAGTTCTCCCGCATCGGATTCACGACAACCATCGATGGCATCTACAGCTACGGCAAACTTACCGGCCAGGGGATGACGCTGGCCGGAACCGGGATTGTCGCACTGCTGGAGCAAAGGCTCCCCGCGCGGTTCGGAGGATGTGCCGGCGACTATCAACTGGTGGAGCATGAAGCCGGAGGACAGACGCAGCTTACGCTGCGGATCAGTCCGCGGGCCGGGCCTGTATCGGCCGATGCGGTGAGGGAGTTCTTTCTGACCGAGCTGCGGTCCCACTACGGCGGCAGCCTTGCATCGCGCGTGTGGCGGCACTCGGGAGCCATTCAGGTGGAGATCGGAGAGCCGTTCATGACCTCCAACGGCAAGGTTCTTTCCCTGCATCTGGTGGGCATGGAGGCTTCTTTCCAGCATGCTTCGTAGAAAAGCTCTTACGGTCCTGGCCGTAACGGCGGCCGGCTGCTCACGCTGGAAGGAAGAGGATGAGCAGTTGATCCGCGTTGGGGTGGCGCCATATCTCAGCATGAGCAGCCTGCATCTTGGCTGGGAGCGCGGCTATTTCCGCGAGGCGGGATTGGGCGTGGATCTGGTAGCGAGCCCCAACTCCACGGAAGCCATACCGCTGCTAGCCGGCGGGAAACTTGACGTGGCCTTCTTTTCGCCGGGTCCCGCTCTCTTCAACGCCGTCTTGCGTGGCGCGCGTGTCGCCGTTGTGGCTGGACGAGAGAGGCTCACTCCTGATTGCGGAACGGTGGGCGACATCTACACCAGAAGGGAGGCTTTTCCCAACGGGCTCGCCGGCTTCGAACAACTGCGAGGCAAGAAACTCGCGATCACCCATAAGACAACAGTTTCGGCATTCTTCCTCGACGAGATCCTTCGCCACGCCGGTCTCAGAACAACGGACGTGGAAGTTGTCCTGTTGAGAAGAGCGGAGGCGCTGGCCGCCCTGCTTGGGGGCCGTATCGACGCCACGCTGAGCGACGGCCACTTCGACAAGGATCCGGCCCGCGGCGACCCGCGTGTCATTGCCGTCAAAGGAGCAATCCGGGTGCTGCCAGGATTTCAGTATTCCCACATCATGTTCGGCAGCGCGCTCCTGGACGGTGACCCACGCCGCGGGACCGCGTTTCTTACCGCCTACCACCGGGCTGCCGAAGCTTTTCAGAATGGGGCAACGCCGAAATTCATGGACGATTTCGCCCTGTCCAACAATTTGGATCCAAAACACACGCGCGAAGCATGCAGAACCACATTCTCCCCGGATGGCGCCATCGATGAAACCAGTTTGCAGAGATTCATCAACTGGAGCGTGGAGAAGGGATTCTGCCCGCAGGCGGTGGATCTGAAGCGGCTCATCGACCGGCGCTTTCTACCTGCTGGCGCGTGGGCCGGCGCTGCGCCCCGGGGAACGCTATGAAAATGAGCAAGCAAGTTGCCCTGGGTCTCTGGCTGCCTTTGCTAACTGTAACGGGATGGGAGGTCTGCTCCGGTTTCGGGATTCTCGATCCACTGTTCTTTCCTGCTCCCAGCAGGCTGGCCGCTTCGGCATGGAGGCTGACTGGCACCGGGGAACTGGGAAGGCAGGCCGGCGCCACCGTTACCCGCATGGGGATTGGATTTTTTTGCGGCGCGGTGGCCGGATTGCTCCTTGGCGCGCTGATGGGCGCGTCGCGGCGCGTAGGGCGCTCGCTGGAACCGTCATTGTCGGCCTTGTACTCCGCGCCGAAGCTCAGCCTGCTGCCGATGGTGATGCTGCTTGCCGGGGTCGGCGAGAGTTCGCGGCTTCTGCTGGTGGCGGCGGCGGCGTTCGTTCTTGTCGCCTTTCATGCGCTGGATGGTATCCGTGGAGTCGATCGCTCCTGGGTGGAGCTGGCATCGCATCACGGTGCGGGACGATGGATGATTTTACGGAAAGTGTTTCTGCCGGCATGCATGCCGCAACTGTTCACCGGGCTACGGCTGGCCGCGGGCCGGGCGCTGGTGGTAACGATCTCGATTGAGCTGATCAACGCCCCGGACGGACTGGGCAGCATGATCCTGATGTCCTGGCAGACCTTCGCCACGGAGAAGCTCTATATCGGGGTGATTCTCACCGCGGCGCTGGGCGCGATTCTGCATGCCGTCATGCGGCGGATCGAGCTTAAGCTCGTTCCCTGGAGGAATTAGGTTGAGGAGGAGTTTCGCCGCGTTGCTGCCGGTTCTGTTCGCGGGCCCGTTGTGTGCGCAGACGGCTGGAGCCGTGGAAGGGATCATCGCCGATCCGTCCGGACAACCTGTGCCGGCCGCCGAAGTCCGCATCCGGGACGTGAGCACGCGGGCGGAGCGGAAGCTGGCGGCTGACTCACTGGGCCGGTATCTGGCTCTGCGGCTCCCTCCTTCGGTTTATGAGATTGAGGTGCGGCATCCAGGGCTAAAAACGGAAGTGCGCCAGGATGTCGAAATCCGTGCCGGCAGAGTGGTGCGAGTGGACTTCCGTATGGCCATGGGTCCGACCTCCGAGCGGATCGTGGTGAGTTCCGATCCTCCACTCGTCAATGCAAGTGCGGCGGATTGGGGCGGCTCGATTTCCCGCCGTGGCTTGGAGGAACTTCCGCTCAACGGGCGCGATCTTTTCGATCTCGCCGTGCAGCAGCCCGGGGCCACAATGCCTGCCACCGCAACGCGGTCGATCACCACGGGCAGCGGAAGCGCGTTGTCGGTGAACGGCGCAAGGCCAAACCAGAACGGATTCCGCATCGACGGCATTTACATCAATGACGCCGCCGGCGGAGCGCCCGCCAGCGCCGCCGGGCGCTTGCTGGGTCTGGAGAGCATCAGCGAGCTTAGGCTTGTCACCAGCCCGTTCAGCGCCGAGTACGGCCGCGCGGCGGGCGCGGTGATGACAGCCGTGTCCCGATCGGGCGGCAACCAACACCATGGCAGCGCCTATGAATTCGCCCGCAACAGTTCCCTGGACGCAAAAAACTTCTTTGACCCGCACTCCCAGCCGATTCCTCCACTGCGCCGGAATCAATTCGGCGGACTGCTAAGCGGGCCTCTGCGCCGCGACAAACTCTTCTTCCTCGCCAACTATGAAGGCATCCGGGAATCGGCCGGCCGCACCGAACGGCCCTCCACGCTGAGCGACGACGCCAGAGCGGGGCGTCTGCCGGGCTCCGGGGGGGTGCGGACCGTTCCGGTCGCCCGCTCCGTGCTTCCCTATCTGGAGCTTTACCCCCGGCCCAACGGACGAGACTTCGGCGACGGAACCGGAGAATTCATCACCGAGCTGACCAGTCAAACGCGGGAAGACTATGCTACCGGAAGGCTGGACTGGATCGCCGCTCCGTTTCTGCGCATCGGCGCGCGCTACACCATTGATGACGGCTTCAACACTGCGCCGGAAGCCTTCCGCATCTGGGATTTCATTCACGACTCGCGCTACCAGTTCCTGCACACGGAAGCGCAATGGACGGCTTCGCCCAATCAGCTGCATACTTTCCGGGCCGGATTCAGCCGGGTCCGCAACACCGAGACGGGGCGCCTGGTGAATGCCATTCCGGCATCGCTGTCCTTCATTCCAGGCCAACTTCTTGGCGTGATCCAGGTCACCGGGCTCGACGATATCGGAGGGCTGCGGGCGCGTCTGCGGCCACGGCACAATACTGTCGACGACTTCCAATTCCAGCACGACGCCGCCTGGATCCACGGCCCTCATGCGCTGCGTTTCGGAACCGGGTACGATCGCATCCGCTTCAACCAGCGGGCCGACCTCAACGCCATCGGCCTGTATCGCTTTGACTCGGTGGCCGACCTTCTCACGGCCCAGCCGCGCGCAGGGGATCTGATGAAACCCGGTTCCGACAGCGTCCGGGGCTGGCGGCAGCACCAGTTCTTCGCGTTCCTGCAGGAGGACTGGAAAGTGTCCCGGCAATTCAGTCTGTCGCTCGGAATGCGCTACGAGAGCTATTCGCCGCCCTCGGAGGTCAATGGCAAGATCGCGACACTGCCCAGGCCGGATCGCGACACGCGGGTCACCACCGGCGGGCCGCTGTTCCTGAATCCTTCGCGCAAGAACTTCGCGCCCCGCGCCGCCCTTGCGTGGGACCCTTTTTCTTCCGGCAAGACGGTGTTCCGGGCTGGCGCGGGTGTTTTCTTCGACCTCATCAGCACGCGCGAGCTGATGGTCGCCGGCGTGCGCGTCCCGCCTTTCTTTGAGCGCCTGTTCCCGGCTCGTCCGCAGTTTCCGAATCTACTGGCGGCCGCCAGCACGACGGCGCCGGTCCCCGCGGTGGACGGGCTCGATTACGCTCCCAACCAGCCGCGCTTATTCCAGTTTCAAGCATCACTGGAACGGCAGTTCGGTTCCGACCTTGTTGTGCACTTGGGCTATGCGGGCTCGCGTGGCCTCCATCTGGCCGGCCAACTTGGCAACGTCAATCCAAGCGCTCCGCAACGGCTCCCCGATGGCCGATGGTTCTTCCCTGCCAACATGCCGCGCCTGAACCCCGCGTTTGACCAGATAGGCATCCGCCGCATGGAGTTCAATTCCTTCTACCATTCGCTTCTGCTGGGCGTGGAGCGGAAATGGCGCCGGGGTTTTCGCATGCAGGGCCGCTACGCCTGGGCGAAATCCATCGATGAAACCTCCGTCGCCGTTTTTTCGGAATTCCTCAACACCGACAGAGTGCCGACGATCTTCGATTTCCGGCTCAACCGCGGTCTTTCCAGTTTCGACTTGCGGCATTCCTTTGCCCTCAACTACTCCTACGCCCTGCCTGCCTGGCGCGGCAGAGGCGGCCGCTTCCTTGCCGGATGGGAGATCCATTCCCTGCTGACCCTGCAAACCGGGCATCCCTTCAATCCGCGGGTCGGCTTTGACCAGGCGCGGATCAGTCACAGCTCCGACGATTTCGGCCAGCGTCCGGATTGGGCCGGCTCATCTGGGCAGCGGGTGATCCTTGGCGATCCGGCGCGGTATTTCGATCCCCGGGCTTTCGCTCTTCCGGCCGCAGGATTTCACGGGACTCTCGGCAGACATACACTGACAGGCCCGGACCTGGCGGGGCTGGATCTGGCCGTGCACAAACAACTGTGGGGCAACGACAGACAAGCCCTCCGTTTACGGCTGGAAGCCTTTAATCTAACCAATCACCCGAATCTTCAGATCCCTTCCGGAACCGCGCTGTTTAACAACCGCGGTGATGTGTTGGGAACCGCCGGCCGGATCACACAGAGCACCACCCCGGCGCGGCAGGTCCAGCTCGCGCTGAAGTATAGATTCTGAGCGAATGCAGCGCTGGCTCCTTACTTCATCATCAACGTGGAGGTGGACGACCATGGCATCTACCATTTTGGCAAGCTGCTGCCGCTGCATGAACCGGGTTCTGAATTGGCGGCCAGACAATGCGGCCGATTTTCTGAGCATATATCCCGCCGACACGCGGAACGGGCGCAGGGTGACGCCGAAACGTGTGGTCACCGGCTGCAGTCCACCGGTGGACATGTCCGGCCAAGCGGTCCCAGATCAGCGACAGCCAGCGGAAGACAAACCAGGGAACAGCGCTCACTGACGGCGAACGGCAGGCGCAGGACAAGTTCGCTGTTGCCGAACATACTCCCGGCGGCGTTCATGACCACCACGGTGACCAGGCCTGAAGCGGCCGGCGTGGTGGTGGAAGGAGATACGGAAGCCCGATGGTAGCGGACAGAAGCACCAGACTAAGAATGCTAAAAGGCTTTTCATCCGCGCGTGGAAAGGCTCGGCGAGAAGTAGACACTAGATCGGCGTGTGAACTAGGCTGAGGTTATCTGGGGAAAGGGGATGGGGAGGAGAATTCTGTTTTCCGAGGCTGCAAGGTAAACGAAAATGCGATGGGCCTGGCCTGTTTGGCCCGCATGCCGTGCGCCGCCGATCCTGTCAGTCGTCTGCGAGAAAATCTTCCCCGGCGCGAGGCGCGGTTTCTAGACTTCGCGCGGCGCATCGTGTTCCGCAATACCCGCCATCCCTACCACGCGATGTTCCAGCTTGCCGGTTGCAGCTATGAAGACCTGGCGGAATCGGTGCATCGCGACGGATTGGAAGCCGCACTTGCCGGTCTTCATTGCGCCGGAGTCTATCTCGCCCATGATGAGTTCAAGGGCAAGCAGCCAATTGTGCGCTCCGGCCTCCGGATCGAGGCGCAGCCGGAAGATTTTCTCAATCCGCTCGTGGAAGGTGTCATGGATCACTCGAGCAGCGGCAGCCGCAGCAAGGGAACACGGACGCCTTTGAACATGGCGTTCGAGACGCACAGAGAGGCTTACGAGGATCTGACAGCGGCCGAGTTCGGACTGGAGGGTCAATGCCGGCTGGACCTGAAACCGATTCTGCCGTCCGCCTCCGGCCTTTTGCCGGCGCTGCGCACACTCCGCCAGGGGAGGCGTTTGGAAGCCTGGTATGCGATGGGCGGCGGGCAGGATTCCCTGCACTACCGGATGGCGACGGGGTTCATGGTGGCGGCTGTCAGGCTGGCGGGCCTGCCCATGCCTTTCCCCGTCTATCTTCCGCCCAACGATTTCTTGCCGGTGGCAACGCATTTGGCCCGCCTCAAGCGTGAGGGCCGGCGATGCCTGTTCTCCGCGTTCCTGAGTCCGGCGGTGCGTGTTGCGGCGGCGGCCATGGAGAACAAGCTGGACATCGGCGGCACTCTGTTTCGAGTCGTCGGCGAGGCGCTGACCGACAGCAAGCGGGCGGTGATTGAAGCGGCGGGCGCGGAGGTGTTTGCGCATTACGGCATCGCCGAGGTTGGACCCATCGGCCCCGGTTTCTTCGTTTTTTTTCACCACGCTGCTTCCCGTGGCGCCGTACTTTTTGATCAACGTGGAAATGGATGACCACGGCGTCATCGGGGAGGCCGGCTGCGATTGCACTTATTCGAAGATCGGCCTCCAGCAGACGATTCACGGCATCCACAGCTACGGCAAACTGACCGGGCAGGGCATGACACTGACGGGCACCGATGTCGTGCGTTTGCTGGAGGAAAAGATGCCGGCGTTGTTTGGCGGGAGCCCGGGAGATTACCAACCGGTGGAATATGAAGGAGCCGGGCAAACGCAGCTGATGCTGCGGGTGAGCGCGCGCAGCCTCCACCTCGAGGGAAGCGTTGCGGGAAGCCTTCCTTCGTGAAATCCGATCCTACTATGGCGGCAGCTTGGCCTCCAGCGTCTGGCGCCACGCAGAAGCGGTCGAAGTGATCATCGCCGAGCCATTCCGTACCTCGACCGGCAAGGTGTTGTCGCTCCATCTGGTGGGTGGGAACGCCCAGCCGAAGTAGGCTGTCCCGCGGAATGGCTGGAAGCTGATTCTTTAGAATAAAGGTTGGTCCATCGTTATCTAGACGCCGGCGCCGCGTATGCCCTCACGGCATTGAGCTTTCTCTGGCGGCGGCTGATCTTCAGGACGCGTGTGATCGCCATCACGGGCAGCTTTGGCAAGACAACCTGCACGCAAAGCCTGATTGCGATACTGGATCGTCACTTCGCGGTGAACGCAATGCGAAATGCCGATAATACGCGCCGCGGCATTGCCTTGACACTGCTTCGGACGCGTCCGCAACATCGTTATACGGTGATTGAAGTTGGCACGCGAAGGCGAGGCGCATTGTGGCGAGCGAGCTGGCAGCTCAATCCCGACATCGCGGTGATCCTGAAAGTCGACAAGGCGCACAGCAATCACCATCCGACGCTGGCCGATGTCGCCCATGAAAAAGCGCAGTTGCTGCGTCGCTTGACGAGTAACGGTCTGGCCGTTCTCAACGGCGATGACCCATGGGTGCGGGCGATGGCGGAGCGGTGCAACTGCCGCGTGGTTACTTTCGGGCTGGAGGCCGGGAACGACTTCCGTGCGGATGAGATTTCCGCGCGCTGGCCCTCGCGGCTGCAATTCAGCGTACATGCGGCGGGGGAATCGGCGTGGGTGAATACGAACTTCGTGGGGGTGCAGTGGGTGGCAACGGTGCTCGGCGCTATCGCCACGGCGGTCAATTGCGGAGTGCCGCTGGCGGCGGCCGCCGAAGCAATGGAGTCTGTTCAGCCGTTCCGCGCGCGCATGGAGCCTGTTGTGCTTCCCTCCGGGGCCGTGCTGTTGCGCGATGAAACGCATGGATCGGTGAGCACGATCCCGGCGGCGATGAAGCTGTTGCGGGACGCGGATGTTCGCCGGCGTGTCGTTGTGGCCGGCGACACCTGGGACACCGGTCTGGCCGATCCTGTTCCGAGACAGGAGGACCTGGGAAGGCGCGTGGCGGAAGGGGCCGATTTCGCGGTGTTCGTTTCGGTCTACGGAGCACACGCCGTGCGCGCCGCCATCCGGCACGGAATGGCGCCCGATTGCGTGCGTCACTTCGCCGAGCTTCCGGAAGCCTCCGAGTTTCTGAAATCAGAACTCGGTCCCGGAGACCTGGTTTTGCTGAAGGGGCAAGCCGGGGAACACCTGACGCGTATCTTTTATGCGCAATTCGGCGAAGTCGCCTGCAGGAAGCAGGTATGCCGCAGACCATCGTGCGACTCCTGCGAGGAACTGGGGTTTGTTCCTGCCGCGGGAATCTCATTCCCGGCCGGCCGGTCTTCTGGCGGCGGCGGCGACAAAGCAGGCGGTGAAGGAGCGCGTAGGCAGTCTGCCCAGCAAAGCAAACAGCGCTAACAGCAGGCGGACCGGAGCGTCGGCGTACCGGCCCAGCAGTTTTCGAAGCGCAAGGAACAGCACGGTCGAGACCAGACGCGGGTTGTGGATCAGCTCTGCAGTGGCTTCGACGCGCAGACCGGCGCGCTCCAGTGACTGGCGGAGTTGAGGCGCGGAAGTGGTGTAGCCGAGGGCGAAGGGCCAACGGCGGAGGCGGCAGCTCCAGCGCAGCAAATGGTACAGGGGATTCCACGGATTATCCATCGTGATGATCAGCAGCCCGCCGGGGCGGAGGACGCCGGCGATCTGCGCCACTGCCGCTTCGAACTCCGCGCGCGTTTCGAAATGGTCGAGCGTGGAATTGGAGACGATAAGATCCACGCTGGCGGACTGAATCGCGAACTGCCTCAGATCCGTGGTGAGGAACCGCGCCGACGGCAACGGACAATTGACCATTGCCTTCTGAACGGTGGAGAATTCAATGTCGATGCCGGTGACGCGGCTGGCGCTGGCAAACAGATCAAACAGGATTCTGTCGGAGCCGTAGGCCTCTTCAAACAGATCGGTCTTGAGAACATGACCGGAGAAGGACTCGCCAGCCCAATCGCGGATCAGCTTCTGATGCTCGGATCGTTTTTGCGCGGCAACCAGCGGATCAAGATACCAGGACAGGCTTGAGCCGGACTCCGACACTCGCCTCAGCGCCGTCCGGTTTCGATATGGACCAGCTCTCCGCCCACCGGCATCGCCTGAGGATCGGTCACCAGCGTTTGTGGATCACGCCAGAAATCGATCATCGACACCTGGTGCACGCAGCTGACGGTGCAGTTGGGCGCGCAGCGCTTGGCGGTGGAATACTCGCGGCGGATGTCGGCGAGACCATATTCGCCGAGCGGCTTTGCCGGATAGCCGCGCTGCTGGGAGCAGTAGTGCACGAGACCGTCTTCGCAGATGTAGAGGTAGCGGGCGCCGGCGCGGCAGCGCCAGTTGTTCGGCCTGCCGTCGGCGATCGCTTCCTGGAAATGATTGATCTGCGCGTAGCTGGATTTTTCCAGGCTCTTGATGGCCTTGTAGACTTCGCGTTCCTTCGGGCCGAGAGGCCGGAGCTGTCCGGTGCCGTCGTGAATGATGCCGACGGTGGAGGTGAAGCCAAGCTCCAGCGCGCGATGGCTGATCTTCAGCGCGTCTTCCGGATAGTGCGTGCCGCCCCCGACCACGGAATTGATGTTGACGTGGAAGGTGGCGTATTCGGCCAGCAGTTGCAGTTTCTTGTCGAGCACCTTCAGGCTCTTCTTCGAGACATCGTCCGGGTTGACGTTGTCGATGGAGATTTGGAGGTGATCGAGCCCGGCCTCGTTCAGCCGCTCGATGCGCTCCTTGGTGAGCAGATACCCGTTGGTGATGAGCCCGGCGATGATGCCGTTGCGGCGCATGCGGCGGATGATCAGGTCCAGGTCCGGATGCATCAGTGGTTCACCGCCGCTGATGGTGATGACGGTGGTGCCCAGGCGCCCCAGTTGATCGACGCGCTCAAGCATGGTTTCCAGCGGCACGGGCTTGGAGAAATCGTCGAATTCGTTGCAGTAGGTGCAGCTGAGATTGCAGCGGCGGATGGGGATGATGTGAGCCAGGACGGGGTGGTCCTTGTGGAGGAGTCCCTTGGCGATCATGCGCAGTTCGCGCACCCGCCTTGTCGTGGCGGCCCAACGCCGGCGCAGTCTGACCCTGGTGGTCGCCATAGGAGAGCTAACAGACTATTAAAGCACAAGGTTAGGCCGATGGCGCAGGAAAAAAGTCTAGCGGGTCCAATGGCGGGTTTAACGGGGAAAACTAGGGCTTTTTGGGCTCCTTCGGTTTTTCTTCGCCGCTGGCTCCTTCGCTGACCGGGTCGCCGAAAGTGATCCGGATGTCGCTCTTGAACTGTTTATAGTCCTCGTAGCGGACGGTCAAGCGGATGCGCTGGGAGAGGTTCTCGAAGTGCAGCGTGTCGTTGGCGATCGTGTAGGTGGGGAACCAGTACTTGCCGTCGATCTGTTCGCGGTAGGTCTCAAACTTGGGGAACTGGTTGTCGTAGCCCTTCTTGATGATGCCGACGCCCCGGCCGTAGCTCTTCACGATTTGCAGGTCGCGGTCGTCCACCCATACGATGCCTTGGAAGTAGCGCTGGCCGGGCTCCATCTTCTTCGGTTTGACGGCGAAGGAGTAGCAGGGAATCTCGTCGAGCACTTCGTGGCCCAGGTAGCGCACGTGGTACTTGTCGACGTCCTTTGTGGTAAGCACGAACGGCTGAACGCTGCGCAAGTCCTGCTCGTCTTCCGGGGTCAGGCCGATGTTCTTCAGCGTCGTGACCGGGGCGTGAACGATCCGCTCGGTGCGCTTGCCATCGTTGGAAAAGATGATGTCGGAGACGATTTCGTAGCGGCCGCGTACCGAGCCGCTTTCGTCGAGTTCGTGGACCTTTGCGGTCTGCCGGTAGGTGTAGTTTTCCCGCGCCACGGCGAACTCGGCCTCCTTGGCGGCGAACTTGCGGATAATCTCATCCACCTGTTCCTGAGTCAGGTCCTTATTGGTAGCGGCAACGGCCGACAGTGCTGCCAGAATCGCAATCAGCAAAACACGCATGAATCGCCTCCTTTGCTATTGGATGCCGGAACCCGGCATCTGGTTACCCAAGCAGCTGCTTGGCGATCGTGAGACGCTGCATGTTCGACGTCCCCTCATAGATTCTCCCGATCTTTGCGTCGCGATACAACTTCTCCACCGGGTATTCTTTGGTGAAGCCGGCGCCGCCGAAGATTTCCACCGCCCGGCTGGCGATGGTTTCCGCGACCTGCGAGCTGAACAGCTTGGCCATCGCCGCTTCTTTCAAGAAGGGCAGGCCGGCTTCCTTGAGGCGCGCGGCGTTGTAGACAAGCAGCCGCGCCGCTTCCAACTCCGTCGCCATTTCGGCGAGTTCAATCTGCACCGCCTGGAACTCGGCGATCGGCTTGCCGAACTGCTTTCGCTGCTTGGCGTAGGCGAGGGCATGATCCAGCGCGCCGCGCGCCAGCCCGATCATCTGCCCGCCGATGGCGATCCGGCCTTCGTTCAGCGTCTCGATGGCGATCTTGTAGCCCTTGCCCACTTCGCCAAGGACGTTCGATTTCGGTACTCGGCAGTTATCCAGAATCAGCTCGCAGGTGGAGGAAGCGCGGATGCCGAGCTTGTCCTCCTTACGCCCCACCTGGAAGCCGGGAAACTCCCGCTCAACCAGAAAGCAGGTGATGCCCTTGTAGCCGGCCTCGGGATTCGCGTTAGCGAAGACGAGAAACAACCCCGCCTCTTTCGCGTTGGTGATCCAGAGTTTGCGGCCGTTGAGAAGGTAGTTATCGCCGGTCTCCTCGGCTCGCGTCTGCAACGCGAAGGCATCGGAACCGGAGCCGGCCTCCGAGAGAGCGTAGCAGGAGACCATCTCCGTGGCCAGCTTCGGCAGGTAGCGGCTCTTCTGATCTTCGTTGCCCCAGCGCAACATGGCATTGTTAACCAGCGTGTTCTGCACATCGATGATCACCGCCGCCGTGGGATCCACTGCCGCCAGTTCCTCAATCGCCAGCACCGCCTGAAAGAATGTGCCGCCCTGACCATCGTATTCTTCCGGAATCTCGATGCCCATCAGCCCCAGTTCGAACAGCTGTTTCAGAATGCCGGGACGGAACTGCGCCTGCTCGTCCATCTCGCGTACATGCGGGGCAATCTGCTCACGCGCGAACTGGCGCACTGCATTAGCAAACATGCGCTCTTCTTCATTCAGGTGCGTAAGCGGGCCGGTGGTTCCCGTTGCCGCGGTGACGGTGGCCATAAGATCCATCCATAGTCTACCTCCAGAACCTATCCGCCGGGCGTGTACAATGCCATTACTATGCAGAAGGACTTTAAAGCATTGGCCGCCGTGCTGGCCCCCGATATTCCGCCGGAGAAACTCGACGGAGTGGTGAAACCAATGGAGGGGCTGGAGGCGCAGTTCCGGCCGCTGGTGGCGCGCATTCCTCTGGAGACCGAGCCCTCCTATGTGCAGGCTGTCCATCCGGAGCCGTCGAAATGACGATTCTTGAAGCAGCTGCGCAGATGGCGGCGGGCAAGCTCTCGTCGGCCGAACTGACACGGGCCGCGCTGGCTTCGGCCGCCGCACTGCAAGGGAAACTGAATTCGTTTATCACCGTGATGGAGGACGCGGCGCGTGACCGCGCGCGGCGCATGGATGAGGAACGTGCCGCCGGACGCAATCGCGGTCCACTGCACGGCATTCCCGTGGCCGTGAAGGATGTCTTTTGCACCAACGGCGTGCGCACGACGTGCGGATCAAAGATCCTCGCCCATCACGTTCCCGAATATGACGCGGCAGTAGTGGAGCGGCTCGATGCCGCGGGCGCGGTGCTGATCGGCAAGACCTCGATGCACGAGTTCGCCTACGGCATCACGTCCAATAACGTTCACTATGGCGCGGTGCGCAATCCGTGGAATACAGACTGCGTGCCGGGCGGATCGAGCGGCGGTTCTGGCACGTCGGTCTCGGCGGAGATCGTGTTCATGGCGATGGGCAGCGACACCGGCGGTTCCATTCGCATTCCGGCGGCATTTTGCGGAACCGTGGGGATCAAGCCGACAACGGGCCGGGTCAGCCGTTACGGCGTGCTGCCGCTGGATTTCACGCTGGACCACATGGGCCCGCTGACGCGTTCGGTGCGCGACGCGGCCCTCTGCCTGCAGGCGATAGCCGGCCATGACGCACGCGATGACTCCTCCAGCCGCCAGCCGGTGAGCGATTACCTGCCCGGCGCCGAGGTTTCGATCAAGGATCAGCGGATCGGCATTCCCGAGAACTTCTTTTATGAGCGGCTGGATGCGGGAGTGGAGCGTGGCGTCCGCTCCATGGCGGCGCTTGCGGAAAAGCTCGGCGCGAGGCTGGTGAGTGTGCGCGTGCCCGACATGGCCTCCATCAACGCCGTGGGCCGCGTCATACTCCTGTCGGAGGCGAGCGCTGCGATGGCGAATTTCATGGACCGGCGGGCGGAAATCGGCGACGCGGTGATCACGCTGCTGGATCAAGGGCGCCTGATACCCGCTGTCGATTACGTCAACGCGCAGCGGCTGCGGCGTCTTTACCAGCGTGAGTTTGCCGCCGTGTGGAACCACGCCGACTGTCTGCTGGTGCCGGCTACGCCCAACACCGCGCCGCGCATTGATCAGAACGAAGTGGAATTGGGAGGCGTGCGGGAGGATGTGCGTCTGGCCTCCACGCGCCTGGTGCGAGGCATCAATGTGCTCGGACTGCCAGCGCTTTCCATGCCCTGCGGCTTGGCCGATAACGGGCTTCCGGTGAGTACGCAGATCATCGGCAAACCGTTTGATGAGGCGACTCTGTTCCGCGTGGGCGCGGCGCTGGAGGACGCTTCCGGGCACAAGAACCTTCGCCCCCCTGTTCTATAATCGGGGCAAAACCGAAATCCAAGGAGCACAAACATGCCACAAACCCGCCGCACTTTTCTGCAAAGCGCCGCCGCGCTGGCGGCAGCCGCGCCTGCCTATGCCGCGAACGACAAAGTCCAGGTCGGAGTGATTGGCTGCGGTGCGCGATCGCACGAGTTGATGGCGCACCTGATGCGCGCCGGCGGCGCCGAGATCACCGCCGTCATTGACGCTTATCAGGGCCGCATGGAGCGTGCCGTCGACCGCGTCGGTAAACAGGCGCGCAGGATGGGCGACTACAAGGAAATCCTCGCCGACAAATCGATCGACGCGGTGATGATTGTTTCGCCGGACCACTGGCACCGGCGCATGGTGTTGGACGCGATCGCCGCCGGCAAGGACGTCTATTGCGAAAAGCCGCTGACGTTCGCCTCCACGGAGGGCGTCGAGATCGTGAACGCCGCCAAGGCCGCCGGGCGCATCTTGCAGGTGGGCAGCCAGGGGATGAGTTCGCCGGCGCAGCAGCAGGCCAGGGAAATGATCCGCGGCGGGAAACTGGGCAAGGTGACGCTGATCCGTGCGGCGTATAACCGCAACACGGCATCCGGCGCCTGGATCTACCCGATCCCGCCCGACGCCTCGCCAAAGACCGTGAATTGGGACATGTTCCAGGGGCCCGCGACAAAACGCCCATTCAGCCTCGAGCGTTTCTTCCGCTGGCGCTGCTACCAGGATTATTCCGGCGGCATCGCGACGGACCTGTTCGTGCACCTGTGCACGACGATTCACTTCGTCATGAATGCGGTGATGCCGTCGAAAGCGGTGGCGATGGGGCAGCTCTACCGGTGGAAGGAATCGCGCGATGTGCCCGACACGCTCAACGCCGTGCTGGAATATCCGGAAGGCTTCGCGGTGAATTTGAGTTCCACATTCAACAATCAAACGTCGGCGGAAGGCAGCTTCCAGATTCTGGGGACCGAAGGTGCGCTGACGCTGGGTGGCGAGCTTGCGTTCTATCCGGAGGCGGCCTACGAAGACAACCGCTGGATTGTGGAAAGCTGGCCGCGGCGCCTGGAAGAGGCCTACTGGAAAGATCCGAAGGTCCGCGAGACGGAGCTGATCTACACACACAAGCCGCACTTGAAGGAGTCCATTCAGCAGATGCGCCAGGTTGGCTACGACAGCACGGTGACGCACCTGGCGGGGTGGCTGGAATCGATCCGCACGCGCAAGCCGCACTGGCAGGACGCCGCCGCCGGCCACCACGCCGCCGCCTGCGCCCACATGGTGAACCAGTCGGTGAAGAGCGGACGCACGGTGGAGTGGGATTTCCGCAAGGATGATATTAAGGCTGGTTGAGCCCTAATCCTCCGGCACCAATGCAAAACCGAAGCCGAATTGACGGAAGTGTGTATCTCCTGTCAGTACGTGACGAACGCCGCATTCCTTCATTACCACGGCGCTAGTGAAGTCCGTGAAAGAGATCGTGGGTTTATCGCGAAACCGTAAGCGCAATTCATACGCTTGCTCAAACCGCCGCTCGTCGATGCGTTCGATGCGAAGGGAAGTGTCCTTGCCCGCTCCGAGGATTCCCGCGCAAAAGACGCGGGCTTTGGGAAACGGTGTTCGCTGGAAAAGCCGCGTGATCATTTCATCCAGGATGAAGTCGCTGGTCATCCACTGAACGCCGCGGTCTGAGTCCCTCTTCCGTATCTCGATGACTTTTCGGTGCAATGGATGAGCCCGGTCAGCAAGCACGAGCCATCCCCAGGTATCCACAAACAAGAAGCGTTGCTCAGTCAGCCCCATAGAGAGCTTCGTCGATGCCCGACGCAAGGCTACCATCCTCGATCGTGCCCGCCACCTCCAGGATGGGATCTTTGCGGCGGCGGCGTGGAGCAGGAGATGACCCGCCCTCGAGTTTGAAGCGAATGAGGCGGGAGAGGCTGGCGCGCTTTTGAAACGCTTCGAAGCGAAGCCGCTCGTACAAGTCGTCGGGGAGGACGATGGTTGTGCGTTTCATAAGATCATAATATCATACCGGGAGGCTGCCCCAGCCATCAGGTGAGCTGCCCCAGGCTCCACTAGAATGGAGAAGACCATGTGCCGCATGCTGGTGCTCGTTGCGCTCGCCGCTGTGTCGCCGGCACTGGATCTGAAGCCATGCCGGGTGGAGAATCTCCCCGCGCGCTGCGGCGTCGCCGAGGTGCCGGAAAACCGCTCGCTTGCCGGCGGGCGCAGGATCCCGCTCAACCTCATCGTCGTGCCGGCAAGAGAAACACGCGGCGGGGCGATCTTCGTGCTGCATGGCGGTCCCACCTCTTGCTAACCGCTCTGTGATATCGTGGTCAACCCGGTCATGCACTACCCCAATCCAATCTCTCACGGCCGCCGCTGGTCCATCATCGTCCTGCTGTGTGTCGGCTTCATCATCGCTTACTTTGACCGGATCAACCTCTCCATCGCGCTGGCCAGTCCGGACTTCAAAAACTTCTTCCGGCTCACCGATGTCGACCGCGGCACGCTGAACTCGGCCTTCTTCTGGACTTACGCGGCACTGCAGATTCCGGCCGGCTGGTTTGTCGACCGCTACGGCGTGAAGTGGCCGTACGCCGGCGGCTTCTTTGTCTGGAGCGTGTTGTCGGCGGCGACGGCATGGTGCACGGAGTTGTGGCACCTGATCGGCATCCGGTTGCTGCTCGGCGTCGGCGAATCGATGGTCACCCCGGCGGGCATGCGTTGGATCAGGCTGAATGTTCCTGAAAACCACCGCGGACTGGTGATCGGCATCTACATGGCGGCCGCGAAAGTGGGACCTGCACTGGGCGCCTATGTCGCCACCATCCTGCTGACGAAATCCGGCTGGCAGAACATGTTTCTCATCATCGGATTCGGCGGGCTGATGTGGCTGCCGTTTTGGCTGCTTCTGGTTCGCGACGATGACCGGCTGATCGAGAAGGCCGAGCAGGAAGCCGCCAAGAAGGCGGGAACTCAGGCGAGCGTTGATTTCTGGCGCCTGCTGAAGAGCCCGGTGATTATCGGCACCGTGATCGGCACCTTCTGCTACCAGTACTTCGTCTATTACTGCATGACCTGGCTGCCGGCCTACTTCAAGGAGGCGCGTGGACTGTCGCTCGATAAGATGGGCGCCTTCACCTTCGCGAGTTTCACCGGCATGGCTGTGGTGGCCACTCTAGCCGGTTTCGCCGCTGACAGGCTGATTGAGCGCGGCGGGAATCCGGTTAAGGTGCGCAAGGCGTTCATCTATGCCGGCTTCCTCACCGCCTCGACGGAAATTTTCGGCGTCTACACCGATTCGCAAAACGTCGCTCTGTTTTTCGCCGTGTTCAGCTTGAGTGGACTGGGCCTGATGACCGCCAACTATTGGGCGCTGACGCAGACACTGCTGCCCGGCGCCGCCATCGGCCGCATCGTCGGCGTGCAGAACTGCGCCGCCAACCTGCCTGGCATCGTGGCGCCGATGCTGACCGGGTGGCTCATGAGTGTCACCGGGAGCTATGACGCGCCCATGCAGGCGATCTGGTTCTTCCTCATCGCCGGCATCGCGAGTTACCTATTCCTGGTCCGCGAAAAATACGTACCCAAAGGAGTCTAGCCTTGGCGCCGAAAAAAGTTGTATTGGAGAATGTCCGAGTCCGCGTCACCGAGGTCACCTATGAGCCCGGCGTTCCGCGGGCCCGCCACATCAGGCCGACCGACCAGGTGATCGTTTTCCTGGACGACTGCAAGTATGAGCGCACCGATTCCAAGACTGGCGAGAAAACCGTGCGCGAGCGCAAGTCCGGGGATGTGATCTGGCATGACCGCTCCGAGGATGCCCCGGTGCTGCGCAATGCTGGTTCGAAAGCCTACCGCAGCCTGCTGATCGAGTTGAAGGGAGACTGAGCCGGGTATGGAATTCCGGCAAGCGGCCGTCATCGGCACGGGCATGATGGGGCCCGGCATCGCGCTGACGCTGGCGCTGGGCGGGCTGCGCGCCACCATTCTGAGCCGCTCGCAGGCCTCGGCGGAGGCAGGTCTTGAAAAGGCTCGGTCACAGCTGAAACTTCTGTCGGAGAACGGCCTCGCCTCCCTGGATGCGGCCGCGCTGCTGAGCGCGACGGCGGAGTTTGACGCCGCCATCGGCGCCGCCGACATTGTTGTCGAATCGGCGCCGGAAAAGATGGACTTCAAGCAGGATCTCTTCGCCCGCATGGACGCCATCGCGAAGCCGGATGCCGTGCTCGCCAGCAACACCTCCGGGCTGAGCATCACCGCCATCGCCTCACGTTGCCGGAGACCGGAGCGCGTACTCACCACGCACTTCTGGAATGCGCCGCACCTGATGCCGCTGGTGGAGATTGTGAAGGGAGAAAAGACGGATCATGCGGTGGCGCAAGCTGTAGGCGAACTGCTCACCCGCTGCGGCAAAGTGGCCGTGATGGTAAAGCGTGACACGCCCGGCCAACTCGGCAACCGGCTGCAAATGGCCCTCGTCCGCGAAGCGGTGCATATTGTCGAGGCGGGCATTGCCGATGTCGAGGATGTGGACCTGGTTGCCAAAAACGGCTTCGGCCTCCGCTTGCCCGTCTACGGCATATTCGAACACCAGGACGCCGTCGGTCTGGACATGGCGCTCGCCATTACCGAGTATGTTTCCTCGGACCTCTACAGCCAACCCCGCGCGCCCGACCTGATGCGCCGGAAGGTGGCTGAAGGCAAACTCGGCGCCAAGACGGGCGAAGGCTTCTACGACTGGTCAAAGAAAGACATCGTCGAGGTGAAGCGCCGCCGGGACGGTTTTGTATTGGATTTTCTGAAGCGCTGGCGCGGGTGACTACTCTTCCTCGACAATCTGCGAGGCCAGGTAGTTCTGGATGCCTACTTCCTTGATCATGTGCAGCTGTGCTTCCAGCCAGTCCACATGCTCCTCCTCATCCACCAGGATCTTCTCAAACAGCTCGCGCGAGCCGTTGTCGCCGACCTCGGCGGCATGCTTGATGGCGGCATTCAGGCGCGGCAGGGCTTCCAACTCCAAGGCAAGGTCGCTCTCGAACTGCTCCTTCACCGTGGTGCCGATTCGAAGCGGAAACAGGTCCTGCATCCGCGGGACGCCGTCCAGCAGCAGGATGCGCTCCAACAGCGCCTCGGCGTGCTTCATTTCCTCGATGGACTCCTTGCGTGTATAGGCATACAGGCGCTGGTAGCCCCAGTTATTCATCATCTCGGCGTGCAAGAAGTACTGATTGATGGCGGTCAGCTCCGCTTTCAGCACTTCGTTCAAGTTCTCGATAACCTTCTTGTTGCCCTTCAAGTTGCCTCTCCTTTAATAGACGATTATAGCAACCGGCATTTTCGGCGCTACACTTTCAGCACGCGGCGCAGTGTGTACATCTCGGAGTGGACGTTGGAGTTTTCCAGCCGCTTCCAGTCGTCGTTCACGCTTACCAGCTTGCCGGATACATGATTGGAGCGCTGCGAGGCGAGGAACATCGCCAGCGCCATCTGCTTATCGGGAAGGATACCGCCCGTCAGCCGGACCTGCATCGCCTCGTCCATGTCCTTCTGCCCTGCTTTTTCGCCCGCCTTCAGGATTTCATCGGTCATGTGCGTATAGGTTTCCCCGGGCGCCATGCAGTTGATCTGCACGTTCTGGTCGCGCAACTCATCGGAAAGCGTTTCGACGAAGCGCACCACGCCCGATTTCGAAGCCGCATAGGCGGTGAAGTTCGGCCGCGGCCTGCCGCTGCCGCTGCCGCCCAGGACCAGGATCTTGCCGGAGCGCCGCTGCGTCATCTCCGGCACCACGACAAGGCAGCTGTGCATCACGCCGAACAGGTTTGTCTCGACCGTCTCCTTCCAATGCGCCGCCGGATTCTGCGCAAACGGTCCGATCGGTCCCATCAGTCCGGCCGAGCAGATGAGCACGTGAATCTCGCCGAAGTGCGCGTGCATGCGTTCCACGGCCGTCTTCATCTGCTCCAGATCGCGCACATCGGCGCGCAGCCGGATGGCGGTGCCGCCGGAATGTTCGATCTCGAGCTGCGTCAGCTCGATCTCGGCACGGCTGCGCGCCAGAAGCCCGACATGAGCGCCGGCAGCTCCGAACCCGATCGCCAGCCGTTTGCCAATCCCCCGGCCCGCACCCGTGATCAATACCCCTTTGTTCCTGAACTCCTGCAATCGAGAATCCGTCTGCCTCCCCATACAAGTTAGTACATTCCTCCAAACCTTCGCACCGTGGTTCCGCATCGGCCTTGAAAATGCTGCGGTATACTAGGCATAAGCGGGAGGCAGGGTTCACCACATTCTTCCCGTGTCTGGAGATTACCAAGGAGGTTGATGAGCAAAGAAGACTGTATTGAAGTCACGGGCATTGTCGTGGAGAAGTTTCCCGCCGGTCAGTTCAGCGTGAAGCTGGACGCCGACAAGCTTGTGCTAGCGCACCTTGCCGGCAAGCTTCGCCGGAATCGCATTCGCGTTCTGGCAGGTGATCGCGTGACGGTCGAGATGTCGCCCTACGACTTGACCAAGGGCCGCATCACCTACAGGCACAAGTAGCCGCCGGCCGGCCGGCTCGCGTTCGCGGCTGCGGCATCCCATGAACGTTCTGTTTGTTCTCGGCACCCGGCCGGAAGCGATCAAGCTTTGCCCGGTCGTCCAATTCCTGCGAAAAGATCCTTCCCGGTTCTTGCCCCGGGTGTGTGTCACCGCACAGCATCGCCAGATGCTGGACCAGGTCCTTGAGGTTTTCGGCATCACCCCGGATCACGACCTGAATTTAATGAGGCCCGGCCAGACGCTGTCCTCCACGGCAGCGCGCGTCGTGGAGGGCCTGGCACCGGTTCTGGAACAGGAAAAGCCGGATTTGGTGGTGGTGCAGGGGGACACCACGACAACCTTTGCGGGAGCGCTGGCTGGTTTCTATCACCGTATCCCGGTCGCGCACGTCGAAGCAGGCTTGCGGACCGGCGACATCTATCAGCCTTTTCCCGAGGAAATGAACCGTCTCCTCACTACCCGACTCAGCGCGCTGCATTTTGCCGCCACCGAGTGGGCCGCGGACAATCTTCGTAAGGATGGTGTGGACGAGGAGCGCATCGCCGTCACAGGCAATACCGGCATCGATGCCGTTCTCTACGTAGCCGAGCGGTTGGAGAAAGGGTTGGAGCAAGCTCCGGCTTGGCCGCAGCTTGACCCCGGCCGCAAACTGATCGTCGTGACCGCGCATCGCCGCGAGAATTTCGGGGCCGGGATGTTGAATCTCGCCGCCGCGCTGCGCGAGCTGGCCCGCCGGACGGATGTGCAGATCGTCTATCCGGTGCATCCGAACCCCAGCGTCACCGGTCCAATCCGCCAGGCTTTATCCGGCGCCGACAACATCCTGCTGATCGAGCCACTCACTTATGTCCCGTTCGTGGATCTGATGCGGCGCTCCTATTTTCTGCTCACCGATTCCGGCGGCGTGCAGGAAGAGGCGCCATCGCTGGGCAAGCCGGTATTGGTGCTTCGCAATAAGACCGAGCGGCCGGAGGCGGTGGAGGCGGGCACGGTGAAGCTGGTGGGAACCGATACGGCGGTGATCCTGGACCATGCTCGCCAACTACTGGAAGATGGCGCGATCTACCGTCGGATGTCGCGCGTTCACAACCCTTACGGAGACGGGCGCTCAAGCGAGCGGATTTCCAGCCTAATCTATTCATTCCACTTGAAAAATAAATCTTGAAATTGGCCCCGGAATTCGCCTGTTTTTCGCCTCGAATCCGGCCGTCCTTTCCCGCTTCCGTTTATCTTCTCTTCCAGGAGGCTCCTATTTTCATGAGGACCATTCATCATACGACCCGTTCCCGAGGGGGATCGGGTGGGCAGGGCTCGGATCTGCATTCGCTGTTGTCAGAAAAGATTGTCGGACAGCCGGCCGTGATGAGCAGCATTCTCCCTTACGTCCAGATGTACCAGGCGGGTTTGGCGCCGGAAGGAAGACCGGTCGGCGTCTTTCTGCTGCTTGGACCAAGCGGAACGGGAAAGACACGAACCGTGGAGGCGCTGGCCGGCGTGCTGCACGGCAACGAGAAGAGTCTCCTGAAGATCGACTGCGGCGAGTTTCAGATGGAGCATGAGGTGGCGAAGCTGATCGGCGCGCCGCCGGGCTATCTCGGCCACCGCGAGACGCAGCCGATGCTGACGCAGTCCAAGCTCAACTCGATCACCAGCGAGCGCAGCAGCCTGTCCATCATCCTTTTGGATGAAATCGAAAAGGCGGCGCCGTCGATGACCAGGCTGCTGCTGGGCGTGCTCGACAAAGCGATGCTGCGGCTGGGCGACAACAATACGGTCAACTTCGAGCGCAGCATCATTTTCATGACCAGCAATCTCGGCGCCAGGGAGATGGTGCGAGAGATCAACCCGGATTTTGGCTTCCAGGCCATGGCCGGCCTGCAGCCGCGCAACGTCGTCCGGAAGCTGGAAAGCATCGGCATGCACGCGATGCGGCGCAAGTTTACGCCGGAGTTTATTAATCGCATCGACGTCACGGTCACCTATCAGCCGCTGACCACGGAATCGCTGGCGGCGATTCTTGAACACCACTTGACCGACCTGCAGGCGCACATCGATAACCGTCTGCTGACCCGTGCCTTTGACATCGAGGTTTCCCCCGACGCACGCCAGTTTCTGTTGGATCGCGGCACCAGCCAGCAATACGGTGCTCGCGAGCTCAAGCGGACCATCCACCGCAACCTGGTGCAGCCCATCGCGTCCTTGGTCGCGCAGGATCAGATCGTGCCCGGCGGCACGCTCTACGTGGAACTGTCTGAAGACGGGCAGCGCCTGGAGATGGAGTTTGATGAAGAACCGGTCCGTGCGCAGCCGGCGCTCGATGAACTCGCTCCGGTCCGCTCAGTGAGGGGAGGCCGCAGGCCGTCCAGTACCGACGGGCCCAGGCGTCCGCTCAGGGCGGCCTGAGCCTGCTACGGCGTTGTGGATTGCGGCCCGGTTCGATAATCGAGTGATTCGCTCACACGAACCCGGTCACGAGCGAGCACTTCCAGGCGGAAGCTCAGGTCTCCGGTGGCTCTCCGGTAGATTACGCTTCCGTTCTGGAGTTGGGCCGCATCCAGATTGACCACTTTTTCATTGTTCCCATCGCGGATGATGAGCGAGCCTTGCGGGGAAGCCTTGATGGCGGGCGATGTCCGGTCCCATCTTACGTGCACGTTGTCGCCGGAGGGAGAGACGGTAAGGTGAAGCGAAAACGGATCGGCGCTCATCGCCGACGCAAGCGGGTTCCCCACGTTCAGCGCCACGTTAAAGCCGAGGATCACCCCGAGTAGCAGGAAGATGAACGACAGCGGGATCCAGATCCATCCCGTTCTGTTTCTTTTGCCCGCCGAAGGAGCCTGCGGTTGCGTGGCCTCGCCGGCTGCGGAAGGATAGGACTGTCTGGCCGGCGCTTCGTAGCCGGAATCTGGATATGTCGTTGCGCGCATCTGGTTCTCCCTCTCCTGTGACCCACCGCCGGTCTCTTCTCCTCCCAACTCCGACCGGCGAAATGCAAATTCCTGATAACTGGACTCGCTGCGGATCTCTCCGTTTTCCCTGAAAAAGAAACCCCCAATGCTCGGCCTGGTGGCGAACGGCTTCACCAGCAGGGCCACATGCCCTGGATCGGGGAAATAACGGTCGTAGATCTCCAGGTCCTCCGGTGTCAGCGAGAAGCCAACTTGGGTGTGGCTGCGGTAGAAACCCACGGCGTAGCTGTGTCTGCCTCCCTCCGGGCTCCACCGGGCGAGCGCGTCCTCAAACTCCACCATCTCTTCATCCGACAGCAAGTAGGATGCGCCGCGGGTGTGCCGGCAAGGCACGGGCTCAAAATCCTCGATTCTTACCACCGATATGGAGCCGCTGCGGCTGATCGAACCCAGCAGAATACCGCCCACCTCCACACTACGGCGTGGCACAAGGCCGAAGCCTTGCATCACCTCACGCGACAGCCGGTCCACCACGTCCAGGTCCATGTGCACCGAGACGGGCTTGCCGGGCACCTCCCAGATATAGGTGTCCTGTGGAGCATGGTTTGCGTAGCTTCCCGGTTGACCTGTTGTGCCCATGTAGGCTGTCGAATCCGCCAGAATTGTGCGTGCTCCTTTCACCTTATCACCAACTTTGCGATCCAGGCGCGCCGGGAAACCCCGGCTGCCCGGACGTAGTCCAGCGTTTTTCTATCGGCTGGATACGGTGAAACCTTGAGGATGGGATACTTGAGCTTGTATGCCCGGCACGCTTTTCCTGGTAGCCACCCCCATCGGCAACCTCGATGACATGAGTTTCCGCGCGGTCCAAACCCTGCGCGAAGTGGACCGCATCGCCTGCGAGGATACTCGTCAGACCCGTAAGTTATTGGAAAAATTCCAGATAACCACGCCGCTCGTCAGCTTCCACGAACATAATGAAAAGGAGCGGGCGCCGAAGTTCGCAGAACAGCTCCTCGCCGGACAGTCCATTGCCCTGGTTTCCGATGCCGGCACGCCGCTGGTCTCCGACCCCGGCTTCCGGCTTGTGGAAGCCGCCATTTCCGCCGGCATCGGCGTGGTTCCCATCCCCGGCCCCTCGGCCGTTCTTGCCGCCCTAACCGCTTCCGGGCTCGCCTCGCACGCGTTTCGCTTCGCAGGCTTCCTTTCTGCAAAACGAACCCAACGCCGGAAGGAACTGGAGCGCCATCCATCCGATGAAGCCACCGCGATCTTCTTTGAGGCGCCGCATCGAATCCTGGAAACCCTGGAGGACATTGAGGAAATCCTCGGTCCTGCCACGCCCGTCGTCGTGGCGCGCGAGCTGACTAAGCTCCATGAGGAGTTCCTGCGCGGCACCGTGGCGGAGGTCAGGGCCGAGCTGGCCGATCGGCCCGCCGTGAAAGGGGAGATCACCCTGCTGGTGGGCAAAAATACAAAACAAAGCCAATCGGTGGCCGAGGCGGACCTTGCCGCCGAGCTTAAGCAGCTTCTATCCCAAGGGCTTACGCGGATGGAGGCGCTGAAGGCGCTGGCCCGGCGGCATGGGCTCCCCAAGCGCGAACTATATAAAAGGCTGGAAGGCCTCGGTGATTCCGCGCCGTAAGACTTCCGTATCCGGGTACAGGCCGCGCGCCGTTTCCAGGGTGACCAAGCTGCCGACGGGGTCCACCGGGTCCACCAGTTTCACCTTGCGCGGCGCCATCCAGCGCGCCAGGTCCGGCAGATCGTAATGGCGCAGGGCGCCTTGCACCGCGTTCTCGAACACCGCCCGGTGGATGCGTTGCCGGATGACGCTGTCATAAGAGAGCAGCATGCGGTCCAGTACGGCCGTTTCGATTCTCGCGTCCAGCGCCGCCGCGTAGAGCGCGGGCACCGCGGCCGATTCCCGTCCCACCAGCGCAATGCGCGCGGCATCCACATCCGCACGCGCTGCTAGCAGATCCACCGCGCGGCTGATATCTTCGGCGCGCATGGCGGCCAGCGGCTTGCCCGTCAGCAAGGCGGTCATCGCGCTGTAGTAGTCGCCGAAGTAGCGCGGCCAGTCTGAGCCATTCCGCTCATCGGTGGGCCGCGTCTCTCCCAATCCACGCAGATCCACCGACAGCACCACGCGCCCGGTTGCCGCCAGCGCTTCCGCGTGCGCGTTTGCGGCGGACTTGCCGCGTCCATCGGCCAGAATCAGCGCGGGCTTCCTGCCTTCCCCCGAGGGCAGGTAGAGCAGCGCCGGAATGAGAATGCCCGGCTCGCTTTGAAAAACCAGCCGCTCCAGCTCATAGGCGGTCCGCTTGCTCCGCCCGTAGGATTTGACGTTCAGCGGAGCCTTCGCCGGGTCGAAGCTCAGCATGCGGCGCACGGTGGCCAGCGTCGCGCCTGGCTGCCTGTTCTGCTCCACGCGTTTCTGATTCCGCGTGAAAACCGTTTCCGCCTTGAGCGATGTGGTTACCTGGCCCGTGCGCGTACAGCGCAGGTCCTCTTCCAATTCCAGCTTCACCTCCGGCTCCGTGGCGTCGCCTTGTCCGCCTTGCAGCCATTTCGAGAACCAGCCATAGGCCGCCTCGCGCCGTGGTTTAGTAAAGCCATGCCGGTCATCGGCCTCCACCATTCTCACTTTTTCCGCCGCGCCGATCGAGTCATAGATACGCTCGGCTTCCGAGAAGGTTTCCCGTGCACCGGCAATCGAAAAGAAGTCGCGGATCGCAGACAGCACGAGAAACGGCTTCGGCGCGAAAGAGATGACGAAGTCGGCGTGATCCAGACCTTCGCTGATCCATGGCGGAATGCACTGCTCGGCATCCTGCGGGCCGATGGTTTCCAGCAGCCGGCGCCAGGAGGTGAGATAGCAGGACGGCGCGGCCACGTGGATGCGGTCCTCCAGCGCGGCCAGGTAGGAGCTGTGCGTGCCGCCGCCGGAGTTCCCCGTCACGCCCACACGCGCCGCGTCCACCTCCGGCCGCGATAGCAGATAATCCAGTGCCCGGATGCCGTCCCAGATGGTGTACATCGCCAGGCTGTCGCCGGCCAGCAATGTCTGCAACCCGACCATCGTGTGCTCCGTCGTCGACCGCACCACTTTCGAGGCGCCGAAATCCTCGTCCCAAAGCTGGACCCGCTCGCCTTGTCCCAGCGTGTCCCACGCCAGCGCCACGAAGCCTTTCTTGGCAAAGCTGATCAGCAGCTGCTGCCACACCGTGTAGGCCTTGGCGCCAGGCTCCTCATGGCCCAGCGGAAACAGGATGGCCGGATACGGCCCTGCGCCGCGCTGGGGAACATACAGGTTCGCCGTAACGTAAAAGCCCGGCTGGCTTTCAAAGATCACCTTCTCGACGCGATAGTCGCCGCGGTCCAGCGTGCCCGTGACACGCGCGTTCAGCGGCGTGCGTTCCGGGAACCCGCCCAGGGCGCGCGTCATCCGGTCACGCACCAGCCGCCGCCGCTCGAACACCTGCTGCGAACTGGAAATGCGCGACGTTTCCTGCTTGCGCGCATCCAGCATCCGCAGCGCCTTGGCGCGCAGCGATTCGTGGAGCATTTGCCGCAGCGCGCGGCCGTCAGTCTGTCCGCTCAAAAAGTCCAGATCGCCGCTGGACTGGCCGGAAAGCAGGGGAGCCAGGAACAGGAATGCCGCAAGAGTTCTCATAGGCAAGAATTATACGACGCCGCAAAAGAAAACCCCCGCGCTCTGCGGCGCGGGGGTCCGTCCAATCGGTGAATCGGAGCGTCTTAGAACGTGTAGCGCAATCCCAGCATCATGCGCCGGTTGCCGCCGTCCTGTCCCCACTGGTTGAGGAAGTTGACGGAGTTGATGCGCGACTCGGGGATGCCGAAGTTGCGCGTGTTGGTCAGGTTGAAGAACTCGGCGCGGAACTGCAAGCGGTGGCCTTCCACGATCTTGAAGTTCTTAAATGCGCCGAAGTCCAGGTTGGCGATGCCGTCGGCCCGGAAGGTGTTGCGGCCGAGCGAGCCAAGCGGGCTGGCTGCCGTCACGCTTTGGAACAGCGTATTTGCCGAATCGTTGACGGCCCTGGGGAGGTTAAACGCAAACGCATCCGCCACGGTCAGTCCCTTCAGGCTTTGGAGAGCATGCGGCCGGACCGAGTTCCCCACCAGGCCGTCGATGCCGCTCAGCGCGCGGCCGGGATCGATGCCGGCAAGTGGCGTGAACGGTGCGCCGGACTGGAAGGTGATAAAGCCGTTGATCTGCCAGCCGCCCAGGATGCGGCCCGCCAGACCCTGCTGCTGCTTCTGGTACGGGATCTCGTAAACAGCAGTGGCGGTGAAGCGGTGCGGACGGTCAAAGGTAGAGCGGCCGCGGTCATTGCGCCAATTGAAGGAGTCCTGCGCCACGGCAACGTCGCCGTTCACCGCGGGGTTGAACACTTCCGAAGCCTGGTCAATAAAGGCGCTCCAGGTGTAGTGCGCTCCCATCGAGAAGTCGCCGGAAAGCCGCTTCTCCAGGCTGGTTTGGAAGGAGTGGTAGATGGAGCTGGCCGCATTGCGGCGCACACGCCGGACGCCCAGCGTGGGGTCAACACGCCGTGCACCCAGTGAGCCGGGAACGGTCGGGTTGCCGTCGGTGGTCTGGAACAGCGCCGTTCCCTTGGTGGCGACCCAGCCGAAGGTGACAGCCCAGTCCTTGCCCACGCCGCGCTGCAACTGGGCCGAGAGCTGCTCGGCCAGCGGGGCGCGGAAGCTGGCGTCCACCTGCGTCTGCGTGAGCGAGAGCGGGTTGGGGAAGTTCGCCACGGCCACCAGCGCCGGCAATGCGGCAAAGGAGTTCGGCGTGCGTGCCGGAAGCTGGTTGGAGTTCAGGAACGGAAACGCGCTGCCGATGTTCAGCGGGATGTTGATGAACTGGACATCGTAGGTGCGGGCGTAGCCGCCGCGGAAGACCAGCTTGCCGTCGCCGGTCAACAGCCCCAGTGCGCCGGGAGCCTGGCCGAAGCGGTAGTTGAAGCCCAGCCGCGGGGCCCAGTTGTTGTTGTCGCGATTGGGCACCGGGTTCATCCGGAACCGCTCGTCGCCGTTGAACGCGGCCACGATCCGCTGATTGGAATTCGCCAGGTTAAGGAACGGATTGCCGGGCGACTCGTAGCGTATGCCGTAGGTGAGCGTCAGGTTCGACGTCGCGCGCCACTCATCCTGCAGGAAGAAGAAGTAGTCGTTGAACTTGTAGTACTGCAGCGGCTCACCGCCAGGCATCGGAGCGTTGATCTGGCTGGACTGTGCCAGGTCGTCCACCAAGTCCTGTAGATTGTTATAGACGAGGCGGCCGCGGATGGTGGGTAGGAAGAAGCTGACCACATCCTGGCGGCGGAAGTCCAAACCGAACTTCATGGAGTGGGTGCCCTTAATCCAGGTGATGGTCTCCTGAATCTGGTAAGTGTTGTTGCGGCGGAACTGTGGAAGATTCACAGCCAAACCGAGCCCGGTGCGGGCCGTGGCGGCGTTGAAGCCGGTCATCCCAAGGTCGTTGATTTCGATGGACGGGATCGACTCCGTTCTCGGGTCGGCCGCCGTCGTCACCGAAGCAAAGCGCTGGTAGGAGAGCCGCAGCTCGCTATAGAAGGTAGGAGAAAGCGTTGAGGTCAGCCAGGACGTGGCAGCCTGCCGCCGGGAGGGGACGATCGTTCCATGCCCGGGAGGCGTTAGCTGGCCGGAACCGGAGCTGAAAGAATCGTCGTACATGTAGCGTCCGCCGGTCCGGTGCTTGTCGCTGAAGACGTGATCGATGCGGCTCGACATCTGCCAGTTGTCAAAGGACTGCGTGCCGCTGCCGGTCAGGTTGCCGAGCGGTACGACGATCGTGCGTCCGGCATTGGTAAAGCTCGCCGTCTGGCCGTTCGGCGCAGGAGCGGCGGGAACGAAGTCCAGCAAAGCCTTCACCTGAGGGCGGTTTCCGAACGGCTGGAGCGCTGCCCGTCCGGCTTCCGTGGGAGCGCCGCGCAGCGTCGACCCGGAGCCCTGCGCGCGGTCTTGCCAGCGCTGGCCGCTCGTGAAGAAAAACGTCTTGTCCTTGCCGTTATAGACTTTCGGAATCCAGACTGGTCCGCCCCAGGTCAGGCCGACCTGGTTGTTGTTCCGGAACGGCGCCTGCTTTAGACCACGGTTGGAATCCAGGTTGTTCATTGCATTGAAGTCGTCGTTATTGTTGAACCAGAAACCGGAACCATGAAAACTGTTGGTGCCCTGCTTGGTGATGATGTTCACGGTGGAGCCCGCCGCACGGCCGAATTCCGCCGCCGGCTGGTTGGTGATCAGCCGGACTTCGGCAACCATGTCGGGGTTGTTCACGGACTGGATCATGCCCGACACGCTGGGATCGTTGGTATCCTGCCCGTCCAGCATGAAGTTGTTGGAGCGCGTGCGCATGCCGTTGACCGAGAAGTTGACTCCGGCGTCCAAGCCGTTGTTGCCGCTGGCGGCAAACGTGCTCTGCCCGGAAGAGAGCTGCGCCACTCCGGCTACGTTCAAGGCCAGGTTCAAGACGTTGCGTGACGGCGCTAGCGGCAGTTCGCTGATGCGCTTCACGTCGAAATTCGCGCCGATCTCGGCGTTGGTCGTGTTGATGATCGGCGCGTCTCCCATGACGGTGACGGTTTCGGTGACGCTGGATACTTCCAGCCGCACCGTCAGGTCCGCGTTCTGATTCAGGCGCAGAACAATCGGGCCTTGGACATACTTGGCGAAGCCGGCCTTCTCCACGATGATTTCGTAGGAGCCGATCGGCAGCAGCGGCAAGCGGAACCGGCCATCCACGTCGGCCGTTGTTTCGCGGGCAACGTTGGTGCCAAGGTTTCGTACAGTGATTTTTGCCTCGGACGCCGCAGCGCCGCTGGGATCCCGGACCACGCCAAGGATCTCCGCCGACGTTTGTGCGTAGAGGCTTGTGGCCAGCGCGCACAGCGCCGCCATCAGCAGCAGTTTTTTAGACATATGGGTGTTGACCCCTTTCCCTAAAGACCTTCAGACAGACAAACTACTCCCCCCAACCTTTAACCAGTTTACTATACTTGGGCCTGTCAGGAGCACAAAATGATCAACCGTAGGGCCTTTTTTTCAGGCGTGGCGGTGGCCGGAGCCGGTTCCGGCCTGAGAGCCCAGGGACCCTCCCCGGACCAGTTCGACCGGGCTGCCGCGGCCCCCGTTCTGAAGCGTGGTCTATTCTCCTCGCCGGTGATCATCGAGTCGATGCGTCTGCTCAAGAAAGGTAGCGATTACATCGTCCATGTACGGTCCAAGGACGGCGCCGAAGGCGTCTCGCTCGCCAACCCGCCGCGAGGGGAATACCTGGCTCCCATCCTGAAGAAGCTCGTGATGCCGTTCTTCATCGGCAAGGACGCGCGCGATCTGGAAGAGCTGCTCTGGGAACTCTACCGCTGGAACGACAACTACAAGCTTCAGGGACTGGCCCTGTGGAGTCCGCAGGCCTGGACCGAATTCGCCATCCTCGACATGCTGGGCCGTATCGCGGGCAAGCCCTTGGGCGCGGTCATCGGCGAAGTCCGCCGCAAGGAGGTGGCCATCTACGTCGCCAGCGGCCGCCGCGACACCTCGCCGCAACAGGAGGTGGAGCACCTGCAAAAGCTGGTGCAGCAATCGGGCGCCCGCGCGCTGAAGTTCCGTGTCGGCGGCCGTATGAGCCGCAACGCCGACGCATCTCCGGGCCGAACCAAGACCCTCATCCCACTGGTCAGGAAAACCTTCGGAGACTCGATCGACATTCACGCCGACTCCAACTCGAGCTACGATCCGCCGCAGGCGATCGAAGTCGGCCGGATGCTGGAGGAGATCAAGGCGGTCTACCTCGAGGAGCCCTGTCCATTTGACCATCTCGAAGACACCAAGAAAGTGGCCGATGCGCTCACCATCCCCGTCTCCGGAGGTGAGCAGGAATACAGCCATTGGCGTTTCCGCTGGATGATCCTGAACCGCGGCGTAGACATCGTGCAGCCGGATCTGCATTATTACGGCGGTATGGTGCGCTCAGTGCGCGTGGCGCGCATGGCCGACGTTGCCAACATGCCGACCACCGTGCACATCTCCGGCGGCTTTGGCTTTGTTTACATGCTCCACTTTGCTTCGGCGGTCCGCGATCCGGGACGCTACCAGGAGTACAAGCTGGGCACGGAAAAGTACGGCGCCTGGTTCGATCCGCCCATTGCGGTAAAGAACGGAATGATGAGCGTCCCTTCCGGCCCCGGCGTCGGCATCAAGGATCTGAAGGGCCTGCTTCAGGGCGCGGTAGAGGTTTAGCGCTTCGCCGGCGTCAGCACGCGGCCCGGCAGCGCGCGTGTCGGTTTGCCGCCGTCGATCACGGCAACCCCGTTCACGAACACGTACAGCACGCCTTCCGGATAGAGCGACGGCTGCTCGAAGTTGGCCTTGTCGCGGATCGTCTCTGGATCGAACACGACAAGATCCGCCCAGGAGCCTTCGCGGATGATGCCGCGGTCCCGCACCCCGAGAATCTGCGCAGGCAGCGAGGTGGAACTGCGGATCGCGAACGGCAGCGTGATCACCGCCCGCTCCATGACGAAGCGCCGGATCTTGCGCGGATAGGAGCCGTAGGAGCGCGGGTGACCCATCTCCATGGCGCCGTCGGTGGAGGTGGCTACGAAATCCTGCCGCATGAAATGATCCAGGTCGATCTCCGATAGCGAGAAGCCGCGCATCCGCGCGCCGCCCGGAACGCCGTCCAGGCCCGTCCGCTGCAGCCAGATCACCGTTTCCACCGGGTTCAGCCTCTGCTCGCGCGCCACGTATTCCAGCGTCTTGCCCACGTAGCGCGGATCGGCGAACTCGCGGATCATGATGCGCGCCGCGCCGCCGCGCCGGTTGATCTCATGCTGAATATCGGTGCGGATGCGCGCCGCGGTTTGCTCATAGTCCAGCCGCGCCTGCAAGTTCTCCTTCGCGTTGCGGAAGTGCGGGCTGCGCCGGTCGAGCTGTCCGGCCACGCTGGCGCCCGGCGCCGCGATGGCCCATAGCGGCATCAGCACCGTGTTGCCGTCGGAGCCTGAGGTCTCATAGGGGTACTGATCGGCATAGACCGGCACACCCTCCTCGCGCGCCTCGGCGATCATTCTCGTGGCCGCGTGCGAGGAGCCCCAGTAGTCGGCCCCCTTCGCCTTGATGTGCGAGCAGACAACCGTCACGCCCGTGCGCCGGCCGATCTGGATCGTCTCGGCCACCGCGTCCAGCAGCGTCGGCGCCGGACGCTCTTCGGAAGCGTTCTTCCACATCGGGTCGCGCCCTTCGCTTCGCACGTGGCTGATATAGACGCCGCCGTAGGGCTTCAGCACACGCACCAGCTCAATCAATTCGCGAGTATTGGAAAAACGTCCCGGATTGTACTCCAGGCCTGCGGAAAGTCCCCAGGCGCCGCCCCGCAGGCCCTCTTCCACCAAGCCGCGCATCGCCGCCAGATCGGCTTCGGTGGCCGGCTCCCTGTCACGAGCCCCCATCGCCTTGGAACGTACGGTCCCGTGGCCCACCAGCAGGATCACGTTGTTGCCCATGCCCAGGCTGTCGTATCTCAGACGCTGCTCGCGGATCGGTTTCGGCGAACGTCCATCCTGATTCACCACCGATGTCGTGATGCCCTGCGCCACCATGCCCAGGTTGTAACGGCGCTCCGATGTTTCCAGGTCTTCATCGCTGTGCGAGTGCAGGTCGATGAATCCCGGCGTCACGTACTTGCCTTCGGCATCCACGACGCGCGCCGCGCGGGCGCTGCTCAGATCGCCGACCGCCGTGATCCGTCCCGCCTTCACCCCGACATCGCCCGCGAAGTACGGGTTGCCCGTCCCATCCAGAATCCGTCCGCCCCGAATCACCAGATCGTAATCCTGCGCCCCCAGGCCAAGCGCGATCAGCAGCCCAAACAGGAGCCTATTCATGGCAGCCTCAGCAGGCGGCTTGCCGTCCCGGTGAACACCTTCTTGCGAACCTCATCCGGAACCTGGCAGGCGTTGAACAGCGCCGTGTAGCGCTCAATCATCACATCCAGCGCGTCGTTGTCGGTGCCGAACAGCAGTTTCTCGAACGCATGCGGCGTGTCCTTGGGCATGTGCGCCTGACCCGATGTCAGACCCCACCACAGGTAGCGGCGGAACTCGGCCAGGTCATCCTTCTTCTTGATCAGCGTGCTGCCCGTCACATCGAACCAGACGTTCGGATTCCAACGCGCCACCTCGGCCGCTTCGTCGTACCAGGGATTGCCCAGGTGCGCGCCCACAAGGTTCAGGCTCGGGAAGGCGCGCGCCAGCGTGTCCAGGTACATCGGCCGCATCCGCGCCGCCGATCCCTTCCACCGCGGCACCTTGTCGTTAGGCCGGAAGCTGATGCCCGTGTGCAGCAGCGTCAACAAACCATACTGCTCGGCCCGCGCGAAGGCCAGCGCGTAGCTTCGGTCGTCGTAGTTCTTCTCCGGACTGTGGATCTTCAGCCCCACGAATCCGGCCAGGTGCGCCTGGTCGATATGCTCCAGCACTTGAGGGTGATCCAGATCGATCCACAGGACCGGCTTGATCGCCGCCGGATGTTTGCGTGCCGCCTCCTTCAGCGTGTTCATATGCTCGGGTGTCGCCGACAGGCACGCCACCGCCCTATGCTTGGCGTACGTGGCTGCGGTCTTCTCGATCCATCCCGCTTCATCGCGAAGATGGATGTGCACGTCCACGTAGGCCGGCGTCTGCGCCAGCGCCGCCAGGCATGCGGCAATCAGCAGGATCAGTTTCATCTCAATGAGCCTATCCTATTGAGCCGGCGTCCGCTGTGTTATAGTACAGCCGCGGAGGATGCGAAAACGAGGGCCAAAGGATGTTCCCGTACCGGCGCGCAAGAACGTCGACTATCTGTTCAGCGTGACCTATGAGGAACTGCGCCGTTTGGCGGTTTCGGTGAAGAGCGGCGACCAAGCCTCCACACTCAATCCCACGGCGCTGGTTCACGAGGCCTGGCTGAAGCTGGCGCGCTCCTCCGAGTTCGCCGCCACCTCTCACCTGCACTTCAAGCGCATCGCCGCGCGCGCCATGCGCCAGGTGCTGGTGGAGGCTGCCCGGCGCCGCACCTCGCAAAAACGCGGCGGCGGCGGTGAGGCCGTTTTCGTCACCTTCGATGAGTCGCTTGATCAACCGGCGGCGCAGGATGAGGAGATGCTGCGGCTCGACCGTGCCCTGGACGACCTTGCCCGCTTGAACCCGCGTCAGGCAGACATGGTGGAGGCGCGTTTCTTCGGCGGGTTCGACATCCCGGAGACCGCGCAACTGCTTGAAGTCTCCGAAGCCACCATCCTGCGCGACTGGCGCGCCGCCAAGGCATGGCTGGCGATCGAGATCCGCCCGGGCCAATAACGGCATGGATCGCGAGCGGTGGGAAAAGATCCAGTCGCTGTTCCACCACGCCGTTGGTCTCGATCCCCCATCGCGCACTCCATACCTCGAAACCGAATGTGGAGGCGACACCCAGCTTCTCGCTCAGATCCTCTCCATGCTGGAGGAGGATGAGCATGGTTCGTCACTGATCGACCGCGGGGCAGGGCAGGCCGCCGCGCAGGCGCTGGACGCTTCTCTCTCGCAGCGCGAGTTCGGTCCTTATCGCATTCAGCGCGTGCTGGGCGAAGGCGGCATGGGCATCGTCTATTTCGCCGGGCGCGAGGACCTGGGCAGCGTGGCGGCGATCAAGGTTCTCCGCGACGCCTGGATGTCGCCTTCCCGCCGCGAGCGGTTCGCCGTCGAGCAACGCACCCTTGCCCGCCTTTCCCATCCCTCCATCGCCCGGCTCTACGATGCCGACACACTCCCCGACGGCACGCCCTGGTTCGCCATGGAGTACGTCGAAGGGGTTCCTATCACCAATGACTGCCTCCTCCTCCACAGTTCCATCCAAGACCGCTTGCGCCTGTTCCGTGCCGTCTGCGAGGCCGTCCAATATGCGCATTCGCATGCCGTCATCCATCGCGACCTGAAGCCGTCCAACATCCTGGTGCAGGCCGATGGAGCGGTAAAGCTGCTTGACTTCGGCATCGCGAAACAGCTGGACCAGACTGATAGCCAGCACCGCACGCTAACAGGGCTGCGTCTCATGACGCCCGCCTATGCCGCGCCGGAGCAGATTCGCGGCCAGGAGGCCGGCATCTATTCCGACGTCTATTCGCTCGGCGTCATTCTGTATGAGTTGCTGACGGACCAGCTGCCATTCGATGCCAACAACCGCCAGCCGGGCCAGGAGCCTCTAAAGCCCTCCCAGCGTGCGCGGCGCGCAGGCTGGGGCGATCTCGACGTGCTCTGCCTCACGGCGATGCACAACGATCCGCAACGGCGCTACGGTTCCGCCGAAGCGTTGATTCGCGACATCGATCATTACCTTGCCGGCCAGCCGCTGGAGGCGCGTCCGGATAGCGCAAGCTACCGGATTGGGAAATTTCTTCGCCGGAACCAACGCGCCGTCGCCGCCGCCGCGGTGCTGTTTGCCGGAATTACCGGGCTCGTCATTTACTACACGGTGCGGCTGGCCGCCGCGCGCAACGAGGCACTGGCGGAAAGTGCTCGGACGCAGCGGGTGCTGCGCTTCACGCTGAACCTGTTCCAGGGCGGTGATAAAGACGCCGGGCCGGCCACAAACCTCCGCGTCACGGAGTTGCTTGACCGCGGCGCGGCGGAGGCGGGCGCTCTCGAGAACGAACCGGAGGTTCAGGCGGAACTCTACGCGTCGCTCGGCGAGGTCTACGCCAAGCTTGGCCTCCTGGACCGCGCCGACTCCTTGCTCCACGCCGCTCTCGACCGCCGCAAGAGCCTGTTCGGCGAAGAACACCCGCGTGTGGCGGAGAGTCTAGTCCAGATCGGTCTGCTCCGGGACAACCAGGCAAAGCTCGAAGAAGCCGAAATGCTGGTTCGCCAAGGGCTGGAGATGAGCAAGCGCAAATTGCCTCCCGGCCATCCTGGCATCGCCGCCGCCACGCATGCCCTCGGCAAAGTGCTCCAGGATCGCGGCCGCTACGGCGAGGCGATTCCGGTGCTCCAGGAGGCCGTCCGGCTGCGTTCCGCGCCGGGCGTGGCCAAAGCTGCGCTTGCCGAAAGCCTGTTCGAGCTCGCCGGAGCACATTTTTACGCCGGCAATTACGACCGCTCCGAAGAGCTCAACCGCCGCCTGCTGTCGATGCATCGCGAGATCTACGGCGCCCGGCATCCGATGGTGGCCGAAGACCTGATCAACCTCGGCGCCATCCAGCAGGAGCGCGGCAACTATCCGGAAGCGGAACGCTACCACCGTCAGGCGCTCGCCATCACGGAAGCTTTCTATGGAGACAGCCATCACAAGACGGCGACAGGGCTGACGCTGGTGGCGCGCGCTCTCGGCTATCAGAAGCGGCACCAGGAAGCGGCTGAGCTGCTCGCGCGCGCTCTCCTCATCCAGGAGAAGGTATTCGGCAAGATCCACCCGCGCGTCGCCTCGGCGCTGAACGAGATGGGTGTGGTCGCGCTCGTGCGCGCCAACTACAAGGAGGCCGAAGCGGTCTTCACGCGGACCGCGGAGATTTATCGCTCTGTCTACGCGGGCAAACACTACCTGATGGGAATCGCGCTGGCCAACCTGGCCAGCGTCTACATGGCCCAGAAACAGGACCGGCGCGCCGAGCCGCTCTTCCGCCAGGCGATCGAAATCTACAAGCAGACGCTGCCTCCGGGCCACTTGAACGAAGGTATCACGCGCATCAAGCTCGGCCGCGCCCTGCTGCGGCAGGATCGTTTCGCCGAAGCCGAGCAGGAAAGCCTGGCCGGCTACGAGATCTTGAGCAGGCAGGCTAACCCTTCGGTGAGCTGGCTGCAAAACGCGCGCGAGGACCTCGGCGTCATCTACACGCGCCTCAATCAGCCGGACAAAGCCAAGAAGTTTCTTGCGCGCGCAAAGTGAGATAATGGCGTGCAATCGCATTGAATCTCCGGCTTACATTTCTGTTCTGTCTGGCGGTCTCCGGCGCGGCCATCGCGCAGACGCCCTATTCCATTGAGGACGGGACCGCCTTCCTGAATTTCTGGTGCCGCGCCTGCCACACCGGCAGCAAGCCTCAAGGCAACTTCGATCTCGGCGTTCTAGCATCCGGCCAGACGCTGGCCACCGAGCCGCAGCGGTGGAACAAGCTGATCTCGCGCGTCGAGAATCTCGAGATGCCGCCGAAGGGGGCGCCGGTTCCCACCGCCGAACAGCGCGCGCAGTTCACCGAATGGGCTGCTATGGCCGTCCGTGAACAGGCCTGCGCGGGCGGCATGCGTCCCGGCCCCTCAATGATCCGCCGGCTCAATCGCGACGAGTACGCTGCCACCATCCGCGACCTGTTCGATATGCACCTCGACATCGCGCAGGCGCTGCCCGAAGACGGCGCCGGCGGCGAAGGCTTCGACAACGCCGCCGAGACGCTCTTCCTCACTGGCTTGCATTCGGAAAAGTACATGGCCGCGGCGAGGTTCATCGCCGATTTCGCCGCCCGCGAATTCAAATCGCGCGCCAAGATCTTCACCGTCGAGCCTGGCCCTCAACTCACTGAGGATCGCGCTGCACGCATGATTTTCGAGAAGCTCCTGCCACGCGCTTTCCGCCGCCCGGTAACCGGCAAAGAGATTTCCCCTTACGTCTCGCTCTATCAGTCGGCGCGGCGCGAAGGGGAATCGTTTGAGGGCGCCGTTCTATTTGCGGTTCGCGGCGCGCTCGTCAGCCCGATGTTCCTCTACCGCGCCGAACCGCCGAACCTGACGGCTGCCAGGAAGCCGCTGGAGGCCTACGCCCTGGCCTCGCGGCTCTCTTATTTCCTGTGGGGCAGCATGCCCGACGAGTTGCTCTTCGACGGCGCGGCCTCCGGCGGCTTGCAGGAACCCGCGGTCCTTAAGTACATGGTCGGCCGCATGCTCCGTAACGACCGTTCGCTCGTCTTCGCCCAGCGCTTCATCGAGCAATGGCTGCGCACGCGCGAGCTGGGCGGCGAGAAGACGCCCGACCCGAGGCTGTTCCCCGCCTACGCCGCCGATGAGGATCTGCGCTCCGACATCCGCCTTCAGCCCGTCCTCTTTTTCCGGGAGATTCTGCTGCGCAACCGCTCGCTGCTGGAACTCATCGACTCCAACCACACCATCGGCACCCGTCACCTGGAGCGCCACTACGGCTTGCAGTTGCCGCTGAACCCGAATGCGCGCCAGCAGCCTCAATGGGTGGAACTGCCGCAAGGGTCCAACCGCGGCGGCCTGCTGGGCATGGCCGCCGTGCTCACCGTTTCTTCGTACCCTTACCGCACCAGTCCCGTGCTGCGCGGCGCATGGATCATGGACTCTATCCTCGGCACGCCGCCGCCCCCGCCGCCGCCCGACGTTCCAGAATTGCCTGAACAGCACGAAGGCGCACCGCCGCAATCGGTGCGCGAACGCCTGGCCCGCCATCGCGCCGACGCTGTGTGCGCTAGTTGCCACAACCGTATGGATCCGCTCGGGCTGCCGCTGGAAAACTTCGACGCCATCGGCCGCTGGCGCGCCGAAGATGGCGGCAGGCCGGTGGACGCCTCGGCCGAACTGCCGGATGGAACCCGCATCGACGGTCCCGCAGGGTTGAAAGCGGCGCTTGCCGCGCGCAAGGACCTGTTCCTCCGGAACCTCACCGGCAAGATGCTCGGCTATGCGTTGGGTCGCGGGCTCACCATCGAGGACTCCTGCACGGTGGACCACATTTTGTCCAGGTTGAAGGTTAATAACTACAGCGCGCAAACCCTGATAGAAGAGATCGTGCTGAGCGTGCCGTTCCGCTATCAGGCGCCCGGGAAGAGTTTGCAGAGGGAGAACAGTCGGTGAGTCTTCAAAACATTTCGCGAAGAACGCTGCTGCGGGGCGTTGGTGTCAGCCTCGGCCTGCCCTGGCTGGAGGCGCTGGCCTCCACCCCAGAAGCTGCGCCCATCCGCATGGGCATGCTCTACATGCCCAACGGCGTGAACACCAATCATTGGACGCCGGAGGGCACGGGCCGCGGCTTCACGCTTTCCAAGACGCTTTCCCCGCTCGCCGATGTGAAGGACCGCGTCGTCGTGTTGAGCCAGTTGTGGAACGAGGCGTCGAAAGGCGGTGACGGCCACTACGTCAAGGAAGCGGCCATCCTCACCTGCACCACGATCAAGAAAACGCCGGGCGCTGATCTTGCCAACGGCACATCGGTGGATCAGATGGCCGCGCAATCCTCGGCGCGCCACACGCCCATTCCGTCGCTCGAGCTCGGTGTCACGCCCGTCGCCATCGGCGTCGATGCCGTGGTCGGCTACACGCGCGTTTATGGCTCGCACATCGCCTGGAGCAATCCAACCACGCCGCTGGCTCGCGAACTCAACCCGCGTGCTGTCTACGAGCGTCTGTATCGCGCCACTACCAAGCCAACCGGCAATTCGGCCCGCATGGACGGGCTGCTGCTGGATCGCGTTTTAGGCGATGCGCGCCGCCTGCGCGCACAGGTCGGCTCCGAGGACAAGGCGCGATTGGACGAATATCTCTCCGTCATGCGCTCGCTTGAGGAGCGTGTCGAGCGCGCATCCAGCGCAACCGGGCAAACCTGGAAGCCGCGCGCGGCCATCGATCCTGACGCCGCGCCCACGGACAGGCCCCGCGATCACGCCGAGCATGTCCGCCTGATGATGGACATGATCGCCGTGGCCTTCCAGACCGACACCACGCGCGTGGCCACCTTCATGTTCGGCAACGCCGTCAGCAATGTCAGCTTCCGCTTTCTCGAAGGCGTCACCGCCGGCCACCACGACGTCTCCCACCATTCGGGCGAGGCGGACAAGCTACGTCAGTACCAGATCATCAACCAGTGGCACATCGAGCAGTACGCCTATCTGCTCCGCAAACTCGCCGCCATGAAGGAAGGTGAATCCAGCGTGCTCGACAACTCGATGGTGATGTTCGCCTCCGCCTTGAGCGACGGCCAGAAGCACGATCCGCACAACCTGCCCATCGTCGTTGCCGGACGCGCCGGCGGCCGTATCGATTCCGGCCAGCACCTCGTCTACACGAAAGACAGCCCGCTGGCGAACCTCTACGTCTCCATGCTCGATGCGTTCGGCGCGCCTGTCGAGCGCTTCGCCGATTCGACCGGCCACCTACCGGGACTGCTGCGCGGCTGATATGGGGACCGCCGCCGCACTCCTGTTTTTCGCCGGCATTTGGACCGGCCAGATCCCCGGCCGCAACGGCGTCATGCAGGACATCGCCTTCCAGTTCACGCAGGAAAACGGCAAGCTCGGCGGCAAGCTGTATGGCGACTACCAAAGCAGCCCGATCAGCGAAGCCGTGGTTCACGGCGATTTGGTGACCTTCGTCGTGGTGACGCAGGAGCAGGCCGGCAACCAGATCAACACTTCCCGGCTGCGCTTCAGCGGCCGCATCGTGGGCGAGGAACTGGAGCTTTTCCGCGAGCGCGAATCCTCCACCAACGCCGGTAACGCCGGCGGGGTGCAACTGCGCGACAGCGGCAAGCAGAGCTTCCGCCTGAAGCGCATGATCCCGGCGTCAAAATCGCAGTAAGTAGCTCAGCTTCACAAACACCTGCCGTCCCGTGTTGGTGAAGTCCTGCGGCCGCGGTCCTGTGAGCAGCCGGACATTGTCTTCACGGTCAATACAGCCGAGGAAAAGCGCCGTGTGTGCGTTCAACTGGTAGGTGAGCAGAACGTCTCCGGAGACGCGGCGGAAATCCTCCTGTGCGATCAGTTCCGGATTGGTCCTGATGGAGGAATAATCGGCGATGAAGCGCAGCGACAGCTCCTTGTTGAACTGATAATTCACCCGCGACCTCACCAGGTGATTGGTGAAGATGTCGGCCCGCGGCGTGTCCAGGCGCGCGTAGAGGTAAGTTTGATCCCACCGGAAGCGCGCGGTGGGCCGTAGCGTCATGGTAAAGCTGCCGTCGGCCGAGTCGGCCAAAAACGGGCGGAGTCCAATGGCCGGGTTGAAGTTGGTCTGCGTTCCTGCGCCGTAGCTGGCGAACAGGCTCAGCCAGCGCAGCCAGCCGGTGAACAGCGACGCGGAGCTGCGATGCTTGCGGAATCCGGTTTGAAAGAATTCGTACTGTTCGCCATGGTTGACGTTAAACTCGGTCTGGCCGGTGAAGTTCATGCTGAAGGCGGAATCGACGATCCAATCCTGCAGCCGCCCTGAGTGATCGTAGTTGATCAACGCCGTGAATCCCGGGCCGAAATTCTGCAGTGGCCCGTTCTCTCGCCACCAGCGGTAGCCGAGGAAATGATCCGTGGTGCGGATATCGACGCGGCGGACAAAGCCGAGATCGGCGCGGAACTGCGGGCTTAAGTCCAAGTACCGGCTCTGATAGGTCAGCCCGCGCCCGGCGCGCAGGATCTGCGCCAGGTATCCGCTGCCGCTCTCGCTCTTGCGCCGGCTGTCGCGCGCCGTGGTCCAGGCCGCCTGGCCGGTGAAGAACCAGGTATCGTTCAGCTTGAGCCGGGAATCGGCCGACACCACGTGGTTCGCCTGCGGCCCGAACTGGCGCGTGGAGGCAAACACGGCAACGCGCGACTGCTGCCCGAATTCGCGCTGCACGCGCACCAGGCCGGCCTCGGCATTGGACGGATACAGCGGATTCGTGCTCTCCAAAACCTCTCCCGGTGCGCGGTCGTTTGCCGCCAGTCCGGCAACGGCCCAACGGCCGATCTTTCCGGTGAGCCGCGCGCCCACTTGCGGATCAACGATGCGCCGCGAGAAGAAAAGATTGAGCGGCGTTTCAAAGTAGCCGGCGTTCTCCAGAAAAAACGGACGCTTCTCCGGGAAGAAAACCTCGAAGCGCTGGTTCACCGTCACCTGCGGATCATCGGACTCCACCTGGCTGAAATCGGGATTCACCGTGACATCAAAGCTCAGCGCGTCGCGGATGACGAATTTGGAATCCAGCCCGGCGCGTGCATCATTACGCCGCGTGAAAGCCGGTTGCGCGGCGTCCTGCAGCCGCGCGTGCGTGAAAGCGCCGTAGGGGATCAATTGAATGTTGCGCCCCGGTGAAACACCGTCCAATCCCTCCAGCGTGGCGAACTGCTGCACAAAGCCCTGCACGCGGTTGCTGATGTGCGGATAGTAGGTCTCTTCATTCGTGCGGAGGATCTGGCGGCGCAGCGCGAAGCCCCAGCGCTGGGCCGGGGCATGGGAAAAGCGCAGGCTGCGGAACGGGATCGACATCCAAACCAGAAAGCCGTCCGCCGTGAGCCTGCCGTGGCTGTTCCACAGCGTGTCGAAGCTGGAGTCTTCTGGCTGTCCTTCCGTGATGACGGCGTCCCGCTGAATGCCAAGTGGGTTGGCGGCGAAGACGTAGGCGCGTTGCCGGTCATGAAACGTGTCGAGATAGATGGCGACGAAATCATCATTGCCGATCTCTTCGCGCTTGCTCAGGTTCGCCCGCACTTGCGCCGGATCCTCCCGGCACACGAACAGGACGTGGAGATTGCGGCCATCGTGCGCCAGGTAAGCGCTGGTCGCGGCGCTCACCGGCGCGCCGTCGCCCGGCACGCGCTGGCGGAAACCCGTGGCCTCGGCCAATTCTCCGCGCTGTGCTGAAGCGTGCAGCTCGTCGAAAGAGGGCGCCCCGCCGAGCCTGGGAATTTTCAAATCTCGGCTGAGCGCCCCAGAAGCCAGCAGGATCAACAGTAGCGCGGCGCGCTTCATTCGATCACCAGGGATTCGCTGCCGTCGGTATCCCACTCCACCGGTAGTTCCTCCGTCCGATCCGGCAGCCTCACTGAAACGGTCCGCGGATGATGAGGAATGCGGACGCGCAGATGCAGAGGCCGTGCTGGCTTTTGGTCGAGCCGGAATGCGGCGACCGCGCGGTTGTGAGGATGCTTGCGCGCCGGCAGCTCCGCGAGAAACCCCTCCGCCGTTGGCCCCAGCACGCGGAACCAGGCGGTGTTCTCATATCGGTCCGGAGCTTGCGCCCAGGCGGCATGATCCGGATGCATGTGCGTGGAGCCGTGGAGTTCCACTTCGGCCAGGCCGCGCCTGCTAAGATCCTGTATCCCGCGGTATTCCGATTCGCCGTCATAACCGCGGAAGGCCGCATGCCCGTTGAAATCGTGGTGACGGATGCGCAGGGCATGGTTGCCCGTATCGGCCCATTCCGTGCGGAAGGTACGGTGATCCACGCCGTAGCGCGGATAGAAATCCCCGAACATGTACGGGCAGTCGAAGATGGCGATGTGTTGCCGGGCGCTCATAGCGTGCTTTGAAAGCAGCGGTCCAGCAGGGAGCCGAGAACAGCTTCGCTGTCGAAGTACGCGGCAGCCATCTCCGAGGCCGCGCGGCAGTGGTGTTCGTAGTTGCCGATCACCTCTTCCATGACAGCGCACGCCTCCTCCGGCGTCCGGAAGCTCAGCACGCCGGATCCGGCGTCCATCCAACTGGTGAAGCCGGTGTCTTCCACCACCACCGGACGTCCCGAAGCCAGATAAGCGATACTGCGCTCGCTGAACCAGCCGCTGTTGCTCACTACGTAGCCGTGCTTGGCGACGCTGAACTCCCCCTTTGAGCCGGCGATGTAGCGTTCGTACGTCCACGGATCGCGCGTAGGCACGCGAGGATCCGTCACGCGCCAGCCGCCGGCTCGAAGCGCTTCCTGAACCGCGCCTTCGGCCCCCACCGCAAGTTCCATTTCGCAATCAAGGCGTTTCGGCAGATCCATATAGGGCCGGAACGATTCCCTCTTCAGCCCATACCGCACGCTTTCATGCTCTAGCGCCGGATAGCTTTCCCAGACCATCACCGTTGTAAACCTGCCATCGGGAACTCCCGGCGACGGATTCACCGAACCGGCTGCCAGCGGTTGCCGCGTCGGCTGCCACGGGAAACCGTCATCGGGAATCGTGCAGCCCGGCTTGCCGAAATTCTCGCCGAAGCTGAAGAAGAGGTTGTGCGCCTTGGCCCGCTCCATTGCGCCGGCATTCTGCATGTGCTTGATCTGCGTGAAGCAGGGATCCTCGTCCACAAGCGCCCGGCGGGGAATCCGGCGAACCCAGTCCCGCATCGGATTTACGCCGCACAAATCCAGTAACAGGTCGGCCTCCTTGCACAACATCCTCATGTCGCCGGCGCGAGGTCCGTGCCAGCTGCCGGTGTGCGCATCGTGATAGGCCCAGCACTCCCCCATGGCGATTCGTGGGAAAACTTCGGCCGCGAAGGCAAGCCCGTAGCCCGGATCTTCGCTCGTCATGTTGGTCTCCGGGTTGTAGCAGGACGCGTAGCCGTCGCTGTCTTCCAGGAAGTAAACCTCGTGGCCCAGCTGAGACAGCGCGCGCAGATATTGCAGATTGTGCCAGGCCATCCCGCCGAGAGGACCGCGCACGATGTAGCCCTGCACGATGATGCGGAGGCGACTTTTCCTCATAGCCCCAGATCCACGAGGAGCTTTGCCAGCACTTTCTCCGCCCGGAAATATTCCTCGGCGATCCGGCGGGCGGCGCGGCTGTGCCGGGCGTAATCGCCACCAATCTCTTCCAGGGCCGCGGCCGCTTCCTCCGCCGTTTGAAACGCGAACAGACCCTCCCCAACAGGCAGAACTTTCCCGAACCCCGTATCCTGTGTCACCACCGGTCGGCCGGCCGCGAGATAACAGGCGCTGCGTTCACTGAACCAGCCGCCTTGCAGCCGCGCGTATTGATCCTTGGCAACCGTAAACTCGCCACGCGAGGCCTGGATGTAATCGCGATAACGCCACGGGTCGGTGGTGAACTTGTGCGCGTCAGTCAGGCTCCAGTCGTTTTCATCCAATGCCCGCCGCTCTTCCACTGTCATTCCCAGTGCGGGAATCATCTCGTCTTTACCCGGAATGACTTCGCCGACGTTGACCATTCCCATCGCCAGCTCCAGCTTCTGCGTTGTGCGTCGCGGCAGATCGATCACCTTCAGAAACTCGTGGTGTTTGCTCCAGGTATAGGTTTCACCCTGGAATTCGATGTCGTGACCGTCTTGTCTCCAATTGCAGACCGTGGTGAATTCGCATCGTGACGGCGGGCCGCATTCCCACACGTCCACGAGCACAGGCTGGCGCGTCCGCGCCCGCAAGCCAGGAAGCGGGGGAATCGCGCAACCGGGAAGGCCGAGATTCTCTCCGTACGTGGCGAAATCGTCGAACTCCTCTTCGATCCCTCTGCGATATGCCGCATCGTTCAGAAATCGGATCTCGTCGTAGCCGGGGTCGGTGCCGAGATAAACCTGGTGGCCGACCCGCAGTCCGTCGACCGTTCGCGGGCGGCATGCGCCGGCGGGGTTGAGCACGATGTCGGCATGCGCCAGCAACTGCTCTGCCTTCGCCGCCTCCATGCCATGCCATTGGCCGTCCGAGTAGCTGGTGCGATAGGCCCAACGCCCTTGAAGCCCGAAGCTGGCCGCGACGCGCTCCAAGTAGGGCAGGGCATAATTGGCGTCAGCCACCTTGTAGCGGCGTATAGGATCGTAGGGCCAGCAGGAGGTAGTTTCGATGTAGTAAACGTCGTGGCCCAGGCGGAGCAGGCCCGCGGCGATCTGCATCTCCATCCACGCCATGCCCGCCCACGGGTCACAGGCAAGCGTGCCCGCGACGACGATCCGCCGCGTCTTCATGGCGCCGGTTCCAGCCTGCCCGCCGCTGGGATCGGCAACAGCCGGCCGCCGCGAACCTCCAGCCGCAAATCGCAATGCTCCAGCGTGCTCAAACGGTGCGCGATCAGAAAAGCCGTCCGCCCTTCCATCAGTCGCTCCGTAGCTTCCAGAATCGCCGATTCGGTAGCCGTGTCCACCGCGCTGGTCGGCTCATCCAGGATCAGGATCGGCGCGTCCTTGAGAAACGCGCGCGCCAGGCTGATCCGCTGGCGCTCGCCGCCGGACAGCATCATGCCGCGCTCACCCACCGTTGTGTCGTAGCCTTCCGGAAGCGATTCGATGAACTCATCGGCGCTGGCCAGCCGCGCCGCCCGCCGGATCTCGGCGATACTCGCGCCCGGGCGTCCGTAGGCGATGTTTTCGCCGATGGTGGTGGAAAACAGCACCGGCTCCTGCAGCACGATTGCGAACTGGTCGCGCAGATCGTCCAGCTTGTAGTCCCGCAGGTTCCGGCCATCCAGACGGATCTCGCCTTGCTGTGGATCGTAGAAACGCATCAGCAGGCTCATCAGTGTCGACTTGCCGGCTCCGGTGCGCCCCTGTATGCCCACCTTGCAGCCTGGCGGGGCTTGAAAGCTGATCCCGTCGAGAACCTGCTGGCCCGCCGAATACCTGAAACTGACGTTGTCGAACACGATTTCGCCGCGTGCGCGCCTCAGCGCCAGCGGATGCTCCGCTTCCGGCACTTCGCGGCTCTCCTCCAGAAGATCAAAGGCGCGGCGCAAGCTGGCCAGGCTCTTTTGCACATCGGCTACTTTCTTGCTCATGGTGCGCAGCGGCTCGTAAATCTGAGCCAGGTAGGTCATCACCAGCAACAACTCACCTAACGTCAGCCGGCCCGCCTGTACATGCAGAATGCCCAGCACCAGCACGGCGGCGCTGCCCGCCGCCAGCGTCATGCCGACAAACAGGTCGAAGCGGCTCTCGATCTTCACCAGCCCGAGCAGTTTCTCCACGCGCCGCCGTGAGTGGGCCAGGAAGCGGCCCTGTTCCCGCGTTTCCCCGCCGAACGCCTTCACCACGCGCAGCGTGCTCAGCGCTTCCTGCACCACGCCCATCGCCGCGCTATCCAGGGTCTTTACCTCATCCCATCGCTCGCGCAGTTGCGGGCTGTAGTGCCACATCAGGCCGTACAGCACCGGGCAGATCAACAGCGCCACCACCGCGATCGGAAAGTCCAGCAGCGCCATCACCGCCACCATTCCCAGCAGCGTGAACAACGAGGAGATCAGCGGCGCCAGCCCGTTGATCACCAAGTGCTGCGCCGAATCGGCGTCATACTGGATGCGATAAACCGAATCCACCGCGCCTTTGGTGTCGTGATAGCCTAGCGACAGCCGCTGCGCATGGTCGAAGAGTCGGCCACGGAAATCCAGCACCATCCGTTCGCCGGTCCAGGTCTGCAGCAGCCAGGACGCCATCCCCCGCAGGTAAACCAGGAGCGTCGCCACGATCAGCAATGCGCCGCAGGCGACCAGCAGGGCGGTCTTCGACAGCGCCACCGGCAGCAGCATCGCGAACCAGCCCGGCGCAGGTTGATCGCCGATGACGCTATCCACGGCTATCTTCAAAGGCACCGGCAGCAGCAGCGCCAGTGGGGCCGCAAGAAGGCTCAGGGCAAGGATGCCGGCCAAGTGCGGCCGGAAAGGCCCCAGCAATCCCGGCAATCCGCTCCGCAGGCTGACTCTGGCCTCACGCATCCTTCTTCTCCATCTTTCGCACGGAGGAGTGCACGCAACCGCAGGCGCGCAGCCACCCGGCCACCATGCTAACGCCAACCAGCATCGCCAAACCAGCCAGCGCCGCCGCCACCGGCTTCGACTCGGACCAGGCAGCGCCACTCAGTGCCAGGGTCGCGGCCCCTAAAACGGCAGCCGCCAGCGAGATGCGTGGCCGCAGTTTCCAGCGGATCAGCTGTTTGCCGCCGCCGTGTTCCTCAATCGCCATGTGCAGCCGCGCCGCCGTTACCAGCGAGTCGCGGATCTCCAGGTCCCACTCGTCGAATTCACCCCCGCGCCGCACGCGCGCGCCAAGCCGCCGGACCTCCGCCGCTAGCTGTTCCAGCCAGTACTCCGTGGGATACCACTTCTCGCTCCACGATTCCAGATGCGCACGCAATGCGGGAGAGGTTCTGGCATTGGCGCGCCATGGCGTCAGGCCGAACTGGAATCGCCCGGTCAGCCTCGCCAGAGGCTGGATGAAGTGCAGCAATGCGGTAATCAGGCGCCGTGCCCAGGTGCCGGCGAATCCGTTGTCTGGTCCAAACTCGGCCCGCCGAACGCCGGCGACGACGCCAGGTAGCGGCGCCAGCAAACCGGCCGCCAGCAGGGGAGCAGTCCACAACAGCGGTTTCCAGTACCAGCCGAGAGCTGTTATCACGGCCAGAAGGGCGTTCACCAAATACCACTCCGGCATTTGCGGAAACCAGGAAAAAGCCGCCGGACCCGGATCATAGAGCGACTGGAACCCGGCCAAGCCCCAGCCGCCGGAATAGATTCTGCTGCGCCATCGGCTGGCCATCTGCAAAAGAGCAGCAGCGTAAATCCGGCCGCGCCAGGCAAGGTGGCCCAAGTCGTCGTAGCGTTCCGGCCATTTCCGCTCCAGCAGCGCCTCCGCTTTTCCGTATCCGGCCTGCTGCTTCCAATAGGCGCGGATCGAGTTGCGGCGGTGATGCCACACCACCGCGGCCGGATGGAAGCCCACTTTCCATCCTTTTTCCTGAACCCGCCAGCAGAGGTCCACATCGTCTCCGGCTGCGCGGAAGGCCGGGTCGAACCCTCCTGCCTCCTTGAGGGCCGCCTTGCGGAAGGAACTGTTGCAGCCCGGGATATGCTCAGCTTCACGATCTCCCACCAGCACATGAATCGGACCGCCAGGTGCGCGTGCTACGCAATCGGCGATCAGCCCGTCGCCGGGCGGCGGCAGGTTGGGGCCGCCCGCGCCACCGAACTCCGTGGTGGCGTATATGTATCCTAGATAGTGCAGCCAGTGCGGGTCCGGATAGGCGTCATCGTCGATGTAGGTGACAATCTCGCCGGTGGCCGCCTCCATGCCGATGTTGCGCGCCCGGCTCAAGCCGCCGTTCTCCACCGAAATTACTCTCGCGCCGTGCGCGCCGCCGATTTCCGCAGTCCGGTCGCGCGAACCGTCGTCCACCAGGATCACTTCATAGTTCGGATACGCCAGCCTCGACAGGTGTTCCAGGCATTGGGCCAGATAACGCTGCCCGTTGTAGCTGCACACCACCACCGAGATCCTGGGCCAGCCGAACTGTTCGGGAAACGGCACCTCACGGAACGCTTGCCCCACGGTGCGCAATGCCGGCTTCGGCTGCCGCTCACGCGTCGTCAGCCCAAAATCCCAATCCTCAATGTCGAAACCACCGCGGTGCCATTCATCGGTCCAGGAGAATACATAGACCCCCGCGCAGCCTGCCGCAAAGCTGGCGCGAATCTGCCACTCCAGGCTCTCGGCCTGCGCCTCCAATCCGTTCCGCCGGCTGTCCAGCCCGATCTCCGCCATCACCAGTGGTTTCTCGCCGGCGATGTTCTGCAGCCGGTACAGGTAGGCTTCCAGATTCTGCCGGTTTTCCAGGTAGACATTGAAGCTGAAAAAATCCAGGAACGGCAGATTCAGGTATTCCGTCGTCGGGAAGTTGATGTAGGTGACCAGCGAGTGCGGCGCTTCCTCTTTCACCGCCCGGTACAGCCGGTGCAGGAAGTTTTCGATCCTCGATTTGCCGTGCCAGCGGACGATGCTTGCCGGGACCTCGTTGCCGATGGTGAAGCACAGCAGGGCCCGATGGCCCTGGCAATGCCTTACTTGAGCGCGTAACCGGTGAACGATTTCATGAGCCCGGCCCGGCTCGTCCAGAAACGCGATGTGCTGCTCCCAGGCAAGTCCCACCATGACACGCAATCCATGGGCCGCCGCCAGATCCAGAAACCATACCGGCGGCACGGTATATGTGCGCACACTGTTGACGCCGGCTGCAGCCATCTGCTGGAAATCGGCTTCGGCCTTCGAGGGTGTGCCATATTCGCCCCCGTCCACGCCCGGGGAGAACGTGCCGTAGCAGACGCCGCGAATGTAGAATTTCTCTTCACCCGCGTAAAGGAACTTGCCGCGGACCGCGACAGCTTGCATCACCCGTTACCGGCTTGACTGAGAGCCGCCGCCTGTGGTTCCATCCCCGCCGCATACCACCGCCAGCTGGTTTCCACGATCTCATCCAGTTCCCTATAGCTGCTCTTCCATCCAAGCACCGATTCGGCCGCCCCGATGTCGGCAACCAGCGCCGGAGGATCGCCCAATCGCCGCTCCAAGCCGCGGTAGGGAACCTGCCGGCCCGTCACCCTCCGTGCGGACTCGATCACTTCCCGTACCGAATAGCCATGGCCGCTGCCCAGATTGAACGCGCGGCTTTCCCCGCCGCCCAGCAGGTATTCGAGCGATAGCGCGTGAGCCTTGGCAAGGTCGGTCACATGCACGAAATCACGCACCGCGGTGCCGTCCGGGGTCTCGTGATTCTCCCCATACAGATCCAGCGCCGGACGCAGTCCGGCCGCTGTCTGGAGAACTCTCGGGATGATGCGGAAATCCGGCTCGTTTTGACTGCTGTAGTCGCGCTCGGGATCCAGCCCGGCGGCGTTGAAGTAGCGCAGCACCACCCAGTTCAGTACACCGCGCAGCCCGAATTCGCGCACCGCCACCTCCGCCAACAGCTTCGACTGCCCGTAGGGGCTGATCGGCCGCTGTGGGTGCGACTCCGACACCGGCACCGATCGCGGCACGCCGTAGGTGGCGCACGTGGAGGAGAACACCAGGTTCCTTACCCCGGTTTTTTCCATCGCCTCCAGCAACGCGACGGTCGTCAGGTAGTTGTTCTGCAAATACTTGCCGGGTTCGCGCATCGACTCGCCGACGTCGGCGAAGGCGGCAAAGTGCAGCACGGCCTTTACTTGGTTTTCTGTCAGCACTTCCGACAAGGCTTTCTTGTCGCCGGCGTCGGCTTCAATGACCGGCCCCCACTGAACCGATTCCAGCCTGCCCGTACTGAAGTTGTCGAGAACGATCGGCTGATAACCAAGCGAGCGAAGCTCCTTGGCCGCCTGACTTCCAATGTATCCGGCTCCTCCGGTGATGAGAACACCTTCCATCCAATTTCGAGGCCTCCTCAACAGGCTTTTCTCTCAAGAGAGATAACGCCTTCGAATCGGAAAACCACTCCTCCTAGCTAGGAGCCTATTCTGTTAGAAATCCAATATTAGCGTCAAGGGCCGGTAGAGGTAAGCCTAGTACTATAACCCGTAGTCCTAAGCCAGTTTCCGGCCTTTGCGTAGAGCGTAAACATTTGTTGTTGTACGGTTTAACGGCCCGGCTGCGAACTGCGTTCACAAACATTAAAATCAATTCTTTCCGATGGCGATCAAATGGCTGTCGGTTCCCAGAAAGATGCGTCCGCCGGAGATGGCCGGCGAAGCCAGGTTCTGTCATTTCATCGGGACGCCGCGGCCTGTGCTGTGGGTGAACTGTTCAATCGCGGCCGCGAGTTTCTCGATCTCGATGGGCTTGGCAAGGAAAGCATCCATTCCCGCCTCCTGGCATTTCCGCTGCTCTTCCTCCATCGCGCTCGCCGTCAGCGCAAGGATCCTGACGCGGGAGTTGAATCGGCGCCGGATCTCTCGGGCGGTTTCATATCCATCCATTACCGGCATCTGACAATCCATGAGGACAAGAGGGAATTCCTCGTTGTTCAGATGGGCGATGGCCTCCGCTCCGTTCGCCGCCACCTCGCATCGGTAACCGAGTTTCTCCACCAGCCGCCTGGCAATCAGCTGGTTCACAGGGTTGTCCTCGACGATCAGAATGCGTGGCTCCTCTTCCTGGTTCCTGCGGGTTTCTTCAAAAGCCGGGTTATGGCCGGGCTCCTGCTGTGCTAGTTCACAAGGGATCCAGAACCGGAATGTAGACCCTTCCCCAGGGCGGCTCTCAACCGTGATCTCGCCTCCCATCAGTCCCACCAGTTTTCGGCAGATCGCCAATCCCAACCCTGATCCTCCGAATCTGCGCGTTGTCGAGGAATCCTCCTGCGTAAAGGCATCGAAGATCCTGTCCAGCATCTCTTTCCGGATTCCGATCCCGCTGTCACGAACGCGGAACTCGAGTTGAATACGCTTCGGGGAATCGCCTGGCCTGCTGGACACCGAAACCCGGATGCCGCCACACTCGGTAAACTTGACCGCGTTGCCGGCCAAATTCATGAGAACCTGTCTCAGCCGGGTCGGATCCGCCGATATCCATTCCGGCGTGCCGGGCGCCCATTCTGTCTCCAGCGACAATCCCGTGTTCTGCACGATTGGCTGGAAGGCGAACATTGTCCCCTCCACCAAATCTCTCAGGTTGAAGGGTCTGTCTTCCAGAAGCAGTTTGCCCGCTTCCACCTTCGACAAGTCTAGAATGTCGTTCACAAGCGCCACCAGAACTTCCGCCGATTGAACCGACATCTCCGTGTACTCGCGCTGTTCCTGGTTGAGGTCGGTTGCCGACAGCAGGTGCAAAGTCCCAAGCACGCCGTTCATTGGTGTCCGGATCTCATGACTCATGTGCGCCAGAAAACTGCTTTTGGCGATGTTGGCCGCTTCCGCACGCTGGGTCGCTTCGCGCAACTCCGCGGTGCGGGTGGCCACTTTATCCTCCAGACTCGACAGAATCGACTCCCTTTCGGCAGCCGCCCTGTTTAGCCGTTGGGACATGTCCGAATAGGCATCCATCAGCACCAGCACCTCTTTGGGGCAGCTTTGATTGGCCGCCAGCTGCGCCGCCGGAGGAGGGCATTCGGCCGGCATCTTGCGAACTTGATCCACCAGCCCGCTGATGGAGGTGGCGACGCCCCTGCCCAGGGCGCTTGCAAGCAGCCAGGAGATCAGCATCCCCGCCATCAGCCAGACTCCTATGCGGCTGTAGATCCCGAACAGCTCATCCCTGACCAGGTGGAAAGGCCTCCAAACCATCAGGGTCCATCCATAGTGCTCGTCGGTCGCCGAAGCCGTCATCATGATCCTGGGTAAAGTGCGGATTCCCTTGACGCGAGGGTATTGGAACACGCTCGAGCCCGAGGCCCGCGCAGCACGGAACATTCCGTCTTGGGAAGCGTCCTCCAGCGCACGGTATGGCGATCCAGGCGGGGAATGGACCACTTTGCCAGAGGCGTCGAAGACTGCCGACATGTCGGTCGGTTTTAAGTTTCCGCTGATCTTGTTTCCCACCACCTCCAGATCCAAAGAAGCCTCGATAATGCCGGCAAAACGGCCCGCCCGGTCCCGGTAGGGTGCGCTCACCGCAACGATGCAGTCGGTTCCAAAACCGCGCCCCCGGAAAACGCCGGAAACGAACGGGAGCCCCGATTTCCGGGGCTCGATGAAATAGGGACGGTCGCTGACATCGCTGCCTACCGACTGAATCGGCTGTTTCCCATCGAGAGTTCGCCGGGGGTGCGAGCCAATCACCGCCCCGGCGGTGTCGGTAACAATCATCGTCAGGATCGAAGACCGGTTCTGGTGGTAGCGCTCCAGCAGGCGGTTCAACTCGCTCTTGCCATGAATGCCCCCCTCCTCCATCGACATCGCCAGATGCGTCAATTCGTCCCTGTGCTTGTCCAGCTCCGCCGTAATGCCCGACAACATTGTCTGGGCGGACCGGGCCAGCTCCTCGACAATGTAGCTTCTTTGCCGGTTCAGAAACTGCTGGCTGGTCGCCACAAAAAAGGCAAGGGCGATGATCAGGCATGCCAACACGGTGCGATGCACGACGTGCTGTTGGAGGCTCCGCGCCGGCAAGGGGTTCCCGAACCGTGCGATCTGACTGTCAAACAATTCCAGAATCACCTGCGACAGTAGGGCGCTGAACAACGTCAACATCGCCCACGCCGTCAGCAGTTGCGCGAGCCCGTTGGGTGACGTGGGCACTCTCCACAGCAGCAAGGCCCCCAATGGAATCTTCACCAGCAGCCATAGCATCGCCGCGGTCAAGGGCACAAACCCGCGCCGGCGGACCAGCCAGCCCACCGCGAACGCCTCGGCCAGCAGGATCGGCAATGCATTCCAGCTTCCGAGCTGCAGGTAAACCGGAACGTAGGCGGCCGCAACCACGGGCAGTGCATAGAGCGGCCCGAGCACACTCGTAACCACGTACCAGCTTGCAGAGCCGAGGAACAGGTAGAACGATCCCGCGAACTGAAGCGGATACCAATTGATGAGAACGGCGACGGCGGCGGCGGCCAGCGCCAGAGCCCAATTCCGGTAGGCCATTCTGCTTACGGACAGCACTCTTGGGAACGAGTCTACAGCAGGCAGCTTGGTCAGTGCAAACGGCTGCTCTTGCCCCTCTACCCCTCCCGGTCTTGCCCATAGTCAATGTAACGAAGCTAAGGAGCGGGAGCACGAACGGCGTTTACTTACTACGTAAAAATCACCACTACTTGCCGATCGCCAGCAGATGGCTGTCGCTTCGCAGGTAGATCCGTCCCTGTGCGATCGCTGGCGAGGCCAGAATCCGCTCCTCCAGGTGATTCTCCGCCGGCACCTTCTTCTGGCGGCCCGCTTCCAGCACGAAGGTCACGCCTTCTTCGTTTACCAGGTAGACTTTACCATCGGCGGCGACAGGAGACGAGGAGAAGACACTGCCGAAGCGGTCCTTCCACAGCGTCTTGCCGTCGGCGGCATCCACGGCGCTGGCGATGCCGGTCTCATTGGCCAAATACAGAATGCCCTGGTAGTAGAGCAGCGAGGAGACGTACGGGCCGCCGGTCTTGACTTCCCACTTGACGCCGCCGCCCGGCTGAAGCGCGAGATAAGGACTGGAAGAGTAGCCGCGGTTCAAATAGAGCACCCCGTTGTGAAAAACGGGCGTAGGCACGGGGACGCGGTTCGGTTCACCTGCCGACCAAAGCAGCTCGCCGGTGGTTGGGTCCAGCGCATCGACGCGCTGGCTGGAGTTGAGAATCAGCTCATCGTGGCCGGCCAGCTTGATCACGAACGGCGTTGTGTAGCTGCGCTTCTCCTTGCCGCGGTCCTTGCGCCAACGCTGGGCGCCGGTGCGTTTGTCGAGCGCCAGCAGATAGGCGCCGGGCGGATGATCGCAGAGCAGCAGCAGGGAGTCCTTGTATAAGGTGGGCGAGCTGCCGTGCCCCCACAACACATCGAACGGCGCGACCTCCCGGCCAAGGTGATGCTTCCAGACGAGCTTGCCGGTGAAGTCGAGCGCCACCAACTGGCCGTTGCCGAACCATGCGTAGACTCGCTCGCCATCGGTGACACAACTCGGACTCGCCAGGTTGTGCTTGATGTGCACTGGTTGGAGAACGCCTTCGCCGTCGAAGGTGTAATCCCAGAGAAGTTTGCCTGTTACCCGGTGGAAGGCCTGCACGGAGAAGCGCACCTTTTCGGTCTCGCCGGTGCGCCGCGCGGCGGCGGCGCCTTCAAAATCGCGGCTGCGGCCTTCGAATGGGCCATCGCCGAGTTGCGAGGTGAGGAAGATATGATCGCCCCAGACGACCGGCGTCGAGGTTCCCATGCCCTTTAGCGGCGCGCGCCAGGCGATGTTTTCCGTCTTCGACCAGCGCAGCGGCAGGTTCTTCTCCGTCGAGATGCCATCGGCGGTCGGACCTCGCCACTGGGGCCAGTTCTGGGCCATCAAGGGGAGCGCCGTGAGCAACATGAGAAACCGCATCATACTTTTCACCTTACAACAGGACGGTAAAGTGCGGTCGAACAGCAGGATTTGTTCTAATAGTCCTGATCCCTATGACCGGCACCATCGTGGGCCCATTCCGGATCATGGAAAAACTCGGTGAAGGCGGCATGGGTGTGGTCTACAAGGCCGAGGACACGGTATTGAACAGAACCGTGGCCCTCAAATTCCTCTCTGACGCAGCCCGGCTCAACCAGGAAATGGAGAAACGCTTCACCCGCGAGGCGCAGGCCGCCGCCCGGCTCGACCATCCCGCTATTTGCGCCGTCCATGGCTATCATCAGGAGGCTGGCCACAGATTCATTGTGATGGCTTATGTCAAGGGAAAGAGCCTGCACGAGTGGATCACCTCCGGGCAGTTGACGCTAGCGTTGGCGCTGGACTACACCATCGGAATCGCCGAAGGCCTCAAGGCCGCCCACGCCAAGGGCGTGGTTCATCGGGACATAAAGCCGGCCAATATCATCGTCTCTGACTCCGGACAACCCATACTCACGGATTTCGGCCTTGCGCTGCTCACCGACCGTTCCCGCATCACGCGCGCCAACACCATCATGGGAACCGTGCGCTACATGTCTCCCGAGCAGGCGCTCGGCAAGGACGTGGACCGCCGCACGGATATCTGGTCCTTGGCGGTGGTTCTTTATGAACTGCTGTGCGGCCAAGCTCCCTTCACGGGAAAGAACCACTCCGCGGTTCTTTCCGCGCTCATTCACAATGCACCTCCTGCTCTGAGTGAACTTCCCCACCCCACCGCGGAGGAACTCAACCGCATCCTGGCGAAGGCGCTCTCCAAGAATCCCGGGATGCGCTATCAGCACATGGATGACTTCGCGGTTGACCTGGCCGCCGTCCGCCGCCGGTGTGAAGGCGCGCAGTTACTGCCCGCCCGGGGCGCCTGTGCCAATGACGCCACTACGCTCACCAGCATCGATCAGCCAACCGCCTTCCCGCGAGTTGCTTTCGATTACCGCTGGCTTGTTTTCGCCACCGCGCTCCTGTTAATTGCCGGGTTGTTGTGGCGGTTTGTCGTCCGGTGACCCTTGCGTTTCTGAATCCGAACCTATATACATACATATGGCGAGTCTTAGCTGGAGGAACTGTGATGAAAACTTGGGCACTGGCCGCTTCCGTCGCCGTATTCTCGGCTGTTCTGCTTTCCCAACAGCCTGCCACCGGGCCTGTCGCGGATCGCGATCGTGAGGAGTTTCTTCTCAAAGCCAAGGTGTTGGGCTCACGCCCCGTTTCCACTGGCATCAACAATACGCAACGGGTTACTCTCGCACTCGGCGGCTTCACTCATGACGCCCATTTCAACGATGTGAATTTCGCCGCCAGTTCGTACCAGACGCCCAACGGCACGGAGCTGAACTTCAAGGACAATTACAAGTTCAATCTCGTCGCCTACAAGCTGGACCGCTTGATCGGGCTGAATATGATTCCCGTTTACGTCGAGCGCAAGGTCAATGGCAAGTCCGGCGCCTTGGGATGGTGGGTGGATGACGTGCTGATGATGGAGCTGAACCGTCACCAGAAGAAGATGGAACCGCCGGACCAGGACGGCTGGAACGACCAGATGTACCAGGTGCGGATCTTCAACGAACTGGCCTACAACGTGGACGCCAACCTCGGCAATTTGCTCATCACCAGGGACTGGAACATTGTGATGGTCGACTTCACCCGGGCCTTCCGTCTGCATAAGACGCTGCGAGCTCCTAAGAACCTGGTCCGGATCGACAACCGCGTCTATGAAGGGTTGAAGAAACTGAACGCCGGCGATGTGCAGCGTGAGGCCGGGAATTACTTGCATAAGGGTGAGATTCAGGCAGTGATGGCGCGGCGTGACCGGATCATTGAGTTCTTTGACAGAGAGATCGCCGCTAAGGGGGAAGCCGCGGTGAAGTGCACGGCACCCGGCCACTAGAGCGGCTTGTCGGGGTGGCGCGCCTACGGAAACTCCTTCATGTGACCTTCCCAGCGCGCCTTCCGTTCGGCCATGTATTGCTTGTACTCCGCCGAGCCTCGGATCTTCTCCAGGTGCGGGGTGCGCGAAAACAGCAGGTAGTTCGGCATCCCGTACTGGTCGGTCTTCCTCAGCCACTTCACCGCCTCTCCGGCATTGCCCTGCATCGCGTTCGCGCACGCCGCCCCGTACGTCAGGTGATGATAGGCCCGGTCCTTTTCGAGGCTGTCGATTCGCCGTGTCTCAGTTTGCACCGCGCTCCAGTTGCCCTCCATCGCAAGCAGGATTAGCCGCGCCCCCAGCACATGCGGCGAATTGGGATTCCGGTCCATCTCCTTCTGGATCTGCTCGCGCGCCTCTTTAAGCTGCGCACACGCTTGTCGGCCGTACCGACAGCCCGCGGATCTTGCTCACCTTGGTGATGATGGCATCTGCCAGGCCCACCTCCAGGTAATCCTCCTTCCCTTGGGCCTGCAGTGACTTCGGCGGCAGAACCGCCAGCGACTTGATCCCAGCCTCCTCAGCCGGCCGCATCCGCCGCCATCCCAGCCAGCCAGCCGTGGCCAACACCAGGACGCCCGCCGCCACAAGGCCGGCCCGCGCCGCCGGACGCCCGGATTTCGAAGGCGCACCGGCCGGCTGCCTTCCCAACGATCGCAAGTCCACCAGCAAATCATCAGCGTGCTGGTACCGCTCTCCCGGATTCTTGCAGGAACTTCAGCGCCACCACTCGCCGAAGCTTCGTATCTTCCGCTTTGTACACCGCCCCCATCGCCCCTTCGCCGAGCTTCTCCAGGATCCGGTAGTGAGAGACGATCTGCCCAGTCGTCAAATGGAGGCACGCTACTGACGAGGAGCATAGCATGGCGATATCATGGGGACATGCCCACCAAGGCTGGCCTGTCCGAACGGGAGTATCTACGGACCAGCTTCCCGGACGTCGATCCGGAATTCCGCGACGGCGAAATTCTGGGGCGCAGCGTGCCCGATCTCAAACATGGAACCGCGCAGTTGATGCTGGGCGCCTTTTTCGTCCGGCATCGAAACAGCCACCACTTGCATGCCGCATCGGAGACCCGCCTGCGCCTCCGCCCGGGCCGCGTGGTCATCCCTGACGTGTGCGTCTTCTGGCCGGACAAGCCCGATGCCCGCTACCCCGATTCGCCTCCGCTCATCGTGGTCGAGATCCTCTCCCGCGACGACCCCATGTCGCAGGTACGCGCCAAGCTTCTGGAGTACCTCGACTGGGGCGTGCCACACATCTGGCTGGTGGACCCGGAAGCCCGTGTGCTCTACGAGTTCCGCCAGGACGGCCTGCACGAGGTGGTCTCCTACACCATCCAGGAAACCGGATTGGAACTAAACCCCGCCGATATCTTCGATTAAACCGGCTACCTGTGATCAGGCCAAGGCCGACAACAGGTGCTTTAGTTCGAGCAGGCCGCGAAGTCGATCCCGAGCGCCTTCACATCGATCGGCACGCTGCCGGCGGCCTGAATGATGTCCGCATAAAGATAGGCTCCGTGCGCATGGGCGAGCCTGCTGATCGCCGCGGCATCTTCCACCCATCCGTTCACGTTCGAGATCAGCGTAATCGACACCAGCTTGGTCTTCCGGTCGATGACTTTTTCCATGTCCCGCAAGTCGATCCGCCAGTCCCGGTGCTTCACGATGCGGACATCCATACCGGCCTTCCGCCGTCCCATGTAGTCATGGATCGACCCGGCGTAGTGCAGATCGTTGGTGACCAGGTTGCCGCCCGATTCCTGAATCCGCAGTCCGTTCACAACGGCGGCTTCGCCCGCCTTGGTGCACATGACGAAGCCGATCTCGGACGGCTTCGCGTTGATACTTCATGGAGACCTCCTGAACTCACGGATTCTGATATTCCGAAAGTGGAACACGCTGAAACGGTCGTGCAGCTGCAACCCTATCGGACCTGTCTTGGGACGATTCGGATCTCCCGGATGGCTCGCCACCTCGTGCCCGTTCAGCTTGACGCGGATCGAGTCATTGCGCGTTTGCCGCCAGTCCATGTACTGCTTCCCGGTGATCGTCGCCGGCCACGCCTCACCGAAGGGGTTCCGCGGACCGGATGCCGGATGAGCAAACAACACACCGTCGGGGAGCACATGCCACAATCCGTCGCCCTTGACTTCCCAGCCGTCCAGGTTCTTTCCGTTGAAGAGCTGTTTCCATTCTTGGGCGAGTGCACAGGCGGCAAAAACCGCACACATCAGGAATGTTCGAGTCATTGCCCTGACAGTATATCTGTGCACGATGAAGAATCACGGGTTCCGGGTCCGCAGATTTACGGCGGCGATCACAAGGCACCAGGTGACAACGATGACGGTCAATATGGTGAACGACTCCGGCATGACCATGGCGGGTTTGAAGCCACGCATCCATACGCGGCTGCTGGCGATGAAGCCGGTGTGCCAGACGATGATCCAAACCACTCCAATGAGCAGGACCATGGCGGCGCGGATCCAATTCCAAAGGCGGCGGCCGGAGCTCCAGCGGTAGCGGCGGCGGCCGGCGAAGGAGCGGACCAACAGAAAAGTGAGAGCGAAGCTGAGAATGAGCACGCCGGCCGAGAGGCCTTGCCAGATGCGGCAGGGGCGGACAGGCTGGAGCCCGGCGGAACAGTCCAGCCACGGGCAGGTGGCGTGATCGAGAAGCGCGAAGCCGGCATCGCCATTGGCGACGATGACGAAGCCGGTGGCCTTTTTCGGAATGATGGCGAAGCGCGTACTCCATCCGGACAGCCGGCCGTTGTGGGCGGCCATCAAGGAGCCGTCGCTGAAGGAACGGGTTTCATAGCCAAGACCGTAGGCGCCGCCTGTTTCCGGCTCAGAGCGCATCATCAGCTGCACGCTTGCCGGTGTGATAACGCCGCGGCCGGCAGGCTCGCCGTTGGATCCGGGCATGGAGGCGGAGAGGAAGCGGGCGAGGTCTTCGACGGTGGAGTAGAGGCCGCCGGAGGCGAGCTCGGCGAACGGAACATCCTGGTAGCGCTCGCCGGTGACCATGTGGCCGGAACCGAGGCGGCGGCGGTCGACGGTGTTGGGATCGAAGGTGGAGTCACGCATGCCGAGGGGTTCCAGCAGGACACGCTCCATGTAGAGGTGATAGGGTTCGGCAGTGACATCTTCGATGACGGCTTGGAGCAGATTGAAGCCGGCGTTGGTGTACTGAAAGCGTTCGCCGGGAGGGCGGATGAGGCGCACGCCGCCGCTGCCGGGGAACCCGTCCAGGACTTCGCTGAGGGTGCGGTTGAATCCAAGGCGGCCGGGAATGGCAAGGCCGGCGGTGTGGCTGAGAGCGCGGCGGATGGTGACCTGAGAGGGGTCGAAGCCGGAAGGCGGCAGCTTCCATCGTTTGAGGTAACGCGCGGCGGGGGCGTCGAGATCGATGGCGCCCTGCTCGACCAGTCTCATGACGGCCCAGGCGCAGAGGGCCTTGGAGATGGAGGCGGCGCGGATGATGGTGGAGGGCGTGAAGGGCGTCCTGGTAATGCGGTCGGCAAGGCCGTAGCCCTTGGACCAAACGATGGCGCCGCGATCGACAAGCGCGGCTGCGGCGCCTGGAATATGGAGCCGCTGCATGCGCGCGGGGAGATCCTCGTCGAGCTTAGCTTCAAGCTCGCGGACGGCGGCCGTTTGCGAGGCGGCCGCCATCGCGGAAACAATCAGAGTCGCGAACAGCTTCAAAAGTGGAATTTCAATCCAAATTGTAGCTGGCGGGAGTCAATTTTGGTGGAGCTGATCTGGCCGTAGGCGGGAGTGGCCACGGTGGTTCCCGGCGGGTTAAAGATCGGGTGGTTGGGGAGGTTGAAGAACTCGCCGCGAAACTCGACGCCGGCGCGCTCGCCGATGCGGAAGAGTTTGACGGCGGAAAAGTCGAAGCTGATGATGCCGGGACCGATGATGGTGTTGCGGCCGGAGTTGCCGTAGCGGAACTGCGAGCCGCCGGGCAGGCGGTTAACAAAGGCGGAGGTGTCGAAGAAGCGGCCGACGGTTTGTTGATCGCGCGAGAGGTTGGGGTTGTTGCCGACGGCGTCGGGGTAGCAGCCGTCACCGCCGTTTTGAATATTGCCGGGGCCGCAGTAGGCAGTGAGCGGGAAGCCGTCCTGGAAGGTGAGGATGCCGCCGAGCTGCCAGCCGCCGAGGATGTGGTTGGCGGGGCCGGAGGCACCGCCGAGGTAGCGCTTGCCCTTGCCGATGGGGAGCTCATAGAGCCAGGAGGCGGTGAAGCGCTGGCGGAAATCGAAAGCGGAGAGTCCGCGCTCGCGCCAGAGGCCGTTGTAAGGATCGGTGGGAGTGAGCTTGTCGCCGTCGGTGGTGCGGATGCCGGAGCCGAAGTCAATCGACTTAGAGTAGCTGTAAGAGCCGAGGATGGTGAGACCCTGCGAGAAGCGGCGCTGGAGGCGGACTTGAAGCGCGTTGTAGTTGGAGTGAGTGGAGGCGTTCATGGTCTGGAACTGGCCGAAGGCGGGGAAGGGGCGGTTGAGATTGCTGTTGCCGGGGGCCGGTTCGGGGATGTTGTAGTTGAGCAGACGGCGGAGCTTGATGCCAGCCGAGCCCATGTAGGTGACTTCGAGTGACGTATCGCCGCTGAGCTCACGCTGGAGGCCGAAGCTCCACTGCGGGACGTAAGAGGAGCGCTCGCCGTATTGGTTGATGAGGAGGAAGGTGGGGTTGCCGGTGATGGTGAAGGGGCGCGACCAGGTCTGGTTGGGGCGGACGGGATCAGCGGGCTCATTGCGGCGGATGGTGAAGGGAGCGTTGCGGACGATGTCGAAGACGGCGTTGCCGATGTCGCGGACGAAGTAGATGCCAGCGCCGGTGCGGAGGACGGTCTTCTTATTGATCTGGTAGGCGATGCCGACACGGGGCGCGAAGTCGTTCTTGTCGGGAGCGTATGCGCCGCGGCCGAAGCGGCCGTCGCGGACGTATTTGACCGACGGGGCCCAGGGGAAAGGCGGATTGCCGGCATAGGGGTCGCCGGTACCGGCGCGGACGAAGGTGGGCTCGACGGAGTTATCCCAACGGAAATCGACGTTGACGATGGCGTCGTGCTTGTCGTAGTAGGGAGCATCGTATTCGTAGCGCAGGCCGAGGTTCAAAGTAAGGCGCTGGGACACCTTCCAGGTGTCCTGAATATAGAAAGCGAAGTAATTGGAGCGGAAGTTGGCGATGGGGGCGCCTACCTGACCTTCGGTGTTGGACATGAAGCCGAGCAGATAGTCGGCCATGGGCAGCCCGCTGACGCCGGCGCGGTTGGCGAGAGCGGAGGGGCCTTGGGTGAAGCGGCCGTCCCAGGAAAAGCGGCCGCGGGGGACGACGGCGCCGATCTGGTTGTAGCGGACGCGGCGGACTTCACCGCCGAACTTGATGGCGTGGCGGCCGGTGGTCCAGGAGAAATCATCCTTGCCCTGAATGATAGTGTCCCAGTTGACGAAGGGGCAGTCATTGCATTCGCCGACGTTGGAGAATCCGGCGATCTGGAAAACGGGGATGCCCCAGTAGAGCGGGAAGTCGCGGGAGACATCGGGGATGTTGAGTTCCTGAACGACGTTGCGGACATTGGCATTCTGCTGAATATTGGCGGCCTTGAGGTAGCTGATGCCGATGCGGGCGTCGTTGACCTTATTGGGTCCGAGGATGCGCGTGTTGCTGACGACACCCTGCCAGGGATCGAGGTCGGCGTTGTTGCCTTGGTTGGGGATGTTGATGGGGTTGTACTGGAGCTCGTCGGCGCGGGAGTAACGAACGAACCAGGTGGAGGAGGAGGATTCGACGTAATCGCCGCGGAAGCTCCAGAGATTGGTGTCGCTGCGGCGGCCTTCGGTGTTGAGGAAATTGTTGGCCTGCACGGTCTGGCTCAAGTTGGGGAGAGGGTAAAACTCCTGGAGGACGCGGGCGGAGGTGGCGTGGATGCGGTTGGTGGGGATGCGGTTGGAGGGGAAGGGCAAGGTTTCGGTGACATTGTTGCCGGAGAAGACGCGCGTGGCGGGGTCGTAGAGGACGCGGTTGGTGATGGCGGAAAAGTTGCCGGCGCGTTGTTCGGCGAAGGGGACGGTAGCCTGCTGGGTGAGGGCTTTGCGTTCGCGGAGGCCTTCATAGTTGGCGAAGAAGAAGAGCTTGTTGCGGCCGTCGATGGCGCCGGGGATGTAGACGGGACCGCCGACGACGAAGCCGAACTGGTTGCGCTTGAAGGGGGGGATGGGATCGTTGGGGCGGTCGAAGAAATTCTTGGCATCGAGCTTGGCGTTGCGGAGGAACTCGAAGGCAGTGCCGTGCAGTTGGTTGGTGCCGCCCTTGGTGGAAACGTTGACCTGGCTGATGGCGCGGCCGTATTCGGCCTGGAAGAGACCGGCTTCGACTTTGAACTCCTGAAGGGCCTCCAGCGAAGGAAGCATGAGATAGGTGTTGAAGTTGGGATCGGTGTTTTCGACGCCGTCGAGGGAGTAGTGGTTGAAGTGAACGCGCTGCCCGGCGACGTTGAGGGCGAACTTATTGCGGTCGCCGCCCATGCGCTGCTGGCCCTGGGAGGAGGAGGGGCCGTTGGTGGTGGCGCCGGGGATGAGGGAGGCGAGCTGAAGATAGTTACGGCCGTTGAGGGGCAGCTCGAGGATGCGCTTGTGTTCGATCACGGTGCCGAGCTCGGTGGTTTCGGTCTGGAGGACGGGAGCGCCGCCGGTGACTTCGATGACCTCGGCGACGTTGCCGACCTGAAGGATAAAATCGATGCGGACCACCTGGCCGACCTGCAACTCGATGTTGTTGCGGTTCTGGGCGGAGAAGCCCGTCAATTCCGCGCGCAGATTATAGAGGCCGGGCGGGAGAGCGGGAAGGGTGTAGATGCCGGCGGTGTTGGAGGCGATCTCGCGGCGGGCGTTGGTTGCCGGATTAGTGAGAGTGAGCTTGACCCCGGAGACGACGGCTCCGGAGGGATCGGTGACGGTGCCGACGATCTCGCCGGTGGGCGCCTGGGCCATCACGGCGAAGCAGGCGAGCGCAAGAATCATGACCAAAGTGGAAAGTGATTTCATAACCCCGTGCCTTTCTTTAAGAGCGATTTCCGAGCCAGACCTCTGAGTGAGAAAAATATCAGTGTGGAGCGGTGTGTGTCAAGGAGGGGGAGATGAGGGTGCGGACACGCTGGGGTCT
>Ga0194132_10000291_pt1 | contig 104964 bp, 80 predicted proteins | sample TA2KigOf80mmetaG_FD_148612 | JGI IMG/M metagenome (GOLD analysis project Ga0194132, IMG submission 148612) | Freshwater microbial communities from Lake Tanganyika, Tanzania - TA2015054 Kigoma Offshore 80m | ecosystem: Environmental > Aquatic > Freshwater > Lake | place: Tanzania: Lake... | reverse complement strand
GATTCACGTGGCGGTGGCGGTGGAGATCAAGACGCGCCTGATCCCGGCCCTGCAGAGATTGCAGGAAATCCTGGCCCAGAAGGCGAAGGAATGGGATCGAATTATCAAGATTGGCCGCACGCACCTGGCCGATGCGACGCCCTTGCGATTGGGGCAGGAGTTTGGTGGCTTTGCGCGTCAGATCGAGCTCTCGGTGGAACGCGCCCGGCAGGCGATGCGGAGCGTACTGGAATTGCCGGCGGGCGGCACCGCTGTCGGCTCGGGAATCAATACGCACCCCGAGTTCGGCCGGCGCGTCGCGGAAATCATCGCGCAGGAAACGGGGATCCCGTTTGTGGAGGCGGCGAATCATTTCGAGGCCAATGCACAGCGGGATGGGTTGGTCGATTGCCACGGTTCCCTGCGCACGATCGCGAATTCGCTGTTCAACGTCGCCAACAATATCCGCTGGCTCGGGTCGGGCCCGCGCTGCGGCTTTTACGAAGTCATGCTGCCGGATCGCCAGCCGGGGAGTTCGATCATGCCGGGCAAAGTGAACCCGGTAATGTGCGAGAGCATGATGCAGGTCGCGGCCCGGGTCTTAGGCAACGATCAGACCGTGGCGATCGCCGGTGCGACGGGCGGGCAGTTCCAATTGAATATCATGATGCCGGTCATGGGGCATGCCACGCTGGAGAGCATCCAGTTGATGGCCAACGTGACGCAGGCATTTATCGATTTCTGTGCCGAGGGGATGCTGGCAAACGAACAGAACTGTGAGGCGTCCGTCGAACAGAGCCTGTCGATGGTCACGAGTCTTAATCCGCTGATCGGCTACGAGAAGGCGGCGAAGCTGGCCAAAGAGGCATTTCAGACCGGAAAGACGATCCGCGACCTTTGTCGTGAACAGGGAATCCTCCCGGAGAACACTCTCCGCGAGGCGCTTGATCCGTGGAGCATGACGGAGCCGCACGAATAGCTTGTTACTTATCCAGGGAGGGATTCATCAATGCAAGGCAGTCGAGACTCGGCGGCTATTTACGGCTTGGTGCTGGCGCTGTGCGGCGTGGGAATGATCTTGTCGGCGAGCGCCGCTCCACCCAAATCGGGGCAGCAGCAGCCGGCGTTGCCCGATCGCGAAACGGTCGGTGAGATGGCGAAAAACGCCAAGACGGTCGGTGACTACACCGAACTGGTCGACACCTTGACTCCGCCCGTGTCGGGCAGCGAACTGTTGCCGAAGGACGACTACTTCCGCGAAATGCTTGGTTGGGCGCTCAATCGCCGCGGCGAAGTTTACCTGAAGCATGCGACGCTGGCGCAAGAGGAAGGGAACGCGGCGGAGTCCCAGCGATTGGACCGGTTGGCGATCGCGGATTTCGAGCTTGCGGTTCGGGCCGATCCCGCGAAGTGGAAGGCGTTGCATAATCGCGGCACGTTCTATGCTGTGCACGGCCGGCTGCAGGAGGCGCTTCGCGATTTCGATCGCGTCGTCTCTTTGAATCCCGACTATGCCAACGCCTGGTTCAACCGGGCAGAGTTACGCTTCGATCTGGGCCAATATGAACCGGCGATTCGCGACTATTCGGAAGCGCTGCTGCGTGACGACACGTTGCATTCGGCGTTACAAAAACGTGGCCTGTCCAAATTCAAACTTGGCAAGGTCCGTTCCGCGCTGGCCGACTTCGAAAATGGCCTGGAGGCCGATGACTCGAACGCGGAACTGTACGTGGACCGTGGCGAGTGTCATCGGGCGTTGGGGAATTGGGAGCGAGCGGCGGCCGACTTCCGCCGCGCCATCGAGCTGCAGCCAGATCTCTCCAGGGCGTATCAGCGCGTGGCCTGGTTGATGGCAACGTGTCCCGAGCCGCGTTTCCGTGACGCGGAAATGGCGATTCGCGCCGCCCGGCAAACGCTCGAACTGGGCGGTGCCGACGATTACCAGAGTCGAGACGTTCTCGCTGCCGCGCTGGCCAACGACGGCCAGTACGAGTTGGCCGTCGAGGAACTGCAGCGGGCGATCGGCGCCGCGCCGCGCGATGCCCGCCCGCTGCTCGATCAGAGATTGGAACTCTACCAGAGCAATCGCCCCTATCGCCAGCGTGTTGAAGCGGTGGCGGGCAAGAAAAAATGACGCAATGCGTCCAGAAGAACTGCTGTTGATCGTGAATCCGCGCAGTGGCACTCGGGGCAGTCGCCGGATTCTTGAGGAAATTCAGGGGCCGCTGCGCCGCTCCGGTTGCCGCTTGCAAATCGTCGAAACCGCCGCCGCCCGCGACGCGGAACGCATCGCTCGCGACGCAAACCTCTCCGAGTCCACGGCCGTAGGACTGATTGGCGGGGATGGCACCCTTCACGAGGTCGTCAACGGACTCTTGCAACGATCGCACCTGCCTTCGCCTCCGCTGGCCGTCTTCCCAGGCGGCACCGGAAACACCGTAATGGAACATCTGGGCTGCCTCGACCCGTTGCAGGTCGTTGCGTCTTTTCTTGATGACCGAACGATACCGATCGATATCGCGCGCGTGGAACTGCCTGGAGGCTTGGTCTACTGTTGTAACATTGTCGGCTGGGGAATGGTCTCCGATATCAACAGTACGGCCGAGAAACTCCGTTGGCTGGGACCGTCTCGTTACACCCTGGCCACGCTGCTGCACCTCGTCGCGCCGCGTTTACGCCGAGTAAAGTTGAGCATGGATGGTGTCGAGTTCGACAGGGAACTTCTGCTGGCGATCGGCTGCAACACGCGAACGACAGGACGCGGAATGCTGCTGGCGCCCGCAGCGAGACTGGATGACGGCCGGATCGATCTGGTGCTGGTCCGACGCGCTTCGCGTTGGCGATTACTGCGACTGTTTCTGGATGTCATCCATGGGCGTCCGACCGATCCGCGCATCCTGGAGTCGCATCAGGTTCGCAACTTCAGTCTGATTCCGGAAATCGACGGCCCCTTGAATCTCGATGGCGAACAATCCGGCCAAACCCCCGTCCAAGTAACGATGCTGCCAGGCGCCATCCGACTTTACGCAGCTCCATAGTAACTCGAAACTTGTTTCGAGCAGCCTTCTCGCTCCTAGCACTGACAATTACTCGTGCGTCGTCTGCCCGGTTTCTGTGCAGCCGCATCCAGCCGGCGCTGCCAGAATTTCTACGAAGAAGCCGTATCCTGCATCGATTCAGGGCATGAGCAGTCTTTCTACTCGATGGCTCATCGCTGGTTGGCATGCCGCTTGCGTAGCTTTGATCGAGTGCACATTTTCGCGGACTTGGCGGACTTGGCGGACCGCGGTTGAGCGAGCGGCGACTACAACGTGCGTTGTGCCGTGGATTGTCCTTGCTTGTTGTTCAGGTCCCCATGTCCTTTGCGTTGCCTATCCTCGATTCGGCTGGTCCGGTGCGGAGCACCGACGATTCGGCCGCGCTTTTGTCACTGTTACTGCGGGAGCAGCAGGCGACCGCGGTCGAGTCTTTTTCTCGTTGGCACGATCGGGAAGCGGCGACGAGTGGCATTGCGGCGCCGGCCTCCGAGTCGCGCTATCGCCGCCTGCTGCCGGCGGGGGCTCCGAACGCAGGGCAACAGTATGCCTTCGAAGTGGAACTGGATGGTTGTTCGGGTTGCAAGGCCTGTGTCGTCGCCTGCCACAACCTGAACGGATTGGAAGAGGACGAATTGTGGCGATCGGTGGGAATGTTGCATGGTGGCAGTTCGTCGACGCCGGTGGTTCAGCATGTTACCGCGGCTTGCCACCATTGTCTGGAGCCGGCTTGCCTTAGCGGTTGCCCGGTGGACGCCTACGAAAAGGATCCGTTGACCGGAATTGTCCATCATCTCGACGATCAGTGTATTGGTTGTCAGTACTGCATCTTGAAATGTCCGTATGATGTTCCGAAATACAGTCGCGCGAAGGGGATTGTCCGCAAATGCGACATGTGCAGCCAACGTTTGGCAGTCGGCGAGGCTCCGGCTTGCGTGCAAGCGTGTCCCAACGAGGCGATCCGGATCACGATTGTCGATCGGCACGAATCAGCGGAAAACGCGGAAGCCAATTTGTTTCTCCCCGGGGCTCCGGAACCAGGCTACACGTTACCGACCACGATCTACAAAACGCGCCGACCCCTGCCGGCGAACCTTCTACCCGCTGACTACTACAGCGCAGCACCGCAGCACGCGCATTGGCCGCTTGTGCTGATGTTGGTGTTGACGCAGATGTCGGTTGGTGCATTCGCAATCGATCAGATTTTCGCCATGACGCTGGGCGCAGCCCGGGACGGCGGGGGAACGCCGGCGTCGATATTGCGAGTTATCGCGGCTTTTGTCCTCGGTTTGATCGGGATATGCGGATCGGTTTTTCACCTTGGTCGTCCCTGGCTGGCCTACCGAGCGATCCTAGGTTGGCGCACGAGCTGGCTCAGCCGAGAGGTATTGGCTTTTGGGCTGTTCGCGGCACTCGCATCGGTCTATGCGGCCGCCACCTGGTTCAGTGGCTGGACGGATGCGAGTGATTCGCAACCGTCGATGATCGTACGGCTGCTTGGCGTGGCGGTCGTCGTCAGCGGATTAGCGGGGGTGGCTTGTTCGGTAATGATCTACGCCAGCACCCGCCGCACGTTTTGGAATCCTGCCTGCACGGGATTGAAGTTCCTGCTGAGCTGTCTGGTTCTGGGAATCCCGACGGCGATGTTGTTGAATCTGCTGTTGTCGTCGTTGTCGACAGCGGAACATTTCGCACTTACGGCGCAGTCGATCCAACGTTGGCCGAGCCTGGTGTTGTTGGCGGCGGTAACACCGAAATTGGCGCTCGAGGCAACCGCCTTCCGGTGGCTGGCCGCCAGGACCTTCACGCCCATGCGGCGGACGGCCTTACTGATGACCGGTCCTCTGGCTCGTGCGACCGGTTGGCGGTTTATTACGGGGGTAGGCGGCGGCATGCTGCTGCCGGCGCTGCTGGTGGTCCGGTCGAGCAGCAACGCGAGTTCTGCGCCGCTTCTGGTCGCGGCAGTCGTGGGGGGCATGTTGCTGCTTAGCTTCACAGGGGAATTGCTTGAGCGGTATCTGTTCTTCGCTGCGGTGGTAGCACCGAAGATGCCGGGAGCGCCCGCCGCATGATCGATCAGAATGAGGATACGACAACCGACGCGAGCTGTCGCAGGGGGCTGTTCCGACAGCATGACGGTCCCCTGACCGCAGACTTGCTGTTACGTCCAGGCGGGTTTGGCCTCGGGCAACTGCCCGTGCGGCATTTACCGGACGCGACAACGCCCGTCACCTGTGGATACTGTTCGACCGGATGTTCGTTAACGGTGCATCTGCAGCATGGCCAGGCCGTGGGGCTTTCGCCGACGGTGGACTATCCAGTGAATCTGGGCATGGCCTGCCCGAAAGGTTGGGAAGCGTTATCCGCCTTGAGTGCCACGGACCGTGCCACGACACCTCTGTTGCGCGATCGTCAGGGGCGCTGCAAGGAGCTCGACTGGCCGACCGCTCTACAAACGTTCTGCACTCGCATGCAGGCGATTCAACGGCAATATGGGCCGGATTCGGTGGCCTTTCTCGGTACCGGACAGATCGCCACGGAGGAACTGGCCTTCCTTGGCAGTCTGGCAAAATTCGGTATGGGGATGCTCCATGGCGACGGCAATACGCGGCAGTGCATGGCAACCTCGGTAGTGGCGTACAAGCAGTCGTTTGGATTTGATGCGCCGCCTTACACCTATGACGATTTTGAACAGTCGGACGTGATCGTGCTCGTCGGCTCCAATCTCTGCATCGCGCACCCGATCCTCTGGCAACGAATCTGCCGCAACCCTCATCAGCCGCGGATTATCGTGATCGATCCGCGCAAGACGGAGACGGCGATGTCGGCGACGATCCACCTGCCGTTGCAGCCGAAATCGGACCTGGTGCTGTTTTACGGGTTGGCTCGAATTCTGATCGAGAATGGCTGGATCGACCGCGAGTTCATTGAAGGGCACACGAACGGTTTCGAGGAATTTAGCGGCCACGTTGCCGAGTTCACGCTGGAACGGGTCGTCGCCGCGACCGGAATTGAAGCGGCGACTTTGCAACGGGTTGCGCGTTGCCTGCACGAGGGGCAACGCGTTTCGTTCTGGTGGACGATGGGTGTGAATCAGAGTTACGAGGGAGTAAGGACCGCGCAGAGCATCATCAATCTCGCCCTGATGACCGGCAACATTGGTCGGCCCGGGACCGGCGCCAATTCGATTACCGGGCAATGCAACGCGATGGGATCGCGGTTGTTCGCCAATACGACCAATTTGTTGGGGGGCAGGGACTTTCAGGACGAAGGGCATCGGCGCCACGTGGCGGAGATTCTCGAGATCGACCCTCACCGTATTCCCGATCGTCCCAGTTGGGCCTACGACCAGATCATCGAAGGAATTTTGCGGGACAAAATCAAAGGGCTGTGGGTAGTTGCCACGAATCCGGCGCATTCCTGGATCAATCAGCACATGGTCCGCGACGTACTTTCGCGGCTGGATTTCCTGGTCGTGCAAGACATGTACACGACGACGGAAACAGCGCAGCGCGCCGATCTGTTGCTGCCTGCCGCGGGCTGGGGCGAGAAGTCGGGCACGTTCATCAACTCGGAGCGTCGGATCGGGCTCATCAAGAAGGTGGCGCGGGCGCCAGGCCAGGCGCTTGCCGATTTTTCCATCTTGCGGCTGCTCGCCGACGCCTGGGGCTGCGGTCTGATGTTTCGTCGCTGGACCAGTCCGGAGGCAGTGTTCCAGCTGCTCAAGGAGCTCTCGCGCGGTCAGCCGTGCGACTTTACCGGGATCGCTGACTACCGGATGCTCGACGAGCGTGGCGGCATTCAATGGCCTCGTCCGGCGGCTGGCGGCGACGATCATCCGCAAAGGAGGCTATTCGAGGATGGTCGCTTTTACCACGCCGATGGCCGCGCACGGTTCCTGTTTGACCGGCCGCAACCGATGCCGGAGCGGCCCAGCGAACAATACCCGATGCTGCTCTTGACCGGTCGCGGCACGGCTTCTCAATGGCATACGCAAACGCGAACGGGCAAGTCGCCGGTGCTGCGGAAACTTTATCCCCGGGACATCTATCTCGAAATCAACCCCACAGACGCACGACGAATCGGCGTCAAGCCTGGCCAGCGCGTGGTGGTTCGATCGCAGCGCGGTCAGTTGGTCGCCAGGGCATTCGTAACGTATTCGGTGCGGCCCGGGCAGGTCTTTCTGCCCATGCACTACGAATCGACCAATCGACTCACGCTGGCACATTTTGACTCGCATTCACGCCAACCTTCCTACAAGAACTGCGCCGTCACCGTGCTGCCGTGGGAAACCGCGGACGGCAGTGAATAGCGTCGCAACGGTCGCATCATGCAACAGAAATCCAGAAATTCCGAATCGCAGACGGTAGTTGTCATCGGTAACGGCATGGTCGGCCATCGCTTTTGCGAGAAGTTAACCGAATTTGACGTCGACCGCCGGTTCCGTATCGTCACGTTTTGCGAGGAACCTCGCGCGGCATACGATCGGGTTGGCTTGACATCTTTCTTCGCGCATCGCGACGCGGAAAAGCTGATGCTCGCGCGACTGGACTGGTACCGGGATCAGGGGATCGATCTGCATGTCGGGGACCGGGCTGCGCGCATCGACCGTACGTCGAAAGTCGTCGTTTCGGATCGCGGCCAGAAAGTCCCGTACGACTTTGTGGTACTGGCGACGGGCTCCTATCCATTCGTGCCGCGCATTCCGGGCGTTCAGAATCGCGGGGTGTTCGTCTACCGGACGATCGAGGATCTGGAGCGGATCATCGCCTACGCCGCGGACGTGAAGCGTGCCGCCGTGATTGGGGGTGGGTTGCTCGGCCTGGAAGCCGCCAAAGCGGCATTCGACCTGGGCTTACAGACCCATGTGGTCGAATTTGCGCCGCGGCTGATGCCGCGCCAGATCGACGACGCCGGTTCGAAGATCCTGGTGCGAAAGATCGAGAACCTCGGCGTAACGGTACACCTCAACAAAGGAACCAAAGAGGTTCTTGGCGATCCCAGCGTGCGCGGCTTGCTGTTCGACGACGGCCAGCAACTGGATGTGGAAATGGTGATCATCTCCGCCGGGATTCGTCCACGCGATGAATTGGCCAGGGAGTCGGGTTTGAACCTGGGTGAACGCGGTGGCGTTGTCGTTGATCCCGACCTGCGAACATCGGACCCTGACATCTTCGCGATGGGTGAAGTGGCCCTGCACCGCGGGATGGTCTACGGCCTGGTCGCGCCTGGCTACACGATGGCGGAAATCGTGGCCAGGAACTTGGTGCAGCCGGGATCGGCCACATTTGGCGGCGCGGACATGTCGACGAAGCTCAAATTGATGGGAGTCGATGTCGCCAGCTTCGGTGACTATGAATCCCAAGCGGAGGGCACCCGGGCACTTACCTTCGAGGATCCCTTTGCGGGAGTCTACAAAAAGCTGCTGTTCCGGTCGGACGGCAAGCAGTTGCTCGGTGGGATCCTGGTGGGCGATGCGTCCGATTACGGCAACCTGTTGATGCTCTCGAAGAGCGCAGACCCGCTGCCATGCGAACCGGCGGAATTGATCGTCGGTTCAACGGCGTCCGATCGGGCCCGTCCCACGCTCAGCGCCGACACACAAGTCTGTTCCTGCAATAACGTGACCCAGGGCGCGATCTGCGCGGCAATTCAGGATCACGGGTTGACGACGGTGGCCGACGTCAAACAATGCACCCGGGCCGGAACCGGTTGCGGCGGCTGCATTCCGCTGGTCACCGGGATCCTCAACACCGCGTTAGCCGCCGCCGGGCGGAAGGTCAATACCGACCTTTGCGAGCACTTCGCCTACACGCGTCAGGAACTGTTCGACATCGTGAAGGTGCGGCAGATCAAGACCTTTAACGCATTGCTCGCCGCTTGCGGACGAGGTCAGGGCTGCGAAATCTGCAAGCCGGCCGTGGCCTCGATCCTCGCCAGCCTCTGGAACGACAACATCCTCGACGCCCCCCACCAGACGCTGCAGGATACGAACGACCGATTCCTGGCCAACATTCAACGTGGCGGACTCTACTCGGTCGTGCCGCGAGTTCCCGGAGGTGAGATTACTCCCGATCAATTGATCGCATTGGGCCGTATCGCGAAGAAGTACAATCTCTACACGAAGATCACGGGCGGGCAGCGGGTCGATCTGTTCGGCGCGCAGGTGCAGCAATTGCCAGAGATCTGGGAAGAGGTTGTCGCGGCCGGAATGGAGAGCGGCCACGCTTACGGCAAAGCACTGCGTACCGTCAAGAGTTGCGTCGGTTCCACCTGGTGCCGGTACGGTGTTCAAGATTCCGTCGGGTTGGCGATTCGCATCGAGAAACGGTATCGCGGTATCCGCGCGCCGCACAAGATCAAGGCTGCGGTGAGTGGATGTATCCGCGAATGCGCAGAAGCCCAGAGCAAAGATTTCGGCCTGATTGCCACCGAAAAAGGCTACAACTTGTATGTCTGCGGCAATGGGGGATCCAAGCCCCGACACGCCGACCTGCTGGCCGCCGATCTCGACGAGGCCACGGCGATCAAGTACATCGATCGTTTTCTCATGTACTACATCCGTACTGCCGACCGACTGACGCGCACCAGCGTCTGGCTGGAAAACATGCAGGGAGGAATCGAACATCTCCGCAATGTGATCCTTCACGACCGACTCGGGTTGTGCGAAGAACTGGAACGACAGTGCCAGCACCTGGTCGATACCTATCGCTGCGAATGGACCGAGGTGATCCGTGACCCGGAGCGGCGCCGGGCGTTCCGCCAGTTCGTCAATTCCGACGAATCGGAGATGGGGATCGAAATTGTCGACGAGCGAGGCCAGTCACGTCCCGCGGATTGGCCCGTTGATGGGCAAGGCCCTGCCGCGCGTGAGCCTGACGGCGCAGGCCGGCTCTGGCAGATATCGCCGAGCGATGAGAAGCCCGATGCGGAACTCGCCGATCCAGTAACCGCTGATCAGGAACAGGCCGGCGGCCTCGAAGATCCGCCGCGTTTCGCGCATACCGCGGACCGAGTAAAACGCCGCAACAAGCCTGTTCCACGTGAAGACGCGCGCCCCGAGTGGGTTGCGGTAGGAATGCAATCCGATTTTCCCGAGGAAGGAGGGGCGGCGATCAAGTACGGCAAGACGCAGATCGCCGTGTTCCGATTCAGTAGTCGTCGTGAATGGTACGCAACCCAGAACATGTGTCCGCACAAACGGGCGTTTGTGCTCTCACGAGGCATTATCGGCAGCCAGGCCGAAGTTCCCAAAGTCGCCTGCCCACTCCACAAAAAAACGTTTTCGTTGCAGACAGGCGAGTGCCTGTCGGGTGACCCGATGTCGATCAAGGTGTTTCCGGTGAAAACGGTCGCCGATCAAGTCTACGTTCTGTTGCCACCTCGCGAACAACTGGACGCCCTGCTGGCGACCGAACTGCATTGTGTCACTACCTGTGCGTCGTTGGGCCATTCGAGCCGGCAACTGCCGGCGACTCGAGCACCCGCGGCACCCGCTGAGACAGACACGGCTCTGCTTCCCTTGTCGGGCGGCGCGGGTTGAATCCAGACGAATTCCTTGCAATCTGCGAGTTCCATATGCCTGCCGATCTGAAGAACGAAGACCAATGTCGTTCGCGAGTACTTTGGCTTTCCACGCTTGCATTCACGGTACTATTCGCCGTGTGGCTGATGCTGGGAGTATTGGGCTTGAAGATCAAGGCTGACCCGCAACTAATGCTGGGAGGCTTGGCCGAGCAGTTGAGCGAGTCGGCTGCGCGGGCTGAGATCGAATCGCGATTCGAATGGCTGCTGGCCGTTTCGATCCTGGCGGGGGCGCTGCCGCGATTGAACTTCGGAATCTGGGCGGACCGATTCGGCGGTCGCAACGTAATGGTCGCGTTACTGGTCGGCTGCGCATTGCCAACCGTTTGGCTGGCGTACGCCAGCAGCTTTGGCGAACTCCTAGTCTGCGCCGCGCTGTTTGGTCTGGCGGGGAATTCTTTTTCCGTCGGTATCGCCTGGAATTCTGCCTGGTTCCCCGCGGAGCGCAAGGGCACGGCTCTGGGGATTTTTGGCGCCGGTAACGTGGGCGCTTCAGGTAGTAAGTTGCTGATCGTACTTGCCCCAAGTTTACTCACGCTGGTTCCACCGGCGGGATTCTTCGGCGGTTGGTTGCCGGGAGGTTGGCGCATCGTTCCGTTGATCTATAGCGTCCTTCTGCTGCTGACAGCACTGGCGATCGTCGCTCTCTGTCCGCGGCGCGACCCGCGGCCAGCCGAGGAACGATCCCTGGCGGTACTGCTTGAACCATTGAAGTTCATGCAGGTCTGGCGCTTCGGACTGTACTATGTGGTGGTGTTTGGCGCCTATGTCGCGCTGTCCGCCTGGCTGCCAAACTACTATGTGAATACGTTCGGGCTCAGTCTGGTTTCCGCTTCGCTGTTGACCGCCGTTTTTATTTTCCCGGCAAGCCTGCTGCGGCCGCTCGGCGGATGGCTGTCCGACAAATATGGCCCCCGCACCGTTACCTACGCGGTCTTTGTTGTCATGACACTGGCGACAATTCCACTTTGCTTTCCCCCCAGCTATCTCGCCATCGACGCACGAGGCTTTGCGGCACTGCTGTTCGTCGTCGCGGTCGGTATGGGAATCGGCAAGGCGAGCGTCTTCAAGTACATTCCCAATTACTATCCTCGGGATGTAGGCGCCGTCGGCGGATTGGTTGGATTGATCGGAGGACTCGGCGGCTTCTGGCTGCCGAAGGCGTTCGGCTTCCTCGGCCGCGCCACTGGATTCCCGCAAGCCGCCTTTCTGGCAATGCTCGCCATCTCCGCCGGCAGCCTGCTCTGGCTGCACCTCACCGTCCGCGCCATCTCGCTCGCCCAGCGCCGGATGAATTTGGACAATGGGCTGCAGGTTACTACGGGATAGGGGGGTCGGGGATCGAGTGAGGTGCGGATAGATCGCAGAAATCGCCGTGCGAACCCCTTCTCGCGGCCCTCCGGGATTTGTCGCGATTCATGCTACAATCGCCCTCGAGGAGACATACCATGCATCGCGCCGTTTCACTCGCATTCGCATCCGCCCTTTGCTTCCTTTTGATCGACTGGACCGCACGTCCCATTCGTGCCGACGAAGCGCCGCGTTTGCGGGTGATCAAAGCGGGCAGATTGTTCGATGGCGGCGGCGAGGACTATCGGGCGAATGTGGCGATCCTGATTGAGGGCGATCGGATCAAGGAACTGGTCCCGGTGGCGGAACTCGCGATTGCGCCGGAAGTGGCGGCGGGAGTGGAGGTGATCGACCTGTCGGGCGCTACCGTGCTGCCAGGGCTGATCGACTGCCACACCCATCTGTCGGGCCGAGCGGACCGCTATGACGAAATTTACCGGTTCAAGAGCACGCCCTATTCCGGCGCATTTGCCGCCGTGGTTCATGCCCGCAAGACGCTTGACGCTGGATTCACGACGGTCCGCGATGTGGGCTCGCGGCCGTTCCTGGCGGTCGATCTGCGCGAGGCGATCGAGGAAGGGTTCATTGACGGTCCGCGTGTCGTCGCCAGCGGACCGGCGATTTCGATGACGGGTGGCCACGGCGATTTGAATCGTTTTGCGCCGCAGGTGCGCGTCGCGCTTTTTCCCAATGAGCGGGATTTCCAGATCGCGGACGGTCCGGACCAGGTACGGCAAGTGGTGCGGGCACAGATCAAACATGGGGTCGACCTGATCAAAATCTGTGCCACGGGAGGCGTGCTCTCGCGCGGCAACTCGCCGGGCGCCGCGCAGTTCACGATCGACGAACTTCGCGCCGCGGTCGAAGAAGCCCACGCGGCCGGCCGCAAGGTGGCGGCCCATGCGCACGGCGCCCAGGGCATCAAGAATGCGCTCGTGGCCGGCGTCGACTCGATCGAACATGGCAGTTTGATTGACGAGGAAGGGATCCAGATGATGGTCCGGCAAGGGGCCTGGCTGGTGGCCGACATTTACAACGACGATTATCTGCTTGGAAAGGCGATCGAGTTCAAACTTCCTCAGGAATCGATCGACAAGGAGCGGGAGATCGGGCAGCTGCAGCGCGACAATTTCGCGCGGGCGGTCAAGGCGGGCGTCAAAATCGCCTTCGGCACCGATGCGGGTGTCTACCCACACGGTGACAATGCCAGGCAGTTCGCCTACATGGTGCAGTACGGCTTGACGCCGGCGCAAGCGATCCGCTCGGCCACGTCGGATGCCGCGGAGCTCTTGGGTCGTTCCAAACAGCTCGGCCGCATCGCACCCGGAATGTTCGCCGATCTGGTCGCGGTCGAGGGCGACCCGCTGCGGGACGTTCGGGCTCTGGAGAACGTCGGATTCGTGATGAAGGGCGGAGCGACGATGAAAGATCAGTTGAACTCCCGGGCTCGTCGATCGTCGGAGAATCCTGCACCAGCGACAGCGAGATAGTTGAGCCGGCAGCCCGATCCTGCTCGGTGCTGTCGGTGTACTCTGTGGCTTTTGGTACTCAGGCCTCGGTTCAACCGGCCGGTTAAGACTTGTCGCTAGCCGAGTTCAAAAAACGACTCCTTGCCCAGGTGCCGCACAGACATCGCTAGCAGGGTTGTTAGTGGCGCTGGACCCGCGAGGAAATACCATCCATCAACGGAACTCCGCAAGCACCAGCGTTCCAGGCGAAAAAGCCGCGCTTCAGGGTCATGAAGCGTTAATCGGAGCATTGGCAAGTACCGCGAACGCACGATCATTTCAGTTCGCGCCGCCGCTCTTCGCTGATCGTCCATCCTCCACGTTGCCAGCTTGTCAATGAGTTTGTCCAGGTCACGTCCATGAATGTCAGGAATGTGGATGACGAGGGAGTCGTCATAAACGTCAATCGCAAAGTGTTCGAGGTGCGCCAGTTCGCCCCTCTCCCAGTACTCTGGGAGAGGGGGCGGGGGTGAAGGAACGGAAGGGGCATAGCGCTACGCTGTTGGCAGATGGAGCCGCACCCTTTTGCGACCGTCCACCTGCCGACGGCGTTCCCAGGGGAACATACAACAGCAAGATTCCCGTACGGAAGTTTCAACGTAGGATGGGCCTCCAGGCTCGTCCGTAAGTGCGAATTGGCGTCGCGAAAAAGAACGAGCATTAGCGGGCCAGCGCGAGAGACGGGGCAGGAGACCCGTCCTACGTAGGATTCACTCGGCTATGTTGGATGAACGACTCTCCAGCAGCAGCGGCGGAACGCTAACCGGCGCTTCGTCGGTCCATTGAATTGTTTCGGGCAGCCTGGTGTCATCGGACGGAACCTCGAATGCCACTGCGAACAGCATCCGCGCATCAGGCGGGATGCGATCCGACGAAAAACTAATGTAGCGGCTGGCGAAGCTGGCAATCATTGGTGAAGACCATGGCCCGTACGAAGGGCTAATGGCAATAGATCTCGGCATCGATGCCCTTGCTTTTGCACTCAATGAGCCTCGCCGAAAGGCGAGTTTCCCAATGTCGGCCAATATACACCTGGGAGAAATCACCGTTCGCAATTCGCTCGATTGGGTTTTCTCGCGGTTTTCAGACTTTCTACGGATGGCGTCACCATCAAATAAGGTCGATGGCACAGAATTGAAAGTGCCATCCTCTACACGGAAAAGGATGTCGAACATCACAACCTTGGAGACGTTGCAGGTTGATCAGTACTTCAGTGAAGAAGGAGATGCTCCGGGTAAGAGAACAGATGATCACGAGAACTCCTTCTCGACCGGAGGGAATGATACGCCTGTGGCTGAAACGGACGACGGTACTAAAACGAGTACAAGCAAGTCAAAGGCGTCGAACATGGGCCGCCTTGGTGCAAGGAAATAGCAACGAAACAGAACTTCCTATATCGAACCTTGACGACTTTTCACAGCCTCGTACAGCGTTGATGTCGTCTTGAAAGCAACCCTCGTTAGTCAGTAACTAGCATTCGGAATGGCCGTCGACAACAATGTCTGGACAACATCCAACGCAGACGATGCTTGACCAATTGCTCGGGCGCCTTGGACTATATGTGGGCGGTGCCGACAAGGCGTTTGGGCAGATCCAGGGCAGCCCGGTGACGATGACGATACTGGGTATGCAGCCACTCGGACTGCTTTTTGGCTTCAAGATTCAGTCACAGCACGCCGCGAAAATTGCCTTGCCCGAGGATGTCGCTGAGCTCGTCGACAAGAACCTCGCCAAAGTTTCACTCAAAGACGGCATCGCCTGGCTCTCCTTGGACGATTTGAGCGATGAGTCCAGCGCATCGATCGAACGCCGCATCCACCGTTTCGCGGAGTCACTCGCGGAGGCAGATATCCGGCTGCCAGCCGGCTGTGCGCAGTGCAGGTCCGATTGTGAAGTCGTCCTGGTCTACGTCGCTGTGGTGGCTGATGGATGCATTCCTGGCCTGGAGACAGAATGACGAGATCGCGCTTGAATTTTATGACTTTTGGATCGTCTTCGCGCTGCTCGCGGTGATCGCCGGCGCAATCGGGTATCCGCTTGGCGCTTTTTTATCGCGGTCGGGCAGGTTTTCCGGGTCTTAACTCCAGACTGAATCGAAGTACCTGCTTGTTTCCTGCCGGGCAACGAGAGTATTCTTGGATCGGTATCCGCCACGCCCGCGTTGGGAATTCTCGATGGAAGTGTCTGCCGAGATCGATCCGGTCCAGGACCCGCATCTGCCGCCGATGGGGCAGTTGGGGGATCTGTATTTTCCCCGGGTACCACAATCGATGGCCGAAGCCCGCTTGGACGACGGCATCCTGGCCGACCTGGCGATCAAGTTTGTCTACACCATGAATCGGTTTACGCCCAGCTGGCTGGGCGAGCGACTGGTGGTTTCGCCAACCGTAACCGCCGAAGTCGTCAACCAACTTGCGATGGATGGACTGATCGAAGAGACGATGGCGACCAGCATGGGCCAGGCCGTCTATCGGATCAGCGATCGAGGCCGACGGCATGCCGAACGGGCCATCGAAGTCTGTGGCTACGTCGGCCCCGCGCCGGTCAGCCTGGAAGCCTACTCGGCGATGGTGCGTTGGGAGTTCGCGCATACTCCGCGAGTGACATCCGAAAATGTCAGCGCAGCGCTGGCCGATATGGTGCTGACACCGCGGGCGGTCGAGATCGCCGGGCTGGCGGTCTCCTCCGGCCGCAGCTTGTTTCTCCACGGTCCGTCCGGAAACGGCAAGAGCAGCCTGGGACGCAAGATCCACAGCGCGCTGCAGGGCGATTACTGGATTCCGTATTGTATCTCGGTCCGAGGCAGCGTGATCCGGTTCTACGACGAACAGGTCCACGAGCGCGTCCCGTTCGGGTTGGAAGGGCTGGCCGACATCGACCAGCGATGGATCCGCGTCCGCCGACCGCTGGTCGTGGTCGGGGGTGAGTTGACACTCGAATATCTCGACCTGGTCTACAGCGCGTCGCTGCGCTATTACGAAGCACCGCCTCATCTGAAAGCCAACGGCGGACTGTTCCTGGTCGACGATTTCGGCCGCGAACGGGTCTCGCCACACCAGTTGTTGAACCGTTTCATTACACCGATGGAGCACCATTTCGACTATTTCACCTTGGTGACCGGCCAGAAGATCCAGGTGCCGCTGCGGCATGTGCTGATCATCGCCACGAACCTCAGTATGGAGGCGGTGACCGATCCGGCCTTCCTCCGCCGGATGGGATATCGGTTATTGCTGAACGCGCCGACGCCGGAGCAATACGCGCGCATCTTTCGCGACTATGCCCAGAAACATGGCGTGACCGTTTCCGGCGAAGTGCTGGACGGGTTGTTCGAACGATACCGGATACAGCAGCGGGAATTGCGCGCCTGTGAACCTCGGGACCTAATCGAGCGTGCGCGCGACATTTGCCGGTTTCATGGCAAGTCGCTGAAGCTGAATGCCAAGGTACTGGACCTCGCCTGGAGAGGCTATTTCGGCACCGCGCGCACCACGGACAAGAAAGACACCGACGGCCCCGCACAGGGCTGACGATGTGACATGTTCGGCGTCCACAACCGCTCCTTCCACTCGCGCGACGCGGTAGGATGGCTCGCGGTGATTTCCTCCGTTCGTGCGTGATCGATTGCCGCAAACCGATTCTTCGGAGCATCCCTATGCATCGTGCCGCTGTTCACACCCAGTTGTTTCTGTTGACCGCGTTATCCATCCTGTTGCATAGCGGCACCGCGGCTTCGGCGGAGCCGCTGGCGCGCGACGAGTTTGTTCGTTTGCGGGAGTTGCTGCAGCCGGCCGAGAACGAGCTCTGGCGGATGATTCCCTGGCGGCTGTCGGTGCTGGAGGGCCAGCAGGCGGCTGCACGGCAGCACAAACCGATCTTTATCTGGGCGATGGATGGTCATCCCCTGGGCTGCACCTGAAACAACGGAGTGCTCGACCGTGCGTCGACCTTCGCCGATCAGGATATTGTCAGGATGCTTCAGAACGAGTTCATCGCCGTGGCGATCGATCAAGCCTACCAGCGCAGGCAACAGGACGCGGAGGGCGAGTTTTATCGCCAGATTGCCCGGCAAAGCCCGCGCAACAACTTCGAGAACACCACGCAGGGATTCTACGTGGCGACAGCGGGAGGCGAGCTGCTGCTGTTCAACAACAATCGCGACCCCCAGAAGCTGCGCGACCTGCTGCGCAAGAAGCTCGCTGAATTCAAACGCAGTGCCGCCGCCAGCGCCACGGTGGGAGCGCTGGAAGCGGGCAAGCTCGACGCCCGGTTCAATCCGCGTCCGCCCGAGGGAGGATTAGTCGTTCGTGTGCGGGCAAAGGTATTGGACGGTTACGAGCCGACGGACGACGCGTTCAAGGCCATCTTCCAGTCGGCCCTGTCGCGCGACAATCTCTGGATCTCCAAAGCCGAGCATGAAGCGATGCTGCGCGGCAGCATTCCTGACGCCCTGCAGCGGCGGATCGCGCAATTCCATCTCGTCGATAACACGCGCGGAGAGCCGCCGATGTGGACCCCCGAGGAAGTTCGGCATCTGGCGATGCGGCTGGAAGGGGGCCAGATTCGCGGGTCGGTGCGGATGGAAACGGAGGATGGCAAGCGTGGATTCGAAGCGGAGATGTTTGGCGAATTCGAGGCGGAAGGCGCGACGATCCGAAGATGGGATCTGGTTGTACGGGGCGAGTTCTGGGGAGACGGGCCGTTCACGCGCGGCGCGCCGGCGGGCCGATTCCCGCTGGCAATCGCCTTCTCCCTGGCCGACGGAAGTGACGCGGCCGACGCGATTCCGCCTCAGGCGTCCCGCGGCTGGCCACAAGGATATCTGCGCTGAACAGGGCTCAGCCCTGAGCGGCAAACAGTTGTCGGATCGGCTCGCCATTGGCGATTCGCCAGGGGCGATCGGTTCGATCGTGGATGTGGGTTGCCGGATCGAACCCGAACCGCCAGTAGATCGTGGCCGCGAGATCGGCGGGAGTCGCGGGGTCTTGTGCCGGGTAGGCGCCGATCGCGTCACTGGCGCCGTAAATCGCGCCGCCTTGCACACCGCCGCCGGCGAGCAGTACGGTGTAGCAGTCCGGCCAATGGTCGCGACCCGCGTTGGGATTGATCTTCGGTGTGCGACCGAACTCACCTGTCGCGACGACCAGGGTCGAATCAAGCAGGCCTCGTTCGTGTAGATCTTGAATGAGCGCCGCCAACGCGCGATCCGCGGGTGGCAACAGAAACTGCTTGTGTTGCGCGAAGTTGTTGGCGTGGCTATCCCAATTCTGGCCCTGTTGGCGGAAGTCATAAACGTTCACGAACGGCACGCCGATCTCCACCAACCGCCGCGCGATCAGCAGATTCTGGCCCCGCATCTGGCGCGCGTACCCGCCCTCCGCGCCCCCGGCGCCGGTTGCCGGCTCGACCCCGTAGACACCGTATCGTTCGCGCACTTCCGCCGGCTCCTGGCTCAGATCGAGCGCCCGACGAATCTCCTCGGAATTCAACAGCCGCAGCGCCTTGTCATAGTATTGCGTCAGGTTCGCTTTGGAACTTGGATTCGCCGCGGAGACCGCTTGCAGCCGGTCGAGAAACTCCGAACGACCTTGGATGCGGGTGGCGGGCAGGTCGTCCCGCAACATCAGTTCCTGAACGGCGTAACTCTGCTTGTCGGGGTTGACCGTGATTCGGAACGGGTCGAACGCCGATCCGAGGAATCCGCCGCCCTGGCACGGGGTGTCGACGACATTGTGGAAAACGAACGGCAGAGCCGCGTGCGGCACGACCAGGTTTCGCTCCCGCTGCAGATGGCTGACCGTCGCGCCATGGCAAGGAAAAAACTGTTCGATCGGAGCGAACTCCTCGCGATCACCTTGCGCGGCCTGCCGGCCGGTATGCGTTTCAATCGATGCCGAATCGTGCAGGCGGTTGGAATGATGCATGCTGCGAATCAAGGCGCAGTGGTGCATCACCTGGGACATTCTTGGCAGATGCTCGCCGATTCTCAGACCGGGCACCGAAGTGGCGATCGACTGGAACTCGCCGCGGACGGTACTGGGCGCCTCAGGCTTCAAATCGTAGGTGTCCAAATGACTTGGGCCACCATAAAAAAAGACAAATATGCAACTGCGGATCGCCCGCCGCGGTCGCATCGCTTGCTGGTCGGCCTGAAGCTGCGCCTGCCAGAGTCCACCCAGGGACAGTCCGCCCGCCGCCCCCCACGTCAGCAGGCGCCGCCGATTCAGTTCGCGCACAACGGGTAGCTTTTCCATCAGGTCGACGCTGTCGTTTGTCATTGTTTCAGGTAGAGGTCGAGCCACGCGTAAGCGCGACGTCGAGCGTCCTCGGGAAACGAATGGTCCGCTTCGGGATAGTGAGCGGTCAGTTGCTCCGGCACGCCCATCAGATCATACACTGCCGCTGCCGCCTGCAGGACATCACGAACTCCCGATACGTCGAAATCGGCGTCGCGTGTTGCGGCGCAAGCCAGGAACGGTCGAGGGGCGAGTGCCGCGACGATTTCCGGGAAATCAAACGGCACGCGGGCCGCGTCATTGCCGAAGTCGTTCGCAATCCGTGGCATGTAAGGTTCCGCGGTCCAGCTCGGCATGTCGTCCTTGCGGAAGGTGGTGAACCCGCAGCTCGATACAATCACTTTCAGCCGCGGTTCAAATGCGGCTGTAAACAGGGCATTGTGGCCGCCCAGGGAATGACCGATCACTCCGATCCGGTCCGCGTCGACCTCGGGCAGTGTCTCCAGCAGGTCCACGGCGCGAACGTTGTCCCAGATCGCCTTCATCGTTCCGCTGGCATAGCCGTGTCGCTCGCTGAAATCAAATGTCGACTCGCCATAGCCTGGGTAGTCGGGGGCAAGCGTTACATAACCTCGATGTGCGAGATGCAGCGCGTAGTGCATGCTGGAATCGCCCGCGAGCCCGGCGGGCTCCCGCTTCCCTTCGGTAGTGGTCTGCTGCAGACAGAGCACGGCAGGCCTCTTCGCGCCGACTGCAGTGCGCGGCAGAAAAAGATAGGCCGATACGCGACCGGTCGCATCGCTGCGGTAACTGACCTTGCGACGCTCGATGCCTTCCGGAAGCTCGACCGACTCGAGCTCCTCGGCGTCGATGACCTTCAGGTCGAGCGCCACTCGCCTGGCCGGATTCGGAAATGGACCCATCACCGATTCCATGGCGGCCTGAATATGCCGGCGACGAGTCTGCCATTCGGCCGCCGTACGAGCCCGCCGTCGGTGGCCGCCACCCTCGCCGCCGGCCAGATCGACCATTAACAAATCAAAGCGATCGGGATAGGCGGGGGTGGCACGAGCCGGCTCGAAGCGTCCGACCGGGTATCCGGCGGCGTAGGAGATAATGTAGACACCGTCGCGGGTCCGATAGCGGATCTCGTCGCCCCGTTCGAAATCGGTAAGGGTCGTTCGTCGATAGTCTGCGCCGGCGTCGGGCGACAGCCATTCGCCAGCCACTTTTTCAGGAATTCGAGTCCGGTCTCCCAGATCATGGCCGGTCGAACGGAAAATTGTTCCATCAACTTGCTCGGGAGTGACCCAGACGGGGGAAACGCGCAGGCCTGACTTCTTGATGTTGGCGATCATCTCCCGCGCATCGTCCAGGCACGTCAGGTCATCGACGCCGTTCACCGTGAAAATCATGCTGGATGAACCGAGGCGTTTCATCGCCGCCAGGTGGGAGGGGTGACCTGCAAACCGGATTTCCTGCGCGCCGATCGCAAGAAAATTGGGACTGGCCGGATCGCGGCTCCAGCGACCATCCAACCCGTGTGCCTCGGGCAGGTTGTAGGCCAGGGCGTCACTGAGTTTCTTCATGCCACAGATGTCGACGATGCAGGTGAATGTTCGCGGCGCGAGCTTATTGGCCATCAACGAGACGTTGCCTCCGCCCGATCCGCCCGTGGCGTAGATTCGGTCACGAGCAAAAGCGACCTTGGACTGATCCAGTTCGTGAAAGACGAGCCAGAGAGCGCGCAGCGCGTCCAGTCCCTGCAACCAGCCGAAATCGTACGGCTCGGGGTCGTCGATCGACGCCTTTTTCCCACTTTGCAGATAGCGCACGCTGATCGCGACCACGTTGAATTTACGCGCGAGATAGTTGGGATCGGCGGTGCCGTCCAGATCGAGTCCTCCCCAGTTGTGCAGCGTCAGGAACAATCCCGTGCCGGGACCGACGCTTTTTTTGCTTCCATCCGGGTAGTAGATCCCGACGCGTACCGTGCGCGCGCCGGGTTGAAGCGGCCATTCCTGGGCCGGAATTTCGACCGCGCCGTTGGAATCGGGCAGGCGAGGCCACTCCTCGGCGCCCGCAATTCTAGCCGCGAAAACACCGATCGATGCCCACAGGACCGTCCACGGGACGAACCCGAATCGTCTGGCGTTGTTCATGGAGGGGGTGTCCGTTGGCCGATGCACCAGAGGTGCTGATGGGTACGCAGGAACAACTGCCCGTTGCTCGGCGCGACCGACGCGTTACTCAATTCGGCTTCACCCAGCGAGTTCTTCGCCACCAGCTCAAACGTCGGACTGGCTCTGAAGACAAAACAGTCGCCTCGCTGCGTGATCGAATAACAAAGGCCGTTCGCCAGCATCAGCGACGACCAGTTGGTGCCGCCGTCCAGACGTTGCTCCCAGACAAGCTCGCCGCTGGACAGGTTAAAACACTCAGCGATTCCCGGGTCGTTATGAATGTAGATATGACCTTCATGGATCACGCCGGAGCCGATACGCTGCTTGGTCTTGGGATGCCGCCACAAGCGGCGATCCGCCGTGATGTCGCCATTTCCACCGGCCCGCAGCGCGATCGTCATGCCGTTGAAGCCGCCCATACCCACGATAATGCCGTCGGAAAAGAGCGGTGAGGTATAGACCAGCGGGTTGATGCCCGAGCATGTCCAGTACTCTTTGCCGGTTCGCGGATCGAGTCCGCAGAGGCGAAACGGAAAGCTGATCAGCAGTTCCTGGCGACCCTCGACTTCGCGGATGATCGGCGTCGTCCAGGAACCGTGATAATCGACGCTGGCGAACTTCGCCTCGGCGGTTCCCTGCCTGTTGATCGGTTCGTCGTGCTTCCAGACCGTCGCGCCGGTCTTCTTGTCCAAGGCGATCAGGAACGAACCGTCTCCCGGTCCGAAATGCAGATAGCAGAGATCATCGTGAAGAACGGGCGAAGCGCCATAGCCCCAGATATGCTTTTGTGTGCCCAGCTCGCGCCGCCAGAGTTCCTTGCCCTGCATATCGTAGCAGAACAGTCCCGCGGAACCGAACCAGGCGATGACCCGTTCGCCATCGGTGACCGGCGAGGAAGCACAATAGGGATTGGTTCCGTGGGTGGGATCGGGCTCTTTCCAATCCGTCCCTTGTTGCCAGAGTTGACGCCCGTCGCGGCGATCGAAGCAGATCAGCGTTCGGCGATGCTGTTGTTCCAATGCTTGCGTGACGAAGATCCGTTCGCCCCAGATGATCGGGGTGGAGTTTCCTCGCTCCGGCAACGGGACTTTCCAAGCGACGTTCTCCACGGCGCTCCAGCGTGTCGGCAATCCTTTTTCCAGGCAGGTGCCGTCCCCGCGAGGACCGCGCCAGGCCGGCCAATCGTCGGCCGTTGTCGCCTCCACCAGAAAAATCAGCGCCAGGCAAATTCCCACTGCCACGCCGGCCCTCGCGAGGCAACGGCCATTCCATCCGAATCGATCTCGAAACATTCCCATTCCCTCCGCGATATCAGGCCGTGTAGGTTGTAATCCATTCCAGAATCCGCTCACCGCATTCCGGCGGCACGGTGTGGCCCTGCTTGTGGTTGTAGAGCCCGATCGGCGGCGTTTTCTGGTAGAGCTGGTAAACCTGCATCGCGCTGGCAATGTACGGCCAGCTGCGATCGCCGTCGGCCGAGTCTCCACCGATCAATAGGAACGGACGCGGTGCGATGGCCGCCAGCAACTCGTGATGGTCGCGGACAAATTCATCGGTTTTGATTGTCGCGCCCAGGTACCAGGGATCCTCCCAGTTGGAAAAGAACTTGCCGATTCCGCCTTCGCTGCTCACCGCGGCCGCAATTCGTGGATCGAACGCGGCCAGGTAGAGCACTTCCTTGGCGCCCAGAGAGTGTCCGACACAGGCGATTCGCTTGCTGTCGACGCGTGGGGAGCGCGCGAGCAGGTCGACGGCGATCTGCGCGTCGAGCAGCATCCTGGCCATGCCTTTGCAACCGGGATGCGCCTCGAGGAAGCGGGACGATTCTTCGTTTGCCTTGAGCTGCTCGTTCGTCGGCCAGAGGTAGTTTCGCGGGGCAATGCAGACGAATCCCCGTTGGGCCAGTTGCAGTGCGAACGCCTGTTCCTTGTCCGCGGCCAGTCCGGCGGGCTGGCGAATGGAATGTTCGACGGTGGAGTGCAGCACGACAGCGGCTGGGGCGCGCCGATCGAGATCCCGCGGTTCGAGCCAATACGCTTCGCTGAACCAGTCTGGCTCGACCTGATAACGAATTCGCCGGCGCCACACTCCCGCATCGTGGTCCTCGGCCAGGACAGTCACCTCCAACTGCTCGGGGCGCCGCAGCTTTTCCAGGCCCAGAAAATCACTCCATTGCGCCAAAAGCCGCATACGGCGCTGTTCCCACTCCGCCACGGTACGAATTTCGCGACCGTGTTCGTCGACCAGCAGTGGCGGAAGCGGTTTGCTCTCGACCGGCGGATTCGCGATCGGTGGTCGAGGCTGCTGGATCTCCGCCAGCCAGGACACATTGCGTTCGCCCGCCGTCTGGGCGGGCAACCAACGCGGAAGCGACATCAACCCTACACCTAACGATAATGCTGTTCGACGTGATAACATGGGACTTGATTATGATGCCTGTCCCGCGGCATTTGAACCAAGGTAAGGCCACAATCGCCGATGACCGGCGTGTCCCTTGAGAGAGCATCGGAGCGAGCACCGAAGGGAGCACTTGCGAGCTGTATGATTCCTCCTCAATTCGAAATTGCGATCCATGCCCGGCCGACGAGTGCCGTGGAGGGGGTGGAGCGACCGATCCACGACCGGCCCGCCAGGATTCTGGCCGTGGAGCCGGCCGAAATGAACCTGCCGTTTCCCTGCAGTTTTGAGGAGCTTTTCGAACGCCTTGAGCGGATCCCGCGATTTTTTGCCGAACCCGACGGCTCGTTCGTCTGGACTGGAATGGACGACGGAACGAACTGGCAGCTCGAAGGCAATCTGTACGACCTGCACGGCCGCGTGATCTGGGTCTCCGTGAAGGGGTTTTGTCCGGAATCGCGTTGGCGGCAGTTCATCGCCCTCTTGGGTGAGGGTAGCGACGCGGGCTTTGCCATTCAATTATTGCACGAAGCGGTCTACCTGAGCCAATCGGAGTTTCTGCGTTGGCAGTGGGACCGCGATTGCTGACCGACGTGTGGCTGCCTATGATCGAATCTAGACGACGTCAACGCGAATTCAAGTTCAAAAGAACCCGGGAACACGATGCGCTGGCCGCTACGCAATCAGATTCTGCTGCCCTTCACGAGCATCATGCTGCTGGTGATCGTCGCCGTGACGGCCAGCAACGCCTATTTCGCCGCGGAAGATTCCGCCGGCAGAATCCAGCGGCAGATGCGCGCGATCGGTGCCACACTGCGTGAATCGCGGTTCCCGCTGACGGAAGCCGTGTTGCAGCAGGCGAAAGGACTCTCAGGAGCCGAATTCGTCGTCACCGATTGGGACGGCAAGGTGCAGGCCCAAACGGTCGGTGCCGCCGCGGAGACGGCCTGGACTACGAGCGCCGAGCTGGAACACGGAAGAACAGACGAGACGGTGTCGCTGGACGGCACCGCTTACGTCCAGATGCGTATCGAACGCGCCGCCAGCGATCACGAGCCTCCGTTGCGGCTGCACGTGCTTTACCCGCTGGCGACCTGGACCGAACTGCAGCGCCGCGCCGTGCTGCCACCGTTCATCGTCGGACTGATCGCGGTGTTGCTGGTTGTACTGTTTTCGATCGGACTGGCGCACCGGATTTCCAGTCCGCTGCAGTCCGTCGTCGAACAGGTCACGCGAATCGCTCGGCAGCATCCTCGTCCGCTTCCTGTCCCACGGACCGACGATGAAGTGCGACGGCTGGTCGAATCGGTCAACGGGCTGGTGTCGGAACTGGAAGCCCGTAACCAGGCGATCCAGCGCTCCGAACGCCTGGCGATGCTGGGCAAGTTGAGTGGCGGACTGGCGCATCACTTGCGCAATGGCGTGACGGGTGCCGGACTGGCGTTGCAACTGCACCGTCGCAGCTGTCGGCAGATCGACCAGGAGAGCTTGGACGTGGCACAGCGGCAGCTGGAACTAACCGAGGAGCATCTGAAGTGCTTTCTTGCCGCCGGTCAACCGCAGCCGCTGGAACTGCGTCGGACAAATCTCGGCGAATGGGCCGACGAGATAACGCGTCTGGTCCAACCGGCGTGCCAGCACCTCGGTGTGCGTTGGAGCCGCAGCATCGATCCGAGCCTTTCTGCCGTTCCGTTGGACGCCTCACAACTTCGCCAGGCCGTCTGCAATCTCGCGATGAATGCGATCGAATCGGTCGGGCACGGCGGCGACGTGTGGTTGGAGATTGCCGGACTGTCCGGTGGCCGAACGGCGATCCGGGTCGTCGATAGCGGGCCCGGGCCGAGCGCCGAGATGGAATCGCGCTTGTTCGAGCCGTTCGCCACCAGCAAACCGGAAGGAATTGGACTGGGGTTGGTCGTCGCCCGGCAGATTGCGGAGGCGCACGGAGGCACGCTGCATTTCCTTCGACGCGATGGGCGATGCTGCTTTGAATTGTTGCTGCCGCCGACGCCGCTGCCGACGACGGCGGCGGCGCAGGCTGATTTGCCCGGCAGTTCGATTCCGTCGCAAAGCCCTTTCGAACGTGCGGATTCGGCACCACCCGTCGCCGAAAGGGAGCCGGTATGAATCGTGGATCGGCGCACGTTTTGATCGTCGATGACGAGCAGGCGATCTGCTGGAGCCTGCGTCGGCTGCTCGAGGAAGAGGGATACAGTGTGGATGTGGCGTCCTCGGCGGAGGACGGACTGGAGCGCGTCAAGACGCGAAAGCCACAGTTGTTGATCCTGGATGTTCGGCTGCCGGGGATCGACGGGCTGTCGGCAATCCCCAAATTCCGTCAACAACTGGGCGCGGTCCCCATGGTGCTGATCACGGCATTCGGGAATCTGCAGACAGCCATCGCCGCGCAGCGTGGCGGGGTCGTCGAGTATTTGACCAAGCCGTTCGACTTGGCGCAGGTGGTCGCGGCGGTGCAGCGCGCACTTGCCGGCGACGAGGAGTCCGCGGCGGCGGCTGGCACTCCAGGTCGCGGCCGCACAGGAGCCGTGCCCGGGGCCGCCGAATCGCAGGGGCCGTCCGGTGGCGCATCCGCCGAGGAAATCCTGGGTGCCAGCCCGGCGATGCAGGAGGTCTTCAAAAAAATCGCGATCGTCGCGGCCACCGAAGTTCCCGTGGTGATTTCCGGTGAGAGCGGGACCGGCAAGGAACTGGTCGCCCGCGCAATTCATCGACATTCCCGCCGCGCCGATCGCCCCATGATTCCCGTGCACCTTGCCAGCCTCAGTCCGTCCCTGGTGGAAAGCGAACTGTTTGGTCACGTTCGTGGCGCGTTCACCGGCGCCGACAACGATCGACTTGGAATGTTGGAATTGGCACACGAGGCGACCGTCTTCTTTGACGAGGCGGCGGACATTCCGCCGCAAAGCCAGGTCAAGCTGTTGCGGGTACTGGAACAGCGCGAACTGTTGCCCGTCGGTGGCACGCGAACGCGACCGTGTGACTTTCGTGTGATCGTGGCGACCAACAGGGACCTGCGCCAGTGCGTTGCCGATGAGACGTTCCGTCAGGATCTCTTCTACCGCCTGGCCGGTTTTGAGATCGTGCTGCCGCCGCTGCGGGAACGCGGCGACGATATTTTGATACTCGCCGAACATTTTCTGCGATCGGCCCGAGTTCGACACGGCACGAATTCACGTTTCAGCCAGGCCGCCATCCAGGAGTTGAAACGCCGTTCATGGCCAGGAAATGTTCGTGAATTGCGAAACGCGGTCGAATATGGCGCGCTACTCGCCCGCAACGGCCTGATCGTTCCCGAGCACCTGCCTCCCGAATTCCAGTTGCAGCAAAATTTGCCGACCAACGACCTTCAGTCCGCGGTTCGGGAATGGGCACGGCAGCAACTTGCCGTGGCCCCCGATCAACCTGACTTGTACGAGCGATTCCTGGCGGAGGTCGAACCCGCGTTGTTTCACACGGTACTCGAGCGTGTCTTTCAGAATCGATCGGCGGCGGCGGAAATCCTCGGAATCCACCGCGCGACCCTGCGGAAGCGGTTGGAGTAACAGGACGTGGCGCACCCCACCGATTTTGATCCGTACTTCGAATGGCTTGGAATTTCGCCGGCCGACCGGCCCCTGGATCACTACCGACTGCTCGGCCTGCCTCACTTCGAATCGGATCTTGCGCGGATTGAGCGTCATGCCGACGAACGTATGGCGAAGGTGCGCCGCTCCCAGACTGGACCGCGCGGTGTCTGGAGCCAGCACATTCTCAACGAGCTTTCAAGTGCTCGCGGATGCCTGACCCACCGCGAAACGAAGCTGACCTATGACGCCGCGCTGCACGGCATCCTCAGTGCGAGCCAGCCCGTGCCAGAAAGCGCCGACGTGCTCATTCCACCACCGGCGCCATCGTGGGAGATCGATCCTATCGCGTCAGCTCCCGTCACTCCTGCGCTGGTGGTCATTCGCGATCTGAACAATGACCTGGATTCCCCTGCGCGTTCGCCGACACCGGCCGCCGGTAAGTGGATTCCGGTCGTCGTCGCGCTTGTGGTGGTGGCAGCGGGCCTCATACTCTTCGCGGTCCTGCTGGGCCGCAAGTCAGACCCGCGCGATCGAAACTCATCGGGTGCCGACGTGTCGAGCCGACCCCGCGTCGGTTCCGACGTCACAAAAGAACGCAGAACCAAAGCACCGGAGAACGATTCCGATCCGAACCTTGTGCGTCCCCTGGCCAATGGAAAACTGGATTTCCCCGTCACGCTCGCGCAACTGCACGGCGAATCGCTTGCGGTCGAAGTTCAGCATGGCCGCAGCGTGGTCGCGGGATGGAAGTCGACGCAAGAGTATCTGGAGTGGACGTTTCGGGTGGAGAAGCCCGGCGTATTTCGCGTGCGCGTCCACTACACGGCAACCGAACCGATGCACGGAGGGCGCATGATGGTGTCGGTGGGTGAAAGTCGTAAAGGCTGTGATGTGCGATCCTCGGAGGAAAACGCGTTTCACTATGAGGAGTTTTATCTGGCGGTACGCCGCTCGGGCGAAAACCGCTTGACGGTGCGCGCGGAATCGGTGCCTGGCCCGGAATTCCTGGTCTTGGAGCGGATCGAATTCCTCCCGCGGTGAGAGCCGGTTGCGAATGCGATTCGCCTTCCCGCCGCTGCCAAACGGCGGCGATTTTGTTAGACTGACGCCCTCCCCCGCTCGATTTCTTTTCACCGGCGAGGAACCCTCCCATGGCGGATCGAAGATCGCTCCGATTGACCGACGCTTCCCCGTCCCTCGATCTTGATCGACGGGCATTGTTCGCCTACTCGGCGCTGCTCGGCGGCGCGATGGTCGCCCCAGGCAGCGTTGCGGCGGTCGCGGGCGACGCGGAGCGCCCGGCACCCCGAGCCCGACCGGCCGTCGTGCAGAAACGCAAATATGAAATGAAGAAGTCGATCAACATGTGGGCGTTTCCGTACCCGCAGAAATGGTCGCTCAAGGATTGCCTGCAGCTTGCCAGGGACGCCGGGTTCGACGGCGTGGAGATTAATTTTGCCCTGGAAGGAGAGTTTTCCAGCGAATCGTCCGAGTCGGACATTCGCGCCATCGGTCAATTGGCGCGCCAGGTCGGCATCGAGATCAGTGGCGTCTGTTCGTTTTTGTTCTGGCCCTATTCGATGTCGCACAATGATCCGCAGAAACGGCAGAAAGGAATCGAACTGGCGCGCAAGATGATCCAGGCGACGCATTGGCTGGGAATTGACAACCTGCTGGTCGTTCCCGGCGCGGTCTACGCGCCCTGGGTCGAGAACTACGATCCCGTCCCCAACGACGTCTGCGAGCAGCGGGCGCGCGAGGTGGTGCGCGGATTGATTCCGTTCGCGGAGAAAGCCGGCGTCTCGATCAATATCGAGAACATCTTCATGAACGGATTCCTGTTCAGCCCTCAGGAGATGGTGAGTTTTGTCGACAGCTTCCAGAGCCGGCATGTACAGATCCACTTCGACACGGGAAATATCATGCATTATCAATTTCCCGAGCACTGGGTGCCGATCCTCGGCAACCGTATCAAGAACATTCACTTCAAGGAATGGGATAAGCGCGGTCAAGAGTTCAATCTGCACACATTTCGCACGCTGCTGGACGGCACGACGAATTGGCCGGCGGTGATCGCCGCGTTGGATGCGATCGGCTATCGGGGATTCCTGACGTTTGAATATTTCCATCCGTTCCAGCATTTTCCGGAGGCGCTGATCTATCAGGCGTCCGACGCGTTGGATTGGATGCTGGGAGCCAAGAGTTGACGAGTGCACTGGTACCACTCATCCTGCCCCAGGCGCCGTTGCCGTCCGCAATGCGCCCCGAGATTCTGGCTCCCGCCGGGGACTGGGATTGCCTGCGCGCGGCGGTGGAGAACGGCGCGGATGCGGTCTACTTCGGACTTCAATCGGGCTTTAATGCCCGAGCGCGCGCCGCGAATTTCGCCGCCGAAGAATTGCCGGCGGTCGCGGACTACCTGCATCGCCGGTCGGTCCGCGGGTACGTTACGCTGAATACACTGATCTTCAGCGACGAACTGCCACGCGCGGAATCGACGGTGCGGCAGGTTGCCGAATCGGGAATCGACGCCGTGCTTGTGCAGGACCTGGGACTGGCCCGACTGATTCGCGCCGTAGCGCCGCGACTCCCCATTCACGCCTCCACCCAAATGACGCTCAGCAGCGCCGAATGCCTGGAAGTCGCGCGGCGATTGGGACTCGACCGCGTCGTGCTGCCGCGCGAATTGTCCGTCGACGAAATCGCGGCGATCCACGCCGCTTCTGACCTGACGCTCGAAGCGTTCGTCCATGGCGCACTCTGCGTCGCCTATTCGGGACAGTGCCTGACCAGCGAGTCTCTGGGAGGCAGGAGTGCCAACCGCGGCCAGTGCGCACAGGCCTGCCGGTTGCCGTACGACATCATTCGGGATCGTCAGCCCGTCGACACCGGCACGATGAAGTACCTGCTCAGTCCCCAGGATCTCGCGGGCTTTGAATTGATACCCGCATTGATTCGCGCGGGGGTGCGTTCGCTGAAGATCGAGGGTCGCTTGAAGACCCCCGAGTATGTCGCCAATGTGACGCAGCATTATCGCCGCGCCGTCGATCTGGCGATGGCGGGCGAACCGGTTCGCTTCACGCCGCGACAGATCGAGGAACTGGAACTGTCGTTTTCCCGCGGCTTTTCGCCGGGATGGCTCGAGGGCTGCGATCACAAACGGCTGGTGCCGGGAGAAAGTTCCTCCAAACGGGGCGTTCGTCTCGGCACCGTACTCGCCATCCGCGGCGATCGCGTCCGTATTCGACTGATCGGTTCCGTCAAACGGGGCGACGGCCTGTCGTTCGATTGCGGTCGACCTGTCGACGATTCCCAGGGTGGGCGGGTGTACGAACTGTTTCGAGACGGAAAGCCGGTCGCGGGCCCGATGGAAGGCGGTGAAGTGGAAATGGCATTCGCACGCGATGCGCTCGATTGGGATGAGATCTGGCCGGGCCAGGCCGTCTGGAAAACCGACGATCCTGAGCTCACCAGTCGCCTGCGCAAGACATTCACGCAGCGCCAGACGCTGCGGCAGGTTCCCGTCGATATCGTGGTCGAAGCGGCCGTCGGCGAATGCCTCAAGCTGGCCGCGGTTGCGGGAAACGGCGCTCGTTGCGAATTCCAATCGGATTCGCCGCTTGCCGAAGCGCGTCGGCATCCCCTGGCGGTCGAACAGTTGCGACAACAATTCGATCGACTGGGGGGAACGCTGTACCAGCTGCGGGACCTGCGGGCGACAATCGTCGGCGCGCCGATGGTTCCGTTCAGCGTCTTGGGCCGGATGCGGCACCGGCTGGTGGAGGAACTCGATCGCGCCGCCGTCACGAAACCCTGGCCGGCAACCGCCAACAACGTATTGCCGATTCTGCGAGCCAATCTGCAGCTCGACCACCCAACGGTCGCCGTCGATCGTGCGCCGCAGCTCCACGTACTATGCCGTTCGTTGTCGCAGCTGCGCACCGTCCTGCGGCTCGGCGCCAGCACTGTTTACGTCGACTTCCAGGACCTGCGCGAATACCGTGAAGCGACCGACCTGGCGCAGGCCGCAGGCGCGGAGATTCTGCTGGCGACGCCTCGCATTCAGAAACCGGGTGAAATGGGCATTTTTCGCATGCTCGCCAAGCGCGAAGCCGCCGGGATCCTCGCGCGGAATCTGGCGGGAATCGATTTCTTCGTCAACGCGGGTCGGAAAGTTGTTGCTGATTTTTCCCTGAATGTTACCAATGAACTGGCCGCGGAGTGGCTGATCGAATTGGGAGTGCGCAGAATGACCGCTTCCTACGATCTGAATCGCGACCAATTGCTGACCTTGGCCTCCGCTATTCCCAGCTCCTGGCTGGAGGTCGTGGTGCACCAGCATATGCCGATGTTCCATATGGAGCACTGCGTGTTCTGTGCCGTGATTTCGCCCGGCACCAATAAGACCAACTGCGGCCGGCCGTGCGACGTGCACGAAGTGAAGCTGCGCGACCGGATCGGAATGGAGCATTCACTTCGAGCCGACGTGGGCTGCAGGAACACGCTGTTCAATGCGGTGCCGCAAAGCGCCGCGGAAGTGCTCCCCCAACTTGCCTCGCTGGGAATTCGCGATTTCCGCATCGAGTTGTTGAACGATGACCCGGTGGAAATCGCACGCACGATGGAACTCTATCGCGAACTGCTCGCCGGCCGCGTGAGCGGTCGGGCGGTCTGGAGTTCCCTGCGAGCCAGCAATCGCGTCGGTGTGACACGCGGTACGCTCGAAGAACGCCGCGATCCCCTGGCGATCTTGTGATCGCGCCGGGTGCAACCCGGTGCCAGTGCCACCCGGCTCGAAACAAGTTCGTGCTACGTTCGGACTTCTCGAAACACGTTTGCGCTACGATGGACGAACGCTCATGCCAGCAGGCGGCTCACGACCGATCCCGCGACGTCTGTCAGTCGGACGTCGAGTCCTCGATGACGGTAGGTGAGTCGTTTGTGGTCAAGTCCGAATAGGTGGAGCAGGGTGGCGTGAAAGTCATGAGTATGAACGCCGTTCTCGGCGATTCGCCAACCAATTTCGTCACTACTGCCAAAGACTTGTCCACCCCGGATTCCGCCGCCCGCCATCCAGATGCTGAAGCAATGCGGATGGTGATCCCGTCCCGCGTCGCGCCCCGACGATGCGTTTTCGGTGATCGCCGTGCGACCAAATTCGGTTCCCCAGACGACGAGCGTCGATTCGAGCATACCTCGAGCCTTGAGATCGTTAATCAACGCCGCAATCGGCTGATCGACTTCTCGGCATTGAGCGCGAATGTCGGCGTCGAGTTTCTTGTGATGATCCCAAGTGCGCTGGAACAACGTGACAAACCGCACACCCCGCTCCACCATCCGTCGCGCGAGCAGGCAGTTTCTGGAGAAAACACCTTGCTGTCCGGGCCGTTCCAGTCCGTACGACTGCAGCGTCGCCTGTGTTTCGCCCGAGATGTCGATCAGTTCCGGAGCGGATGACTGCATCTGAAACGCGAGTTCGTAGGCGGCGATGCGCGTCTCCAGTTCGGGATCAATGCTCTGAGCCCCACGAATCCGGTTCAACTGTTCGATCGCATCCAACTGCGCGCGGTGGGCGCGAGGCGCGATATCGGCGGGAGTCTGCAAATTCAGAATCGGTTCGCCCTGGCCGCGGAGCAGCATCCCCTGATAGCGGCCTGGCAGGTATCCATTGCCCCAGGCCATCGCGCGAGCCACCGGTCCGCGGTGGTTGATCAGCGCCACGAATCCTGGAAGTTCGTGGGACGGATTGCCCAGCCCGTAGGTCAGCCATGCCCCCAGGCTTGGTCGGCCGGGCTGGTCGCGTCCCGTGAGCATTTCCAGCTCACCGGGCGCGTGGTCGAATGCCGCGTGATGCATGGAGCGGATCAGGGCGATATCGTCGGCGCAGGATCCAATTCCCGGCAGCAATTCGGAGAACGACGTCCCACATTCGCCGCGAGGATGAAACGCATACGGGCTGGCCATCAACACCGATTGCTGCGGCTTGACGAACGAAAATCGCACTCCTTGCAGGAACGACGGTGGAATCGGCTGTCCATCCAGTTCCCGAAGCCGCGGTTTCGGATCAAAAAGATCCAAGTGACTGGTCCCGCCAGCCAGAAAGATGAAGATGCAATGCCGCGCACGCGGCTCGTGGTGCGGACCGGGTTGTGCTCCGGGCACCAGGGCGGTTGGGGATGCGAGCGGCGCGGAAGCCAGCAGTCCTTCCTGTCGAAGCAGCGTCGCGAGCGCCAGAAATCCCGCGCCACCGCCAACACGCGTGAAGAAATTCCGCCGAGTCAGCAACGGCGATGGCATCCTATGATCGTTCGTCCCTGCCATCGCATCACTCCCGTGTTATCGTCTCATCCAGGTTCAACATCGTTCGCGCGACGCCGGCCCATACCAGCGACTCGCTCGCGCCGGCTTCCTGCTGTTGTCGGACCAGTTGACGGATAATCTCTTCTTCCGCTGGTGACGGCGCGCGCCCCAGGCACCACTCGAACGCATGGCGAACCCTGCCGCTGTCGTCGGCGGTCGATTCCATCAGACGCTGTCCCAGGGCTCGACAACATTCGTCGATGGCGGGATCGTTCAGCAGCGTCAGCGCCTGCGTCGCTGTAATCGATCGATCGCGAACGATCGTACAAGCATTGCCATCCGGGCCGTCAAAGGCCGCGAACATCGGGTAGGGATACGTTCGCTGCATATGCACGTAGAGCCCGCGACGATACGGGCGACCGCTCGATTCCTGAAATCGCTCGTTCTTCAATTCGTCCAAGTCCCGCAACACCTTCGGCAAGGTCGGTTGAATCGACGGACCGCCTAGGGACGTATCCAGTAATCCACTCGTCGCCAACGCAATGTCCCGTACAATTTCCGCTTCCAGACGAATCCGGTTCTGCCGCCACAACAATCTGTTTTCCGGGTCGATTTCGGCATGGCCGGGTCGGTCGTTCGCCGACGATTGCCGATAGCTGGACGAGACGACCAGCAATCGAATCAACGCCTTGCGACTCCAGGCGCCAGGGGTCGGAGCCGAAGACGGTCGCGTCGGCGTTGCGCTCGCACCATTCACGTCGCCCGCGGAATCGACCACGTTGGCGAGAGGCAGGCCCGCAAATCGAGCGGCGAGCCAATCGATCAGCTCGGGATGACTGGGAGGCTCTCCTCTGAGCCCAAAATTTTCCGGTGTCGCGACCAGTCCTCTTGCGAACAGATGTTGCCATAGTTGGTTCACGGCAACGCGGCCCGTCAGCGGATGATGCGGGGAAACGAGCCAGCGGGCCAGGTCCAGACGGTCGGGTCGGGAATTTCGCATGAGCAGGTCGGGAAGAAACGCGGGCACACCAGGGTCCACCGGCGCTCCCAGTTCCAGGAAATTGCCACGCCGGTGCAGGCGCGTCGGCCGCTCCAGAAAACGCAGCGTGGGCGCGTCCTGGAACTGGTCGTCGTCCGTGCTGTTGAAGAATGCGTAAAGCTGGTAATATTCGCGCTGCGATACCGGATCGTATTTGTGCGAGTGACATTCGGCGCAATTCAGGGTCAGTCCCATCCAGACCGCGCCGGTGACGGCAGTGCGGTCTTTGACCGCCTTTGTTCGAAACTCCTCTTTATCGGCACCGCCGGCGGAATTGTAGAGCGTGTTGCGATGGAAACCGGTGGCGACAAGATTAGAGGATTCGGTCTGTTCGCGAAGGTCGCCGGCCAATTGCCAGACGGTGAATTCATCGAACCCCATGTCGTCGTTGATCGATCGAGTAACCCAGTCACGAAATCGCCAGGCGTTCGGTCGTAGATTGTCGTTCTCGTAACCATCGCTCTCGGCGAACCGGGCCAGGTCGAGCCAATGTTTGCCCCAACGCTCGCCGAAGTGGTGGCTGGCGAGTAACCGATCCACCAGCCGCTCGCAATCGTCCGGTCCCGTGGCGTTCAGATACTCTTCGATTTCGTCCGCCGCGGGAGGCAGGCCCAGCAAATCCAGGTGCAGCCTGCGCAACAACATCGGACGATCGGCGTCACTGGCCGGATGCAGGCCTTGGCGGCGCTGGCGGTCCAATAGGAAACTGTCGACGGCGCTACGCGGCCAGGCATCCCGCACCGCCGGAACCGCCGGCCGGTCGATGGGGCGAAAGGACCAGTGGGTGGACGCGACTTCCTGGCCAGCCAGGGCGTCCGGCCAGGGCGCGCCGGCGTCAATCCAACGGCGGAACCGTTCGATCTGTTCCGGTTCCAGCGACGATTCTCCCAGCGGCATGCGTCGCGCGTCGTCTTGGGAACGGAGCCGAGCGATGAGTTCACTGTTCTCACTGGAACCCGGCTGCAGGACCGGCCCGTTGTCGCCACCCAACAGTGTTGTCCGCCGCGTGTCGAGTCGCAGTCCGCCCTCGCGCTTTTCCTGGCCATGACAAGATACGCACCGCATCCGCAGCAATGGCAGGACATGGGAAGCAAATTCCTCCGGCAGAAACTCCGCTCCATTCCCGCCGGGATCCGCGGACACGATACCGCCCGCGATTGCGAAGGCGCCGATGGCAATGATCGCTGCGCAAAGGATCGCCTTTAATTGCGGTAACATCGGGTTGGGCAGGTGGTTGGAAACGGATGTCGAGATTGCGGTGATTCTATCCACACCCACCACGCGGAAGAAGTGCGTCGTAGCTCGAAACTTGTTTCGAGTTACGAACAAGTGTCGAGCTACGGGGAGCGCATGATCACACGTACCCGATGGTTCTTGGTATCGCCGATGTAGACTCGCCCTGCTCGGTCGACGCAGATCCCGTGGGGCTGTGCCAGTGTGGCCTTGGATGCGGGGCCTGCGTCGCCGGAGAAGCGACCTGCCTTGCCGATCCCGCCGAGCGTGGAAACCAGGCCGCTTTTGGCGTCGATCAAGCGAATCGCGTCGTTTTCGGAATCTACGACGAACAGATTCTGTTGCTCGTCAACCGCCAGGCCTTTCGGACCATGGAAGGCGGCATCCTTCGCCGGTCCACCATCGCCGCTATATCCTGGCTTTCCCGTACCGGCCACATGGTGCAGCTTCCTGCTATCCAGCTCAATTCTCCAGATCGCGTGCCCTTCACGCAGCACGACCCAGAGCGTCCGCCCATCGGTCGCCATCGCACGTGGACCGGGCAACGGGGATTGGTCGGCCGCCGCACCTTCGCGCGGCGGCGCGAGTTCTCCGGTGCCGGCAAACGTCTCGATCAGGCCGGTACGCAGTACGACGCGACGAATGCGATGGTTACCGATGTCGGCGATATAAAGATGTCCTTTACCGTCCAGAACAATTCCGTGGGGCACTTGCAGTCGCGCCTTGATCGCCGGGCCACCGTCCCCGGAGAAGCCGGGCATGCCGTCGCCGGCGATCGTCGTGATCCGGCCGTCGATTCCGATGCGGCGAACGACATGATTCCGCATTTCTACTTCAAAGAGATTTCCTTGTTCGTCAAAGCGAACCTCATACGGCTCGTTCATCGCGGCTTCCACCGCCGGCCCGCCATCCCCCGCGTAACCGATGGCCCCCGTTCCGGCGACAACCGAGATCTTCTGCGATTCCCGTTCAAGACGCCAGATTCGATGATTACCAACTTCGGTGACGAAAAGATCACCACGCGGCCCGATCTCCACGCCAAAAGGCTGTCCAAGATTGACATGGAGCGGCGCGCCAGTTCGACCGTTGTCGGCCGCCTCCCCCGTGCCGGCAACGGTTAGGATCCGCGGCTCATCCGCCGCTTTGCCTGCGTTCACTCCGGAAAGCAACCCGGGTAGATCCGGTTTCAGCAACAAGACGAACGCAGCAATAGCGGCGGAGGCGGAGTTTGTTTTCCGATTCATGGGTGCTTCACCAGTCCTCGAGTTTCGTGGCGGCCATCGCCGCCAGGATAACACGATCGGTGAGGCGCTGCGTATCGATCAGCTCGTTTTTTCCCGTTCCGCCAGCGCGCCGCGAGTCACGGGTGAAGGCACTCCCTAGCCCGTGCCCAGGAGGCGGCAGCATCGGCGATCCGCAATCAACCGCGAGTCCGAAAGTCACCGATTGACAGCGGAGTTCGCCCGAAATTACGATTCTTGCGCTGTTCAGTTCACCCAGCTAATCCTCTTTCGAGGATCCGTCCATGATTCGTTGCTCTGCCTTTGTCGCCATTGCCGCCATCCTGTTTTCGCGCGGCGCGTTCGCCCAGGAGTTTCCGCAACCGGGTCCAGAACACAAATATCTCGCCGAAATGGAGGGGACCTGGGATGCCCGGGTCGACATGGGCGGCGAGAAGTCCAAAGGCGTTTCCACGTACAAGCTGATCTGCGGTGGAATGTGGATCGCCAGTGACTTTCAAGGGGACATCGGCGGCGCGAAGTTTCAGGGGCACGGCGTCGATGGATACGACCAGCACAAGAAAAAATATGTCGCGGTCTGGGTCGATTCCATGGAATCAGCGCCGATGCACCTGGTGGGAGACTTCGATGCCAAGACCAAGACGATGACGATGAAAGGCGAGACCTTCGGACTGGACGGCAAACCGCAACCGGTCAAGACAACCACGGTCCACAAGGATAAGAACACGATGGTCTTCACGATGTACGCGATCGGACCCGACAACAAAGACCAGCCGATACTCTCGATAACCTACACACGCCGGAAGTAGCCCTCCCCTGGTGCCGATCACCGGTGTTGCGCCGAGCGATCGCGGTGCGGCAGGCAATGCCAGATTCGAGTTTACTGCTGCAGCACGTTGTTCTGCTGTTGCAATCTTCGCGCCAGCATTAGAACGCGCCGTTCCAACTGCTCCAGTTCATCGAGGTCTTTGCCGGACTTCAGTCGCGACAATTTGGCGGTCATCAGGTTTAAGATCGCAAACAGGTCGTCGGCCCCTTCGCGCATGTTGAACTGGAATTCGCGGTCGACCATCTCTTCGATCAATTGCAGACTCTCGTCGGCCAACTGCGGGTTGACGGCGAGTTCCTCGAACGATTTTCGCAACGGCTCGCGATTATCCCGCAGGAATTTTCGGAACTCGACCTCGCTGATATCCATCGCCTTTTCCGCCATCTCGTCGACCTGCAACAGGACGTGCTCTTCCAGCTTCCCACGCAAATCGGGCAGTGAATTCTGGGCCTGTTTGCTGAGGCTTTCGGCCCAATCGGGGGCATGCCGCGTGACTTCGTCCTGAACGGTGCGTCGAGCGACGGGGAGCTGCTCCTCGATCCAGGTGGACGCCGCCGCGACCAGCGTATCCGGTTCCATGATTTCGGCGAGTTGCCGATAGCCGAAGATAAAATAGCCGGCAAGCAATGCCACGAGCAGCACGCCGACGATCAACGTAAAGCTGTTGGCAAGGCGAAGCCGGGACGCGGTGCGGCCGAGCATTTGTTGTGTCGATTCCAGAGTCGCATCGAGCGATGGTTGGTTTGTATGTGCAGGCTGGGACATGGTTGAGTTCCGAGTTCCGAGGTGAATTGTTGCTGTAAATGGCTACTGGATTGGCCGTCGCGCTAGCAGTGTATTGGCGAGCCGGCTCTTGACGGAGTCTTGTTTCAGGGTGTCTTGGGTTCGACGGGAGTCCCGCGGAACTGTGGGTCCTGCACCCGCACTGGCTGGATCGGGTGGGAATCGAAAGTGTCGAACGACGACTGCGATTGGATTTCGACCGCCGACCTCCCCGTCTGGCTGTCGCCGCCTCCCGCGCGGCGCGAGCCGGCCCTGCCGTGGTCGCGACGATCGGGAATCAGTTCGCGGCCGCGCCGGCAACCGACTTCGGCTGGCGCAGGACTTTCATCCAGCGATAGACGGCTTCCAACAGGATCAATCCCACACAGCCGACCATCAAAATGATGAACAACGCGTTCAGCCCGCCGGTGATCGCCTGCAGGCGATTGTTGTTGTGGAGCCCTTCGCGCATCTGCGTCCAGAAGATGCGCGTCACAAGTTGGTAGGCGGCGGTGGAGGTCGTGGTGATCACGAACAGCATCGGGAAAAGAGTGAGCGCGGCCCATCGGGCGCGGCCGGAGTTGATTGCCACGGTGGTGACGCAAGCCAGAGCGATGACCGCCAGAAGTTGATTCGCGATTCCAAACATCGGCCAGATGGTCTCGATCGAACCGGTCATGATCAGCCCGCCCCATCCGAAGGTCACCACGGCGGTCGACAAGACGGCGCCCGGGACCCAATCGGTTTTCTCGAATGGCTTATAGAAACGGGCCAGCGCTTCCTGCAGCAGAAAGCGGGCGATGCGCGTACCGGTATCGATGGTGGTGAGTATGAACAGGGCCTCGAACATGATGGCGAAGTGGTACCAGTACTTGATCGCGCCGTCGATCGCGAAATTACCGAAGCGGGACATGGCATCGGTGAAGATTTTGGACATGCCCACGGCCAGCGTCACCGCGCCGCCGGTGCGCCCGCGCAACGATTCGCCACCAACCTGCCGTTCGATCTCGGTGAGGTTGTCCGTTTGCGCGTTCATCTTCTCCAGCGCCGACGCATATTTCTCGACCTTGGCGAGGTCGATGTTGATGGCCCAGTAATCTCCTTGCGGCAGCGAGGCGGCGGCGATCAACGCGACGATGCCGACCAGTCCCTCGATCAACATCGCGCCGTATCCGATCATTCTTATGTCGCTTTCCCGGTGGATCATTTTGGGGGTGGTGCCCGACGAGACGAGGGCGTGGAAACCCGAGATGGCGCCGCACATGATGCAGATGAAGCAGAACGGGAAGATGGCGCCGCCCGCGACGTACGGCCCTCCACCCCCCGCGAAGATCTCGTTGACCATCGGCGATTCCAGCTTCGGATTCGCGACCACGACCGCGGCGATCAACAAAATCACGGTGCCAATCTTGAGAAAGCTCGAGAGATAATCGCGCGGGCAGAGCAGCATCCAAACGGGAAGTACGGACGCGATGAAACCGTACCCGCAGATCGCGTAAATCGTGGAGTTCCGCGAAAGCGAAAAATAGGGTTCCAGGCTGGAGCCGGGTATCCAGGCACCGGCGATTGTGGCCGCCAGGGTCGCAATCGCGCCGATCAGCGAGGCCTCGACAATCGCGCCTTTGCGGATCTTGTACATGTATAATCCGACGAACAGCGCGATCGGAATTGTGCAGGCGATCGTAAAGGTGCCCCAGGAACTGCCGGGGATGGCTTGCGTGTATTGATCGTCGTTCAGTTCGAGCTGCTGTTGTTCCAATGTGAATGGAGAAGGTCCCGTGTCGCGCCGCGGATGCACCAGCACAAACGACTCGCCGCGTCGGACTTCCGCGCCGCTGGCGTAAACGATTCGCGAATTGGCCGGGACCGTCGCAATCTGCCGGGTACCTTCCTCGCGATGCTCGATCCTGGCGTCCGGTTCCAGGACGATGCGTGTGCCTTTGGCCAGTTTGATTTCCTCGCCCCCGAGCGCCTTGACGACGACGACTCCCAGACCGGCCAGCGCAATGATGACCACAAACAGGATCGCCAGGGACGCCGTGCCTCCCGCGAGCGGGCTGATGTCGGTTCGGGCGATCTCGGCCAGCGATCGACCGTTGCGCCGGACGCTGGCGGCGAGTACCAGCATGTCCTGCACGGCTCCCGCCAGACAGACGCCGACCACGATCCAGATCAGGCCGGGCAGGTAGCCGAACTGGATCGCCAGCACCGGTCCGATCAACGGTCCCGCGCCGGAAATCGCCGCGAAGTGGTGGCCGAACAGCACCCATTTGTTTGTCGGATGATAGTTCTGACCGTCGTTCATCGTATGCGCGGGCGTGGTGCGGGAGTCGTCCAAAGCCGCGACTTTGGCAGCAAGAAACGCGCTGTAGTACCGGTAACCGATCGCCAGGCAGGCGAGCGCGAGCAGGATCACCGGCATGCCATGCCCCAGAATCGTCCGCAGAAACTCCATGGAACGTACTTACCCCTCGATCGAGTTTGCCAACCAGGTCCTAACGCCCCCGTACAATAGCCGACGTGCTGGGCAGCAGCAAGCTTCTCCGGGTGGACCGGGACTCGACGATACCTATAATGTGGCTCTTTGCTTTCCGTTCCGACACGCACGAAAGGTGATTCTCTTGGCAGAGCATGTCGTTATCATCGGCAGTGGTCCCGCGGGGTGGTCCGCGGCGGTCTATGCCGCCCGCGCGAATCTCCGGCCGCTGGTCTTCGAAGGCACCGTCCATCCGGACATGATCCCCTTGGGGCAGCTGGCGTTTACGACCGAAGTGGAAAACTATCCCGGTTTTCCGGCGGGCAATATCCGGGCCTTTGTGGAAAGCGCGGTGGCCAGCGACCGCCACTACAATCTCCCGCCGCCACCCAAAGGCCACGAATCGCACTATGCGATCCAGGGCGCCGAACTGGTCGAGCTGATCAAGCAACAGGCGATCAACTTCGGCACGCGCGTCGTCCCGGACGACGTGGTCGATATTGACATCAGCTGCTGCCCTTTTCGGATCATTTCCGGCTCGAATCCTGTCGTCGAGGCGCACGCCGTGATTGTCGCAACGGGCGCACGGGCGAATTACCTGGGACTGCCGTCGGAAGAGAAGTTCAAGAACAAAGGCGTCAGTGCCTGCGCCGTCTGCGACGGAGCACTGCCCGGCTTTCGCAACAAACCGCTGGCCGTGATCGGCGGCGGCGACTCCGCGGTGGAGGAAGCGAGCTACCTGACCAAATTCGGCTCGATCGTTTACATGGTCCATCGCCGCGATCAGCTCCGCGCTTCGAAAATCATGCAGCAGCGCGCACTGACGAATCCCAAGATCGAAATGGTCTGGAATTCCCAGGTCGACGAGTGCCTGGGCGACAAATGGCTGACCGGAATCCGCTTGAAAAACAGCCAGACCGGCGCGACGCGCGAATTGGCGGTCAGCGGCATGTTCGTGGCGATCGGGCATACGCCGAACACGGCTTTCCTGCACGAAAAACTCGAGACGAACGACAAAGGTTATCTGAAGCTGACCCGGCCTTTCCGGACCTGGACCAGTGTCGAGGGAATCTTCGCCGCGGGCGACGTGGCGGACGACTACTATCGCCAGGCGATTACGTCCGCAGGTACCGGTTGCATGGCGGCGCTTGACGCGGAACGCTGGCTCGTGGAACAAGGACTCTAGGCTCATGAATTCACTGCAACGACCCTGGTACAAGGAACTCTCGCGCTATCATTGGTTCGTCTTTGTCGTTGCGGCCCTGGGCTGGTTGTTCGACACGATGGATCAGCAACTGTTCACGCTGGCGCGCACGCCTGCGATGCAGGAGCTGTTCGCCGGGCCGGGCGGCGCGGCGGCCGACAAGGCGATCGTCGATACGTACGGTCCCTGGGCAACCTCGATATTCCTGATGGGATGGGCCACGGGCGGATTGTTGTTCGGTGTCTTGGGCGACCGCTACGGCCGGGCCAAAGTGATGATGTGGACGATCCTGGTCTACTCGCTGTTCACTGGCATCAGCGCCTTCTCCGTGACCTTCTGGGATTTCGCGCTCTGGCGGTTCCTGACCGGACTGGGAGTGGGCGGCGAATTCGCCGTCGGAGTTGCCTTGGTGGCGGAAGTGATGCCGGATCGGGCCCGCCCATTCGCTTTGGGGTTGTTGCAGGCGCTGTCCGCCGTCGGAAATATCGCCGCCGCTCTGATCAATCTTGGATTGGGTGAATACGAGCAGACCTTGGGACTGGGCACCGCCACCTTGATGGGATTCAAACTCTCGCGCTGGCGCGTGATGTTCATGATCGGCACCGTCCCCGCATTGCTCTGCATCGTGATCCGAGCCCGCTTGAAAGAACCCGAACGCTGGCAGACGGCGAGCCATTCCGATGCCGCCAAACGCACTCTGGACCTGTACAGGGCTCTGTTTTACGATCCGGTGTGGCGCCGCCGCGCCTTACTGGGCGTGGTCCTGGCCACTTCGGGCGTGATCGGACTGTGGGGGATCGGGTTCTTCGCGGTCGACCTGAATCTCTCGATATTCCGCAAAGTGTTCGAAGCCGAGGCGCGGAGTCAGAGCGAATCGAACTGGGATCGGGCCCTTTTGCGGTCGCTGATCGCGGAGCCCGATCGGTTCAAGGACCTCAAGGTCAAGCTGAAACCAGCCGACTTCATCAGCACGGCCGCCGAAAACAAAGACCCGGCCATACTCTGGGATGCGATTGGGGAATTGACCGAACAGAAGCGGGAAATCAGCCTTGCTTCCGTGCTGGACCACCTTGATACCGGAAACCCGGCCAAGAATCGCAAGCCGCAATCGGCCGACGACAGGCGTCGCCGCGAGGATTACCTCGCGGGCGAAAAGAACGCCTCGGGGGATGGCGGCGGCGACGGTGCCGCCGACCACGGCGCTGCGATCGCGTCAAATGCCGATCGGATCGCCGCGCGTTCGAAAGCGATTGCGGGGCGGGTGACCCGCTGGACATCGTTGACGTCAATGATGTTGAACATCGGCGCCTTCTTCGGCATCTATGGGTTCAGTCTTGTCTCGCATGTCATCGGCCGTCGCCTGACGTTCGCCATCGCGTTCGTGATCGCCGGACTCTCGACCGCTTATGTCTTTCTGAACATCTCTTCCACGTCCCACGTGTTCACGATGATTCCTCTGATGGGATTCTGCCAGCTGTCGCTTTTTGGCGGCTACGCGATTTACTTTCCGGAGCTGTTTCCGACGCGATTGCGCAGCACGGGAACGTCGTTCTGCTACAACGTCGGCCGGTTCATTGCCGCGATCGGTCCGTTCACGCTTGGTGTGCTGAACTCGAAGGTCTTCCACAACGCGCCCGAACCGTACCGCTATTCCGGCGCGGTGATGTGCGTGGTATTCCTGCTGGGGCTGATGGTGCTTCCGTTCTGTCCGGAAACCCGCGGCCAACCCTTGCCGGATTAGCGCGTCGCCGGGTATTACGGTCTCCGAGCACTTTGTCCCAACACCCAGCCCCGATTGCGGATTTGCTACCTTCGCGGACAGCTACCCGACGGAAGAGCTGCTGGAGGCGGCGGAATTACTCTACATCATCCTGCAATCGGAATTGCCCGATTCGGCCGCCGAGATCGCCCGATTCGGCGCGTTTCCCGGGCGGGCGGCAGGTCGTCTGGGATGCTCAGAGCAGTTCGGCCATCCTGGACGCACACGCGCGAACGGATGGCCGCCGGGTCCTGCCCCGTTATCGCTTCGATAAAGCCGACGTCATCGTGTCGCTCGGTGCCGATTTCCTCGGCACATGGATTTCACCTGTCGAGTACACCGCCGGCTGGCGCGCCGGTCGCATTTCGACGGTCGCGAGACCGCGTATGTCCCACCAAGTCCAGCTGGAAGGGCGCATGTCATTGACCGGCAGCAAAGCCGATCAGCGCATTCGCGTCGCTCCCGATGAGTATGCCGCCGTGCTCCATGGGCTTTACTGGTTACTGGAAGCGCTCGCGGGTGCTGCGGTGGAGGGCGCCGCGGGCTCACGAGCGATCGAAGGCCCGCTCGACGCACAACGCCTGCGGCAACTTGCCGGCCGGCTCTGGGACGCCCGCGGCGCTCGTTGTCTCCGATAGCCAGGACCTTGCCGTACAGCTCCCAGGTGAACGGACTGAATCAGCTCCTCGAGAGTTACGGCAACAGGCTCGATATCGAGCGTCCCAGCCGGCAGCGGTCGGGCAGCGATCCACAGTTGAGCGAACCGTTGACCGAACTGGAGGCCGGAAAGGGTCGCGGCCTTGCTGGTGCTGGGACACGACTTGCTGCACGATCTGCCGGCCGCGGTGTCAGCCGCAGACTGGTTGAAACGCGTTCCACTCAAGGTGAGCTTTTCCGGGCGCGATCTTCAGCGGTCTGGCGATGGTGATTACCCTGCCCGTCCCCATTCACGACCCGCTGCTTTCAGAAAGCCTGCACTACCATCCGTGAAAAGACGGGCGAGGGAACTGCACATCCGCATCACTCAACTCTTCCCATCCGATCCCCTTAGCGTCCTTGCGTCTTCGCGAGAACCCTCTCCCGATCCTCTGAAACTACGGCAGATCGGCCAGAAACAGATCGTGCTTCCCGTTCCGTTCCGCCACATAGACGATACGATTGCCGTCCGGGTGCCAGATTGGATAGTCGTCACGTTCGGGATTGGCGGTGAGGCGTGTCTGTTCTGTTCCGTCGGGGCGCATCAGATAGATTTCGTAATTGCCATCGCGGCCACTAGTAAAAACAATCCGTTGGCCATCGGGCGCGAAGCGCGGCCGCAGATCCTGCAGCGGCTGCGTGGTAAGTCGATGCAGGTCACTGCCATCGGGCCGAGCCGTATAGATTTCGAAGTTGCCATCGCGCGACGAACCAAAAACGAATCGCTGTCCGTCCGGAGCGAAGTCAGGCCAATTATTGACGCCGGCGCCCGAGATTATTACGTGCGGTTTCCCCTGCGGCAACGGCATCATCAGGATGCTCTGTGTGTCCGTTTCCGCATAGCAGTAGAGCATCATCGAACCGTCCGGGGCGATTGCGGGCGAGCGAGCGCCGGAGAAACCTCCGCCCGGCGGGATTTCGGTTTCGGTTCCATTGGAGAGATTTTTCATGACGACCGCGAGGCTGAGATTACCTCGGCTTTGAATGAACGCAAGCCACTTACCGTCGCGCGAAAATGCGGGTTCAAATTCATTCTTGGTCTGCGTGGGGTGGACCGGTGTCGTGCTGCCATCGGCCAGTTTCAGCTTCATCAGCCGCAACTGGACAGCGGACTCTTGGACGACGTAGACGATTTCCGCGCCGGTGTGGTCGACAAAGACGGGACAACTTTTAAACTGGCCGTCGCTGGTCAATCGCTTTTCTTCGGCGGGGCAGTCGGCGAGAACGGCCGAGACTCCGACGACGAGTATTACTCCCCTTATTGCGCTACGAGAGCAGTTCATGCACGCTCGTTCCTCCCTCAAGCACTTTCAGCTCCGCCCGGGCCTGCGTATCCAGACCCGCGAATTCGGCAATCGTCGTACCGACCATGAGCGGCGAGATGGGTGTCGAGACAGGATCACCACCCAAGCGGTCGCTGGCGCCGATCACCTGTCCCGGCCTCATACCCGCGCCGGCCCAGAGGGATGAATAGCAACGCGGCCAGTGGTCACGGGCCGCGCGGTTGGTGATCTTCGGCGTGCGGCCAAATTCTCCCATCGCCACCACCAACGTGCTCTCCAACAGTCCGCGTTGCGACAAGTCGTCCAACAGGGCGGACAATGCGCGATCGAGAATCGGACAATGACGGTCCGGCAAGAGCTCAAAATTATAGATGTGAGTATCCCAGCCAAAATCGGTATTGGGGGTCATTGCCTCGACGTACTCGCTCCAGTTCACCTGGATGTACGACACGCCTGCCTCGACCATCCGGCGAGCCATCAGGCAACTCTGCCCAAACGATGTTTGGCCATAGGCGTCGCGTGTCTCGGTGGACTCCTGCGTAAGGTCGAGTGCTTTCCGACCGGAGGGCCCGGAGAGCAACTCGAAAGCCCGTTGGTGCAGCCGGCTCCAGTCGTGCAATCGATCCTCTTCCGTCTGACGTCGCACGGCATCCAGTGTGCCAAGTAAGGTTCGACGATCGTGAATGCGGTGCGGCGACAGGCCATCGAGCAACTTGAGGGACGGGATTTCCGCCTCGCCGAATTCAGAGCAACTGATGAGAAACGGTTCGAACGCCTTCCCCAGCGAGCCGGCGCCATACCCGTCCACGATCCGGACCACGTCTTTGGGTATGCCGCGTCCCAGCATGGCAAATGCCGGCAGGCTCCCTTTTTCGCCGCGATACTTGGCAATGATGGAACCGAAGTTTGGCTTCACGGGCAGCGGCTTTTCCGGGAAGCCGGTGAGTCCGAAGGTTCCAGCGTCGGGATGGCCGGGTGCAAACGTCACATTCGAACGAACGACATTGAACAAGTGACTGCGACTGGCAAGCCTGGGGAGCAATTCCGATAATTGCAAACCGGGGGTACGGGTCGAAATCGGGGCGAATGGTCCGCGGACATCCGCGGGTGCATCTGGTTTCGGATCGAACGTATCCAAATGACTAGGCGCACCCCATAGCCAGATGAAAATTACCGACTTGGCGCGAATGCTGTTGCGCCGCGCATCGGCCGCGACGGCGTACGATCCCGGGATTCCGCCGCCACCCATGCCGGCCGCACCGAGTGCGAGCGGCACGAACGGCAGGGACATGCCCGCACGCAAGAAGCTCCGGCGGCTGGCGCCCCCACAGGTTCGCGAAAGAAAGCTACCGATATCCACGGAGTTTGCCCTTCAAGCCTGGGAAGCGACGCGCAACGCGAGCTCCATCGATCATAGTCCGCACGGAGTCGTCTGGAAACCTGGGCCGGGGCTGGCAGCGCTCGACCTCCATCCAGGACGTCCGGATCTTGGCAAAGCCTGACGCCGGCGGCTACGGCGATTTGCCGAGCTTCGATCCCAGCCAGTTCACGGCGTTTGAAACGACCCGCAGCGGCAATTCCTGTTTGTACACCGGATAGGTTTCGTGCCCAGGTCGGAAATAGAATACGCGTCCGTCGCCAAGTTTCCAGATCTGACCGCTGCGAAAACTTTCGCCGGCGGACCAGCGTTCTTCAAACAGGGTCTCGTCGGCCAGCGGCACGTGGAACGGGTCGGCATACATTTCCGTTTGTGGAATCTCAAAACTTTCCGGAAGACCTTGGGCGATGGGATGAGTCTGGTTCAGCACTTTCACCAGGCTTGGCTTGCCATCGGCGCGATACGCCGGGAACACGCAGTTGGGCAGATCGACGCGCACGGTGAGTTGCGCCCCGCGACGCACCGCGTAATAGGCCGGAGTTACCAGCGAGTCCGCCGTGGGCACAAAGCGCCCTTCCGGAGCAACGAACTCGAATTTCACCGCTGGACCACTGGCGGGATCGGGATAGCGGCGACGCGCATCGTCGCGCGTGCGTTCGTGCATCGCCTCGATGAACGGAGCGGACCAGTGCGCGGAATGCAATGCGATCAAAGCCAACTGCCCACGCTTGATACGCGCAACGATATCCTTGGCTCGCTCCTCGGAAATCTCCCCTTGACGCACATGTCCCCACCAAACCAGGACGTCGGTACTATCCAGCAGGCCGGCGGGCAGACCCTTCTCGGGTTGATCGATATTGGCAGCGATCACGCGCAGTCCCGGCTGCCGGGACAAGTGATCGGCGATCGCATTACCCAGAAAATTGTCGTAGGCCTGTTTCTGGGCCGGTTGCTGCTCATCCCAAACCACAACGCGAATGCGTGTTTCCCCCGCGAAACCGCCGCGAGCAGCCAGGCACGCACCGGCGCCCGAGGTCCAAGCCAGAAAGCGACGACGATCAGGTTGAAGCATCGACGAACTCGCCTCGCTGTGAAAACAACAATCCCGCCAATCAACGATTTCCAGTTTACTCCTTTGACGGACGACGTCGCGACTCCTTGCGCGACCCGCGTTTCTCTACGGCGTTCCGCCAGGCCAGCGTCAGGACCTCCCGCAGCGCGGCGTGGTCGATCTCCTGCAGCAGGAACCGAGTACAGCCTGCCCGCCCCCAGGCACCATTTTCCGGCGCCAATCCTTCAGGAAAGTCGCACACATATTCCGTTTGCTGCTCCAGTGTCAACTTGACCATCCCGGATCGCTCGTTGTGATGCAAGGTCGCGAATATTCGGTTGTCGACGCGGAAGTCCGGTGGCCTTGATGCGAGCCTTCCACAGCCCCTTTCATGCCCGTCGCCAACCGGCGCAAATCACTCGCTTGCATCTTCGTCCGGCCCGCAAAATGGTCTGCGATCCACGCGTTCCCCGACACACCATACGAGTCTGATTTTATCGGTCGCCGTCGGGACTCAATAACCTCGGCTGACGAGCGAATAGTTGCCCATTATACTATGCAAACTCGCTTCTGCATGCTTGTCACCACCGCTCAGGTTCCTCAAACGCATCCCTAAAGAAACCACGGCCAGCCCATGACGATTGCTGAATCCCGGCTCCGGATCTTGTCCGTTCCCTTCCGCTGCATCCTGCCTGGCTGTGCGGCGCTTCTTGTCCAAGCGATTCTGGCTCCGGTGATTCTCTGCACCGTGTCGATGCCGGTTCTCGGCCAGGCTCCGTCCGGGGATGGCATGTTGGACGCCGCCGACATCTACGCACCACAGCGCGTAATCGATGTATCGATCGAGATCGCCCCGGAACACTGGTTGGCGCTCTGCAACCAGACTCGCGACCTGCTGCGCGCGATCGGGAGTTCTTCGGACGAAAAGGTATTCCGATATTTTCCCGCGGATGTCACGATCGACGGCAGGAAAATTGCGAATGTCGGTGTTCGCAAAAAAGGTTTTCTCGGCTCGTTGGACAGTGTTCGACCGTCGCTGAAAATAAAATTTGACGAGTTCCAGAGCCAGCAGGTGGCGAGCGGCTTCGACCGGTTGACGCTGAATAACAACAAGCAGGATCCCAGTCGGATTTGCCAGTTTTTTGCCTACCAGTTCTTCAACAGGTCGGGCCAGGTCGCATCGCGTTGTAACCTTGCCAAGGTGACGGTCAACGGGAATTTTCTGGGGATCTACTCCAATGTCGAATCGGTTGCGGAACCGTTCCTGAAAGCTCGATTCGGTGATGGCAGCGGGGCACTGTACGAAGGGACGACTACCGACCTGACGCTGGGGAATGTCGATCGCCTGGAGGCCAAGAACAAGGCGGCTCGACATCAGGAAGTCGGTCAACTCGCCGAATGGTTCGACAGCGATGAGATTCCGATGGCCCAAGTCGAGCAGCTGTTGGACATCGAGGCGTTTGTGCGATTCTGGGCCAGCGAAAGTCTGCTCGGCTTCTGGGATGGTTACACTCAAAATCAGAATAACTACTTCATCTACCAGGTGCCCCAGACCAAGAAGCTACGGTTCATCCCCTGGGGACTTGACTCGGCCTTCATGGAAGCGATTCCACTTCCTCAGTTGAAGACCGTCAACAAGTCGGTGTACGCCAATTCGGTGTTGGCGAACCGGCTCTATCGCAACCCCCGCATGCAGAAGCTCTATTTGGACAGCATGCGGCAACTGCTTGCCGAACATTGGCGGGAAGAGGCGATGCTGGCGGAGGTCGATCAACTGGCGGCGCGCGTTCGCGAGCACGGCGGGGCCGAGCATGCCGATTTCGATCGTCGCGTGAACGAAATCAAGGCATTCCTACGCGGTAGGCGCGCCACGATCGAAAAGGAACTTGCGAGCGGTCACGTGGAGATCCCCCATGGCGTTCGGCGCCCGATCAGCAGCGAACGCATCGGTTCCGCGTCGGGTACGTTCGCGACGGAATGGCACGAGCGAACTCCTTCAGAACCGTCGGAAAAAGGTACCGTCGAACTGCGTGTGGAGCTGAATGGCGAAGTCGTTGAGTTCAGCAGACTGGGTGTGATCGCGGAGCCAAGCCAGGATCGCAACGCAAAAGAGTCCGACGGTACGTTGCCACCCACGGTCGCTTTTCATGGCATACGCAAATCGGACGAGAAGCAGTGGCTGCTGGTCGTGTCGACCAACAACAGTTCCTTTCGACCGGCAGACCAGCCTGCCCAGGTAGGCGGGCTGATCATTGAAGGGAATCCGCTCTGGTTCTTCGCCAAGATGATGCTGGGAGGCGGCAACTGGAACGAATTGATTCTGGCGTCGGGCACAGTGAAATTCGACGAGGCGGCGCGTGAGCCAGGAGCGTCGGTCCGCGGTCGTTTGCAGGTCGAGCTCGGCCGATTTAGCGGCGGAGACCATCTGCCGGTCCGGTAAGGGCGACCGGTGCCCAAACTCCTTGGCGTCTCCGCGAGAGCCGTCTCGCAATTGCCGTCCAATCGAAATGGATCGCGCCAAGACGCCAAAGCGAAACGGGAACGCTATGCGCGTACGGCGATCAGCAGACGCAGGACGATCCAGGCCGCGCCGGCCAGCAACAGAACCTTGATCGCATAACGTCGCCACAGCCCCAGACGAGGCCTGTCCGCTTGAACGCCCCCCATTCCGATAAGAAAGAGCGCGATGGTACCGATCGCCATCCAGAAGAGTCGAAGAAAACACCCCGCGGGACGCTGTTCGGCAGCCACCCGCCGTTCGGACGGCGCTTAAGTCTGAATCACTGGACCGGACTGCTGTGCGTTGACACACGCGGTGGACCGCTCATAAAATGCTCGGTTTGCCGGATGCGCCAACGTCCATAACTACGGGGGTTTCGGTTGTTAGAAGCAATCCAGAAGGCCGACACGCTGATCGAAGCGCTGGGATGGATCCGGCGTTTTCGCGACAAGGTTACCGTAATCAAGCTGGGTGGCAGCGTCATGGAGGACGAGAACGCTTTGCGCCACGTCCTGATCGATATCGTCTTCATGGAAACGGTCGGCATGCGACCGGTCCTGGTGCATGGGGGTGGAGCGGCGATCAGTCGTGCGATGGACGAAGCCGGTATCGTGCCGAGGTTTATTCAGGGGCGCCGCTATACCGACGAGCCAACCTTGAAAATTGTCGAGGAAGTTCTGGCGTATCAGACCAATGAAGCGATCGCGCGCAAGATCGAGGACTTTGGCGGGCGGGCGATGAACCTGAATTTCCGCTCCACCAATGTGCTGTTCGGCGAGAAACTGTTACTGGAGAACCGAGATGGCCCGCCGATCGACTTGGGCTTCGTCGGTCAGGTTACGCGCGTCGATCGGTCCACGATCGAAAACCTCTGCTACGCCGGGCAGGTTCCGGTGATCCCTTCAATGTGTATTGATGAGCGTGGACAGAAGTACAATGTGAATGCCGACACCGCCGCGACGGCTGTGGCGCAGGCGTTGGGGGCGGAAAAGCTGGTCTTCATGAGTGATGTGAACGGCGTACGCCGCAACAAAAACGATCCCGACTCCCTGATGCACTCGTTGACCGCCAGTGAAGCCCGCAAGCTGATCGAATCCGGCGCGATCGAGTCCGGCATGATCCCCAAAGTCGAAGCCTGCCTGGACACGATCAATCGGGGTGTTCGCAAGGTTCATATTATTGACGGGCGACTGCGTCATTCGCTGTTGCTTGAAATCTATACCACGCAAGGAGTCGGAACCGAGATCATCCGCGACTGACCACCCAGGCCCAGGCCGCAGCTGCTCTTTCCGCCACCTCCGTCGCACCCTCGTTCGCGGCGCGGTGGGGAATCGGTGAGGAAGGCCCCCTGTCGAGCCTGACGGTGAACCGGCGGCGCGGTGGCCGTGTCCCACTGTTTTTCACGTATGCTCACTTCATGTCGGGAGCCCCTATGACCATCGCCACCGAAACGAACTCGTCCGCTACCGTCGAACTGTTCAAGAAATACGTTATCCCGAATTACAACCGCTACCCGGTTAACCTGGTGCGCGGCGAAGGGTCGTGGGTCTGGGACAGCGAAGGGCACCGCTACCTCGATCTGTTTCCGGGTTGGGGCTGCAATCTGCTGGGCCACTGTCCCCCCGCGGTGGTACAGGCGGTGCAGGATCAGGTCGCGACGCTGATTCATGTTCCGAACACCTGGCACATGGACGTTCAGGGACGCTGGGCACAGCTGTTGTCGGAGCACAGTTTTGGCGGCCAGGCGTTTTTCTGCAATTCGGGTACGGAAGCGAACGAGGCCGCGATCAAACTCGCTCGCCTGCATGCGACGAAGGGCCGCTACAAGATTATTACATTCGAGGGCGGATTCCACGGCCGGACGCTGGGTTCGCTGACGGCGACCGCTCAACCGAAGTACCACGAGGGGTTGGGCCCGCTGGTAGCCGGATTCACCTACGCTCCCTATGGCGATCTGGCGGCGGTGGAAAAACTGATCGATGACGAGACCTGCGCGATCATGATCGAGCCGATCCAGGGGGAGGGAGGCGTGCGCATTCCGCAAGCGGACTTTCTGCCCGGCCTGCGCCGACTTGCCGACCAGCACGGCCTGCTGTTGATATTCGACGAAGTGCAGACCGGGTGCGGCCGCACCGGCCACTGGTTTGGCTACCAGTATTTCGGGGTAACGCCCGACGTGATGACCCTGGCCAAAGCGCTCTGTGGTGGCATCGCGGGTGGCGCGATGTTGGCGCGGCGGGAGGTTGCCGCCAGCCTGCGACCCGGCATGCATGCGGCCACGTTTGGCGGCAACCCGATCGCCGCTCGCGCAGGGATCGCCACCCTGGAAACGATCGCCCACGACAACCTGCTCGACAGCGCCCAGCAGCTCGACAAACTGTTTCGCCGTCGACTCGAGTCGCTGCGGGCGAATTGCGAACTGGTTCGCGACGTGCGCGTGGCGGGCGTGATGATCGGCGTCGAGTTGACCTTGGACGGAGCACCGGTCGTGAAGAAGTGCCTCGAACGTCGCTTGTTGATCAACTGTACCCACGGCACGGTGATCCGGTTACTCCCGGCAATGAACCTGACGACGGAGCAGGCTGAGGAAGGCTGCGATATCCTCATTCAAGCGATTCAGGAGTCGGCAGGTGGCTAGAAACCCGCATCTACTCGACCTGTTTGATTCTTCCGCGGAGGACATTTGCCGCATTTTCGAGATAACGGCTGCACTCAAGGCACAGTGGCAGCGCGGAATCCGGGAACCGCTGCTGCCGGGGCGGGTGCTGGCGCTGCTGTTCGAGAAGCCGTCGCTGCGCACGCGCGTGAGCTTCGAGACGGCGATGAGCCACCTGGGCGGCAACGCGATGTTCCTGGGCGATGAGGTCGGCTGGGGCACGCGGGAAGCGACCGCCGACTTCGCGCGGGTGATGAGCCAGTACGTCGATCTCATCGTCTGCCGCGCGAATGCACATTCCAAAGTCCTGGAATTGGCCGAGTACAGCGAATGCCCGGTCGTGAACGGTTTGACCGACGCAGCGCACCCCTGCCAGGCGCTGGCAGATCTCTTCACCCTGCTTGAATTGCGCGGGTCGCTGGACGGCGCAAAACTGGCGTATGTCGGCGATGCGAATAACGTGGCCCGCAGTCTGGCGGTTGCCTGCGGCAAACTGGGAGTCACGATGTCGATTGCGTCCCCGGCCGCCTATGCGTTTCCCCAAACGTTTCTCGAACAACTTGGCCGCGAAATTCCCCAGCTGCGGCTGGAAGTGCGCGTCGATCCCCGGCAGGCAGTGCGCGACGCCGACGCCATCTACACCGATGTCTGGACCAGCATGGGACAGGAATCGGAGCGATCGGCGCGGGCCGCCGCCCTCGCAAGTTACCAGGTGAATAACGCATTGCTGCAACATGCCCCCCGCCATGCAAAGTTCCTGCATTGCCTCCCCGCCCGTCGCGGAGAGGAAGTAAGCGACGAAGTGATCGACGGTCCAAATAGCGCGGTGATCCAACAGGCCGGCAATCGACTCCACCTGCAGAAAGGACTGATCGCCTGGCTGCTCGACGCACCCTCGACTTGAACAAGGCATTTCATGAATCGACGCCGCTCTCTGCTTGCTGATCTTCCCGCGACGGTTCGTCCAGAAAGCAGGTCCCGGCGACCGGCGCAACCCGATCGATCCTGGCCGACGCTCGGCTTGCGACTCGCGATCGGCCTCATGGTACTATTCGCCGACGCGCCTCTCCGCCGCGATCGGCACTCGCCATTGCACGCCGCCGGGGAGATGCGGCCGACGAGTGACGCGGCCGCCCCGTCGCGCCCGCCGGTTCCGTCGACCCATCCGGTTCTACCCGCCGAGTCGCTGCGTTACTTTCAGCTCGACGATGATCTGGAGATCCAACTGGTCGCCCACGAACCGCAAGTCATCGATCCGGTGGCGATTCGATTCGACGAACGGGGAAGGATCTGGGTCGTGGAAATGGGCGATTATCCCCACGGACCACCGCCGGGCGGTACCCCCAGTTCGCGCATCCGAATCCTGGAAGACCTGGACCGCGACGGAATCTATGAGGCGTCCCGACTGTTCGCCGACAAGTTGCTTTTCGCCACCGGTTTGCAGCCATGGCGGGACGGCGCGGTTGTGACTCTGGCGGGCGAGGTCGCCTTCCTCCGCGACACCGACGGCGATGGTCGCGCCGATGCTCGAGAAACCTGGTACACCGGTTTTGTCCAGGAAAACTCGCAACTCCGCGCCAACCATCCTCGCCTGGGCCTCGATGGCTGGATCTATGTCGCGAACGGCCTTCGTGGCGGAACAATCATCGATCCCCGACAGCCCGATCGCGCAGCGGTGTCGATCAGCGGGCGTGATTTCCGCTTCCATCCGTGGAGTGGCGCCTTTGAAGCGGTGTCGGGAATGGGACAATTTGGTCTGACATTCGACGAACAGGGCGAGCGATTCGTCTGCAGCAACCGCAATCCGCTCCAGCATATTGTCGTCGAAGACCATTACCTGCGCCGCAACCCGCGCGCGGCCCTTCCCGCCGTGGTTCAGGACGTGGCACGCTCCGGCGAAGAGTCGAGGTTGTTCGCGTTGACGCGCGCCTGGACGACCTCGAATCTACACGCCGGGCAGTTCACTGCCGCCTGTGGGGTGAAGATCTACACGGGTAACCACCTGCCGGCCGAATATCGAGGGAATGCCTTCACCTGCGATCCGACCGCCAACCTGGTGCACCGCGAACGGCTAACCGAGTCCGGCGGGACGTTCGTTTCCCGGTCGCCGTACGAGTCACGTGATTTTTTGGCGTCCAGCGACGAGTGGTTCCGGCCTGTGAATCTTGAAGTCGGCCCGGAGGGGGCGCTGTATCTGGTCGACATGTACCGGGCGGTGATCGAGCACCCCCAATTCATGCCGACCGAATTGCAGAGCCGCCCCGACCTGCTTCTGGGAAACGATCGGGGACGAATCTATCGCATCGTTCGCAAAAATGTTGTCGCGCCCCCGGCGGCCGCTGTAACCGATTTGCCAGGCGCGCTCGACGACGATAACAGCTGGCGACGGGAAACGGCGTTTCGAAAACTGTACGAACGGCGCGATCGCGCCGATCTGGAGCCGCTACGACTGCTGGCCTCGTCCGCGCGCCACGCCCCTGCGCGCGCCGCCGCACTACTGCTGTTGCGGGAGTTCGACGCCCTGGCGGATGACTCAATTCGCTCTTCGTTACGCGACAGGTCGCCCATGGTCCGCCGCTGGGCGATAAAGCTCGCCGAGTCCCGAATGGAAAAGACACCCGAACTCAGGGAAGCTGCCGCCGCTCTAGTCAACGACGACGACCCCAAGGTCCGCTTTCAAGCCGGTCTGAGCCTGGCACCGATGACCGTTTTGGAAACCGATTCCCTGCGGCAGGCCGCTCTGCGCGGCGCGGATGACCCCTGGACCCGCCGTGTCATCATTCTCGCCGCCGGCTCTTTCGCCGCCGATGTGGCTCAAAAACTGATCGATGATCCACGCTGGTCGAGTGCTCCACCGCCCGAATCGATTGTGGAACTTACCCGCGAACTGCTGGCGACATCCTCGCATGAACTACCCGACGAAACCGCCGCCAAAACTCTCCTGCGGTTGCTGGAGGCCCCCGTCCATCGCACGGTCTTCCAGTTGCCTTGTATTCTGGCCATTGCCCAGGGAATGGCGCGACGCGGCGCGGCAATCAGTGCTTTGCCCTCGTCCGACCAATCCCGTCAGGCGTGGCGGCGCGTGATGGATGAGTTTGCACGCATTGCCACCACCCGCCCCGACTCGGAAGCCGATTCGACGATCAGTCCGAACGCCACGAGATTATCCGCCATCGATCTGCTGGCGTACGATCCCCAATACACGGCCGCCCTGGGACGACTGGCAACGTCCGAGGAAAGCGTCGCTTTGCGCGCGAAAGCGATCGCCGCCTTCAGTCGCCATGCCAGCCTCCAGGAATGGCAGCCGTTGATCAACCGGTTCGCGGCGGAATCGCCGGGGATCCGCCGCGCGATCGTCGACCAATCGTTGGCGCGCAACGAGCGTGCCGAGGCGTTTCTCGACGCGGTCGCCAGCGGCGCAATCAAGCCGGCCGAACTCGATCGTGCCCAGGCCGATCGGTTTACCAAACACGGCGATCCGGCGATTCGTCAGCGGGCCGAACAACGATTCGCCGGCGCGGTTTCCCCGGACCGCGAACAAGTCACGCGCCAGTACCAACCGGCCCTGCAAATGCCCAGCGATCCGGCACGCGGCCGGGAGATCTTCACCCGGCAGTGCGCCGCCTGCCATCGCATCGGCGAACTGGGAGTCAACGTTGCTCCCGACATCTCCGATTCGCGTGTGAAAACCAGCGCGCAAATCCTCACCGATATCCTCGAGCCTAACCGCGCGATCGACAACAACTACATCAGCTACGTCGTCGTAACCCACGATGGACAATCGCTGACCGGCGTCCTGACCACCGAGACCGCCAGCTCGATTACGCTGAAACAGGCCGAAGGGAAAACGACCGTCCTGTTGCGATCGGAAATCGAAACCCTGCGCTCGACCGGCGTTTCCTTGATGCCCGAAGGACTGGAAAAAAATATCCCGATCCAGGATATGGCCGATCTGGTCGCCTTCATCAAGAATTGGCGCTATCTCGACGGACGCACGCCACTGGGTAAATGATCCGGGTTACAGGGAACGGGTCCCTTAAGCGGCCGCTCGCTGATTCAGCAGTCGCCGCAACGCTGGGTGGACCGGGACGATCACCACCGCCGGATCCTCCGAAACTGCCTGAATTACCTGGTCTAACTGCTCCACCGTGCTTTGGGCCAGGTCCACAAAAATCCAGCGTTGCCCCGCAAACTCGCACACTCCGCCACCGGATCCGCCTAGCCATTCCTGACGGATACGGAATCCAAGCAGCTCGGCAAGCCGCTGCGCGTGATCGAGAAGTTCAACGGTGTGCATCCCAGCTTACCTGAATCGTCCAATTCCTTGACCGCGAGGATTATAGCTGCCTGCCCTTTAGTTGCCTAGCGCGATTCGTCGATCACCCTTCACAGCAATCGTAGGTGTCGCAACAAGTTAAGACGCCAGGAACGGGTAAGCCACGGTGACGACGGAAATTGCGTGGCCCCCACCCTCCCGGGCGGCAGTGCAACGTTGGGCGAGGTCTGGCATGTCGGCGGGCGATCTGGAAAAGCAAGTGACGATCCTGAAACAGCAACTGCTTCAGGCTCAAAGACTCTCCGCGATCGGCGAACTTGTCAGCACCACCACGCACGAATTCAACAACGTGCTGATGACCATCATCGGCTACGCGCAAATGGGAATCCGCCACAAGGACCAGGCCACGCGGGACAAGGCACTGGAAAAGATTCTGGCTGCCGGCCAGCGAGCCGCCAAGATTACCAACTCGGTGCTCGGCATGGCGCGGAACCGATCCGGTTCGTTCGAACCGACATCGATTGGGAAAATTGTGGAGGAGTCGCTGGTGCTTCTGGAACGGGACATGCAGAAGTACCGCATCCGGCTCGAAACGCAGATCGCGCCGGTCCCGGAGATCCGCGCGATCGGCAACCAGATCCAGCAGGTGCTGCTGAACCTGCTCATCAACGCTCGTCAAGCCATGTCACCCGGCGGGACGATCGTTGTGCGCGTCGAACATGACGCGAAAGCAAATACCGTCGATCTGGTCGTGCGCGATACGGGAAGCGGTATCCCGGCGGACAAGCTGTCTCGGATTTTCGAACCGTATTACAGCACCAAGTCAGGCCCCGATTCCAGCGGCTGCGGAGGCACCGGCCTGGGACTCGCCGCCTGCCGCCAAATCGTGGAACAACATCAGGGCAGAATCCGAGTCGAGAGCACCGTCGGCAAAGGAACGCAGTTCACCATCAAATTGCCGATCGTGAACGGGGACCGGGGACCGGGGAACGGGGAACCGGAAAACCGGAACGGAAAACCGGTTACGGGTTACGGGTTACAGGTTACGGGAAACGGGGAACCGGGAACGGGTCAGGGACAGTCAATGTGCAACGGGTGAGGGTAGTCCCGAACCCGTGCCCAAGCAGCCCAGAACGTGCAACCAGAGAACGTCACTTGGGCATTCGAACCGGCTTCACCGTCTCGTGCCATCGGCACGGACTCGGAACGGCCCATTCCCCGTTCCTCTTCCTTCTTCCCCCGTTCCCCGTAACCCATTCACAGCGTCTTCAGGAACTCGATCAGGTCCCGCAGTTCGTCGGCGGAGAGTTCCCCTTTGCCGGTAACTTGCGTCGGGTTATGGAATTCGGTCAGTACTTGTTCCAGCGATTTGCCGCGGCCGTCGTGCAGCAGGCGGACCTTACGAAAGACGCCAACCAGCGACGGTGTGTTGTACACGGGGTATTTGTCTTTGCTGGAGCCGAGTCCGACGTCGTGCAACTCGTTATCGGTAAAGTGGGGTCCTGCATGGCACTGGGCACATCCGGCTTTGTCACTGTGAAAGATACGTTGCCCGCGTTCCACGGCGGCACGCGACTCCGCGCTGACCGGTCGCAACGGATTGGGGGGTGCCTGAAGTTGTTCGAGGTAGGCATAGAGGGAGGCGGTATCATCGTCGGTCGGTTGATTCCCGAGCATGGTGGTCGTGAGGGAATGCCGCAGGGCCGCGTGCAGGTTTTTCTGCCAACCGTGCCATGTCCAGGGTCCGGTCTCGGTGAGATGGTAGAGTGGCAGCACGGTCTTATAGGTATTGGGCGTGCCGTCGTTCATGGTGTCCATGCGTACGGCGTTGGAGCCGCCTTCGTAATGGCAGGAATGGCAGCTGTACCATTGATCGAGGCTCCGCTGCCCATCCAGGAAGATCGATTCACCTCGTCGGACCAGAGAGGGTGTCGCGGGGCCACCCAGCCCGATCGATCGCACAATGCGGCGTTCAACGACGTCAACTTCCTGCACGCTGTTTTCCAGATAGTTCGCGACGAACACCACTCCGTCGCGAGAACTGCCGCGCAGGCCCATCGGCCGACCGCCGACGGGAATCCGCCAGAACCGCTGCGTGTCGTGTTGGAGATTTCGATCGAGATGGTCGCCGATCCCGTACTCGCGCCACGGCAGAGCATCCTGGGCGTATACCAGTAATTCGTGTGTGCCTCCGGCCGAGACAACCAGTTGTTTTTGGCTGGCAGTGTAGCCGATCCCGAACACGTCGGAGACGGCGACACCGGGTGGGTCCAACGCGATCGCTTCGCGCTGCGACGGGCCATCCCACCTCAATCTGCCCAAACGGCTGGCGATCACCCATCCCTGCCGAATCAGTGACGGCGTGATGGCGTTATTCCCGTAGAGCGTCCAGGGATGCACGATATGTTGCCCGTCGGGCGACGATACCAGGTGGCCGACGTTCAGCGCGTAGTAGCGTTCCTGAAACAACATCTGGTTCGATTCCAGGTCGACGACGCAGACACCCAGGTCGCCGCTGGTTCCGACCGCCAGCCGTTTACCGTCGTTGGAAATGGCGAGGTACCGCGGCCATCGACCGACGTCGATCCGGGCGCGTACCGTTCGGCTGGCGAGATCAACGACGGCAACCTGGTTGACGGCGGACAGCGCGACGTAGGCGGATGCGCGGTCACGGGACAAGGCGATCCCGTGCGGCTCACCGCCGACATCCAGAGTAGCCTCGACAACCAGCTTCTTTTGCTCGACCCGCAATAGGCGCAATTGGCCGTCGTGGGCGGTGCTGACCAGGATCCGCGGTTCGATCGGATCGGCAACGATCGCCGCGGGACGGGCACCGACCGTCATTTCGTCCAGCAATTTTCCCGACGGCAGTTCGACCAGCGAGACACTGTCGGACGTCTGGTTGGCCGTCGCCAGCCAGGACTCGGCCGGCCCCAATGCCAGGTCGATCGGCGAGCGGTCCTTTTCGTCGGCTGAGCCGATCGAGATCCCGAACGAGATCCCTGGCGATGGAAGCAGCAGTGCCGCGATCGCACCGATGATTAACTGGTTCCGCAATGCGAGCGCAATAGGTTTCATGGTCGTGCGCGGGGTAATAACGGGATGTGTCGGACGAACGTACGATTTGTGGTCGGAGTCATTGTAACGGCCATTGTAGCGTCGGGAACATCGTTTCACCAAGCGAACGTGGTGCTGCCGATTGCTCTGGTCGTACCCAATTCGCTAAACTGCGCCCAAGGAGTGACAATCCATGCCCATCGCGTTTTCCTGCCCCCATTGTGGAGCTAAGTCCAACGTTGCCGATCAGTTTGCCGGCCAAAGCGGCCCTTGCGCGAGTTGCGGCAACACGATTACGATCCCCGTGCCCGCTTTTGGCGGGGTGGGTGGGCCGGCGCCGCACGCTCCGAGTTCGTCGTCCGGAGGCGGATCGGTCCTTGTCATTGTGGCGGTGATCGGCGGTGTGATGTTGCTCGGCCTGCTCCTTTGTGGCGGTTTTGGATTCGCGCTTCTCATGCCAGCCGTACATTCGGCTCGGGTTGCCGCGGAACGCGCTGGAAGTTCCAACAACTTAAAACAAATTGCGCTCGCCATGCACAATTACCACGATGTCTACATGGCGTTTCCTCCCGCTTACACCGTTGACGCGAACGGAAACAAGCTCCATAGCTGGCGGACGTTGCTACTGCCCTATTTGGAACAACAGCATCTTTACAATCAGCTCAAGCTGGATGAACCGTGGGATAGTCCCACGAACCAGGCTGTCGGCTCGAATACGATCTACAGTTACACGCGGGACGGATTTGAGATCAACACGGACTACGTCTTGATCACCGGACCCGGCACGCTATTTGAGGATAGCAAAGCGATAAGAATGGCCGACGTGTACGACGGCAGCTCCAATACGATCATGATCGTCGAAGTGGTCAACTCCGACATCCCTTGGATGGAACCTCGCGATCTTACAATCGATGAGTTTCTGGCCAATGTCGCGGGCGGTACAACGCCGTTTCCAGGTGGACGCAACGTCGCATTGGCGGATGGTTCAGTGCGATTCCTGCCCGTTTCGATGCCCACGGACCAGCTGCGAAACCTGATTACTCGCAATGACGGCGTCCCAGTCGCGCTGCCATGAGCGACACGGTATGTGTTGGTTGGCCGGTTGTCGCGGGACAGCTGATGGCAAAGCTGGTGATTCGCGCGCCGACCGGGTACGCCGCGTCTGCATGTCAAGTCAGGCGTTGATTGGTTCGACTTGCATGGGAAGGTCGATTTTGACGGAGCTTCGGTGGCGTTCCCCGAGCTCTTGAAGGCGATGCTGCTGGGCGCGCTGACGGCCGCGAAACCGGAACAGAAAAGGCTTGCGCCGAAAGCGTCCGCGAGGTCAACGACCCTTCGATTGTGATCAATTACGATGCCGGGAATGTGATGGACTATCTGAACGTCGATCCCTGCCCGATATCAAGACTTGTGCTGACCTGATCCGCAGCTTCTGCATGAAAGACCATCGCAATTGGCCGAAAGACGAGGACTGTGCGCCAGGTTATGGGGAAATCGACCACTATCGGTTGCTGGACGCCGTTCGCGATACGGGCCGCACCGTACCGTTGTGCTGTGAGAAAATCTCAGCACCGCGGATTCCTCGCCACACGACTCCCGAACGGATCGACCGCATGGCGCAACGGACTCGCAAATTTCTGGAAACCGTCATCCAGGGCCTGGGACAGGTCGTTGCCACCGGTCCCAGAAGGGATGTACGGGGAATTCTGCGAGTCCTGGGATGCTTCCGGAAACTCAGCGCGATTTGCGTTTGTCTTCGCGCGGCTGCTCGTCGTTCTTTCGGCCGCCCCCGCTGCCCGGGTTATCACGCCGCGGTTCGGAACGCTCGGCAGCCGGACGTGAGCGCTCCATTCCCGGTGGTTCGGCTCGCCGCGACTCACTCCGCGGCGATTCGCCACGCGGAGTCTCCCTGCGGGGCGCGGTACCCCGCGGATTCTCTGTCCGCGGCGTTTCGCCGCGCGGGGAATCCGCGCGTGGGTTGTCGATACGAGGCAATGGGGTGCTCCGCGACTTGTCTGCACGGGGTGCACCTCCACGGGGCGCATCGCCACGGGGTGCTTCTGCTCGGGGTGCACCTCCACGGGGTGCATCGCCACGAGGCGCTTCTGCTCGGGGGGCACCTCCACGGGGTGCATCGCCACGGGGTGCTTCTGCTCGGGGTGCACCTCCACGGGGTGCATCGCCACGGGGTGCTTCTGCTCGGGGGGCACCTCCACGGGGTGCATCGCCACGGGGTGCATCTGCTCGGGGGGCACCTCCACGGGGCGCACCTGCACGGGGCGCATCTGCACGGGGCGCATCTGCACGGGGCGCATCTGCACGGGGCGCATCTGCACGGGGCGCATCTGCACGGGGCGCATCTGCACGGGGCGACTCGGCGCGTGGCGGGTCCGTGCGAGGTTTTTCGTCGCGAGGTGGATTCGCATTACCTCCGTCGGTCTTCGGCAGTTTGGTGCGCGGAGTGGGCGGGTCGCTGCGAGGGTCACGGCCACGTGGAACCGGCTGCTCCGTTTCCTTGTTGTCGGCGGGATCAGGTCGAGTTCGACCGGTCTTTGGACCGTCTCCCTTGGGAGCATCGGATTTCGGTAGGTTCCGGTCGGCCAGCGGATCCGCGGCAGGTAATTGCCGACCTGGGACCGGGTTCAGATCCGATCCGGAATCCGAAAGACCCGGCTTCGAGCCGGCGTTTTGATTTCCTTTCTGGTTCGCCGCGTCGATCCGTGCTTTTCCGCGAAAATCGTCGCCCAGAAAATCCGCCCGGTCGCGTTTACGCGTCGTGGTCCGCTCCGCTTCCGCCGTCGGGCCCCCACGGGGCGTTCGCACCGTCTGCGGCAGATCGATCTTGGGCAATTCCTTGGGAAGATTTTTGAGGTCGCCTTTGAGGGAGGGACTCTTCGCCTCCAGTTCGCCCCGCTGTCGCGAAAACTCGCGGATTTTCTTCGACTGTTCACGCAATTCCTGACGCCGTTGATCTTCAAGCGATTGCAGCCTGACAGGCGAATCCTGGATCTTCGCGACCTGATGAAGGGGCAACAACTGCGAGTTGCCAGCGGCATGCGTCGCGATCGCGGCCGCACCTACGGCAGCCGTCAACGGTAAGGCTCCACCGAATGGTCGAGCCTCGGCATGGTCGCGCCGATGGTCGTAGGCCGCCCGGAGATTCCGGTCCCAATCGCGATCATCGAAATGGTGCCGACGGTAGTAATTGTAGATCGGATCGTAACAACCACGCCGTTCATGGAATGAAAACCACGGATAAATCCCCATCGTCGCGTAATTCGAAGCGTAGTAGTCGCCATAGTAGTAGTGTCGCCAGCGGGGAAACACGAAAAAGTGATTGGTCAGGCGATTGCAATCGACCACTACAGACGGGCAATAAACGTAGTTCGGGCGTCTCCAGACGGTGGATCGGAAATAAACGGGAGCGAAAAGCAATCCGCGGCGGACCGGAACATAGTCCCAGTATCCGTCGACGAACAGGCAACCGTTAGGCGTCCATACATAGTACGCCGGAACCCAGATCCAGTCCGGCCGCGAATCGGTCCAATAGCCGGCGCGCCACGCGTACGAACTGCCTCGCCATTTCCAGCAGCCCGGAACCCAGAACTGATCGGTAGCGGGCGACGGTGTCGAAGGTCCGACATCGAGGCTGGCGGGAGGCGGCGGGAGATACGTAATCTGTGGCTGATTGGCCGCCGCCCAGAAGCCGGAGACCCATTGGTGTCCGCCGTCCGACTCCGCCCAGTACCCTGGTACCCAGCGCCTCCCAGGCGGCATCACGCGCCAGAAGCCGCTGATCCAGAGAAACTCCGTTCGTTCGTCATCCCAGGCCCAGTAGCCCGAAATCCACTCCACATTTTCCCCGTCCGGCCGCTGATCCGGTGGAATTTCGTCAATCGGTTCCGGTGGTGGCTTGGGAACGACCGGGCCAGGTTCCGCGTCGAACACAATCGGTTCGGCAAAAGCTTCATGGACCGGACCACGCGCCAGTACTTCAAGTTCCTCGTCGCCTTCGCCCGGTTCCTGTCCGCGCGCCGCGGGTGCCGGTAACGGCGCGGCAAGCGCGGGCTGTTCCGCCCCCGGTTCCGGTGGAGGTGGTGGCGCGTCTTGATTGGGACGCTGTTCGGCGGCGGGATCCTCTTGTGCGACGGCAAGCCCGGCCCGATCTCGTGCCGCCAGCAGGCCAATCAACAGCCCTCCCACCACCAACTTCAACCACCACGGCAGCCAACGCCTTGTTCCAGACATTGCGATGTACCTCTCTGTCACCTCCAAGCCAATTGCCGAAAGCCGACACTTTCTCAATTATACAGGTACCCGGGCAAAGCCAAGAAACTATTGTCAAGAATCGAGCGACTTCGCCATTCCGGGCGCCCTTGATCTGTTTCAGTCAACAAACTTCAACAACCGCGCTGCGCGTGGAAGGCGGCATGTACCAGGATCGGACGGTAGGCCTGCAGTTGGGCCAGTCGATTACCGTGGGTCGTACCGACAAGAGCAACGGTGTATTTCCCGGTGGCCTGCGTATGTCGAGTCACTATTTTGCCATCGACTATCGCCACGATGGCTGCAGCGTTCGTGACCTGGGAAGCAGCAATGGCACGCTCGTTAACGGTGCGGTAATTGTTGACGCAGCGATTTTTGACGGCGATCTGGTCGAAGCCGGCATCACGAAGTTCCGAGTCTGCGCGGCGGCGCATGCCCTCGCATCAGAGCTGGCTTTCCCGGCGTGTTCGAGGTGGAGACGAACCGATTTCACCGACGGTTTCTTCGCCGACTTGCCAAGCTGCCGCGTATCGGATAAGCCTTACACGCTCCCGGCGGACGGTTGTGCACGGGAGTGGGGCAGTGGAGCGGTGGGCTAACATGACGACGCGACGTGACTTACTGGCGATAGCGGCGATCGGTCTGGGCAACGGTTTGTGGAACCGGAGCAGCGCTTCGGATGTCCGCGTCGAGCCTGCCAACCGCATCGGTGTCTCCACCTATTCGTTCTGGCATTTTCGGGGTGAGCCGGTGCCGATCGAAACCTGTCTCGAACGGGCAGCCGATTTCGGATTCGACGGTGTCGAAATTCTCCATGTGCAGATGGAGCAGGCGGCGAAAGCACGCGGCGAGGAGCTGGCGGGACCGCTGCTGCGGCGCATCAAGCAGCGAGCGTTCGCGCTGGGGTTGGATCTGATCGGCTTTTCCACTCACCAGGGATTCGTCACACCCGATGAGGAAAAGCGGAAGAGCAACATCGCGCATACGGCACATTGCCTCGAGTTGGCGCACGAACTGGGAATACCGACGATCCGCGTGAACACCGGCCGCTGGGGCACCAGCAAGAACTTTGATGAACTGATGGCGAACAAGGGGATCGAGCCGCGCCTGCCTGGATTCAGTGACGACCAGGGATTCGAGTGGGTGATTCGCAGTTTCGAGGCGCTGCTGCTCAAAGCGGAATCACTGGGTGTCGTGATGGGGTTGGAAAATCACTGGGGTCTCGGCCGCGAGGCGTCCGGCGTGCTGCGCGTGATCCGGGCACTCAATTCCGAGTGGCTCCGCGCGACGCTGGACACCGGGAACTTTCTCGAGAACAGCTACGAGCAGATGGAAGCGCTCGCACCGCATGCCGTGCTGGTTCAGGCGAAAACCTACGACGGTGGCGGCGAATGGTATTCGCTCGACATCGACTACCGGCGGGTCGCCGAGATCCTGCACGCGGCGAAATACCGCGGATATATCTCCCTGGAAATGGAAGGCAAGGAGGACCCCGCGACTGCCGTTCCCCGCAGCCTGGAACGCCTCCGCGCCGCATTTCGCTCGTAGGCTCGAAACTTCGTAGGCTCGAAACAAGTTTCGAGTTACGACAGTCTCGAGACAACTTTCGAGGCACGCCGTCGCGCCGGTCACAGCAGATCGTACAGCGAGGCGATCGTGTCGTTGTCGCTGGCCGCCTGCCGATCGATGCGCATCGCGGTCCAGCTTTGTGCGCGTGGCGCAACCACGTCGTTTTGGTGCTGATCGCCGACCATCAGTATCTCGCCCGCGTGGACCGACAGCTCTTGCATTACTTGATGATAGAACTCAGGCTGCGGTTTGATGTAACCGAGCTCGGAGGAGATGAACAGCTGTTCGCATTGGGACAGTTCGGGCAACCCGTGCTGGATCGCGCGCAGGCGTTCGTCGAAATTCGAGGCGATTACGATCCGCAATCCGCGCCGCCGCAGTTCCGACCAGACCGGCGCCACGTCGGCAAATACGCGCCAGTGGGTTGGTTGGGCAAAGTAGTTCCATAGTTCCTCGAAGGCACGCTCGGGATCGGCACACGGTTCGAGCACCTCCGCGACAATCCTGCGCCAGCGGGATCGCTCGCCCGCCGTGCCAACCCGCGAATTCGCGTCGAGCGGCCTGTCCAGCTGCGCGTAGGTCTGCGCACCAAATTTCTCCAGCGCAGCTCGAAATCGGGACGCAATCCGGGCAAGGTCGATGTCGACGCCCTGCCTTGCCGCCGCGCGACGATAGACTTCGGCGACCGGCTCGGCGGGGACAATCAACGTCCCCACGGCGTCAAATGCGATCACGCGAATGGACGGCGGCAACCGCGATCGCATCGGCAAGCCCCACGGCGGCTCAATTCCAGAACCGCGAGATATCGAGTCCGATGACCGTGACCATCATCAGCAGCAGCAGTCCGACGCCAACCAGAGTGATCCACCCCTGAACGGTCGGGTTGGGCGGGCGGCGCACGATTCCCTCCCAGGTCAGGAATGCCAGGTGACCTCCGTCCAGCGCGGGGATCGGCAGGATGTTGAGCACTGCCAGGTTGGCGCTGAGGAAAGTCAGGAAAATCAACAGTCGTGCAGGGCTGCGCGAGGCCTCCGAAAACGCAACCAACGCAATCGTGCCCGGGCCGCCCAGGTTCTTGACCGATAATCGACCGCCGACAAGACTCTTCAGAAATCGGACGACGCCGGTTAATTGTTCCAAGGTCTCGCGCACGGCGAGTGGCATTGCCTCGGCCCACGAATCGGCCTTATGGATGGCGGTCAGCGCTTCCAGCGGCAAACGCCGGTCCTCGTTGAAACCAGTTCCATCGACCACCGCCAGCTTGAACGGTTTCCGCGACTCGCCACGGGTCACTTCCATGTTCACCTGGGAATCGGGCAGCAGGTCTTGAATCAATTCTTGAACATACGGCCAATCCGAATGATCCTTGATCAGTTCGAAGGGCGTCTCGAACGATTTGAATCGCGCCTCTTCTTCTTTCTTGCGTTGTTCATTCGCTGCCACGAACGCCACCGATTCGATCACGTCTCCCGGCTGCAAACCGGCCTCGGCGGCCGGTGTTCCAGGTTCCACATGGGAGATAACGTTTTCCGTGCGGTAGGCGACTCCCAAAGTATCAAGCCCAATGGCGCAATTCGGAGTGTAGTAATTGCAGTGCCGCGGGGCCCTCGGCGTCACCGGCAGTTTGAAAATCGTTTCCTCGCCGGACGTTTCGCCACGCGCGACTTCGACAACAATCTCGCTCCCGACACGGTCGGCGATCCGTTGCGGCAGCGTGAGCGGATCGCCGGGCAATTCACCGTCAATCGATACGATGCGGTCGCCGGCTTGAATTCCCGCCTCCGCGGCCGGCGAGCCGGGCTGGATCCCGATGATCGGCGTCATTGTCACTGTGAAGCCAAGCCAGCGCATCGGCGATGGAGGCACGACGAACTCCACGGTTTCCGATCCCGCCGAACCGGTCGAATCGCGCCGTTCGATGCTCAGGCGAAGCGCTTCGCGAATATGCCGAGCCTGCAATGCCTCGAGTTCGCTGGGGCTGGAGATCGGCTGGCCGTCGACGCCGACAATCCGGTCGCCTTGCCGCAGTTCGTGGATGTTTGGAATACGGCGCTCGCGCAACCTGGCCTTTTGCGGCAAGCCGCCGATCTTCAAGGAATTGGGGATGATAACGCCGATCGTCGTCCGATCAAGCTCGCGCTGCATCAGCCGCTTTGTCGGCACGATCGAATACCATTGTCGCTGTTTGTCGGGGTGTTCAATGAGCAGGTCCAGCGGCTGATCACGGCCGAGAATCACATTGGTCACAAGGTCCTTATCGTAGCGCAGGTGGTCGGAAGGACTGGCCTGCTTATGAATCTGTACGATTTTGTCACCCGTATCGATGCCGGCAAGCCAGGCGGGATCGCCAGGAACGGTGGCCTCGATGATGCACGGCTGATACGGAACACCGTTGCGGAAAGCGATGGCCGCCAGTACGACGGCGAAAATAACATTCATGATCACGCCGGCCGAAATGATCGCCATCCGTTGCGGCACCGACTTGGCCATATAGCTGCGCGGGTTCAGCGCACCGCTCGGCGTCCCGCGAGCCCGCTCCGCTTCTGCCTCCGCTTCGCGCGGGTCGTCGTGCTGACCGAGCATTTTCACATACCCGCCCAGCGGAATGATGCCAACGCCGTACTCGGTTTCACCCCATTGGAACTTAAACAGCGTGCGAGGGAACTTCCAGATCGGAATATCGAACCCGACGTAGAACTTCTCGCATTTCACGCCGCACGCCTTGGCCACCAGAAAATGACCCAGTTCATGGACGAAGATCACGAAACCGACGCCCAGCACGACCTGCAGGGCGGACCAGTAGTTGCTTAACTCCAGCCACCCGGAGGTGGCTGCGATCAGGTACAAACCCACCTTGAAATCTCCTTACGCGCCCAACGGTCGACCTTCAGCAGGTCGTCGAGCGACGGCTTCGAATCAAACGAATGATGTTCCAATACGCTGCGGCAGGCCGGTACGATCTCCGCGAAACTCAATTGGCCCGAAAGAAATTCCTCCACCGCCGCCTCGTTGGCGGCATTCAACACCGCGCCGGACGTACCGCCCGCTCGGGCAACTTCGTAGCCCAACGTCAACGCCGGAAATCGCTGCAAGTCGGGCGGCTCGAATTCAAGCCGATGGCTGGCCGTCCAATCGAATCGCGCCGCAGGACCCTCCCTGCGTTCGGGAAAGGTCAGCGCATATTGGATCGGCAACTTCATATCGGGGGGACTCATTTGCGCGACCACCGATCCGTCGACGAACTCGACCATCGAGTGCACAATCGATTGAGGATGCACGACGACTTCGATCTCCTCCGGTGCGAGGTCGAACAGCCACCGCGCCTCGACGATTTCCAGTGCCTTGTTCATCATGGTCGCCGAATCGACGGTAATTTTTCGGCCCATATTCCAGGTGGGGTGGGCCAATGCATCGTCGATGGTCGCCGATGCGATCGCTTCCGCCGTCCAGGTACGAAACGGACCGCCGCTGGCGGTGAGTATGATCCGCTTCAGATCCGCACGCCGACCCGCCTGCAATGCCTGGAATACCGCGCTATGTTCGCTGTCGATCGGAATAATCCGGGATTTCCGGCGGGCGGCGAGTTCCATCACCAGCGGACCCGCCATGACCAGTGTCTCTTTGTTAGCCAGAGCGACCGTCTTACCGGCATCGACCGCGTTCCAGGTTCCCGCCAATCCGGCGCTGCCAACGATTGCCGACACCACGATGTCGATTTCCGGCTGACGAACTAACCGCGAAATCCCTTCGTCGCCCACCAGCAAACGGGTCGATCCGGGCAATCCCGACCAGTCGAAATTTGCCGCCTCGCCTCCCGTTGCGACGATCCACTCCGGAGTGAGTTGTTGTGCCTGTTCGACCAGCCTTTTCAGCCGGCGGTGGGAACTCAGTCCCAGAACCTCAATCCGCCCCTGGGACGCCAACGCCACGCGTACCGTGCTCTCGCCGATGCTCCCGGTCGAGCCGAGAATCGCGATTTTTCGGGTGGCAATCGTCATGTCCAACACAAATTCCGGCCGACAGCCCTGGTCGATTGAAGCCTGATCGGTAAGCTAACGTGATGAATCACCGGGACTTCCGTGCGATTGCATTCTAGGAAGACGGTTTCACTCGGACAACCCGATTCAATCGGCACCCTATAATTTCAACGTTAGATTACTCCTGACAACCTGACGGATATTCGAAATGACAAGGGACGAAAACTCCTCGAAACGCTCCTCCGACTCCAAATCCGCATCGAATGGTCCCAATTTCCTGTTTTACCTGCTGTTGCTGGTTGCCACCGCGACGCTGCTGACGGGAATCTACTATCTGGCATATGGCGGCCAGGAATTGAGTTACCAGGATCTCGTCACGCTGATCGGCAACAGCCGCCGCGATCGGCCCCACGGCGATCTGGTCGAGGGTGCCAGCGGGTATATCGACATCGAGATTCCGAAGACGGCATCCAGCGAACGCCGTGTGTTCCGATTCAGTAATCTCCGTGACGTGATCGTTGGCAAAGTTACCGTGGTCGGGAAGGTCGACCGCCAGCAGGTCGAACCGGAATCGAAAGCCGGGAAATCGATCGAAATCAGCTTCCGCAGCGACAAGCAGTCGTTCCCTGCCGCTGATGAGGAACTGTTAAAGCTGCTGCGGCCCAGCAATCTGGAGTGGCGGTTCGAGGCCGAGCCGGGTCCCTGGCGCCAGAACCTCGTGATCCTGTCGGTGATCCTGATTCTCTGCATCGTCACGCTTTGGATGTTCCGCCGGCTGGGAACGATGGGTTCGCCGATGTCCTTCGCGCGCAGTCGCGGCCGTCTTTACGCCCAGGAGGATCTGGGCGTGACGTTCAACGATGTTGCCGGGATCGACGAAGCGGTCGATGAGGTCAAGGAAGTCGTGGACTTCCTCGCGTCGTCGGAAAAGTACCAGCGGCTTGGGGGACGCATTCCCAAGGGCGTGCTGCTGGTCGGTCCGCCAGGAACCGGTAAGACGCTGCTCGCCAAAGCGATCGCCGGCGAAGCGGGCGTGCCGTTTTTCAGTCTCTCGGGTTCGGACTTCGTCGAGATGTTCGTCGGCGTGGGTGCAGCTCGCGTCCGCGACATGTTCCAGCAGGCGGTAGCCAAGGCGCCCTGCATCATCTTCATCGACGAACTGGACGCGCTGGGGAAGAGTCGCGGAACGAGCATTGTCGGTGGACACGACGAACGCGAACAGACGCTCAACGCGCTGCTGGTGGAAATGGATGGCTTCGAATCGAATAACGGGGTGATCGTGATGGCAGCCACGAATCGTCCCGAGACACTCGATCCGGCGTTGTTGCGTCCCGGCCGTTTCGACCGCCATGTGCTGGTGGATCGACCCGATATTCGCGGACGCGAAGCGATCCTGAAAGTTCATGTCAAGAATGTGAAGCTCGACCCGAAAGTCGACCTCAAGGAAATCGCGTCGCTGACGCCCGGCTTCGTCGGGGCCGATCTCGCCAACCTGGTCAATGAAGCGGCGCTGCTCACCGCGCGCGGCGAGAAGAACGCCGTCGACATGAAAGCCTTCAATGAAGGCATCGAACGGGTCACCGCTGGCCTGGAAAAGAAGCAGCGGGTCATGAACGACGACGAAAAACACCGCGTCGCCTACCATGAAGCCGGCCATGCGCTCGTCGCCTACAGCCTGCCGAATACCGATCCCGTGCACAAAGTCTCGATCATTCCCCGCGGGCTCGCCGCGCTCGGATATACGCTGCAACGTCCGGAGGGTGATCGCTACCTGTTGACCCAATCCGAACTGGAGAGCCGTATCCAGGTTCTGCTGGCGGGAACGATTGCCGAGGAAATTGTCTTTCAGGACATCTCGACGGGCGCGCAGAACGATCTGGAACGCGCCACCGAAATCGCTCGCAGCATGGTCATGGAATACGGGATGAGCCGCTTGGGCCGCGTCAATTACCGCGAAAGTTCCCGATCGGCCTTTCTGGCCACCGGGGGCGCCGGTGACGATCGGATGCGGGTCCACAGCGAACAGTCGTTGCGGGAAATCGATCAGGAAGTCAAACGGCTGATCGACGAAGGCATCGAACGCGTGCGGCATATCCTGGAAGTCCGACGCGCTTCGTTGTTTGCGTTGACCAAGCGATTGATCGACGTCGAATCGGTAAACGCCGACGAATTGCGACAGATCATTGAGGAGAATTCGCCGGGCCCCCTGGTCGTTCCCGGAACTGCCAACACCACGCGCTTCATCGCCGCGGTCCCGGCGACGCCGTCCGAACTGGGCGACACCAATCCGAGTGACCGCGGCAGCGCCAGCGGCTAGGCACGCATCGCTGTAGTCGAGTTGCTCCGCGACTCGACATGGAGTCGCTAAGGCACCGAGTCGCGGAGCGACTCGGCAACAGAAGAGCGACTCGGCCATCAATCGACGTAGATGAACTCGTTGGAGTTCAGCAGCGCGAGACAGGCATCCCGCAATCGATCGCTATCCACCGTACCGCTCGGATCGACAATGAATCGTTCCAGCAGGACGCGTTCCTCGGGATCGGGGGCGCGCTGGTAGACCGCCAGGAACAACCGCGAAATCAGCTCCCGCCGGCTGGCGACATCCGTCATTTCGTCGAGCAATCGTCGAGCAAGTTCCCCGGCCGCGCGCTGGCTGAGCTCGCTGTTGAGCATCAGCAACGCCTGCGAAGCCGTGTTGGATAGCGATCGCGACGCGCAACTGGCATTCGCATCCGGCCTGTCGAAGACTTCGAGGATCGGGTAACGCAAATTGCGGCGCGCGAACAAGTAGATGCTGCGTCGATAGTGATCGGCTTCGCGAGGACTCAGCGACCATTGGCCTTTCAGCAAGGTTCCCAACAGTTCGGATGGCAGAGGCGGCATCACGCCGGCACCTCCCATGTCGCTCGTCAGTAATCCGGAAACGCTCAATATAGAATCCCGGACCACCTCGGCATCCAGTCGGCGCCGCGGGAAACGACTCCAGAAGATGTTGTCAGGATCCAGGTCGCGATGGAAAGTGTCCGTTGGCTGGCTCGACTGGCGATAGGTTGCCGAAAGCACGATTTCGCGATGCAGCCGTTTCTCGCTCCAGCCATGCCGTCGAAAGCGGTCCGCCAGCAGCTCCAACAACTCCGGATGCGAGGGTGGCGCGCCCATGTTGCCGACGTCGGCGGGAGTCGCGAACAGCCCACGCCCGAACTGGAATTGCCAGATGCGATTTGCCGCCACGCGGGCAACCAGCGGGTTCCCGTCCGCAAAAAGCCAGCGCGCGAATTCGTCGCGAGCGCTTTTCTCGCGGGACCAATTTGCACCGTCCGCTCCGCACAGAACCCGCGGCGGCGCGGCAGATACGATCGGGCCAGGCCGGCGAGCGTCCCCGCGCGGCCAGAAGCGAGCCGGCTCGGGGGCCGATTGTTCGACGAGCTGATGCACCGGTTTGTCACGTTCCAGAATCGGAATCGCCGATTCAAAGACCGCGCGCAATCGGAAAAAATCGCCCTGACTCAAGGGGTCGTACTTGTGATCGTGGCACTGGGCACAACCGAACTGCATTCCGAGCAGCACGGAGCCGACGGTCGCGGTGAGTTCGTTGAGACGTTGATGACGCCGTTCATGCTGGTCATTCATGTCGGGCATATCGGGCCCCGCCAGACCGAACATCGTCGGAAGCAACTCCTCGGAACCATCTTCCGCGTGACCGGTAATCTGCGCCATCACGAAGCGATCATAGCCGAGATCCCGGTTCTTTGACGCAATCACCCAATCCCGGTATCGCCAGGCGTCGGGCCGCGTCAGATCGTGCTCGAACCCGTCCGTGTCGGCATAACGTGCCAGATCGAGCCAGACTTGAGCCGTTCGTTCGCCGTAGCGAGGTGACGCCAATAATCGATCGACGATCCGCTCATAATCGTCGCACGCAAAAACGACCGATTTCGTCGTGGCATCCAACGCTTGAACAGCCGAGTCCCCCACCAGCCCATCGTGGGCTTCCTGTTCGGTCGCGGGCAGGCCCCACAGCGCCAACGTCACCCGTCGCAGCAGGAATTCCCGTGGCGCCTCGACGCTGGGAACGATGCCTCGGTCCTGCCGTCGCGCTAGCACGAACAGGTCGAGCGGCGACCGTGGCCAGACCTGGTCGCGAATCGCTGTCGCCTTTGGCACTTGAATCGGCCGGTAAGCCCAATAGTCGCGATCGGCAGCGGTGAGCGGGCTTTCCGCGACCGTCTCCGCATCGAATCGCACCGGCTCGTTTGCCACGGCGACACTTCGAGAAACCAGAAGCGGCACGACGCAGGCGGCGAAACGCGTCAGATTACGCCAGCGACTTGTGATTCTTGCGCCTGGCCAACCGCGGTTCATGTAAGAATCTCCCGCACCACGCGCACGTCCTCCGACGGGCCTGTCAGCCGTTCATCGAGCCCATGATGATGGAAGGTCAACTGGCGGAAATCGAGCCCCAGCAGATGCAGCAACGTAGCATGAAGATCGCGCACCGCGACTCGATTCTCCTCCGCTCGCAGCCCGACGGCGTCGGTCGCGCCGTACGCCATGCCACCGCGGACACCGCCACCCGCCAGCCAGACCGAGTATCCCCAAGGATTATGGTCGCGCCCCGTCCCGGATTCACTCATCGGCATCCGTCCAAACTCCCCGCCCCAGACGACCAGCGTATCGTTCCAAAGCCCGCGCCGCTTCAGGTCGGTTAACAACCCGGCGATTGGCAGGTCGGTCGTACGGCAGAGTTGTTCGTGGTTTTTCGGCAGATCATTGTGCGCGTCCCAGCCATTCGTATCGCCCGAATAGACCTGGACGAACCGCACGCCTCGCTCGATCAATCGCCGCGCCAGCAGGCAACGCCTGCCGAATTCCGCGCACTCGTTCTTATCCAGTCCGTAGAGGCGTTCCGTCTCGGCCGATTCCGAACGTAGGTCCACAAGTTCCGGCGCCGTGGCCTGCATGCGAAATGACAGTTCGTAAGCGCGAATCCGCGCAGATAACTCGTCATCTCCACGATGCTGCTGGTGCCTGCGATTCAGCTCCCGCAGCAGCTCGTTCGTGGCCTGCCTGCGGTCCGGCGGGATCGGTTCCGCGCTTCGCAGATGCAGAATCGGCGAGTCGCCACCGCGCATCGTCACTCCCTGGTAGGTCGCAGGCAGGAATCCACTTCCCCACGCCGGCGGACCTCCCTTCACGCCGCCGCCCGGATCGGGCAGCACGACAAACGCAGGCAGATCGGACGACTCGGCGCCCAGCCCGTACGCCAACCAGCTTCCCACGCTCGGTCGCCCCATCAGAATGCTGCCCGTATTCATCTGATAGACCGACTGAGGATGATTGACGCTGTCGCCGTGCATGCTGCGGATCACCGCCAGATCGTCGGCGTGACGGGAAATCTCTGGAAGAAAATCGCTGATCTGCAGTCCCGACTCGCCGTGCGGCCGAAACGGCTTGACCGCCGGCAGCAAGGGATTCTCCGCAACCTTGCGGCGCGTCATCACCGGTCCAAAACTGGCCGGCAATGATTGGCCTGACAGAGCGCTCAATTCCGGTTTCGGATCAAATAAGTCGACATGACTAGGGCCACCATGCATGAACAGCCAGATAATTCGCCGCGCGCGAGCCGGAAAATGCGGCGGCTGTTCACAGGCATTGTTGCTCGATTTGCCGTGCGCGGCGGCGCCATTCAGGCTGCCCGCCGACGCTGTCGAAGTGGACGGGAGCGAGTGCGGGGGCGGAGTATCGTCGGCCAGCAGCGAGCCGAGCGCCAACAGACCCAGCCCGGAGCCGGCTTCCGCTAACCAACGTCGGCGCGACGCCAGCGACACAGGAAGCTGTGTCGCGAGCTGCGAAGAGTGTGACGTCGGCGAGACCCGCATGGGCCACCTTCTCGATCCGTGAATCACTCGGCGGCACACCCAACCGGAAGGTGTACCCGAGCTATTTCATGAACGCTTTCACTTGTTCGACCACCAGCCAAATACTGGTAATCGCCATGATAACCCCCGAGGCGATCAAGCAGAAATCCCACAACCGCGTGGGCTGAATTCGAGTGTCACTGCGGCGGAAACGAAAGTAGATGGCGGAGAAGGCGAGCATCGGCAGCATGATCGCCTGCATGGCGCCGCTGGCCAGCACGAGTTCCGCCGGCATCGCGTATGCCAGGTAGACCATCAGGCAGACAAAGGGGAAAACACCGCTCAAAATCGCCACCATCCGTTGTTTCTGGGCGGCATCCTGACGGAATCCGAACACCCGCAGCGCGTCGCTGCAAACGCGTGCGTGCCCTGCATTGGCGACGAAGAACGTCGAGTACAACACGGCGAAGGCACCGAATAGGAACAAGACCTGCGTCCAGCGACCAAAGATCGGCTGGTACATCGTGGAGAGCGTGCGAATCATCTCCGGTCCCTCCGGCACCAGCTTCAATCGACCGAGGATCGCCGCGCCCAACAGGTAGAACGCGATCGTCGCAAAGGTGTAAACCAGCATGGAGCACCAGGCGTCCCAGCGCAGGACGCGCAGCCAGCCTCGCGCGCGATCGGCCCATTCCGGCGTCGCGTCCCGCGGGCCGCAGAATCGAGCATATCCTTTTTCGCTGCACCAGTACGGATACTGAATCAGTTCGTTGGCCCCGACGCCGATGATTCCAAAAGTCTGTAGTGCGGTACGAACGCCATCGCCTTGCGCGGGCAGCTGGAACTTCAGGCCGGCGAGCAGGTCCGCCCAACCGATCGCCCATTGGGGTTCCATTTGCAGCAACGTTAAATCGATAACGGTAACTAACGTGAACGAAGCCACCAGGAAGGTCGAAACCCATTGGATCAGGCCGTAGCGGCCCGCGACCAGTACCGCCGCGGTTAGGATGGTGATAATTGTCGCCCAATAGAATTGTTCCCGAGAACCCGTCGCGTTGTCCTTGAGCGCCGCTTCCAGAATCTCGATGCGCGCCTCTTTTTCCTGCCGTTCCTTGTCGGACAGGCTGTCCCGTCGCGCGTATAAGTCGAACACCTCCGCGGTTCGCTGCGACGCCGACTCATTGTAGGCGCGCCCTGCCTGCGTCAACGGAAGCGAAATCGCCAACGCCTGACCAACTCCGCCAACAATGCCACCCAACTGGCCCAGGCTGATCAAGAACATCACCAGCCAGTACCAGAACAGCCAGCTCATCTTCAGGCGTGGGCCTGGCGTCTCGTTCATGCCATCCATCGACGTGTGGCCCGTGGCAATCACGTAGCGCCCGAACTCGACCTGCACAAACACTTTGATCACGCAGCCAAGCACGATCAGCCACAGAAGCGTCGCGCCAGCCTTCGCGCCTGCCGTCGTCGCTCCGATCAACTCCCCGGAGCCGACGATCGAGCCGGCAATGATCAGGCCTGGGCCAAGCCGGCGAAGAATGCCCAACGCCGTGGTGGGAGGAGCTTCAATCGTCGAAACGTTCATCATCATCCTCTACGACGTATGAAAAGCCGCGCCCGCCCGCTCGAAACAGCTTGAGACAGACTCCCGACGGCCAATGGCGACCCGCCATCATCGGCAGAGCAGGATGCACAATCAAGGGCCCGGGCACCATCTCGCGGGCAATTACGCGAGGGGATCCGGAAAGAATCGCCGCACTGTGCCTAAATTCGGATGAAGATCGAACGCCGATACATCCAAAGGCAGATCAGCCAGAATACGAACAGTACGGCGACACGCGAGTTAAACGGAGCATAGGCCGATTGCGTCAACAGGTAGCCAAGACCCTGGTCCATCCCCAACCAGGAATCGATCGTGGCGGAGTGCGTCTTAAGCGTCTCGCGCGTCCAGCCGCCCATTAATTGTGACATGCAGTACATCGCAATCGAGTTCATCCCCACCACCGCGAACGGCCAGGCGATTCGGCGGCAGCCACGGATGTCGACAATCCAATAGAAGGCAGCCAAGATCCAAAACGTCCAGCCCGAGCTGAAAACCGCCCAGGTCGGACTCCAGATCCGCTTTACGGACGGACAGATCGACCAGGTCGCAAACGGGATCGGCCAGGTCGCAAACGGGATCGGCCAGGTCGATGTATCCAGCGCCATCGCCACCAGGAAACAGACAGCGCCGGCCAACAGCATCCATCGCAACGCATCGGTCATCAACCAACCCGCCCGCAGCACCGTGCCGGCCATCAGGCCCAACAACATCGTTGCCAGCGACGGGACAAAATTCAGCGTCTGGTATCCTCCTTCATTAACCCAGAATCGAGCGCCTTCCCACTCCGGCTCCTGACGAGGAAAACGATTGAGAAACCATCGATCCACGGCGGCGGCCGCGTTCGTATGCTTGTTCCAATGCGCCGCATACCCGGTGAAGTCGCGCGTCAAACCCAGCTCGCGTTCGACCTCCGCGTCCGATTTTCCGCGACTCTGCATCTGCTGCGCCACGAACCGCTCCACCGTCTCCCGCTCCTCCTCCGGAATTGAGTAACTCTGGAACCAGCCCCAATACCCGATCAACACAACGGCAACCGCGAGACCCTGCAGCACCAGCCAGGATCGTGGGCTCCAGTTCCATTTCGGGCGAACTCGAAACAGATGCAGGACCCAATACCCCAACCCGATCTGCGTCAAGACGTTGACAAAAGTGAAATTTGTGACGGCTCGGCCTTGGGAAGAGAGGAAAACTCCCAGAACCACAAGAATCAACGATCGAAGCAGCACGTGAGCAAACTGCCTGGCACTCGACTGGCCAATCTGCGCGCGACGCGCTGTGGAAAACGGTACGGCCACACCCACCATGAACATGAACGACGGCTGGATCAGGTCCCAGAATCCACAGCCGGTCCAAGGCACATGCTCGAACTCGTAAGCCAACCAGCGCCACACCCCGCGCCAAGTGCCGTCCCACGCCGTCCCCGAAAACTGATCAAGCACATCGGGTGAATTGGCCATGGTGCTGAAACCAAAAGCACTCGACGCCATTGCCAGCATGATGAATCCACGATAGGCATCCAACGACATTAGTCGCGCCGGCGGACCCGAACCCCGAGCCAATTCCGTGATACGCTTCTGCAACCCGAGCGCCATCGAGTCTTCCTTATGCGAACAAGCCCGCGCAACCGTCCTCGGCCCGATTGTAACATGAAAAAGCGGCTGCGATCGATCCTTGCCAGCAATCCAAAATGGCTACTCCCTGAAATTGCTGCAACTCAATTGGCTTAGTTGGCCCTTTCTGCACAATAGCGACGTCCGGGCAATCTGCACAAACTGGGCCACGGCGCGAAACGACCGCGCCCGAAAATCCGAGAATCCACACCGCCCGCGGATGACCTTGTGCCCACCTCGCAATTCCAGTACAAGTCCCACCCGATCGACTGTTCCCCGTAACCCATTCCCCGCAACATGCCCCGACTGACTCGAATGACGTTGTGCGTGCTGCTCGGGATCCTCGCCGGGTCCTCTGCGTGGGGGCAGCAGAATCCACTGCGGCCCGCGACCGCTATTGAATGGGAGCCGCCTGAGCCATTCCGGGAGATTCTCGAGGATGTTGATCCGCCGCCCCGTGCCAGCGCGCGGCGCGACGGACCGAATGGCAGTCGCGCGAATTCACCCGAGCCGCTCGACGCGCCTCCTGGTACCCCCAGGACACTGGCCACGGACGACCCCTGGCCCTACGACTTTGAAGATGACTGGGGTTGGGAAGACGAACAGCTTGTTTACGAAGCGGCCTTGTGTATGAACGGATTGTATGTGCGCGCGGAATGGTTGTTGTGGACCAACTCAGGGCTGGATCTACCGCCGCTGGTTACCACGAGTCCCGTCGGGACAGCTCGAGCGAACGCAGGCGTGCTGGGGCTGAACACAACGACGATTTTGTTCGGCGGCGAATCGGTGAACGATTCGTCACAGTCTGGCGGGCGGATCACGTTTGGAACCTGGTTATCGCCCGACCGACGCGCTGCTCTGGAAGGAGAGTACTTTGCACTAGGCGACCAGTATGCAAACTTCTCGGCGACCTCGACCGGCGCAACCATTCTCGGCCGACCGTTCTTCAACATGTTGACCGGCCACGAGACGGCCGAGCTGATCGGCTTTCCCAATCTGATCTCGGGAACGGTCGATGTGGAAGCGATTACGCAGTTTCAAGGCGCCGCGGCGCGCATCGTCTACCCGCTATGCAGCGGCTATGGGTGCGTCTTCCTGATGGGCGACGAGTACGGTCGGGGCGTGCCGCAAGGCTATCAATTTAATGTCACCGGCGGGTACCGATTCCTGCGGCTCGATGATTCGGTTGTCGTGCGCGAAGATCTCACATCGCTGAATCCCGCGGCGCCGGGTACGTTTCAGATCGAGGATCGCTTCGTGACGAGCAACCAGTTTCACGGTGCGGAGCTTGGCATGCTGCTGCAGTGTCGACGCGGTCGCTGGTCCCTGGAAGGAATCACCAAAGTCGCCGTGGGAAACAATCGCGGCAATGTGCAGATTCGAGGTGCGAGCACGATTACCGAGAACAATGTCGCCGAACGATTCAATTCCGGGATCCTCGCCCAACGCACAAATATCGGCCAGTACACGCAGGACCAATTCGCGATGGTACCGGAACTGGGACTGACCGTCGGGCTGCAGGTCGCGCCGAACTGGCGCGTCGTGGCCGGCTACTCGCTGGTCTACTGGAGCCGTGTCCTCCGTGCCGGCGATCAGATCGATCTCGATCTGAACCCGAACCTGATCGCCCCCGAAACCGTGCCGTTCACCGGCCCTCTCCGCCCCCAGTTTGCTTTCCAATACACCGACTTCTGGGCTCATGGATTCAACCTGGGCCTCGAAGGGCGTTGGTAATGCGGGCTACGGAAAGCCCGTCTCAGTTCGGGACGCGGCCTTCCGCCGCCATCTCGCTGTTACTGCCTGCCTCGCCCAATTCGGACTCGTCGCAAGCAAGCGAGGTGCGGCTTCCTCGGGCATCATACGGGGCGCGACCCACCTGACGGGTTCCCAGCGAATGCCAGATCGGCGCCAGCAGGAATTGGCGCACGCAATAGATCGGCAGGCTCGGTTGGTTTAACACCGGGTCGATATGCGCCGCGATTCGACCATGCGCCGCGGGAAGTTTGCTCCAGTGCAAGGCCGGCTGATCGTGGTGCACGCCATGGAATCCGTTGTTGAACAACAGATAATTCAGCAAGCTGCCGGTGAAGTTCCGCGAGTGATTATGTTTCGACCAGGGATCGGTGTGAACGTGCTGCTCGTAATTGAAAAACGTTATCACCCAGACGGAACAAAGCGCCGGCAAGCCGATGCTCAATCCCCACAGCACGGCGCCGCGCCGCAATCCATGCAGGTTGATCCCCACTAACAGCATGAACAGCCAGGCGCTGAGCCAAATGACATACTGCCATTGGATCCTTCGATGGAGTTGCGGATTGGTTGCTTTTGCCTTGCGGATGAAGGCCTTGATCGGAAACGATTGATGGTAGACCGAAACGAAAAAATAGGTGACAGCCACGAACAAATTGTGCCGATCGGTGATGCGCCAGGTGATCGTGGCGTCGCCAGCCCGGTTGACATGCTTGTGGTGATTCAGATTGTGCGTCGGCACCCACACGAACGTGGGATAGCCGTAGAAGAATGAAAGCACATGCCCCAACAACCCGTTCCACCGCTTGCCGGCAAAAATCGGACAATGGTTGTGATTATGGGCGATGACACCGGCCGTGATGGCGAAATAGCAGTTCAACCAGAACAGGTAGAAAACGAGGTGCGACCAGGTGTACTCGACCGCCAACAAGCCCGCGGCCATTGCCAGCCATGCCAGCGGTCGCCAATCGGCCTTATTTCGGATTCCCATCCTGACTCCATTTCACGCGAGGTTCGACGCCTGCCGCTGCACTATCGTAGGCGATCCAAGCCTCGACCTTAAGGGGTAGCAGCGCCTGACACGATTCCCCGCGAACACGGAATCGGGCGATTTGCGGAAATCGTCGAGCGGAATGGTTGGAGCGGCCGTGATATTTTTCCCGAACTTTTTCCGTCGGAGGCCGATCAGCCCCGGGTTTTGCGATGCGGCGCGATTGCCAGGCGATAAGCACGGTCCAGATGCATTCTCCCAGGACGCCGATTCGATTCGGCCAGCCGACGAGCGTATCGGGACCGAAAACGCCTTCGCCCTTCGCCGTGGCTGCCGCGATCCCAATGAACGAAATCAAGAATCCCGCCAGCATAATCCCGGTCCCAAGCAATACTGTTTGCCGGCGGTTTCGCCAGGCCGGGTTCCGCCACAACTTCACGCTGAACAGAATTGCACCGACGAATCCCGGCAGACCGAGCCCGCCGCTGCCGTTAAGGGCCGTCAGCGTCTTCCCGTTCGGGTCGACTCGGCCGTCGGGATTTGACAACTTGACTACGCGGCGCTGAAATTCCTCGATCGCGTCGGTCGTTTTCGGCCCGATCCTACCGTCGACATCCAGTTTGGTCAGAGGCGGATTCCGATGGCGATTCAGCAGCGATTGCACGGTGGAAACATCCTGCGACATATTCGTGCCAACTCGCCCTACCGAACTCGTAATCGTAGCCATGATTGTTCTCCCTTTGTTTTATGGAACGGCTGCTGCCCGGACCATCGTTTCCCCACGTACGAAACGGTTATCGTAGCGTCGTGGAAAAAGTTTCCTGAATCGGCGAGAATCTTCGTGGCTGGGGCTTCCAGCCGCCGCAGGATCGTGGCTGTGGTCCAACGAAACAGATCGCAGCTTCCGGCCAGCGCCGGTACGCTCCATCCCCGACCCACAGCTTGTACCGCTTCGGTCTCGCTGCATCTGACCTGTTCGCCCTTCGCAACATCGATCGTTCGACCAAAGAGCATGACAGCACGTGACGATCCCCTGGACGAGGCTTGGCCTGCGGCATTTGGCGGCCGACGACCGCCAATGTGGTTCAAGTTGGGGTGGGAGGCGATGCGTCGCGTTCGTTTTTCGCTCGAAGGCGTTCCGCGATACGCGGGGGCTGGAAGCCCCTGCCACAGCGGTGAATCTACGGGGGCTGGAAGCCCCCGCCACGAACTAACTGCCACGAACTACCCACGGCGTTCGATGTGCGTTAGTCTAGGCGTATGATCCATGTTTTTAGCAATAGAGTCGAGCGGAGTGTAGTTTCTGGATTGCTGGTATTATTTGGATTGTTGGGAGGCCGATGCTTCGCGGCTCCCGAGGTCACCGAGCGGGCTGCGGGCCGGCAAATTTGTTACCAGCGCGACGTGCTGCCGATCCTGGCCAGGAACTGCTTTGCCTGCCATGGGTTTGACCTGCGTGCCAGGCAAGCCGGACTGCGACTCGATTCGCGCGACGGGGCAACGGCGACACTCGAATCGGGCCATGCGGCCGTCGTGCCTGGCGATCCGGCCGGCAGCGGTTTGTTGGCCCGAGTCCAGCATGCCGATCCGGCGCAGCGGATGCCGCCCGTCGAAACGGGCAAAGCACTGACTTCCGAGCAGCTCGATATCCTTCGGGCGTGGATCGAGCAAGGTGCTGTTTATCAACAACATTGGGCGTTTGTTGTTCCTGCCGACCATCCGCCGCCGGACGAAGGCGAGGCGTACGAACCGATCGATGCTTTTGTCCGTGCAAGGTTGCGGAACGCGGGACTCGTCCCGGCGCCGCGAGCCGATCCGTGGACGTTACTGCGCCGCCTGAGCCTCGACTTGACCGGACTGCCCCCAACCCTGGAGGACCTTGATCAGTTTCTACTCGAATACAGCGACGCGCCGGAGCCGGCCTGGCGGCGGTGGACGGAGAAGTACCTGGCCAGCCCACAATACGGCGAAAAATGGGCCCGCTGGTGGCTCGATCAAGCGCGCTACGCCGACAGCAATGGCTACTCGATCGATGCGCCGCGCGAAATCTGGAAGTTCAGAGACTACGTCATCGAGGCGTTCAACAGCGACCTGCCGTTGGATCAGTTCACGCGTGAACAGCTCGCCGGAGATATGATTCCTGGCGCCTCGGAACAACAGCGGGTGGCGACCGGGTTTCATCGCAATACGCAGATCAACCAGGAGGGCGGAATCGATCGTGAGCAGTTCCGCATCGACAGCCTGTTCGACCGTGTCGCCACAACCGGTACTGTCTGGCTGGGCTTGTCGATCGGCTGTGCCCAGTGCCACGATCACAAGTTCGATCCGATTACGCAGCGCGAGTACTACCAGTTCTTCGCTTTCCTGAACAACCAGGACGAGCCGACGATGAAGGTGCTGGGAGCGGATCGGGAAGCGGTCCCCCAGCAGAAGCAGGCCCTGGAAGCCGAGTTGCAGAAACTGCTGGAGGCTCGTGCCGACGAGATCGCGGCCTTCGAAACGGCGGTAGTGCAGGAGGGCGAGAGCACCGAACGGGGCAAGCAGTTGGCCAAGCTGCTGGCCGTGGCCAGGGACAAGCGGACGTTCGCGCAGCGACTTTCCTTGTTCGCCGCGGGTCCGGGCGCCAGTGATCAGGAATTTCAGGCTCGTCGAAACCAATGGCTGGCCTGCGAGCAGATACTGAATGAAGCGCCAAGCACGATGGTGTTGCAGGAGCTGACCCGGCCGCGGACGACGCGGATTTTTGTTCAGGGCGACTTTACCCGTCCGGCGGAAGAAGTCTCTTCCGGCACTCCGTCCGCGCTGCACCGTTTTGAACCGGGGGATGTCCCACCGACGCGGTTACAGCTGGCGAACTGGATTGTCAGCCCGGAAAACCCACTGACGGCCCGCGTGATCGTGAACCGAGTCTGGCAGGTCTATTTTGGGAAGGGACTCGTCGAGACCGACAATGATTTTGGACTACAAGGCACTCCGCCGACCCATCCGGAACTTCTTGATTGGATGGCGTTGCGATTTCAGCGACAGGGGTGGAGTTTTAAACAGCTGCACCGATCGATCGTGGCGTCAGAAACCTATCGCCAAAGTTCTGATGTTGATCCCAAGTTCCGCGACGTCGATCCTGGCAACGCACTCCTCGCGCGTCAGCGGCGGTTGCGACTGGACGCCGAATTGATTCGAGACGCGGCACTAGCGGCGAGCGGCGCGTTGACCACGCGCATTGGAGGCCCCCCGGTATTCCCGCCGATCCCGGATGGCGTCATGAGCCAGGGGCAGGTGAAACGCGAGTGGAAAGCCAGCACGGGTGCCAACCGCTTTCGGCGCGGATTATACACCTTCCTTTACCGAGCGACCCCTCCGCCTGCGCTGAATGTGTTCGACGCTCCCGATGGTTACAGCACCTGCACGCGCCGATTGCGCAGCAACACTCCCCTGCAGGCGCTGACCTTGCTGAACGATATGGCATTTTTCGAAGTGGCTCGGCAGCTGGCCAGCCTGATCGAACGGGACGGATTGACGAGTGCTTTCCGTGCCTGCACGGCGCGACAGCCGTGCGCCGAGGAGCTTGGCGTACTGAGTTCCCTAGATAGCCTGAGTGCCGCGCGGGTCCTGTTGAACCTGGACGAGACGATGACCCGCGAATGAAGTTTACGGAGACTGTTCGATGAATCCGATGCTCCGCCCCCGATTACAGATGGAAACGCGCCGGCATTTCTTCCATCAATGTTCGATCGGCGTGGGAGCAATTGCATTGTCGTCGCTGATGGGAGAACGATCGAGTGCGCTCGCGGATCAAAGTCGGCTCGCCTCGACGTCGCGGCCGACGCATTTCCTGCCTCGCGCCAAGCGCGTCATTTACCTCTTCATGGCGGGCGGTCCTTCGCAGTTGGAAATGTTTGACTATAAACCGCAACTCGTTGAAATGAATGGCAAGCCGATCCCGGCCAGCTACCTGGCGGGGAAGCGGTTCGCGTTCATGGACAGCAGCCATCGCGTCGACCTGCTGGGAACGCGGCGGCAGTTCGCGCGTCATGGCGAATGCGGCGCCTGGGTAAGTGATCTCCTGCCGCACACGGCGGGAATCGTTGACGACCTCTGCTTCGTGAAGACCTGCAAGACCGATCTGTTCAATCACGCTCCGGCCAAGCTGTTCATGAATACGGGCAGCGGGCAGTTTGGCCGCCCCAGCATGGGAGCTTGGGTCACGTACGGGCTGGGCAGCGAATGCGGCGACCTTCCCGGTTTTGTGGTACTGCAGAGCGGTCCGCGCGGCCCGCGCGGCGGTGCGGTACTTTGGGGCAGCGGCTTCCTGCCGACGATGTACCAAGGCGTGCCGCTCCGCAACCAGGGTGAACCGATCCTGAATATCACGCCGCCGGCCGGCGTGAGTGACCTCGCGCAACAGGAAGTGATGCGATCTCTCCGCACACTCAACGAACAACGTCTGGCGGCGACGGGCGACGACGAGATCTCCACGCGCATCAATGCCTATGAGATGGCGTTCCGCATGCAGACCAGCGCTCCGGAACTGATGGACACCCGCAGCGAGTCGCAGGAAACACTCCGGATGTACGGTATCAAGGACCCGGTCGAGTCGAGTTACGCGCGCAATTGCCTGTTGGCGCGGAGACTGGTGGAACGTGGTGTGCGGTTCATACAGCTTTGGCATACGAACTGGGACCATCATGGCGGCACCACAGAGAACCTGGAGCAGCACCTGCCGGCCATCTGCCAGGAGATTGACCAGCCGACGACGGCACTGGTGCGCGACTTGAAGCAACGCGGCCTGCTGGAGGATACGCTGGTGGTCTGGGGGGGCGAATTCGGCCGGACCCCGATGGGCGAGGTCCGCGAATCGACCGGCAGGAACCATCATATCGACGCCTTCACGGTCTGGTTCGCCGGCGGTGGAATGCGGGGCGGAGTCAGTTACGGGGAGACCGACGAGTTCGGTTTTGGGGCCGTACAGAATCCTACCCATGTCCGCGACCTGCATGCGACGATCCTGCACCTTCTGGGCTTGGACCACGAGCGACTGACGTTTCGCCAGCAGGGCCTTGACGTGCGATTGACCGGCGTTAATCCAGCTCGCGTTCTGCACGAATTGCTGGTCTGAGGGCGCACCATGGATCGCTTTCGCCCTTGGCGCGCGTGGAGCTTCTGGCGGATTTTCGCGCCATGCTCTGCATCTAGCCGGCAGCCACAGTCGACAGACGCGCCACCGATTTATCGCACGTTGAGGTTCCGTTCGACCTCGCTGGCGCGCTGGCTGTAACTGAAAGCGGGACGAACGTCGCCTGAATCGTGGAACCTCGCAGCCGATTCGCCAAGGCCACTGCCCGTTTTGGCGTTCGCGAAGGGAGCCGCGGTTTGGCAGCCGGTAACAGCGATAACTCCCAGTCCGAACAGGAAGGCTCGCAGTTTCATAGGGTCCTTTCCTCTCTGTCGGCCTGGCGTTGTATAAGCGGGTGCCATGGCCCGTTTTGGCGATGACGGCGTCGACAGCAGGCGGCTTTTCCCTTATTTTCGGCATTCTGTCCAGCCCAGTTGGCGCGATTCGCGGCGGCGAACAGTGGCGGCGCATGACAAAAACTTCTGGCGGAGTGCCGAACGATGCAATTGGACGTACTTGTGGTGGCTCCTCACCCGGACGATGCCGAACTAGGAGCGGCCGGCGCGATCCTCAAATTGAAGGCACAAGGTGCCCAGGTCGGGATCCTCGACTTAACCAACGGAGAGCCAACGCCTCATGGAACGCTGGAACTGCGGATGCGGGAGACCCAGGCGGCATCGGCAATCCTGAATATCGACTATCGCGACAACCTGGGACTGCCCAATCGGTCGCTGGAACCGACACTGCAGGCCCGGGCTGCTCTGGCCGGCAAGATCCGCGAACTTCGCCCTCGATGGCTGATGGCGCCCTACTGGATCGACGCGCATCCGGACCATATCGCGGCAACGCAACTCGTCGACGCAGCCCGCTTCTGGGCCAAGCTGACGAAGTCGGATTTGCCCGGTTTACCTCACCACCCGGAACGGATCTATAACTACTATTGTGTGCATCTTAAGCAGGCGATCGCGCCTTCTTTTGTGCTCGATATCAGCGACGTCTGGGAAGCGAAGATCGCGTCGATTGCCTGTTACCAAAGTCAGTTCGTCGCGGGCCGGGCGACGACCCCGCCGACATTCCTCGATCGACTGACAACCGAAGCCGAATACTGGGGCTCAGTGATTGGGGTTAGGTACGGAGAGCCGTGGACAAGTCGCGAACCGCTAGGACTGAGCGGACTCACAGAGTTGGTGTAGCGCGAAACTTGTTGCGCGAGGTAATGCGAAACTTGTTGCGCAGCGTAGAGCGAAACTTGTTTCGCGAGGTAGAGCGAAAATTGGTACGTAACTCGGAGATGGTCTCTCGGCGTTCGCATTAACCAGGGCGACTCGAAACAGGTTTCGAGCTACGAACCGTTTCGAGCTACTCCTGGGGTGCTACTTGACCATGAATGGGCCGGTTCCCTATAGTAGCTCAATTGCCGGAAGTGCTTCAAATCATTAATTTTGTGGCGAGCAACTCCCTGTTCGGGCGCTGGCGGCTCGGCGGGGAATTGAGGACAGTACGGTCGGCCAGTTTCGTATTCAGCACCGTTTCCGAGTTGATCCTGGGATGGTGTCCCTATGCCTGTCGTACTTGACGTAAGTGCTTCGGAGGATCCGCGCGATCTGGTGCATCGCGCCGTGCAAACGTTGGCGGAAGGTGGTCTGGTCGCATTTCCCACCGAGACGGTTTACGGGCTGGCGGCGAGCGCCTTGCATTCGGACGCGGTACAACGCCTCCACGACATCAAAGGCCGCAAGCCTGGACATGGTTTCACGTTGGCGATCCGCAGTGTCGAGGAGGCGCTCGACTTCGCGCCGCACATGTCGCCCTTGGCCGTCCGGTTGGCTCGACGGTGCTGGCCGGGACCGATCACCCTGGTCGTCGACGATGAACATCCGGACAGCCTGGTCGGTAGGCTGCCCGAGAATGTGCGGAAACTGGTCGTATCCGACGGAACACTCGGCATGCGGGCCCCCGCACATGCGCTGATCATGAACGCCATGCGGTTAGCGGTGGGACCGCTGGTCCTGACCAGTGCGAATCGAAGCGGTGAGTCGGAGGCTGTCACCGGCGTCGATGTCGTGAAGTTCCTGGGCGACGACGTCGGTCTGGTACTGGACGATGGCCGCTGCAAGTTCGCGCAACCGTCGTCGGTCGTTCGGGTGCGTGGCCAGTCGTATCAGATCGAACGCAGTGGCGTGATTGTTGATTCGACGTTACGGCGTCTGGCGAGCTACGTCCTGCTGTTTGTTTGTACCGGAAATACCTGCCGCAGTCCGATGGCGGAGGTGCTGATGCGAAGGCGTTTCGCCGATCGGCTTGGCTGTCAATTACAGGAACTGGAAGAGCGGGGGGTGATGGTGATGTCGGCGGGAATCGCGGCGATGGCGGGCGGCCATGCGACTCCGGAAGCCGATCAAGCGGTTCGTGCGAGGGGTGTCGATCTGGCCCACCATGAGAGCCAACCACTTTCGGACCGCTTGATCAGGTTCGCCGACACGATTTTGACGATGACGCGCGGGCATCGCGACGCAATACTCTCGCAGTGGCCGGAGGTGGCATCCCGCATCGGCCTGGTAGCGTCGAACAACACTGATATTGGCGACCCGATCGGCGGGCCACCGGAACTTTATCAGCGGTGTGCGGAGCAGATTGACCATCAGTTGGCCGACTGGTTGCAGCGCTTCGACATGTCGATGTTGCCGCTGCTTCCGGCCGTATAAGGTAGTAATGCGATGAAGGTGGCAGTTGGCAGCGACCATCGTGGATACGCGACCAAAGCGAAGCTGGTCGAATTCGTGCGCGGTTTGGGACATCAAGTGCATGACGAAGGAGTGATGGATTGCCAGAGCGCCGATTATCCGGATGTCGCGGCGATTGTTGGCGGAAAAGTGGCGGATGGGACGGCGGACCGCGGCATCCTGATATGCGGTACTGGTATCGGCATGGCGATCACGGCAAACAAGTTTCGTGGTGTCCGTGCGGCGACATGTTACGACGAATTCACGGCCGAGATGTGCCGTCGTCACAACGACGTGAATGTGCTTTGCCTATCCGGCGATCTGGGGGACGATAAGCGGATCGATCGGATCGTCGAGATCTGGTTTCGCGCGGAATTTGAAGGGGGGCGGCACGCGCGGCGGCTGGAGAAGATCGTTGCCCTTGAACGGCGACTCGCGGACCAGGCCGCGTCGAGTGCCTCTGCCGCATCACAACCGTCAATGTAGGGCGGTGGTCGCGGACTTGCGGAGCCTTAATTCGTGGCCCGTTCGTTTGGGACCAGGCTCAATCCATCCGAGGCTCGCAGCATCAGCCGGTAACTGCGTCCTTTTTCCGCTTTGATGGAGACCGCTTCGCCGTGTGCCGCGCGGATGCCCAGTTCATGGGCCCGTTTTTCGTCGTTGGCGATATTCCAGAAGTCACTCCAGATCCGCCGTTCGAACTCGGAGACCGCGCCTCCGCGCGTGTAAGCGCGGGGAGGACGATTGGTATCATCGAGCGCCATTCCGTCTCGTGGCTCCTGCTGGTCGCCAAAAATACGACGGAACAGTACGAGTGACGTAGTACGATCGAGGTCGTTTTGTTCTTCGATATACTTGTCCTCGAATTTCACGACCCAATTGTCGATATAGACAAGTTCACCGCGGATCTGGAACCGACGAGGTTCGTCGATTGAAAACCCCTCGTCGTTTACCTCGACGAATTCAACTTCCGTGACCACCGTCTTGCTGTCGGGGTCGCGCGACTGGTCAACGACCGTCAGCTGAGCCAGTCGGTGATCGACCTTCAGCAATCGCATGGCGGTATCCAGTCGCGCGATTTCCTCGGCTTTCTTTGCGACATCGGCTTCCAGGGATCGGATCGAGGCATCTTTTTCGGCGAGTTCCCTGGTCTGTCTTTCGACTTGCGCGGCGCGTTCCTCGAGTTCATTGCGGGTGCGGGTCAGTTCCTCCTGGGCCGAAGCCAGCTTCTTGGCGGCCTCCGTCGACTCCAGTTCCTTGGAGTAGTAGGTGGTGTAACCTTTCCAGCCGGCGAGCGAGCCGGCTCCGACGATGACTACTGCCAACAAGGTCCGCGCAAAGCTGTTGATCGTCTGCAGCGACTCCATCATTCCGGTCATCATAAACTCCTGCGACATTCGCCGCGGTCAGATGGCCATCAGTTCCCGCACAGCCGACCCGATATCGGCTTGGGCCATCAAATGCTCGCCTACCAGGATTGCCCGCACTCCGGCATCATTCAATAAGCGCACGTCGGCCGTCGAATGGATGCCGCTTTCGCCGACGAGCAGCCGGTCGGCGGGGATCCGTTCTCGCATGCGAATCGTGTGCTGCAAATCGATTTCAAAGCTGCGCAGGTCACGGTTGTTCACACCAATAAGTGTAGCACCCGCCGCAAGCACGCGGGGCAGGTTGTCCGGCTCGTAAAATTCCACTAGCGGTGTCATCCCCAATTCGAGTGCCTGGTTGTGTAACCCGCGCAGCAGGCAGTCGTCCAGGCATTCCGCGATCAGCAGCACGGCGTCGGCACCGGCGACCCGCGCCTCCAGCAACTGGTAACGATCGATGATGAAGTCCTTGCGCAACAGGGGAATCGTCGTCGCAGCGCGGATCGCTTCCAGGTACCGCAACGAACCTTGGAAGTACGGTTCGTCGGTCAGGACGCTGATGCAGGTGGCGCCGTGGGATTCATACGTCCTGGCGATCGCCACGGGATCGAAATCGGCTCGGATGATCCCCTTGGACGGACTGGCTTTTTTCACTTCGGCGATCAGCTTGATCGGCCCTGGCGCGGCGAGCTCAGCGTAGAAGTCGCGCACGGGGGGCGCGGAGATCAGTCGGCTCACCAGCTCCGACTCGGAGACCTTGCGGCGCGCCGCGTCAACTTCGGACTTCTTGGTGGAGACGATTTTTTCCAGAATGGATGCCACAGTGCTCAAAACCGCGCGCGGGGAGGGGGTTCGGAAACCGCCATCATCGACCTGGCTACTCGACAGAATAGCTTGCCGAACAATCCCTTGACAGGGGCAAGAATCTACTGCTCGTCGAATCGGCGCCGCGACCGCAGCTTTGGCGTACGCGGCGCGGGCTGTGGTTGCGTGACGGCAACCAAAGAAGTACAACGGAAATTGGCATGTTCTGCTTGCGCGACGCTGCCGTCGCGTGGCCCGGCGATTTGCGGGACAGCGCTTGGCCAGCGTCAAGCTTGATGGTGTCTGGGGAGTATGTTGCCAGGGGAAGATGTTGTCAGGGGAATACGGATGTTGTTGTTGGAGGGGATTCGCAAGAGTTATCGGGAGCCCAACGGAGCGCGGCTTCCGGTGCTGGACGTGCCTCGATTTGCGATCGGTGAATGCGAGCAGGTGGTATTGCTGGGGCGCAGCGGCTGCGGCAAGACCACCTTGTTGCACGTGATTGCCGGGATTACCCGGGCCGACGCCGGAAAGATTAAATTCGACGGCCGCGACGTCGCCCGGTTCAGCGAGGCCGGATTGGACCGGTATCGGGCGGCAAAAATCGGTTATGTTTTCCAGACATTCAACCTATTGCCGGCTTTCAACGCATTGGAAAACGTCCTGCTTGGTATGACGTTCGTGCGCGGCCTCAAGGATCCGGAACGAGCGCGCCGATTGCTCGATCGAGTCGGCCTGGCGCATCGCTGGCACCACAAGCCGTCGGCCATGTCGGTTGGGGAACAGCAGCGAGTCGCCGTTGCCCGGGCCTTGGCAAATCGCCCACGATTGTTGCTCGCCGACGAGCCAACCGCGAACGTTGATCCCGCCAATCAGCAGAACATCATCGATCTGATCCGTGCGACGTGCGACGAAGACAGGATCGCGTTGTTGATGGTGACGCATTCGAACGAGGTGGCTGAACAGTTTTCCCGCCGCGAAAGGCTGGACGAAATCAATCAGATCGCACAAGCCCATGGAGGCGCGGCATGAGCCTGTGGAGAATCGCTTTGCGCAGCATTCAGCACCGCCTGTTCCCGTCGCTGCTGACGATGATATCGATGGCGCTGGGCGTGACACTGGTCGTGGTGGTGTTGTCGGTGCACGGCGTCATGCAGGAGTCGTTCACCTCCAATGCCAGTCTCGGCTACAACATGATCGTGGGGGCCAAGGGCGGCAAACTGCAGCTTACGCTGAACACCGTCTACTATCTCAGTTCTCCCGTCGAGAATATTCCGTACGAATACTATCTGGAGTTCTTGACCGCGGACCAACGTGATCGCGAGATCACGACGGCGGTCCGTGTGGAGGCCGAAGCGATTCGGCAGGCAATGGCCGGTTTCGATTTGCTGGGCAGCCCCGCCGTCGGACTGGCTCCCGCGTCGTTGCTGGGCGGAATGATCGCGGAACAGGCGCTGGAGCGGGGCGCCGCGAGACATCTGGATCGCGGTCGACCGGGCAAATTTGCCATCTACACGGAATTCGCGCTGCCGGTCTGCCTGGGCGACTATCTGGGGAATTTCCGCGTCGTGGGCACCGTGCCGGAGCTTTTCGAGCGTTTACGGTACGGCGAGGACAGCGAAAAGAAATATGCATTCAAGGCCGGTCGCAACTTCCAACGCCACAGCGAGGATCATGGTTATTTCGAAGCGGTACTCGGCTCGACGGTCGCCCGCGAATTGAAACTCAAGGTGGGGGATCCGATCGCGCCGGCCCACGGCAGCGTGGACGGTCACAAGCACGCCCAACAGTTCACCGTCGTGGGGATCCTCGCTCCGACCGGTACCCCCAACGATCGCGCGGCATTCATCAACATGGAAGGCTTTTATCTGATGGAGGAGCACGCGGAGCCGGTGCCCACAAAGACGGAATCCGAGAAATCGGCTGACGGGGATCCCGCGACGGCGGATGGCGGGGCGTCCGTCGAGCCTCCGGTCGCAGCGGAGCAGCCGTTTGTGCTGCCGCGTGCCGAGTCTAGCAGCATCCCGCTGCCGCTGGAACAACGCAAAGTCACTTCGCTGCTCGTGCTCTCCAAACAGCGCGGCGCATTGAGTCTGCAGTATCTGGTCGGGAAAGGCAAAGATGCTCAGGCGATTTTCCCGTTGCAGGAGATCCTCTCGCTGTTCACGTTCATCGTCACACCCCTGCAAAGGGCCTTACTTTTCCTGACCGCCATGATCTGCGTCGTATCGGGGACGAGCATTCTGGTCAGCATTTACAATTCGATGAGCGAACGGAAACGTGAAATCGCCGTGATCCGGGCTCTGGGTGCCGGCCGGTCGACGGTAATGACAATTATCCTGTTGGAATCGATCATCCTGGCGATCGGGGGTGGGCTGATTGGCTGGACCCTGGGACACAGCCTCAATGCCGCCGCCAGCGGTCAAATTGAGGAATATACGGGGGTCAGCCTCGGTTTCTTCGACCTCGCCCCCGGCCTGAAAATGGGCGACCTCTTCGAGATGGCCTCGACAAGCGGCGTCTGGGAGTGGAAAATTTCCCCTGAGGTCGTCGTCTTGCCAGCGCTGATCCTATTAGCGATTGGCTCCGGTTTCCTCCCCGCCCTTTCGGCCTACCGTACGGATGTGAGTCGGTCGCTTGGATCGTAACCGCCCACCCCGGAAGTCCGAACTGGACCCGTACTCGGAACGTAAGCAAAATGAACCAAAGGAGCTTCCATGGTCGTTCAAGCATTGCGCAATGACACGAGACCAGTTGGGTTGCCGTTCCTGATTTCGGCGGCGATCACGATTTTGATCGGCGGGGTATTTCCTCAGCTCGTTTCGGCATTGACCTGCCCGTTCTGTTCGGCGGAAGGAAAAACACTGACGCAGGAACTGAACGAGATGGACGTGGTGGTGATTGCCCGTCTGGAGGTTCCGGCTCCGCCGGCGCCCAAAGAAAACGAATTCGCCGCCGAAGTTCCCAAAGCGAAGTTCCGGGTTCAAACCGTCGTGAAGGGCGGTGACATGGTCGACGAGGGGGATTTGATCGAGGCGTTCTATTTCGGCGATCCGACGAAAGGCAAACTGTTCCAGATCCGGGCCATGGAATTGGCGGGCGCTTTGCAGTGGTCGTCGCCAACATCGCTGAATCAACGCTCGGCGGCGTTCGTCCTGAAACTGCCGAAAGTGCCGCGATCCGGGCCGGATCGACTGGCGTTTTTCCAGGAGTATCTGGAAGATGCCGACGCCCTGCTGGCGCGTGACGCTTATGACGAATTCGCCATTGCGCCCTATTCCGACGTTGCCGCTTTGAAAGATCGGATGAATCACGATCGGATCGTCGGATGGCTGGCCGACAGCAAGGTTTCGCCTTCCCGCCGCCGCCTGTACTTTACGCTGCTGGGAATCTGCGGTACGGAAACCGACGTACCGATGCTGGAAGCGATGATTCGTTCCGATTCTCGCGAACAGCGATCCGCTCTGGACGCTTTGCTCGCCTGTTACCTGACGCTGAAAGGTGAAACAGGCATACCGGTAGTCGAGGAGTTGTATCTGGGCAACCCGAAAAGCGAGTACCAGGATGTCTACGCCTCGATCATGGCGATGCGATTCCATCTGCAGGACGTTTCTCTCCTGCCCAAACAGCGCGTGGTGCAAGCGTTACGGCTGGTGCTCGACAATCCTCAGCAGGCGGATCTGGTAATCAAGGACCTGGCCGATTACAAAGACTGGTCGTGCGTGGAGCGACTCGTGCAGTTGTTCATGGATGCGGGAAAGAACAAGACACCTTGGATGCGAGTTCCCGTCATTGTCTATCTTCGCCGCTGTCCGTTACCGGAGGCGAAGCAGCACCTTGCGCGCCTTGAAAAGGCGGATCCCGAGGCCGCCAAACGGGCGACGCTGGCGGCACCCAGTCCGTTAACCGTGTCCACCGATACGCCCAGCAAGAGTTGAGGGAGAAGTCGATGCGTTCGAGTTCGATAACGCTGGAGCCGGTCGTCGATTCCGAGATCGATATCGACTACAGGTCGCTGAGCAAGGCGGCAGTATTTTCGCTGATCATTGGCGTCTTATCCGTCGTCGCGTTTGTTGGCGTCGGACTGTTGATCCTCCCGCTGCTCGGCCTGATCTGCGGGATTACCGCGCAGCGTTCCATTGTCCGCTATCCCGAGGAGTTCACCGGGAAGGCCGCCGCCTGGATAGGTATCGGATTATCGTTGATTTGTCTGATCGGTGCGGCCTCCTCGCACACGTACGTGTACAACACGGAAGTACCGGACGGTTTCGAACGGCTGCCATTTTACGCACTGCACCCCGACCCGGATCACCCCGAAGAGGCCGTTCCGGCCGACGTGATGAAATTCGACGGCAAGAAGGTTTTCATCAAAGGGTACGTTCACCCCAGTGTGAAGGAGCAAGGAGCCGTCAAGCAGTTTACGCTTGTGGGAGACATGAAGGAATGCTGTTTCGGCGGCGCTCCCAAAGTCACCGATTTCGTGGACGTGAGTATCGTCAGTGATGACACGATCCGATATTCGTGGAGGATGCGGAAGCTGGCGGGTGTCTTGCGAATCGATCCGACGATGGCGCGAACCGATGGCCTCGAAGGACCTTGCTACCGCTTGGAAGCGGAGATCGTCAAATGAGGAGTCGAGCCGGAATTGGACCGACCCGTTTGTCCAGGTCGGTCAATTCGGAGCGCGGTTGGCGGCCGTCGAAGCACGGTCTCCTCGTTGCGGCCTTGTCGTCGCTGGCGGCGGCGGGATTCCAGGTTGTGGCGGAAGGCGTGGTCATTCGACCCGAAGCCTCGGATGCTCGGCGGCATGCGACATGTTTCGCCCCGAAAGAGGACGTGATCGAGATTACTTTTTCCGACGTGAACATGAACATGATGGCGGACATGGTGTTCCGGGATTTTTTGGTGACCCCGCGCGTGAAGGAACTGGAAGGAAGACGCGTGCGTGTGACCGGGATCATGTTCAGTGAAGGCGAGAGTTTGAAAACGGACAATTTCTATCTGTTAAAGAACAAAGAATGTAAGTTCGGTCGCGGCGGCCAGGCCGATCATCTTTTCATGGTTAAAGTCAAGGACAACAAGAAGGTAAAGTTGCGTGTCGACTCGCTGACCGTCGAAGGAACGTTTCATCTGAATCCGCAGGCGGGTCCGGATGGCAACACCTGGTCGGTGTTTGACCTGCTGGACGCCGTGGCGAAGTAGCCAGCGGACTGGCCACCCGGCGTTGCTCGAACGAAGCGGGCATGGCACATTACATGGATGGAACTACTACGTCTTGCCCCACTGCGGGGTCCGAATCCGTATACTGCCAAACCGGTGTTCGAAGTGGTTGTCAGCACGCGAGGTTGGCGCAACGGCCGAACGGCGCGGTTGGTCGAACAGCTTCAACCGCATCTGCCGCTATTGTGCGGTGAGGAAATGCAGCCGTCCAGATTGGCCGCCAGTGGGCACGGTCGAGCCCGGATGTCGCGCGATATGGGCTCGCTGCTCAGGGACGCTTACCACGCGGGTGCTCACCGCTCGCCCCCCGTTCCTGAAATCCTGGAATGCCTGGTGCGTTCGTTCCAGTTTCTGGCGGGCGTGAATGCCGAATTTGGTGAAATCCGAGAGACGGACGAATCGGATGTCTGGACGCTGGTTTTTGAGTTCGAAGAGGAGCGACTGGCTCGCGCATGCCTCGAAGCAGCGGTGGAGGTCGGACTTGCCGCCGCGGACCAGCTACCGCTCCGTCTGCCGGAACGGATCAAAGATCTCGTCGATCTTGCCGATGACGTACGTCTGGGACCGAGCACGCGTGCGATCGTCGACGCCGCGAAGGCTCGGGGCATTCCCTGCCGAAGAATGAACTATACCAGCCTCGTGCAACTGGGCGAGGGGTGTCGGCAACGTCGGATCTGGACTGCCGAGACCGATGCCACGAGCGCTATCGCCGAGAGCATCGCCAGCGACAAAGACCTGACCAAAAAACTGCTCGCCGCTGCCGGTGTGCCGGTCCCGCGAGGCCGGGTTGTGAGCAGTGCCGAGGACGCTTGGGCGGCGGCATGTGAAATCGGGCTGCCCGCGGTCGTCAAACCACAAAATGCCAATCATGCTCGCGGCGTTTCCCTCGACCTGCGTCACCGCGAGCAGGTGCTCGGAGCCTACGACTACGCCGTCGAATTGGGTGACGGTGCTCCCGTGATGGTGGAACAATTTGGCCGAGGCCAGCAGCATCGGTTGCTCGTCGTCGGTGACCGGATGATCGCCGCCGCATGTGGAGAGGGTGAATTCGTCGTCGGGGATGGTCGACAATCGGTGGAAGAGCTGGTCGAGGAGGCGAATCGCAATCCGCTCCGTGGCGTCAACTATACAAATCAGCTGAGCGTGCTGCGTTTGAACCACTCCGCGATCGACGAACTGAGTCGGCAAGGACTGAAGCTGGAGTCTGTGCCGGAATCCGGGCGGCGCGTGATGGTGCAACGGATTGGCGATTTGACGATGGATTGTACAAACCGTGTACATTCGGAGGTCGCCGCACGGGCGGTGTTGGCCGCCCAGACCGTCGGATTGGACATCGCGGGATTAGACGTGGTCGCGGAGGACATTTCGCGGCCGCTCGAAGAGCAGCGCGGAATGATCCTGGAGGTCAATGCCGGACCGTCGCTATCGATGCATATCGCGCCACTGCATGGCGAACCCCAGCCTGTCGGTCAAGCGATCGTGTCAATGATCTATCCCGCGGGAAAGCCGGCGACGATCCCGATCGCACTTATCACGGGCACCGGCGACCGGCCCCTTGTTGCGGATCGGCTGGCGCGGCTGTTGCAATCGTCCGGATTCTGCACGGGTCTGGCCACATCGCGGCAGCGGCGGTTTGGTACGCACCAACTGGATGACGGTAACTGGACGGACTGGAGCAATCTCGAATCGCTGTTGATGCATCGACATCTGGAGGCGGCCGTTTGCGAAAGCCGACCCGGACAGGCGGCTCGCGAAGGCCTGGCAAGTCCACGATCGGACGTCGTGATCGTGACGCAAGATCGCGTGAAAAATGATGGCCGCTCGGAACTGGATCGCGCCGGGATACTCGCGGCATTGAATTCGCTGGCTCCCGCCGGCACATTGGTCCTGGCTGTCGATGATCCTGATGCGGAGCTATTCGCCACGCGGCACCCGGGTCCGATTTACTGGATCGCTTCATCGTCAATCAACGAACGGCTACTTCGGAGCGACGATGTCATCGTCGCTCTGCGAGGTGCCAACGTCACGGCCTCGGGGCCAAACCGATCCTGGTCCACAAATTGTCCCGATGGGGTTACACCCGAACACAGCGCATGTATGATCGTTCCGGCGGTAGCAGCCTGGATGGTAATCAGCGGCAGCGGGGAAGCAAGAAATTTCGAGGCGCCACGTTAGCGCGCGCGCCATTCTGCGGTTCCTACTGGGAGGGCGGATATGTCGAAGTCGCGGGTTATACGGCCTTGGGGCATCCTGGTGATCGGAGCATCGTTCATCGGTGTCACCGCCGCTGCGGCGGTCCCACCCGATACGAATTCCCGCTCCGAGCCGTCGGCCGATCTGCCCGAAGTGGTCGAAACCGAGGGGCAGCCAATTGCCGCCAATCTGATCCGCCTGCTCGCGGCATTGGAAGCCCTCGGCACGCCCATTGACGATGAGACCGCGAACGCAATTCGAGCCGCCGGTCGCAACCGCGACGCCGCCGAAATTCAAAAGCTGGTCGATCCACGAGCATCGCTGGTGGTGCGGATCAATCCTGAATCCCGCGTCTCGACGAATCGAGGTCCCAGTCGACCTCGATTACAGCAGGCCGGCTTCCGGCCCGTACTGATCAAAGTGATCAATCAAAGTACCGCGACCGCGCGCCTCCGCATGACCAGCCCGCAGGCGGGGGCTGTGTATGCCGGCGCGGCCCGATTCAGCCTGCTGCGGCAGCAACAGCCGGAACTGAACGAATCGGAAAACAAGGAACAGGCCACGGATCGATTTCTCGCCCTGGAGCTGTATTCCCAGCCGCCGATGTCCGACCGGCTCAGCGGGCTGGAGGTCGAGTACCTGATCGGGTTGATCTACTCTTCCGAGTCCGGTCGGCGCGAGGCGACAATCGGATTTGATATGGGACAGGCCGAACAGGATCTCGGTGCCCGGGGCTCGACGGCGATTCTCTGGGATATTCAACCCGCCCTGCGCGTGCCTCTGCGCATCGTCGATTTCGACGGGTCGCCCACCACGGCCCATCTGCTGTTTCGGGATCGTTCGGGACATGTCCAACCATTGCAGGCGAAGCGGCTGGCACCCGATCTGTTCTTTCAACCGCAGATCTACCGGCATGACGGCGAATCGGTCTTGTTGCCGCCTGGGACCTACGAGGTGGAATTCGGCCGGGGACCGGAATATCGGCTGGCGCGCAAAACCCTGCAGTTGAACTCCAACGAACGTGGCATTGCACCACTCGAGGTTCGATTGGAACGCTGGATCGAGCCTCGTTTATTTGGACTCTACTCCGGTGACCATCATATTCATGCGGCAGGTTGTGCGCATTACACCGTGCCGACCGAAGGCGTTTCGCCCGAAGATATGTTCCGACAGGTCAAGGGCGAAGCGTTGAATGTCGGGTGCGTGCTGACCTGGGGGCCCTGCTACGACCACCAGCGTCGGTACTTCTCCGAGCGTCCTCATGATCTCAGTGAGCCGTTGACCATTCTAAAATACGACGTTGAAGTCAGCGGTTTCGGTTCGCAGGCGCTCGGCCATGTCTGTCTGCTCAATCTGCGCGACCAGACGTATCCTGGCTCGGAAGGCACTGCCACGAAAGGTTGGCCGACCTGGACGACGCCGGTGATGCGCTGGGCAAAGGAACAGGGAGGCATCACCGGCTACGCGCACTCGGCCAGTGGAATGCAGATTGAGCCCGCGGCCGCCGCGCGACGTATTTTCGAACGTTGCGACCTGAATCAAGACGAATTGCTGGACGCCGACGAATGGAGTGGAGCACTGCTTCCTGAGTTGGCAGATCGGATCGACGCCGATCGCGACCGACGAATCAATATGCAGGAACTTGTCACCAGCCTGGATCGTGCCGCCGATCAACTGCCAAACCTCGCGATCCCGGAAATGAACGGCGTCGGCGCAATGGAGATTTTTGTCAGCGTCTGTGAGGAAGTCTGCGATTTTATCAGCGCCATGGACACGCGCCGGATTCAGGAATGGAACACCTGGTACCACCTGCTGAACTGCGGGTTTCGCCTGAAAGTCAGCGGCGAGACCGATTTCCCCTGCATGAGCAGTCGTCGCGTGGGCCAGGGGCGCGTTTATGTGCGGATGGACGAAGGCGAATCACTCGATTTTTCCCGATGGTGCGGCAATCTGGCCGCTGGAAAATCGTATGTTTCCGACGGGTATGCGCACGCCGTCGATTTTCGAGTCAACGGGAGCCGGGCCGGTGAGCAGGACTTGCGACTGATGGAACCGGGCCGCGTTACGGTGACGGCGCGCGTGGCATTCGCAGCCGAGATGCCTCGCGCGATCGCCCAAGGGACCAAGGCTCCGGCCGGTGGACGCCGCTTTGTGGGCGACACCGTGGAACTCTACTCCCCGCGCGACGACCGTATGATCGCAACCGGTGAACGGGAAGTGGAATTGATCATGAACGGAAAAGTCGTGGGCAAGAAGCGGGTTCCGGCCGATGATGCGATTCACGATCTGGAATGGGAATTGAACGTGGAGCGGAGCAGTTGGATCGCGGTACGGCACTTCCCGCAACTGCACACGAATCCGATCAACGTGCTGATTGCGGAACAGCCGATCCGTGCGGCACGGTCAAGTGCTGTCTGGTGTCGGGATTGCCTTGACTTGCTCTGGAAGAACCGGCAGTTAAGCATCGCGCCCGACGAGCGGGAAGTCGCGAAAGCCGCATTCGATCGAGCACGTGAGCTCTATACCCGAATCATCGACGCGTCCTCCGACGATCTGGCCACGAGCGTGGACAAGGAGAAACGACCGTGATCGCAACTTCGACAACCGCGCGCGCCGAAACACCGCTTCCCACACCGGCGGACCATCCCCGGGCGGACGTCGTGATTTTCGACGGCCACTGCCGATTCTGCCGTGCCCAGGTTGCGCGGCTGCACGCATGGGACGGCGGGCAGCGGCTGGCGTTTGTTTCCCTGCACGAACCGCTCATCGCCGAAAAGTACCCGGACCTGAGCCACGACCAATTGATGCGCGAAATGGTGATCGTCGACCGGTTTGGCCAGCGACACGCAGGTGCCAGCGCCGTCCGATATCTTTCCCGCCGTTTGCCCTGGATGTGGCCGCTGGCGCCGCTGCTGCACATCCCACTGAGCCTGCCGCTCTGGCAATGGCTCTATCGCCAAATCGCCATCCGCCGCTACCGTTGGGGGCGCGTCGACGACTGTGAATCCGGATCCTGCGAGGTCCATTTTAGAAAATGAGCCATTCGTCGTAACACGAAACTTGTCGCAGCACGAAACTTGGTTCGTTGCCGTGCCTGCGGCATCCCGTCGCAGCACGAAAAAAGTCGTGCTACGTAGTCGCAGGGGATGCGTCACGCCGATCGCCGCCTGTCACACGACGGGGCGACAATCGGGGGAGACGGTGAGGGTGCGAACGAAACAAGTTTGGTTCTACGTCGAAACAAGTTTCGAGCTACGAATCGACTTTTTTTATCGCTTTTTTTGGTCGTCGAGGTTGACCGACCTGCTCGCGCCGCGATAATTCGGATGTCCACTCGTTCGAGTGGTCGTAGGTTTTCCATCGGGTAGTATCCTCAGACGGCCTGTTCGCCGACCCGCCTGCCTGCTACGCCTGCACGCTGCTTGATCGCGGTGCACCTGCACTGCATCGACTGGCGCAAGCCTCTCCTGCAGCGCCGAGTTTTGTCGTCGCACCGCCCGCTTTCGGCACAGTCCGGGCCGGCGGAATCGTCGACGAACACTCGGCGCATCGTATCTCGAGATTTCATCAATGACGCGCGCTTTCGTGCCGGCCCGTCGCCGGTCGAAATGCGCGCTTGCACTCGAATTACAGGCAAGGGAACAAACAAGGCCTGGAAAGGATCGACTCTATGATCACCCGATTCATGCAATTCGGAAAATGCATCGCCAGGCGCAGCTCGCAGCAGAGGCTGGGCGCCTGGGTGCGGGATGTCATGTCGCCGTTTCGCCGAATGCGACTGGAGTCGTTGGAATGGCGGCTGCCTTTTGCCGGGGAACTCGACTTCTCCAGTACGACAACCGTCGAACGGCCTGCGGCCGACGTTAACGGCGATCTTCTGGTCACTCCCACCGACGCCCTGCTGGTGATCAACGCATTGAACCAATTCGGTCCGCATGCGTGGAGCCCCAGCATCCAAACGACATCTCCGCGACTCGATGCCAATCGCGACGGCACGGTCAACGAAGCCGATGTGCAATTCGTATTCGGCCAGTTGACTGCAAGCCAAGTCCCTTCGAATTCAGGTTCTGCACAGTCGCTGACTTTGGCAAGCGACGGCAGTAATGGATCGTGCCTTGAATGGTGGTGCCCTGGCTATGGAGTTGCGGATGCGGGAATTGGTGGCGGAGAACTTGGTGTCGGTGAGCTGGGAGGTGGTGAACTGGGAAGTGGTGAACTGGGAAGTGGTGAACTGGGAGGTGGTGAACTGGGAGGTGGTGAACTGGGAGGTGGTGAACTGGGAGGTGGTGAACTGGGAGGTGGTGAACTGGGAGGTGGTGAAC
>Ga0194132_10000288_pt1 | contig 105583 bp, 82 predicted proteins | sample TA2KigOf80mmetaG_FD_148612 | JGI IMG/M metagenome (GOLD analysis project Ga0194132, IMG submission 148612) | Freshwater microbial communities from Lake Tanganyika, Tanzania - TA2015054 Kigoma Offshore 80m | ecosystem: Environmental > Aquatic > Freshwater > Lake | place: Tanzania: Lake... | reverse complement strand
CTGGCGCACCCACTTCCGTAGCGTCTCGCCCGTCATGCCCAGCTTCGTCGCCACCGCCTGCCGCGCCGCCCACTCCGACGGGTGCGCCGGCCGCTGCTCCATCACCAGCCGGACCGCGCGCTCACGCACCTCCGGCGAACACCGACTTGGACGTCCCATAGACCCCATCCTCCCAAGAAATGAGGTCTCGCGAGAACCCGGTACGCTTCAGCTTGGAGAGATCGTCAACTCGTGGGTCGGGACGGGACAGAACCTGCCGATCTCCGCCGACCAAATCCATAAGGTGGTCGGCGCGCAGCAGCTCTCGCAGTTTGCGTCACAGGCCGGCGTCGCGCCTGAGGCCGCCGGATCGACCCTTGCGTCGCTGTTGCCGATGCTGGTCGACACGCTGACGCCAGACGGGCAGATTCTAGCGGGCGGGCAGTTGCCGGGACTCGACGTCCTGACGAGGCTGCTCAAATAGCCTCGTCCGGGTGCACTACTCTTCCAGGAGTCGGCCCTCTCCGAGGAAGCGACGATAGTTCTTGAATCGCTGCGTGACCCTGACCGATTGTGCACCTGCTCGCGAGAGCGTCATCGTCTGGATCGACTCCGGCAGCATGATCACTTCAAGCGGATCGTCGAAGGTGACCGGTTTGTAGCGAATCGACGTCGTGTGGCGATCGATTGCCAGAGCGGTCGTTCGCCACCGTTTTTGTTCCTCTCGCGGAATGCCGATGTCGATTGGACCGTAAATGTTCTGATCGAGTCGAAGCACCTCGCCGGTCACGTCGTCCAACCACACTCGGCCTTGAAGGCGACTCTCCACCGACCAGCTGACGCAGCTGCTGTCGTCGGCGCCAGTCCTGAAATTCGCCTCTGGCGTGGCCCTCCCTCTCCTGTTGCGATGCATGAAATCCAGCGACACCGTCGGGCGGCCGTCCATGCGGCCGGTACCCGCCCATTTGAACTCGAGATCCGAGCGTTCGTCTGGCAAGAACATCGCCAGTGGCTCAGACCACGTTTCGTGCGGCTGCATGCAGCGGGGCTTGTCCTTCGGATTGGGTGGTCTCCCGTTGACGGTCAGGAGCTCGCGGACCATCGTGGCAGTCGGAATCTGATGCGCCTCGGCGGGCGCCCACTCCAAACGCAGCTGATAGCCATAGCGTATGGACGGTCCATCGAACGACATGTCGGTCCGAATGGGCTGTTGGGTGATTTCTTCGTGACTGACGAGACTCTGGGCGCGCCCGTAGTATCGCATCACGTAATCGACGATCCGGTCGAGGATGAGCTGCGGGTCGCGATTCCCCTGTGCGCGGACGGAGGCGGATCCGACCAGGAGCGCGGTCGCCGCGACGATCCCCGTCACCACCCGCATGCGCATTGTCCGACAGCCTACAACAGAAGAACGCGGCAACACGTAGCGTCTTTTCGGGCGAGACCTCGCCACCCTGCACCGCGTCCAGGCTCGTTTCCCCCTCCGGCCTGTGAAACCGCGGCCTCTGTCGGCCGACGTCCCTCAGGGCGTGGCGGTTTCAGGTACCCTCAGATCCGTGACCGTTCTTGTCGCTGACACCTTCGAAGCCAGCGGCCTGGCTTCGCTGCGAGACGCTGGCTGTGCCGTGATTTACGAGCCCGACCTCACCGATCCGGCGCTTGTGGAGCGCATCCGGTCCTGTCGAGCCCGGGTGCTCATCGTCCGCAGTACCAGAGTGACCGCCGCCGCCCTGGAGGCGCGCTCGCTCGCGCTCGTCGTTCGAGCCGGCGCAGGATACAACACCATCGATGTCGCCGCGGCGTCCACGCGGGGCATCTACGTCGCCAACTGCCCTGGGAGGAACGCCGTCGCGGTTGCTGAGCTGACGTTGGGGCTCATCCTGGCAATCGATCGGCACATCCCGGACAATGTCGCGGATCTGCGAGCCGGTCGATGGAACAAGAAGGCGTACTCGAAGGCACGCGGCCTGGCGGGTCGGACCATTGGCCTCCTCGGCTTCGGCCGCATCGGGCAGGAAGTGGCGCGACGGGCACACGCCTTCGATATGAAGGTGCTCGTGTGGAGTCGACGCTTCTCGGGCGCCGGCGGCACCGCGGCGGATGGGCAATCCACTGGGGACGCAGTGCCCATCGAAGTCCTCGACTCGCCGGCCGACCTGGCTGCTCGCAGCGACGTGCTGAGCATTCACCTCGCTCTCACCGCCGACACGAAGCACCTCGTGAACGCGGCGCTGCTCGACCGCGTAAGGCCCGGGTCGTACTTGATCAACACCGCACGGGCAGAGCTCGTGGACACCGAGGCGCTCGCGCGCGTCGTCGCCGAGCGAGCCGTGAAGGTGGGCCTCGACGTCTTCGACCACGAACCGTCCGCATCGAGCGGCGCATTCGTCACCTCCCTCGCCGGGTTGCCGGGCGTATATGGCACGCACCACATTGGCGCCTCGACAGAGCAGGCTCAGGAGGCGACCGCGGCAGAGACCGTCCGGATCGTGTTGGCATTCCTCCGCAGCGGAACGGTGCCGAACGTGGTCAACGTGGCGACAAAGACCCCGGCCACGCACACGCTGATCGTGCGACATCGTGACCGACCTGGTGTGCTCGCCCACGTCTTCGAGGTGCTTCGTCATCACGGCGTCAACGTCCAAGAGACGGAGAACACGATCTTCGAAGGCGCCGAGGCCGCCGTCGCCCGCGTGAATGTCGATGCCTCGCTCCCTGACGATGCGCTGACGCGGCTGTCCACGGGCAATCCCGACATCCTCGAGGTGTCTCTCGTTCCGATCGGATAGCTCTCAGCGCTGACTCTCAACCTGCGACGCGCGGGCTTGCGACCTGTGACTCTCAAATGGCCTGTGAGAGCACGTATGATGAATACGGCATGTATCAGACCGTCCTGACCCTGCACTCCTGGAATCGCTGGCTGGCGCTCGTGCTCGCCGTCGCGGCGACGATCAACGCGTTCCTGCGCACGCCGCACATCATCGACGGACGGCCGCGCGGCTCGAAATGGGACACGTGCTTCATGGCGGCCGTCGACCTTCAGGTCCTGCTGGGCCTCCTTCTCTATTTCGGCCTGAGTCCGTACAGCACCGAGGCCATGAACAACCCGTCTGGTGCGATGAAGTCGGCGAGCCTCCGCTTCTGGGGATTCGAACATGAGATCCTCGCCTTCGGGTCGATGGCTGCCGTCCGCCTCGGGCGGATCTTTGCGACGCGAGGCAGCGCGACACCCGAGACACGGCAACGCCGGCGGATCATCTGCTTCGCTGCTGCGTTGGTCACGATGCTGGCAGCGGCATTTGCGGAACGTCGACCGTGGTTCCGCGCGTGGCCTGGATAGGAGGGTCGCTCATGTGTACGATCGCGCGCGACGGCGTCCTCACGCTCTGCACGCTCGCTCTTCTTGCCGCCGCACGCCGGGTGCGGGCGCAGCCTGACGCGCAGACTCCACCGCTCGCCAGCTTCATCGAAGCGACGCGTGAAGACAATCGTGTCGCGTCCGCGGCGCTGCGCGACATCGCCGTGTCGTGGAGGGACGGCTACGCGTCGATGTTCATCGACCTGGCCTGGATGATGCGGGGGCCGCGTCGCGCGGTCACCGTCAGCGACGATCTCGCGGCGCCCAGCTTCTCAGATGGCGACCAATCTCAGCGTGGCCGACCCGATGGCGCGGCGCCGGAGGTGGCCGACCGAGGCTCGCCGATTCGCCGACGGCTCCTCAAGTTTCTCGGGCGACAGACAAAACAGCCATTCGGCGACGACCTCGATGCCTGGCAACGGTGGATCTGGTCTCGACCGTACGATCCGCATCCTGAATACGCCGCACTGGAAGGGCACCGTCTATGCGCAGATCGACCCGCGCATGCGGGCGTTCTTTCCTCCCGGGGTCAAGTCGTCCATTCGGCTGGATGAGATCGACTGGGGCGGCGTGACAGTCAACGGTATTCCGCCGTTGCGGCAACCCAAGACGACTCCGGCCCACGATGCACGGTACCTGAAGGACGCGAACATCGTCTTTGGCATCGTCATCAACGGCGACGCGCGCGCTTATCCGAAGCGGATCCTCGGATGGCATGAGATGGCAATCGATCGGGTCGGGGGCGTAGACCTCGCGATCGTCTACTGCACGCTCTGCGGCACGGTGATTCCCTACGAGAGCACGGTGAACGGTCGAGCCTTCCGACTTTGGACAAGCGGATTGCTCTATCAGTCCAACAAACTGATGTTCGACGAGGACACGAACTCGCTCTGGTCTACAGTCGAGGGCATTCCGGTGGTCGGCTCGCTCGTGGGATCCGGGCTCCGACTGACGTTCCGTCCGGTGGTCACCACAACGTGGAAGGAATGGCGAACGGCGCATCCGCAGACGACCGTGCTGTCGCTCGAGACGGACTTCAAGCGCGACTACTCCGAGGGCGCTGCATACCGCGATTACTTCTCGCACGATCGGCTGATGTTTCAGGTGTCGTGCACGGACAATCGCCTGGCCAACAAGGCCGAGGTCCTGACGTTTCGAGCCGTGGACGGAGCGGCCGAAGGCAACACCTGGGGCGGGGTGCCGATCGCCATCGAGGCGAGCTTCCTTCGGAACAAACCGGTGTTCACGTTCGACGCGGCCGGGCAACGCTTTACCGTCGTCACGAGCCCCGGCGGCGCGAATCGGGTGTACCGTGTGTCAGCGGACTTCCCCGCTCAACGAACGGTGAACGCTATCCGCGATGCACAGGGCCGCACCTGGCAGGTCACGGAGGAGGCGCTCGTTGCCGCGCACGACCCCACGCAACGATTCCCGCGGGTGCCCGCACGACGAGCGTTCTGGTTCGGATGGTACGCGCAGCATCCCGAGACGATACTGATCAAGCGGTAGCTGGTTGAATGGTCCGAGGGTTCAACCGTGAGCCCGAAAGCCCTCGGATCCGGTCAGACGGTCGCGCGTCCGCGCACCGGCTCCAGCAATCCCGCAAGCGCCTGACGGGCCCGGTGGAGTCGGGTCTTCACGGTCCCTCGGTCACGCCCAGCAGACGCGCGGTCTCTTGCGTGTCGATCTCGTCGATGTCGCGCATCAGGAGCACGGTCCGGTAGGCCTCGGGAGGCTGGTCGATGATCTTCGTGATCCGCGCTCCTCGGCAGCCGCGGCATCTCGTGGCCGCGAGATTTCACGGTGAGGCCTCCTCCGAGCGTCGCGGCCCGGACCCTCGGCCGCAGACTCGACGGCAAGAATCTGGCGGTCGAGCCGCAAGACCTCAGCCATCGACCAGGCCTGGAATGGGCATCCGCGCGATGTGAACGGCGCATCACCGTCGGCGATCTCCGACACGTGACCCAGACCGGCGGTCGCCAGATGGTCGAGGAGCGGCGAGAGAAATCGATCGCGCGCCTCCTGACGTGCGGCCTTCGAGGGACGACGAACGCGGAGCCATGCCTCGACGAACGGCCCGATGAGCCACGGCCAGACCTTCCCCTGGTGATAGACCGAGTCTCTGGCGAAGGAGTCGCCGGCATACCGACTCGCGTACGCGGGAACACCTGGGCCCAGCGATCGCAGGCCCATCGGTGTGAGCAGACTTCGCTCGACCGCGTCAACGACCTGCCGAGCGCGGGCGCCCACCACAACGGCCAACGGCAGGCCGCCGACCGCGAGGACCTGATTCGGTCGAACCGGCCACGTGGTCCACATCGACGACGTCGAAGAGGCATTGCGTGTCAGGGTTCCAGAACCGACGCCCGAACGCGGACGTGGCTCGGCGCTGAACTGAGGTCCAGCGGTCGTCGAGCCGTGCCGCCGCGGCCAAGGCGTTAATCCAAAGCGCCTGGACCTCAACGGGCTTGCCCACTCGCGGCGTAACGACCCTCTGACCGACCTTGGCATCCATCCAGGTCAGCTGGACACCCGACACACCGGCCGCCAGCAACCCGTCGCCATCCATGCGGATGCCACACCGAGTGCCGGCGGCATAGCCCGAGACGATCGCGAGCACCGCCCGCTCGATCGACTCGCGCTGTGGCTGAGACAAGAGATCAGACCGGTCTGCAGACTCCCGCAGGAACTCGTGAACGGCGATGACGTACCAGAGGGAGGCATCGACGGAGTTGAACTCGGGCTGCTCGCCCCGATCGGGGAACCGATTCGGCAGCATGCCCTCTGACACGGCGCTCGCCCACTCGAGCAGGATGTCTCTCGCGTCCGCCAGGCGTCCGGTCGCGAGACACAAGCCGCGAATGGCGATGAAGGTGTCGCGGCCCCAGTCGGTGAACCATGGATAGCCCGCCACGATCGTGTATCCCTTGCCGCGTGAGACGAGGTAGGCATCTGCAGCCCGTTCAAGGGGTGTCGGGAACGCGCTTCGTCTCGAGCGCTCGGCGTCGACAATCGTGGTCGCCTGCGCGATCACCTCATCGTGCGACGTGTCCGCCAGTGGCGTCTCGGCAGCGGTCGACTCGCACATCCAGGCAGCTTGGCGTCGGTCGGACAGATCGAAGACGAACTCGCCAGGCGACGCGAGGCCCTCGGTCGCGTCCAACCCGCGCGCCCGATCCTCGGTTTGCGCCGCGCCGACGCGGCGCGGCAGGCCCACCCACCCCCCGGCGGCAGCGGCAACACCCAGCTTGACGATCGAGCGGCGCGAGAACTGGCTCATCGAAACCCTCCCACCCGAACTAGCGCAAAGCGCCGCCGTTTCTTGCATAGCCCGGGCCGTCAGCGGATGAGGAACTCAGGAACTGAAGCAGCTTCAGCGGGCGGCGATTAAGCGAGGTGTTGTGCGAGCGCCTCGAGGCTGTTGATGTTGTGGGCCGGAAGAAAATCGTCGATGTGGCGGAGCGCGGCCTGCATGCCGCGGGTCAGCGGCTCGTAGCCAGGCGCCCCGAGCAGCGGGTTCAACCGAGATCCCACCGCATCCCTGCCACGATCCGCCTCGCTTCGCGCAGCTCGTCGTCGGTGAATTCCGCGAAGTCCTTCGCCCGCAGTGCGTCCTGCGCGCTGTAGCTGGTCGCCGCAATCTGTCCGGTCCTGACGTCGTCGTTGACCAGCGAATCGTCGTCCGTCGCTTCCTCGGGCGCCACGCCGGTGAGCACGGCTTCCGGCCGGCCGAGCGATCGCTGGCGGCCCATGGCCGCAGTTCGTGCGACGGCCGCCGGCGCTCGCGCCAGAAGGCACGGAAGAACTCGTCGAAGACCGGCAGGTCCTGCCGCCGGTGGACGAGCAGAGCGCGCTGTCGAAGGGGGAAACCGGAGAGAGCCGGAGGGCCGGTGGGTCCGACCACGTGCCCGATCAGCAACCGGCGGCGCACAATCCACGACCGCTGGACAACAGCCATGACCGCCTACTTGATTTCGTCGCCGATCGCCGCGGTGAATCGAATGTCCCGTCGCTGTTTCAGCTCGCGGCCGGCCGGCCCTCGCAGCACCAGTCGATCGATCTCCACGCTGACGGGGGAGAACGCCGCCTTCGGGCGCCGCCGTACCATCACCTTCAGCTTCCCCGACATGGCGTTCCAGGTCATCGGCGCTGGCCCTGGGGGTCCTTCGTCGTCGGAGCAGTACTTGAAGTCGTCACGTGGGTCGTCGGTCACCTCGAGCTGAACCGTCACGCCCGCACTCGACGGGAGTTGGAAGGCCGTGGCTCCATCGGGCAACTTCACGAGCGCCTGGTCGATGCGAATCAAGAGGACCTCCGTCCGCTCGTCGTTCCACGTGTAGAGCAGCAGACCGCCGCACCCGGACGCCTCGCGGAACTGGAGTGTGGGAGCCGATACTGGCGCGGGCTGTGCCGAGATCGACTCAGCCATAGCGGCGGCCGAGAGACTCAGAACCAGCGCACGCGCGATCGACATCCTTCTCACGGCTCAGTCCCCGTTCACAATCGACGCAATCAGCGTGTCGTCGCACCCAACCTCGCGCAGGACCTCGACCGTGTGCTCGCCGAGCAACGGCGCACGCCGGCCGATGACGGGCGGCGTGGCGGACATCTTCAAGGGTGAGCCCAATGTCTGCAACGTCCCGAGCGTGGGGTGCTCAATCGGCACCACCATCTGACGCGCCTGCACTTGCGGGTCCCGGAACACCTGCTCGTAGGTGTTGATCGGCCCGCACGGGATATCCTCGCGCTCGAACACCGTGATCCAGTGCGTACGGGGCTGGGTTGTCGTGACTGATTCAATCAGGCGCGCTAGTGCCGCGCGATTCCGCACGCGATGTGTATCGTCGCGGTAGTCCGGGTGGGACGCCCACTCCGGATGACCAAGAATCGCGCACAGGCGCACGAACAGTCGATCGTTCGCCGCGGCCAGCGTGATGTAGCCGTCCGCGCACCGGATCGCTTGATAGGGCGCGCTCATCCGGTGCGCCGACCCCATCGGCCGAGGGACGCGACCCGTGGAGAAGTACTCGGTCGCCTCCCAGACCGACAAGGCCACGCCCGCTTCGAACAGAGAGGTGTCGACGTGCTGTCCGACGCCGGTGCAACTGCGATAGTGGAGCGCCGCCAGGATGCCGGCCAGCGCAAACAGTCCGGCCCCGAGATCGGTCACCGGGAGGCCCACCTTCATCGGCGGACCGTCAACCTCCCCCGTCACCGACATGATGCCGGAGACACCCTGCGCGACGAGGTCGAATCCCCCTCTCGAGGCATCAGGTCCGGTCGCGCCGTAGCCGGAGATCGAGGCGTAGATGAGACCAGGATGATCGGCGGCCAGTGACGCGTAGTCGAGACCGAAGCTCTGCATCACCCCAGGCCGATAGTTCTCGATGAGCACGTCACATGTGCGGACCAGGCGCCGGAAAGCTTCGCGCGCGGGAGGCGTCTTGAGATCGAGCACGATGCCCCGCTTGCCGCGGTTGACGGCGTTGAAGCTCGCGCTGTCCGAACCGAGGGCCCCGGCCATGCGCCGCGTGGAATCGCCGGCGGGTGGTTCCACCTTGATCACCTCTGCGCCCATGTCGCATAGTTGCATCGCGCAGAACGGCCCGGCCATCACCTGCGTGACGTCGAGGACTCGCACCCCCTCCAGGGCCCGGCCCAACGTCGATCTGTCGCTCATCGCACGCCGCGCGTACACAGGAGTCTCACGTGTCCACACCCTCCGTTCAACTGGTTCAGTACGAGACCGAAGGCGAGTTGGCCTTCCTGACGATCAACCGCCCAGACGCCCGCAACGCGATGACCTGGAGCATGTACGAGGCCCTGGTCGACGCCTGCGACCGCGTGGACGGAGACGCCACCATCCGTGTGTTCATCCTGCGTTCGGCCGGCGACAAAGCGTTCATCTCGGGCACAGACATCAGTCAGTTCACACACTTCACGACACCGGAGGCGCCGATCGAGTACGAGCGGCGCATGGATGCGATTATCGATCGGCTCGAGCGCGTACGGGTGCCGACGATCGCACGGGTCCAGGGCGTCGCCGCCGGCAGCGGGTGTGCCATCGCTCTGGCCTGCGATCTCCGCGTCTGTGCACCGGAAGCCCGCTTTGGCGTACCCGTCGCCCGCACGCTCGGCAACTGCCTGTCGGCCGCCAACTACGCGCGCCTGGTCGATCTGATCGGCCCCGCCAGGACGAAAGACATCATGTTCACGGGGCGCCTCATCGACGCCGCGGAAGGCCACGCGATGGGACTGGTCCACAGCCTGGTGCCGCAGGCCGAGCTCGATGCTGCCGTGCGTGACCTGGCGGCGAGCCTCGCCGCGAATGCCCCGTTGACGATTCGCGCTTCGAAGGAAGCGGTCCGACGCATCCAGGTGCACCGACGGAGCCAGCCCGTGCTGGCTGACGACCTCGTCACGCTGTGCTACAACAGCACTGACTTCAAGGAAGGTGTCGCCGCGTTTCTGGCCAAGCGATCGCCGAGATGGACGGGCACTTAGTGGTCCGGCCGCGCTGCGAGGCGATCGAGCGCGGCCTGGACGCCGCCCTTCTGGTGCGGCACGCCGGCCAGGCCGAGTGACATCTCCACCCCGCAGAGTGTGCCGGCCAGCATGAGCTCGTTGAAGTCACCCAGGTGACCGATCCGAAACGCGCGCCCCTTCAGGCGACCGAGTCCAGCGCCGAGCGACATGTTGAACCGCTCGCTGGCCACACGGCGCAACGCGTCGGCGTCGTGCCCCTCCGGCATCAACACTCCCGTGAGCACCGGGCTGTGCTCCTCCTCACGTGTGCAGACCGTCGGCAGACCCCACGCGCGCACCGCCACCCGTGTCGCCTCCGCCAACCGCCGATGCCGGGCAACCACCTGCTCGAGCCCCTCTTCCTCGAGCATCGTCAGGGCCTCGCGCAAGCCGAACAGCAGGTTCGTGGCCGGTGTGTACGGAAAGAAGCCCGTCGCGTTCGCGGTGAGCATCGGACCCCAGTCCCAGTACGACTTCTGGAGCTTCGCGTTGTGATGGGCGTTGATGGCCCTGTCGCTGACGGCGTTGAAGCTGAGGCCCGGTGGCAGCATGAGGCCCTTCTGCGATCCGGACAACGTGACATCGATCCCCCACTCGTCGTGCCGCAGATCGATCGAACCCAGGGACGACACGGCGTCGACGAGCAACAACGCGGGATGCCCTGCCGCATCCATGGCCTCACGGATCTCTCGAAGTCGGCTCGTCACGCCGGTCGATGTCTCGTTGTGAACCACCATGACGGCCCGGATGGCTCGGTCGTGGTCGCCTCGCAGGATGCCCTCGACGAGCTCGGGATCGACGCCCGATCGCCAGTCGGTGTTCACGACCTCGACGTCGAGTCCGATGCGCCGCGCGAGCTCGGCCCACAGCCGCGCGAATTCGCCGGTCTCGAACGAGAGCACGCGATCGCCGGGCGACAGCGTGTTCACGAGCGCCGCTTCCCATGCACCCGTGCCGGATGCCGGAAAGATCAGAACCGGGCCGCGCGTGTTGAAGACGGCGCGGATGCGCAAGAGCACGTCTTTCGCCAACACCGCGAACTCGGCGCTTCGATGATCGATCGTCGGCTGCGCGATCGCGCGAAGGACGCGATCGGGGACGTTGGTCGGACCAGGAATCTGTAAGAAGTGGCGGCCGCTGCGATGAGGCATCAACACATCCTACCCTCGGACCGGCCGAACGGCCTCGACGAGCAGGCCGACGGCGCGACGCGTGGCGCGGCCGGCGGCTGGGGCGCCCTTGTAGTGCCCGAGGCGCACGACCACGAGCTGGTGCGACGGAACGATCAGCACCTGTTGTCCGCCCACACCGGACATGAAGAACATGTCCTTCGGCGCGGGCCATCCGCCGTCGCCATTGACCCAGAACAAGCCGCCGTAGGTCGGACGATTGTCCGCCAGCCACGCCGGGGCCACCGTTCCGACGAATGCTGCGTAACCCTCGGGCAGGATCCGCTCGCCATTCCACACGCCATCTTGCAGATAGAGATTGGCGATTCGTGCCCAATCCCGACCGGACAGCGACTCGTATCCGTGCGTGAGGAAGTTGCCGTAGGGATCGGTATCGAGAACCGCGGTCCTGACCCCGATCTTGTCGAACAATGCCCGCTGCGGGAACGAGTGGTAGTCCTCACCGCGCTTCTCCACCGCCAGCCGGATCAGGTAGTTGATGAGCACCGGATCGGTGTTGCGATAGCGGCCGACCGTCGCCGGCGGCCACTGCTGCGGGCGGGTGGCCGCGTAGGTGAAGGAGTCGACGCTGCCCGTGTAGAGGTACAGATGATCCGGATACGGGCCGTTCGGGTCGTAGTCGGGATCCTGCGGCGCGATGATCCGCAGGCCGCTCGACATGTTCACGATGTCACGGATGCGGATTGACTGGCGCGCATCGCCAGGTGTCTGCCACTCGGGAATTGGGGCCGGCTGGTCGAGCGTGTACGCCCCTTGCCGGATGAGAACGCCCAGGAGTGTCCCGCCGAGGCTCTTGCCCATCGACCAGCTCTCGAGCGGCGTGGCAGCAGTGACACCGTCACCATAGCGTTCGGCGATGATGCGACCCTTGTAGGTGACGACGAACGCACCGGTCATGGCGACCGGATCGAACGCTGCGTCGATTCCCTGCTGTAGCTTCGCCGCGTCCACCCCTTCGGGCAGTGGCCCGCCTGGCCGCTTGTCGCCCATCGGCCACGGCTGTGTCTTCGGATCCGGCAGTGCGCTCTTCACCGTCGACGGCTTGAAGAACACGTCCGTCTTGCCGATTGGCAGCGTCACGCAGCCCTGGCTGCCCACCTGCTTCGCCAGTCTGACCACGCCGTTGGGCATGGTCACCTCGACGGTCCGTTTCTGACGATCGATCTTGGGTGTCCCGAGCTGCGTCCTCGCCTCGTACGGAGCAGTGAAGTACCCGACGTTCTCCATGGCGAACGCCGGGTCGAGCCCTGACACGAAGACGGCAGTGCACAGGATCTTCGCGTAGCCCGACGCGTAGTGCTCGATCTTTTCGCCAGGGGGCGGGACGTAGCGGGTCGGCAACTCGAGCGCCTGGCCTCGCGAGATGAGCGCGTCTCGTGTGGAGCGCCCGCTCTGCGCACGACCGACGATGCCGGCGCCGATAGCAGTGGCAAGGAGGACGGACGCCGCAATCGTAGAGGAAGGCTTCGCCATAGGCGCGTGATTATAACGAGATGGCGGGCCGACCTATAATGTTTGCTCTCGCCTGCATGCCTGCGCTGTCTGTTGAAGCCGGTCGACCTGTCTTCCACGCTCCCGTGGCGGCAGTCGATGTGGAGGGTCTGCGTCGCGACCTCGAGCGTAGCCTCACGGGTGAGGTCCGCTTCGACGCCGTCTCGCGCGCACTCTACTCCACCGATGCGAGCGTGTACCAAATCCATCCGATTGGAGTCGTGGTGCCTCGGACGCGCGAGGACATCATCACGGCCGTTCAGCTGTGCGCGCACTATCGCTGTCCGCTGACCATGCGCGGTGGAGGCACGTCGCAGGCGGGACAGGCGATTGGCGCCGGCCTCCAGATCGACACGTCGAAGTACTACAACCGCATCCTCGACCTCAATGTCGACGAGCGTTGGGCCCTCGTCGAGCCGGGCATCGTGCTCGACGAACTGAATGCCGCGCTCAAACCGCATGGACTCCGCTTTGCGCCAGACATCTCCACGGCGAGTCGTGCGACGGTCGGCGGCATGATGGCGAACAACTCGAGCGGGGCGCGATCGGTGCTCTACGGCAAGACCATCGACCATGTGCTCGAACAGCACGTGGTCCTGGCGGACGGATCGCTCGCGCACTTCAGGCCGGTTTGCGCGACCGATCTCGAGCGCGTCTGCCGGGGAGCCTCGCTCGAAGCGGCTGCGTATCGCGTCGTGCGTCGGCTGGCGGCCACCCACGCGGACGAAATCGATCGACGCTATCCGAAGATTCTCCGACGTGTGGGCGGCTACAACCTGGACGCGTTCGTCGATCCATCACGACCAGTCGACCTGACGCGACTGATCGTGGGCTCCGAGGGTACCCTCGCCGTGGTTCTCGACGCAAAGATTCGACTGGTGCCGCTCCCCAAGGCAAAGGCGGTGCTGGCCATCCAGTTCGACGCACTGCTCGAAGCGCTTGCTGCCGCGCCGGTCATTCTCGGGCACAAGCCGTCCGCGGTCGAGGTGATGGACAGCTTCATCCTCGACAACACAAAGCAGAGCCCGGCCCTGGACCGCATCAGAAGGACGTTTATCGATGGCGATCCCGGCGCCTTGCTGTGCGTCGAGCTCTACGCGGACTGCGACGAGGACCTTCCGCCGAGACTCGAAGCGCTGGAGGCGGATCTCCGGTCACGCGGCCTCGGCTACCGCTACGTCCAGGCATTGGATCTTCCGGCGCAGGCGCGAATTTGGGGGCTCCGCGAAGCCGCGCTTGGCTTGTCGATGGCGATGCGCGAGGAGGCGAAGTCGATCTCGTTCGTCGAGGACACTGCCGTCGCACCCGAGCGTCTGCGTGACTACATCGAGCGGTTTCTCGCGCTGGTCCGCCGCCACGGCACGAAGGCTGGTGTGTACGCGCACGCATCCGTTGGCTGCCTCCACGTCAGACCGGTCGTCAACCTCAAGACCGACGCGGGTGTGAAGACCTTCGCGGCGCTCGCCCACGACGTGGCAGACCTCGTGCTGGAATTCGGTGGCGCACTCTCGGGTGAGCACGGCGACGGCCTTGTTCGAAGTCCGTTCATGCGCCAGATGTTTGGCCCGGTGCTGTACGAGGCGTTTCGCGACATCAAGCGGGCCTTCGATCCGCACGGCATTCTCAACCCCGGCAAGATCGTCGACGCTCCCGGGCTCACCCAGAACCTTCGGTACGGCGGCGGATATGTGACGCCAACTCCATCGACGCACTTCGACTACAGCGACTTCGGCGGACTCGGCGCAGCGGTCGACATGTGCAGCGGCCTCGGAGCGTGCCGCAAGAAGCTGGACGGCACGATGTGCCCCTCCTACATGGTGACGTCGGAGGAGGCGCACTCGACCCGTGGCCGCGCGAACGTCCTGAGACTCGCTATGACGGGCCGACTTCGAGAAGCCGGCCTCGGCCAGGAGGGTGTGCGCGAAGTGCTCGACCTGTGCCTCGAGTGCCGGGCGTGCAAGGCCGAGTGTCCTGTCGGCGTGGACGTCGCGCGCTTCAAGAGTGAGTTCCTCGCGGACCACTGGCGCCGCTACGGCACGCCGCTCCGTGCGCGAGCGCTCGGTCACGTCCACGAGCTGGCGCGATGGGCCAGCCCGGTGGCCCCGCTCGCCAACAGCGTGGCGCGGAGCGCGCCCATGCGCTGGCTCAACGAGCGGCTGCTCGGCATCGATCGTCGGCGCACGCCGCCGGCGTGGGCGGGTCGGACGTTCGCCCGCCAGTTCAAACGACGGACGCGACGGACGGTCTGCGCCGCCGACCGGCGTGTATGGTTGTTCAACGACACCTTCACCAACTTCTACAACCCCTCGATCGGGCTGGCGGGCGCCGAAGTCCTCGAAGCGGGCGGTGCGGCGGCTGCCCTCGCGCCAAACGTCTGCTGCGGGCGTCCCCTTATCTCGCAAGGGTTGCTCGACGAAGCCCGCGAACGAGCCGCCGAGAACACCGCTCGGCTCCACCCGCTCGTCGAAGGCGGCGCGCGTCTCGTGTTCTTCGAGCCAAGCTGCTTGTCGGCCGTCCGCGAAGACGCGCCGGATCTGCTGCGTGGTGAGGCCAAGCGCCACGCTCGACGCGTGGCCGACGCGGCGGTGCTGTTCGAGGCATACCTCGAAGAGACCTGGCCAGAGGGTCTCGGGGCGGTGACGCTGCGCGCGGGACCCGCGCGCGTGTTGCTCCACAGCCACTGCCACCAGAAGGCCATGGGTCTGCTGGCGCCCGCCAAAGCGCTGCTCTCACGCGTACCGGGCGCCACGGTCGTCGACCTGGACGCCGGCTGTTGTGGCATGGCGGGGTCGTTCGGCTACGCACGTGAGCACTACGAGGTCTCGCGGGCCATCGGCGAGCGCCGGTTGCTGCCTGCCGCCCGGACCCTCGGGCCCGGCGATGTTCTGGTGGCGAGCGGTGTATCGTGTCGTCACCAGGTCGAGGAGCTTGCCGGCGTCCGTGCGGTGCACCCTGCGGAACTGCTCCGGTCCCTGTTGTCGTGATGCGGTCGCTGACTGGAGCTGTATGAACCTCGCGCTGCTTTCCGTCCTCGCTCTCGCGCTCGCGATCATCGTAAGCTGCTTCACCAGCTTGAACGTCGGCGTGCTCGCGATGGCGCTCGCCTGGATCCTCGGTGTGTACGTCGGGGCGATGCCGCTCAATACCGTCCTGAGCGGATTTCCGGTGCCGCTGTTCCTCACGCTAGTGGGGATGACGCTGCTCTTCTCGCTCGCGCAGGTGAACGGCACCCTCGATCGACTCGCGCACCACGCCGTGCGGAGCTGCCGCGGGAACCGTGGGATGATTCCCGTGATCTTCTTCCTGCTCGCCTTCGTGTTGGCGTCGATGGGGCCAGGGAACATCGCCACCGCCGCGCTCCTCGCCCCGATGGCCATGGCCACGGCGGGGCGGGTCGGCATACCGCTGTTTCTCATGTCGATCATGGTCGGCAACGGCGCCAATGCGGGATCGCTCTCTCCTTTTGCGCCCACAGGCATCATCGTCAACGGGATCATGGCGCGCATTGAGCTGCCGGGACACGAGCTCGCGACGTACCTGTACAACGCGAGCGCACACGCCCTCGTCGCGTTCGGTGGCTACTTCCTGTTCGGGGGGCTGAAGCTCTTTGCGAGCGGCGGCGGCCAAACCTTCGCGCTCGACGCCGACGAGAAGCGTGCGCACCAGTTCGAGCGCAAACACTGGATCACGCTCGTCACGATTCTGGTCCTGCTCATGAGCGTGATCCTCGTGCCCGATCTGCGCGCCACGGGGAGCATCGGCATGGCGGCCTTCGTGGCATCCGTCTTCCTCGTCCTCACCGGTTGTGCAGACGATGGTGAGGCGATCAAGAAGATGCCGTGGCGGGTGATCATCATGGTGTGCGGGGTCACGGTGCTGATCGCGATCCTCGAGAAGGCGCAAGGGATCGACCTGCTCGTCTCGCTGGTCGCTCGCCTGTCGACGCCAAGTACGGTCACCGCCGTCGTATCGTTCCTGACGGGAATCGTGTCCGTGTACAGCAGCACATCCGGGGTCGTCCTGCCGGCCTTCTTGCCGATGGTACCGGGCCTGGCGGCTCAGCTCGTCGGCGCCAATCCGGTGGCCATCGCGGCGGCGATGAATATCGGCGGGCACCTCGTCGATGTGTCACCGCTCTCGACCATCGGTGCGCTGTGTGTCGCCGGGGCGAGCGCTGAGGAAAGCCGTCAGCTCTTCAATAAGCTCCTCGCTTGGGGCTTGTCGATGGCTGTCGTTGGTGCTGTGATTGCGTATCTGTTGTTCTACTGACCGGAGTGCCGGCTCTCAAGCTGGCAACATGAGCTGCGAGCTCGGGCGGTTTCAAACGGGGCTGAATGTGACTCGGAACCAAAGAACTCTTTACAAAACGTGGACCGTATGCGGCGCGATCGCTGCGGCAATCTGCGCGTGGTCGATCGCCGTCCTGGTCGACTCACGAGGGCTCGCGGCTCAGGGCGCTCCGCCGAACGTCGCGCAAGGGACTGATGGGCTTGGCGCCCCCCTTCCGCCCGAGGGCGCAAAGCCGCAACCCGAGAAGCTCAAGCTGCCGCCTGGCTTCTCGGTCGCGATTTGGGCCGAGAACGTTCGTGGTCCACGGACGATGACCCTGGCGTCCGACGGCACGGTCTTCGTGGGCACGTGGCAGGCAGGCAACGTCTACGCCCTGGCCGATCGGAACAACGATCAGCGCGCGGATTCGGTGATTACCATCGCCTCCGGCCTGACGATGCCCAATGGGGTCGCGTTCGAGGATGGGACGTTATACGTAGCCGAGGTCAATCGGATCCTTCGGTTCGACAACGTGCTGGCGTCGGTCAAGCCGGCGATGGCGCCGCTGACACCAACGGTCGTGTTTGACAGGCTGCCGTCCGAGCGCCATCACGGATGGAAGTATCTGCGGATGGGACCTGACGGCTACCTGTACGTGCCCGTGGGCGCACCCTGCAACATCTGCGATCGCGAGCAGCCGTTCGCCAGCATCCTCCGCGTGCGACCCGACGGTACGGGTCTCGAGACGTTCGCACGTGGCATCCGCAACTCGGTCGGCTTCACGTGGCATCCAGACACCGGGGCGCTCTGGTTCACGGACAACGGTCGCGACATGCTGGGCGATGATCAACCGAATGACGAGCTGAACGTCGCGCCGAAGGCCGGCCTACACTTCGGATACCCGCACTGCCACGAAGGAACGATCGCTGACCCCGAGTTCGGCAAGAACCGGTCGTGTGGAGAGTTCCAAGGCCCCGCGCAGAAGATGGGGCCACACGTCGCGCCGCTCGGTCTCGCCTTCTACCAAGGCGCGATGTTCCCGTCCGAGTACCGGAAGCAGCTCTTCATCGCTCAGCACGGATCGTGGAATCGCACACCCGCCAGCGGGCATACGGGCTATCGAATCATGGTGGCGAAGGTCAGCGGGTCACAGGTCGTCGGGTACGACGTCTTCGCGCAGGGCTGGTTGGAACAGGGTCGTCAGGCTTGGGGACGGCCGGTGGACATCCTCGAGTTGCCTGACGGTTCGCTGCTCGTCTCAGACGATCGCGCTCACGCGATCTATCGCATCAGCTATCGCCGCTAGAGGGTCCGAATCTCACGCACATTCACGCCGGCGCCACGGGGGACTCAACCGAAGCGTCCGAACCGCCTGCGCCTGGGTCACAATGGCGCCATGCCCCGGCGCCGCTGCGCGACCCTTTTCGTCGTCATCGCACTCACGTTCGCCTGCCGCACGCCGTTGCCACCGCCGGCCGTGTCGGGGTCGGCGGTCAGGCAGGTAGACCGCGATCTGCTCGACGTGACGGTCGAGCGGCTTCACCGCTTCTACGATCAGAAGACCTACACCGTCACGCAAGTGGTCAGGTGGCACCTCGACCGAATCGACCGCTACAACGGCGTGTACGGCGCGGTCGAGACCGTGTTCCGCGATGACGCGGTCGCGCTCGCGGTCAGGTTGGATGCAGATGCCTTCAAAGGCGGCACGGCCACGAGTCGAGGGCCGCTCTGGGGCGTGCCGATCGTCGTCAAGGCGAATACCAGCGTCAGAGGCTACGTCACGACCGCGGGCTGGTCCGGCTTCACACGCCCGAGCTACGAGCTCGTCGCGCCCGAGGACGCGACCATCGTCACGAAGCTCAGGTCGGCCGGCGCGGTGATTCTGGGTCACACCAACATGCCTGACCTCGCCGCAAGCGACACGAACCGCAGTTCCTCGTTCGGTCGCACGGGCAACGCCTACGACGTGCGGTTCTCGCCCGGAGGCTCGTCGGGGGGCTCCGCGACCGCCGTAGCGGCCAACTTCGGGGTACTCGGTAACGGCACGGACACGGGCAACTCCATCCGCATGCCCGCGGCGACGAGCGCGCTCGTCGGTGTCTTCCCGACGCGAGGACTCGTGAGCATCGCGGGCATCGTGCCGTTGGATTGGCTTCTGGACAATACGGGCCCGATCGCGCGCACCGTCACCGATGCGGCCGTCGCGCTGTCGGTCATGGCCGGCGAAGACGCGCTCGATGCGCGCACGCGCGACATCCCGCCCGCCGCGCAGAGGCCCCCTTACGAGCGATACCTGAAAGCGGCCACTCTGAAGGGCCGTCGCTTCGGCGTACCCCCGTTCATCCTGGCTGGCGAGGGCACCTATTTCCACGGCATCCCGTCGGCGGTGCCTCCCGAAGTGGCCGACCGACTCCGCCAGGCTGCACATGTGTCGCTTAACCGCGACACGCGCGACATGTTCATGAAGGCCGTCGAGATGCTGCGTGCGACCGGCGCGGACGTGGTGAGCGACGACGCGATCCTCCCCGTGGAGTTCGCACGGGCCGCAACGCGCATCGCGACGTACGCCTATGTGAGGGATGGGACCGATCGCTTCTTGGCGAGGTTCGGCCCGCCAGCGTATCAATCCGCAGAAGCGTACCGCAAAGCCGTGGGCGTCCCGCTCTTCGCGTCCTCGATCGGCTCGGAGGGGGCGTTCAGACGGCTCGGGGGCCTCGAGATCGAGCAGCGATCGTTCGACACCGACCCTGCCGCCGAACGTGACTACCATGCGCCGCGGCGCGCGGCCCTCGCGGCCTACCAGGAGCCCCTCGATCGTCTGAAGCTCGACGGCTATGTCTACCCCGCCATCCAGATGCCGCCGCCCGACGAGACGATGCCGCAGGATGGGCGCCTGAGCGAGGGTCCACACTCGGCCACGAGTTGGGTGAACATGCTTGGCGTCCCGGCCATCGTGGTCCCGGCAGGCTTCTACGCGAGCGGACTGCCCTTTGGGCTCGAGTTCTCGGGACACCCATGGAAAGACGGCGACTTACTCACCATCGCGTACGCGTGGGAACAGGCGACGAGACTCAGAAGGCCACCAGTCCTTGTCGAACAGGGGCTCCTCCCGACGACACCCGCCCGCGTGCGCTGACGCTAGCGAGCAGGCCCTCCACCGGACTGCGCCTTGCGCGCGTCCTCCGCCCGTCCGCCACGCAAGATGTTCAATAGACCGTAGTTGCCTTCGTGACAGGCGTACTCGTAGATCGGCTCGGCACTGAGGCTCATCGGAATCCGACCCGTGAACGGCCTGGTGAACGTCGTCGGATCGTTGACCGTGAACTCGTACTCGAGCGTTTTGGCGTCAACGCGACGGAAGCGTTCGATGAGCTTCACATTCTCGGCTGATCCAAACTCATAGCCGCCGGCTCCACGCCGGGCGCTGAACGCCGCCATCTTCGGCGTGAAGTTCGTGCTCTCGACGACGAGCGTGTCGCCTTCCCATCGAGCGCGCGAGTCGCCCAGCCACGTCTTGACGTGCCCGGGCAGATGCGGACGGTTGTCGAGCGGTACGATCCGCGCGTCGTGGTTCATCTCGAGGTGCAGCAGTACGTAGTCCTTCGTCTGCACGATCTGGACGTTGTTGTTGTAGCCACCGGGCTGGAACGGCGGGCCGGTGCTGAATCCCAGGAGACACCTCTCGGATAGACCGCGATCCTCGGGATTGTCATCCGCCACACCGTCGCTCCGCATGCGAACCGGCTGCCTTCCGCTGGCCTTCTCGACGGCATCCTTCTGTTGCGCCTGAGGCGTCATCGGCGGAACCTTGCCGTCCTCCGGTTCGATGAGGATGGACGTTTGCTTGAGCGCGGTCGGCCGTGCGCGCTCAGTCCATACCTCCTGGCTGTACCCGCCCGGATCGCCCTGAGCGGGCGCTCGTGAATCGAGCGCGGCGGCCTGTCCGTTGAGCCGCTTGATCAGCGCCGCGTGCTCGACGTCGCTCAGGATCGGCTTGTCTTTGTACTCGGCGGGCCGCTCGAGCGGCGTGAACGTCCAGTAGTCCCAGACGCCTTGCAGATCGGGGTGACCCCACGGCGTCCGCGGCACGCCCCCCGCCGTTCTCGTCGGCGTGGTCGGCGCGGCGGCTTTGGCTGCGGCCGCCGTTCCCGTCTGCACGGGCTTGGCAGTGCCGGCTGCTTGTGCGTACGCATTGACCGCGAGCGTCAACAGTGCGGTCGCAAGCGCATGTCTCATCGGTGCTCTCCTCGCAGCGATTACATCCTCGGGCGGAACCCTTACAGGCACCACCGTCTCGATCGAGGTTACGGCAACATGCCGCGCACTACCAGCGTAATCTGCAGACGGGGCACCTGCCCGAGCTGCGACCAGCCTCGCACAAACCCGTGCCATGCATGCTGGAGTGCCTCAACACTCAACACTCAGAACTACTGGAAGACGTCAGCGCTATCTGTGCCTCCAGGATTCGCGTGCCTCTGCACTGCGGGCACTTCCCCGGCTTGGCGAGTCGATCCTCTCCGAAGGCGAAGCCGCACGTGCGGCACTGCGCAGGAAGGATGGTGACCTGGTGGCCAGCGGCACGCGCGGACCATAGAGCGTGCCGCAGGTCTTCCTCCATATCGCCTCGAGGCAGCCCCATCTGCCACGCGAGCGATGAAACCGATCGCGGCTCAATCGAGAGGAACGCGATCGGATCCCTGCGATACACACGCGTCGCACGCTATTGGAACACGTCCCACATGTGCACGTACTTGATGATGAACGCGCGATTGATCGGACCGAGTCCGTTGAACGCCTCGGTGTCGTTGTAGACCATGTAGAGACCGGTCGCAGCGGTCTGCTGGAGATTGAACCGAATGTTACTGGACCAGCGACCGGTCACGTCATTGTATTGGAGGAGCCCCTGAACATTGATCCGCGGCGTGAAGTTGTAGGTCATGCGCAGCGACCCGACGTTGGTCACGAAGTTACCCTCAGGCAAACTGATGTCACTGCGCGTCCAGCGAAACGTAGACGTGAAGCTGCCAGATGGGTTGCGGACGGTCACTGTCGGCGCCTGCGCGTTCTGCTGGCCGGACAGGAAACCACCGATGTTCCACGCGAGGCCACCGGAGATGAGCCGCTTGCGATCCGTGTTCGACTGCAGGAAGAAATACGGCGTCGTGTAGTCGCCAGGTGGCACGACGATCCACTCCGATCGTCGACCTGGCGGGTTGTAGACGGCAAACGGCACCCTCAGCGTCTCGCGTTGGACGTTCATACCGGGACTGATGAAGTTGCCGCTTTCGAAGTCCAGCGCGTGATCGAAGTGCAGGAACCCGGTTTCGTTCACACCGTCGAATCCCCAGTAGCCCTCGTAGGTCAGGTGGGGTCGATACTCCCGCAGTTTCAGCGTCTTCAGCAGCCAAGGACGCCGCAGGTTCTTGAAGTAGCCGGTACTGACTTGCCGATAGGCATCCGGGCGCTCGAGGAACCCGACCTCGGGATTGAAGTCGGCACCAACCTCGGTGTAGTCGAAGTAGGCGCGGTTGGCCCGGTCGCGGTACTCGAGGCCACCGTTGTACGCGTGCTCTGGACCCGTCGCGCCAGGCGTCTCGGTCCGGGCGACGAATCCGTTCACGGTCAGGTTCTGATTCACGCCCCAGCGTCCGTCGGCACCCCACGTGCGGTTCCACCCATCGGAACCCGGGCCTGTCCCGGTCGCCTGGCGATTGACGAACATGACGCCAACGTTCGAGCGGCTCGACAGCTCCTTCTGCAATCGGCCAGCGAAGAAGTTGTTCGATGGCGCGTACGTCGACGGCCGAGAGGGATCGCCAACCGCTTCGCTCTGCATGTCGATGATGCCAACGTTAAACCCGTGCGTTCGCCCCGTCAGACGAGCGCCGCCGGCAATCGGCGTGAACACGCCGTTGCTGATTCCGATCGTCCGGCTGAAGAACAGATCCACATCGCCGCCACGGCCGACCGCGAACAACCCGCGGTTCTCGAGGAAGAAGGGCCGCTTCTCGGGGAACAGCAGGTTGAACCGCGTGAGGTTGATCTGCTGCTCGTCGACCTCCACCTGCGCGAAGTCGGTGTTGTAGGTCAGGTCCAGGTTCATGCTCGACGTCACGCCGACCTTCGCGTCGACGCCCCAATCGGAGTTGTTATCGAGGCGCGCGCCAGGCGTGAAGTTCCGGTTGGACGTATTGATCGCGTACGGCATCACCTTGAGGTTCATCGGCGTCTTCAGCTCGAGGTTGGTGACCTCACCAGCCGCCGAAAGCCGGGTGATGTTGAACGCGCGTGAGATGGGCGACCAATACACCTGCTCGCGCTTGCGTCGAATATTGCGCGAGAAGTTGACGCCCCATGTCTGCGGCGCCGAACCGTAGCGAAGCGTCCGCAACGGAATCTGGAACTCCGTCGACCAACCCTTGTCGGTGATCTGCGACTTGACCGTCCAGACACCATCCCAGTTCACGTTCATCCCGCCGCCGGATCCACCACCGACACGGCCCAGCGTCGGTGGACCACTCGATTGTGTCTCGCCTTCGCTGCGCACCTGCGCGTCGTACTCCATTCCGGCTGGGTTGGTGCCGAAGATGAAGCCATTCTGCCGATCGTGATAGGTGTCGAAGATGATCTGCACCGAATCGGAGTCGTTCAAGCTCGAGTCACGACGCGCGTCGGTGGTCACGATCTGCGACGGGTCCGAATCGAAGCAGATGATCCCGATGTAGATGGCGCGGTCGTCGTAGAGGAGTCGGACCTCGGTGTTCTCAGTCGCCGGCGTCCCCTCGAAGGGCTCCGCCTGCGTGAACTCCGTGATGGGGGTCGCGCGCTGCCATACCGCATCGTCCATCAGGCCGTCGATCACGGGCGATTCGGTGACGCGCGTCCCGGTCATGCGCTTGGTCGTGGCGCTCGGCACGGTGCCTCGGGGGCCTTGCTCTCCCCCGCCCCCGCCCCCGCCCCCCGAGCCGCCGCCGCGAGCCTGTCCCGCCGAGGCCGCGCTGGCCACGCCAATCGCCAACGCCGTGGCGACAATGCCTGCGCGCGCACACACCGTCAACGCACACTCTCCAGGGAACAACGGCCTTTCAGTATACCGGGCAGACCGGCGGTTCTCCAACAGCTTCGGGCACCTGTCAGCACAAGAAGACGCGGGCGGCTGCGCGTAGGCGAGCGCCCGCAACGAAGAGACGGCGATGTCAGGAAGAACGAGACGAGGGAAAGCGGTCCGACGCGCGGGTTGCGCGCGCCGGACCGAGAAGCAACGTATTAGCGAGTACCCGTCGGGCGCACGTTGGTGACGTAGCGTTCCTTCACCGGGGCCATGCCTTTGTTGACGAACTTCTGAAGGCGCTTGCCCTCGTACGTTTCGGTCGTGTAGAGGTTGCCCTGCGAGTCGGCGGCGATGCTGTGCAGCCCGTACCACTGACCCGGATACCGCCCGCCATCGCCGAACGCATAGAGCACTTCGAGCGACGCGCGATCCAAGACGTGGATCTTCTGGTTGCGCCCGTCCGCCACGAAGATGAACTGCTGCTTCGGATCGGTCGAGAACACCAGATCCCACACCGAACCGTCGGCGAGGGATTCCTTCTCGATCTGGACTTCCTTTAGGAACTTGCCTTCCTTCGTGAAGCTCTGGATGCGGTTGTTCACGCGGTCGCACGCGTAGACGATGTTGTCGTTGGAGAGCTCGGCGCAGTGCACCGGATTGCGGAACTGCTGGACGAGCGGCGCGGTCGGATTGTAGCGGCCGAGGTTCTCATCGCTGGGCTTGTTGCCGTACGCACCCCAGAAACGCTTCATCGCGCCGGTCTTGCGGTCGATCACCGCCACGCGCTTGTTGCCGTACCCGTCCGCGACATAGGTCTCGTTGCCCCTCTCGTCGACGAAGACCTTGGCGACCTGGAAGAAGTGGTCGGTTGCGCTGCTGTTGGCGCCGACGCCCTTCTTCCCGATCTGCTGGATGAACTTGCCCTCACGGGTGAACTTCAGGACGTGACCGTCCTTCGGCCCGTTGCCGCCGATCCACACGGTGCCGTCGGCTTCGACGTCGATGCCGTGGTTGGAATCGGGCCATTCATAGGGCGCACCGGCTACCGGACCGCCCCAGGAGCCCACGACGTTGCCGGCCGGATCGAATTCGAGAATGGGAGGCGCACCCTTGCAGCAGTGCGTCGACGTCGCGGGAGAGAGTTCCTGGCCCTTCTCGTTGTTGCCGAGAGTCGCCGAGCTGCGGTGGACCACCCACACGTGATTCTTCGTGTCGACTGCCACGCCGATGGCGTTGCCGAGCAGCCAGTGATTCGGCAGCGGCTTCGGCCACAGCGGATCCACCTCGAACCGCGGCGCCTGCTTGCCACCGCCACCCTGCGCCGCCACGGCTTTGGTCTCCAGCCACTGCTGGCCCGCGCCCAGCGCGCCCAGGAGCCCAAGTGTGACGACCCCCGCGCACAGGTTCCGTCTCCCCTTCATAAACGCCTCCCTCAACCTCGAAGCACAATCCCGCTCATCCCCGGGACGAACGCGTGGCCGCGCCCCCCTGGTCGGACGCTCAGCCAACCCCTGCGAGGGCGTCAGTATACGCCAAAGCACGCAACGCAATAAAGGAAAGCCCAATCCGACGGGTGTCACGGGTTCCGGGGTTCCCCTTGAACCTACTTGGTCCCCGTGGCCGTGGCGGGCCAGACCGTCCCCTGGTCCTTCTTGGTGACCGGCGCCAGGCCTTTGTAGACGAACTTCTGCACGCGCTTCCCCTCGTAGGTCTCCGTCGTGTAGAGGTTCCCCTTGGAGTCCGCAGCGATGCTGTGAACGGCGTACCACTGGCCGGGCTGGCGGCCGCCGTCGCCGAACTGGGTCAACAGTTCCATCGACGCGCGGTCGTACACGTAAATGTGGTGGTTCGCACCATCGGCCACATACAGGTATCGCTGCGCGGGATCCTTCGAGAACTCGACCTCCCACACGGCGCCGTCGCCCAGCGTGTTCTTCGCGACGATCACTTCCTTCTGGAACTTGCCGTCCTTGCTGAAGATCTGCAGCCGGTTATTGGGGCGGTCGCACACGTAGACCAGGCCATCCTTGGACACCTCGGCGCAGTGGACCGGATTGCGGAATTGCTGCGCGGGCGGGGCAGTCGGGTTGTACCGCCCGAGGTTCTCGTCGGTCGGAGGCCGGCCATAAGCGCCCCAGAACCGCTTCATCTTCCCGGTGTCCATGTCGATCACGGCGACGCGGTGGTTCCCGTAGCCGTCGGCGAGGTACGCTTCCTTCGCCGTCTCGTCCAGGAAGATCTTGGCAACCTGCCGAAACGCCCATGGGTCGGTGCTCCCGGCGTTCGCGTACATGAAACCGAACTGCTTGAGGAACTTCCCGTCGCTCGTGAACTTCACGACGTGACCGTCATTGCCGCCATTGCCACCAATCCAGACCGTCCCGTCGCCCTGGACGGTGATGCCGTGGTTCGACTGCGGCCATTCGTAGCCTTCACCCGGCCCGCCCCAGGACCGGATCAGCTTCCCGGACCCATCGAACGCGAGCACAGGCGGCGCCGGCGAACAGCATTCGGCCATCGGCGGATTCTGCGCCGCGTAAATCTCTTTGGGATCCTGCGTGGCTCGGCCGCGATGGATGATCCACACGTTGTCGTTCGCGTCGACATCCACGCCGATTGTCGAGCCGAGCACCCAGTGGTTCGGCAGCGGTTTCGGCCAGAACGGATCGACCTCGAAGCGGGGCGCCTGGGGCCCGCCTTTGGCCTGAGCCGCTACACGCTGGAGGTAGGCCTGGGCCAGGCCGAGCGCGCTCACCGCCGCAACACACACCGCCGCCATCGTCCATCGACGTCTGCTGACTCTCGTCATGGCCGCGAAGTATACCTCAGGCGCCCGAGTCGTCGGTGTGGTGGACTTGCTTGAACCCGCGGACTGCCGATAGGCTGACCACTTGTGCCGCACATGAGGTATCGGGGCGCCACTGTGGGGTGTCTCAGGCTGGGCGAGCGGGTCGGCCTCACCCGGCCGCCTGGGCCGCAGGGACTCGTCCCTCCGCGTCGACCGCGCGCGGCGATGGCGCTGCTGGTGTTTGTCGTCCTCACACTGACCGACGTCCAGTGGTCCGTGCCGGTCGGTGCCCATGAAATCCCCAGCGAAGTACGCATTCTGCTCTTCTTCAAGCCCGAAGGTCAGCGCTTGCGTGTGCTCGTCCGCGCGCCCCTCGAGGCGATGACAGACATCGATTGGCCGCTCGTCGGCATCGAGGGACTGCTCGACGTGCCGCGCGCCGACCCGTTCCTGCGGGACGCGTCGACGCTTTGGCTCGGTGACAACGTCTTCGTCACCGAGAACGGCGTCCCGCTGCCGTATCCGACCGTAGCGGCGGTGCGCGCCTCGCTACCGAGCGATCGCGCGTTCGAAGCCTACGAGACGGCCGTCACACAAACGACGGGGGAACGGCTGCCGAACGACGCACGACTGGTCAAGAACCAAGGGATGATCGACGTCCTGTTCGAGTTCCCGATCGGCTCGGATCAGTCGCGGTTCGCCATCTACCCGCGCTTCGCTCGGCTTTCCAGCCAAACGCAAACCATCATCCGGTTCCTCGCGCCGGGTCAGCCGGAACGGGTGTTCGAGATCCACGGCGACGGCGGGATGATTCTGCTCGACCCGCGGTGGTTCGAGGCGGCCTGGCGCTTCGTCAAAGAAGGCTTTTTCCACATCATCGATGGCGCCGAGCACCTCCTGTTCCTGTTCGTGCTGCTGGTGCCGTTCCGGCGACTCAGGGCGCTCGTCCCCATCGTCACCTCGTTCACGTTGGCGCAGACGCTCACGATTCTCGCGTCGGTGTATGACATGACGCCTGCCGCGTTGTGGTTCCCGACGTTTGTCGACTTGCTGACGGCGGCATCCATCCTGTATCTGGCGCTCGAGAACATCGTGGGACCTCGACTGGAACGCCGGTGGATCATGACCTTCGCGTTCGGTCTGGCACACGGATTCGCGTTTGCGTTTCCCTTACAGCAGACGCTCCAGTTCGCCGGCGGACACGTTTTCGCATCGCTGGTCGCGTTCAACATCGGCATCGAGGCTGGCCTGCTGCTCCTCGTCGCTCTCCTCGTGCCGGCGCTCACGCTGTTCTTCCAGTTCGCGGTCGCCGAGCGCATCGGCACCATCGTCCTCTCGGCGTTAGTGGCCCACACGGCGTGGCATTGGACGTGGGAGCGCTACGACCAGTTGACCCAGTACCAGTTCGTCTGGCCGGTGATTGACGCCTTGTTCCTGGCGATGGTCCTGCGGTGGCTGATGGTGCTGGTCGTCCTCGTCGGGGCGGGCTACATCATTCATGGGTTCGTACGGGACAACGAAGACGGAAACAGGCGAGCCGAGATAGGAGAGGCGAGATAGTCGCCCTATGGCGAAGGACGCGACGCGCGAAAGGGCCATCGATGCTCGTGGTCGGCGTAGACTTCACTCGCAGAAGCGTGTCGGTCTTGCTCAATCGACACAGGAGGTAGGCCATGAACCTTCCCTTGGGAGCCCTCGGCACCGGGACGTTGCTGCAGATCGCCATGGTGGTCGTGGGCCACTTCGTCCCGTCGCTCCAGCAGATGGGACTCTTCCCCATCGCGGGCACGCTCATCGGCCTGTTCACCGGATGGTTGGCGGGCGGCCAGCGGTCAAGCGGTGTCGGGCGGCCTGGCCGGTGGCGTGGCCGGCGTCATCGGGAGTCTCGTGTCGACCGCGCTCGGAGATGTCCCGTTGAGCAACCTCGGCATCGCCGGTGGCAGCACGCTTGTCATGGGGGCCATCGGAGCGCTGCTGCGGGGCAGGGTACAGCCGACCAAAGCGTGAGGTGAAGGCCTTGGCCCGTAGCGGCCCCGTCGCGAAAGGACGCGAGGAGCGAGAAGGCCATCGACGGCATTTGAGCGTAAGCTGAACCTGCGAGATTCCTAAATCTCATTGACGTGCGCGAAAGGAACCGTATGAGACTGATCTCCGCGATTGCTGCGGTGGCCGCGCTGCTGGCCATGCCAACACTGACTCCGGCGCAGACGCCCATTCCGGCACCACCCGACGTCGCCGCGCCACCGAAGGATGCAAAGAAGACCAAGAGCGGGCTGGCGTACAAGGTCCTGACGCCGGGGACGGGCAAGGAGCACCCGACCGAGACCAGCGAGGTGCGCGTCCACTACACCGGGTGGACCACGGACGGAAAAATGTTCGACAGCTCGCTCACGGGCGGCTTGCCGGCCGAGTTCCCATTGAACCGTGTGATCAAGGGCTGGACCGAAGGGGTGCAACTCATGGTCGTCGGTGAGAAGACGCGCTTCTGGATCCCCGAACCGCTCGCCTACCGAGGCCAACGCGCACCGTACGGCATGCTTGTTTTCGACATCGAGCTCTTGCGGATCAAGAACTGAAGGCTGACCACTAGCGAGCCGTGTGAGTCTAGTGGCCTGTCCGCGCGAAGTCGGCCACATAACAGCCCACGGCCGGCGTGCGCGGCTCGCGGACCGACTTCCCATCGAGAACCGCAACAAGCGCGGACGCGAGGTCGCGCTGCGTGGCGGCCGGCCGTTCGACGCCGAGCCGCACGTAACGATTGTCGATCCGGCCGCGATAGACCAACGACCCATCAGGCGTGAACACCGCGACTTCCGGAGTGACTGAAATCTGCGCGTGCTTCACCAGCGCGTGCTTCAGATCGCGGACAGCGCCGGCTGGATAGTCGTAAGCCCGGAGATGTTCGCGGATCGCGGGCACAGATTCGGCCGGGTTCGGGTACACCAAGGTGAACTGGACGCCCTTCTCCTGAAACGCCTGGTACAGGCGTCGTACCTCGGGTGCGTAGCGGTTCGAGATCGGACAATCAACGCTGACGAACACGAACACCGCGGCCTTGACGCCAGGTGCAAGCGTCAACGGCTCGACGGTGCGCCCCTCGAGTGACTCGACTTTGACCGACGGCTCGCGCGCCGACAGCGCGATCGGACGATCCAGCAGCAAGAGCGCCGCCGCGAGTGCGGGCACGATTCGCGCGCGATGCCAGCTGGCCATCTCTCACTCCAACCGAAAGGGGGCGGCGCTTCGGACAACGCCAACCGCATGCCGCGCGTCGATTCGCGGACGAGGGCGGAGAAATCCCCATGTCTCAAGGCTTTAGCGAGATTCTAGCATACGGACAGACCCCACGGCACCGCCTGACGCGGAACCAGTCGAGGCTCCCCCCCCCCCCACGCCGCCCACGACGCTGGTGGTCGTCTGACGTTTGTCCTCATCATTGGCGGCGTCGCGTTCCTCGCACGGCTCATCCACCTCTGGCAGATCCACGACGCGCCGTTCTTCAGCGTCCTGCTCGGAGACGCCCAGGCGTACGACAACTGGCGCGCCGGATCGCGGCCGGCGACTGGATCGGCACGGAGGTGCTCTCTCCGCGCTCGAGCCGTGCCACGTTAGTGCCTCATACCCTGCCTCCTCCCTTCTCGTCACGACTCCCGTCACGATGGCTGGGCGACCTGTCCTCGCCGACCTACGGACGCGCGCCTGACGGCGCCCACTCCCGAACCAGGAAGCGGACACTGGAGAGTCCAAGGTCCTGGACGAGGAAGGCGGCCCGCTCGTGCTATAAGCCATGGTCATGCGTCCTCTTCGAGAGCTGTTCGACCTCACCGGCCGTGTCGCCATCGTCACGGGGGGATCGCGGGGCCTGGGCCTCGAGATCACCCACGGTCTCGCTCAGGCCGGCGCGCGCGTGATGATCTGCGCCCGGCGCGACACGTGGCTCGCGCCCGCGCTCGCGGAACTGCGCGGCGCCACCTTCACGGTCGACGGGATGGCGTGCGATGTCACCAGTCCACCTCAGGTGCAGGCCGTTGTCGACAAGACCATCGCGACCTTTGGCAAAGTCGACGTGCTCGTCAACAACGCCGGCATCAGTTGGGGCGAGCGGCCGGAAACGATGGCCGTCGAGAAATGGCGGCAGGTCCTCGACACGAACTTGACCGGTGCGTTCCTTTTTGCGCAGGCCGCGGCGCGCGACATGCTGACCCGCAAGGATGGGCGCATCATCAACATCGCGTCCATCGCCGGTCTCTTCTCGCTCGTCAACGGCCCTCACTATGCGGCGTATTCGGCCAGCAAGGCGGGACTGATAGGGTTGACGCGTGAGCTGGCCGCGTCGTGGGGCAGGCAAGGCATTCGGGTCAACGCCATCGCCCCCGGCTTCTTCCATTCCCGGCTCGCGGACCCTGTGATCCCCCTGGTGGAAGACGACATCAAGACGCACAGCCCGATTCCGCGGGTGGGTGCGACGGGCGAGCTGATGGGTGTTGCGGTGTTTCTGGCGTCAGATGCGTCGAGCTACATCACCGGCCAGACTATCGCCGTCGATGGTGGATGGAGTGTGACGTAGCGCCATGAGCTCCCCACCGAAACGCCGTGCTACGACGCGCCCGACGACACGACGGCGGTCTCACGGGGTGTCGCAGTCGAAAGGCCCGCGGGCGCTGCGGGCGGATTCGGTGCTCGCGGCCCATGGCGGACGCCAGCTGCGGGAGGTGATGAGCGGATTGGAATTCTTCCAACGGCTCGCCTCGGGCGAGCTGCCTGCGCCACCGCTCGTTGCACTGCTCGGCTTCAGACTTGTCGAAGCGACGCCGGGACGGATCGTCTTCACCGCTGAGCCGAAGGAGGAGTACTACAACGGTGTGGGCGTCATCCATGGAGGCTGGTCCGCGGCACTGCTGGATTCGGCGATGGGCTGCGCCGTCAACTCGATGATGCCGGCGGGCAAGGTGTTCGCCACGCTCGAACTGAAGGTCAACCTCACCCGGCCGCTACACAACGACGTCGGTCCGCTGCGGTGCGAGGCCACGGTCCTTCACGTTGGCAACCGGACGGCCACGGCGGAAGGCAAGATCGTGGATCGGCACGGCAAGCTCTACGCGCACGGCACCACGACCTGTCTCCTGGTCGAGCCGAAACGATGAACACCTTCGTTCGCACCGAAATCGACGGGCGAGTGGCCGTGCTGACGATCGAGAACCCACCGGTCAACGCGCTGGGCACAGGCGTGTGGGAGGCCATCGAAGCGGCCATCATCGACGCGTCGTCCAACTCGTCCGTCGATGCGATCGTCCTGATGGGCGGGGGTGCGACGTTCGTGGCCGGCGCCGACATCCACATCTTCAAAGCACTGAGGACACCTGCCGACGCGATGGCGCGATCCGCTGCGATCCACGCTCTCCTTCGCCGCATCGAGGACACGGCGAAGCCGCTCGTCGCCGCGATTCATGGACACGCGTTGGGCGGCGGCCTCGAGCTCGCCCTGGCGTGCCACTTTCGTGTCGCCACGCGCGACGCGAAGCTCGGCCAGCCTGAAGTCCTCCTCGGCATCATTCCGGGCGCAGGCGGTACCCAGCGCCTTCCCCGTTTGTGCGGCACCGAGGCGGCGCTCCGTCTGTGCACGGATGGCCAGTCGATCGACGCCCGTCGCGCACTGGAGATCGGCTTGCTGGACGAGGTCGTGACCGGCGATCTGAAAGCGGCGGCCATCCAGTCCGCGACAGCAAAGGCCGCCTCGCGAACGGTCCGTCGAACACGCGACATCGCCCTGCCACCGAGCGCGATGGAAGCCGGGCTGAGCGCGTGCGCGTCGACGCGGGCCGCGCTCGCGAACGCGAGCCGAGGGCTACGCGCACCGCTGGCCGCGGTCGACGCCATCGAGGCGTGTGTGCGCCACTCGTTCGAGGCCGGTTCCATCCGGGAGCGAGAGCTCTTCGCGGAGTGTGTGGTCTCGACGGAGAGCCGTGCCCTTCGGCATCTGTTCTTCGCCGAACGCGACGCCGCCAAGCTCCCGGCGGACGTGAAGCCGGCGGGCGCGCTCGACATTCAGGTCGTCGCGGTCGTCGGAGCCGGCACGATGGGGACAGGCATTGCGATGGCCTATGCCAACGCCGGGCTCCGAGTCGTGCTCAAGGAGGTCGACGCCGCCGCGCTGCTACGGGGTGTCGCGACCATTCGGCGCACGTACGAATCGGCAGTCGCAAAGGGTCGATTCGATGGCGCCGAACGGGACAAGCGCCTCGCGCTCATCACGCCGACGACAGGCTACGACGCCTTCGCCGAGGCAGACATCGTCATCGAAGCGGTGTTCGAGGACCAGGCGCTCAAGCAGCGGACCTTCGCAGAGCTCGCGCAGGTGACGAGCGAGGACTGCGTGCTCGCGACGAACACCTCGACGCTCGACGTGGACGTGATCGCCGCAGCCAGCGGACGCCCAGGCCAGGTGGTGGGCCACCATTTCTTCAGCCCCGCGCACATCATGACGCTGCTGGAGATCGTGCGCGGGCGCCACACGACCCCCGTCGTCCTCGCGACGTCGCTCCAGCTCGCCAAACGCCTCGGCAAGACGCCTGTCATCGTCGGCAACTGCTTCGGCTTCGTGGCGAACCGCATGCTGGGGTACTACCTGCGCGAGGCGCTGCTGCTCGTCGAAGAAGGCGCCACGGTGCAACAGGTGGACGGTGCCATGACGGCCTTTGGGCTGCCCGTCGGACCGTTTGCGATGGAAGACATCGCCGGTATCGATGTCGGCGCGCGGATTCGGCAACATCGCGCCGCGGCCGGTCTCGGCTGGGCCGAGGGTCCGCGCTCACCGCTCCCCGACGTGCTGTACGCGCTCGGCCGCCACGGGCAGAAGACCAGCGCCGGGTGGTATCGCTATGAGCCAGGCAGCCGCGAGCGGATTCCGGATCCAGTGATCGAAGAGCTTGCGCGAGACGCGGCTCGTGCCCGCGGCATCACGCGTGCGCGCGTGGACGACCAGGAGATCGTGTCGCGGATCACGACGGCGCTGGCCAACGAAGGGCTGCGCGTGCTCGAGGAAGGCTTCGCGCAACGTGCGGGTGACATCGACGTCGTGTACTGCCACGGCTTCGGCTTCCCGCGCCACCGCGGTGGTCCGATGTTCTACGCGCACACCATCGGCCTTCCGCTGATCTTGGAGCGCGTCCGCGAGTACCGATCGCGACTGGGCACCCACTGGGAGCCGGCTCCGCTGCTCGAACGCTTGGTCTCCGAGGGCCGCACGCTGTACTCGGACTGACCCGCAGCATTGGCGTTCGCTCCGCCGCTGAGCCGTGCGCCTTTCGGGGCCTGCCACACACGGCGCGAGAGACGCCACGTCGTGATCATGTAGGCATGCTGCCAACCATCGAGATCACGAGCGGATCCCTCCCCCGACGAGCGCGGCCATGCCTGGCGCGGCGGCAAGCGCGCATCGCCAGCGACGACCGCGCTGAGGCCAACCTCGAGCCAACCTAGAGCAGCGTGTGCAACAGCAGCTTGCCGCGGCTGTTCCCCAGTGTGTCGATGGGGACGTCCATCTTGTCGGCGATCGACAGGAGCAGGTTCGCCGCCGGATCGCCGTTGAACATGAGATGACGGTCCCCAGGCACGAAGTCCTTCCCAGCCACGACCATGAGCGGCAAGTTCGTGTGATCGTGCGTGTTGCCTTCGCTCATCCCCGCGCCGTACAGGAAGAGGCTGTGGTCGAGCAGCGAGCCGTCGCCGTCCGGCGTGTTCCGCAGCTTCTCCAGGTACGACGCAAAGAAGCTCACATGATAAGTGTTGAGCTTGGTGATGTTCTCGATCTTGATCGGGTCGCCTTGATGGTGCGACAGCGGATGATGGGCTTCGAAGATGCCGATCTCCGGGTAGGTCCGTGGGCTCAGCTCGCGGCCCATCATGAAGGTCGTCACGCGGGTCAGGTCGCACTGGAACGCCAGCAGCTGCAGGTCGTACATCAGGCGGGCGTGTTCCTCGAACGTCCGCGGGATACCGCCCGGCTGCGAGACCACCGGCAGCTCCCGCGCGCTCTGCTCCTCGGCGCGCTGAATCCGCCGTTCGACATCGCGAACCGATTCCAGGTATTCGACGATCCGGTGGCGGTCGCCCGTTCCGAGGCCGCGCTGCAGATCCGCAACGCTGGCCGTCACCGAGTCGAGGATGCTGCGATCGAGCTGGAGCCGCTCGCGGCGCACCGCGGAATCGCTCGTGCCACTGTCCCCGAACAGGCGCTCGAAGACGATGCGCGGATCGTTCTCCATCGGGAGGAGCAGCGTCGACGAGCGCCAGGAAATCGTGTTACTGAGTGCGCAGCTCTGCCCGTCGCAATTGCCGGTGCCGTCGCGCGGATCGATGGCGAGCTCGAGCGACGAGAGCTGCGTCTCTTTCCCGGACTCGGCTGCGATCAGCTGATCGATCGACGGCCCGGCAATTGCGCCGGTTTCGACCTTCACGCCCGTCAGGAACTCCGTGGCGGCACCGGTGTGCCCGAATCCGCCGGCCCCATTGAGCCCCGAGATGACCAGCATGCGCTCGCGGACCGGCGCCATCGATTGCAGGATGGGCGTCAGCTCGAACGCAGCCCCGCTCGCTTTGGGTGTCCACGCCGCCATCGTGATGCCGTTCGGGACGTACACCACGCCGAAACGCTTGACCGGCTTGGCCGCTGTCTTCACCGTGGGGGTGAGCGCCGGAACCATCGCATCGAGCAGCGGCAGCGCCAACGCGGTGCCGACGCCTCGCAGGAAGGTGCGCCGCGGAATCGAAAGCTTCGAGATATACATGACGCTGGTCCTCCTAGCGCTGGCCGCCGCGTGCCGGGGCCGCTACGCCGGCCACTTCACGCCCGTCCCGCGGCAGTGCCGTCCGCATCTGAAAAGGCGCGCTCGTCACGATGCCGAGAATCACGGACGACCACTGATAGTCCGTTGTGCGCGCGAGCTGCTCGATTTTTCTGATCGTGGGGTGATCGTGGGTCTCGATCTCCCGGCCAAGAGCGTAGGCCAGCAGCTTCTCGATAACCGTCTCGACGAAGGCATCACGGTGGCCCAGGATGAAGGACCGGAGTCCCGCCAGCCCCTCGAACACCTCTCCGGTCGGAAACGCCCCCTTGGCGTCGACCGGGGAGCCGGCCTCGGTCACGCGCCGAGCCTTGCCGATCGCGTCGAAGGTCTCGAGCGCAAACCCGAGTGGATCCATGGGCGCGTGGCACGTCGAGCACGGCGGGTTCTTTCGATGCTGCTCGAGCCGCTCACGGACCGACGCCGCCTTGCCGCCTTCGCCCCGCTCCGGCAGGCCGGGGACGTTGGGCGGCGGCGGGGGCGGTGGGCTTCCCAGCAGGTTCTCGAGCACCCACTTGCCGCGCAGGACCGGCGACGTGCGCGTGGGATAGGACGTCAGCGTCAGGAGGCTACCCTGGCCGAGCAGCCCGCCGCGGTCCGCGCTCTCGTCGAAAGTCACGCGCCGGAACTGCTCGCCGTACACGTTCGGGATCTTGTAGTGCCGTGCCAGCCGCCCGTTCACGAATGAGTAGTTCGCGGTCAGAAGCTCGAGGAGACTCCGGTCCTCGCGCAGGGTGTGTTCGACAAACAGCTCGGTCTCTCGCCGCATCGCGCGGCGCAGCAGCTCGCCGAACTCCGGAAACGCCCGCTCGTTCGGCGCGACCCGTTCGATGTTGCGCAGCTGCAGCCACTGGCCGGCGAAATTCTCCACGAGCGCGCTCGCCTTCGGATGGGCCATCATGCGCCGCACCTGCTGGGCGAGCGTGGCCGGCTCCCGCAGCTGTTCGCGCACGGCCACCTCGAGGAGCTCGTCATCTGGAATGCTGCTCCACAGGAAGAAGGAGAGCCGCGACGCGAGGTTCAGGTCGCTGATCCGGTACGCGGCGCCGGGCGCAGCGGTCGCCGGATCCCGCTCGACGCGGAACAGGAAGTTCGGATCGGTGAGGATCCGCTCGAGCGCGAGCTCGATGCCGGCGTCGAAGCCCTTGCCGCGGCCAGCCTTAAAGAAGCCGACCAGCGTGTCCACTTCGGCGTCGGTGACCGGGCGGCGGTAGGCGCGCCGCGCCACCTGCGCCAGAATCTTCCGCGCACAGCCGGCCTCCTCGCTCGCGTTCGTCCCGGAGGGCTGGCAGATGAAGAGCCGCCGGCGGCTGGGCGTGTCAGACACGCCCGCCGCATGGAACGGCCCGTCGATCTTGATGTTCTCCACGGCCGGATTGCCGTACGGGTTGTCCCACGTCAGCGACTGCGACATCACGGTCTCGGGTCGCTGACGGATGCCTTCCGGTTTGGTCGGCCGCGAGACGAAAGACACCCCGACACTGCGGGCACCGGCCTTGACCGGCACGCGCACCTTGAGCTTGTCGTCGTACGTCGTCACGTACCGCTCCCATTCGGGAGACCCGGGAAGGTTCCCGGCGAACCCGAGCGGCGCGGGTGTGCCCTTGATCTCGCCCCCGACGGTGAACGAACTGACGCGCTGGCCGTCGAGGCGAATCTCGATCTGATGCGGTTCGGCAGAGCCGACGATGAAGTCGTAGCCGTTGCGGCGCAGGCGCACGCTGATCTCGTATTCGGCGTCTACGGGGAACGTGTGACGCACGGCCACGCCGCCCCGCGATCCAAACGGCAGCTCGTCGCTGGCATTGGCTTGATCGTCCTCGACTTCGTAGATGATGGCCTGATACGTGTCCCGCGACACCCCGCCGCTGGCCATACCGACGGCGACGCGGCTGATCTTCTTCGCAGCGGACAGGTAGCGCTCGATGAGCACCGGTGACACGGACAACATGCTGGCCGTGTTGTCGAAGCCATGGCGATCGCTGTCGTCAGCCGGCAGCAGCGAGGCGACGTCCGCGTCGACGAGCAGAAGGTCGCGAACGGCGTTCTTGTACTCGGCGCGATTCAACCGGTGGAAGGTGTCGACGCGGCCCGGGTTGGGATGGGAAGCGGCTGCCCGGTCGATCTCGGTCTTCAAAAACGAGACAAGCGCCTGGCTCGACGCCGCGTCCGGTCGCGGCCGACCGGGTGGTGGCATCGCGTTGAGACGGAGCTTGCGGACGACCCGTTCCCAGACCTCGGGTTCGGCACCCACCTTCGTCACGTCCGGCGTATCGAGCGCCAGATTGCCGCTCCTCAGTCGCTGATTGTGGCAGGCCACACAGTACTGATCGAGCAACGCGCGCTGGGGCGCCGCCGCGCCAGCCTCAGTGCTGTTCGTGGCGACGGCAGGCACCGGAGAGGTTGCGGTGCGACTGGCGTTCGGCGTGCCCTGAGCGGATACCGAAGTCGGCAGCGACCAGAGCGCCCAGCCAACCGCGACGATCGTGATCGATCCGTTCCAGCGCGCGAGTGTCTGCCTCACCATCCGGTCACTCCTTCGCCCCGAGGCTTCGCAGGACCTCGGCGATGCGCGGTCCGTCGTCGGTGAGGGCCATGCCGAATGTGGCGATCACAGCGCCCGGTGGGGGAGGAAGGGGCCGCAGCGCCAGCGCGAGCGGCGTCTCGCCCAGCTGGTTCTTCGGCTCGATGCGGGCGCCCTTGTCGATCAAAAGCCGGATGACGCTCTCGAACCGCTTACGCGCGGCCACGTGCAGGGCGGTGTCGCCCGCTCTGTCCGCGCCGTTGACGTCCGCCCCGAGTTCGAGCACGACCTTTGTGGCCTCGAGCGCCCGTCGCTCGGCCTCGCGGGTTGCCCGCTGGCCTGGCTCGACCATGAAGGTGACGGCGTTTCTGGCGTGCTGCTCGCCCAGCGCGGCCACGACCAGCGGCGGCGCGCCATCGAGCCGGCCGATCGATTGGTCCGCGCCCGCCGCAGCCAAGGCTCGCATGAACGCGGCCTCGCCGTCCTTGGCCGCCAACAGGAACGGCGTCGCGCCGATCATCTTCTTATCGAAGGCGAAGTCGTCATGTGTCCGTCTCGCCTGGGTCGCCTTGGTGAGCCGTACGTTCAAATCCGCGCCGTGCGCGATGAGCGACTTCGCGAGGCTCAGATCGCCGCGAAGCACCGTCGCGTGCAGCGCCGCGTACCCGCCGCCGGCGGCGTTCACATTGGCGCCGTGCTCGATGAGCAACTGCGCCACGGCCGGCTGTCCGCTGAAGGCAGCCACCACGAGGGCGGTTGCGCCGTCCGCCCCGGCGTCGTTCACATCGGCGCCAGCCTCCAGCAGGTATCTCGCCGCGTCGAGCTCGCCTTCACGGGCCGCGAACAGAAGCGGCGTGAATCCCCCGTAGTCCACCCACGCGGTGCCCCGGGTGTCCCCGTTGTACTCCGAGCAGCACAACTGCACGAACTGCTTCGATGACACGGTCCGGGCGCGAAGATCGGCCCCCGCTTCGATGAGCAGTTTCGCCGCCTGCGGCTGACGATCCGACAGGGCCCACATCAGCGCGGTTTGACCCCGTGCCGCCTCCTTCGCGTTGACGTCGGCGCCGTGGGCGAGCAACAGCTTGAGCGCCGTGAGATTGCCGGTGCGCGACGCGATCATCAGGGGCGTTTCGCCTGTGGCTGGCGCGAGATTCGGCTTCGCGCCCGCCGTGAGCAGCGCCTCCACCGTCGCCGTGCCCTGGCCGCTGACGGCTACCCAGAGGGGTGTGACGCCAAGATCGTTGGTCGCGTTCACCGCGGCGTTCGATCGGATGAGCAGCTGCACCAGTTCCGCCTGATCCCGGTACGCCGCCCAGTGCAGGGCCGTCGCGCCGTCACCCGCGCGCGTGTTCACGTCCAGCCCTTGCTTCACCAGTGTGCGCGCGGCGGTCACGTCCGACCGCTTCGCCGCGTCGATCAGGCGCAGATCCGCGCTCGCCCCGTCCAGACCGGCGGCGGAGAGCACGATCGCGACGACGCCACCAATGCTTGTCCTGCGCATGTCGGCACCCTCGTGTCCGTGTAAGACTGACGCAATTCTAGACCCAGGACAATAGCTTTCCCGACCGAAGGCTGGGCGCAGATCCCCCGCAGATGCGCAGGGCTTCACGATGCGGAGGCAGGTGCGTCACCGCCTCGGAATGCAGGAGGTCGATCCGGTGCCCGCTTGGAATTCGGTTGGAGCGGCTGATTATTCACTGCGACTGCCGATTTGACACGGCTCAGGGAACCCCGTAGCCTCGGCGTGATATCGAACCGCAAAGCCGCGACCTCCCAGGGGGATGAAATGGGCCATCGACCGCTCGCTTCCGTGTGTCGCGCCGCCGCCGTCCTCGTGATGGCGTCGTGGCTGGCCGTGCCTGTAGGAGCCCAAGGCAGCAAGGTCCCGAGGACGGCCTGGGGCAAGCCGGACTTGAGCGGTGTCTGGGACTTCCGCACCATCACGCCGCTGGAACGGCCGGCCGAGCTGGGCAACAAGGAGTTCCTGACCGAAGAGGAAGCCGCGAAGGCTGAACAGGATGTCATCGAACGCAACCGTCGCCTCAACGAGCGTCCGGCCGAGAGGACGACCGCCGGCGGTAACGTCGACTTCCGCGAGGACGGGTCACCCGGTTTCTACAACAACTTCTGGCTGGACGGCGGCACCAAGCCGGTTGGCACGCGGCGGACCTCGCTCGTCATCGATCCGCCAAGCGGACGATTGCCGGCCCTGACGCCAGCCGCTCAGCGGCGGGCGGAGGAACGACGCGCCTACCTTCGCGAGCATCCGGCCGATTCGGCGCAGGACCGCAGCGCCTCGGACCGGTGCCTGGTCGGGTTCAATGCCGGTCCGCCACTCACGCCCGGCGGCTACAACCAGAACCTCCAGATCTCCCTCACCAAGGATCATGTGGCGCTGGTCACCGAAATGATCCACACCGCCCGCATCGTCCCGCTTGACGGACGTCCCGCCCTGCCCCCCCAGATCCGCCAGTGGTCTGGCGCCTCGCGCGGACACTGGGAAGGCGACACGTTGGCCATCGAAACCGCCAACTTCAACCAGCAGCGGGGTTGGCGAGGCGCGACCGGGAGCATGCGGTTGATCGAGCGCTTAACGCGCATCGATGCCGACACGCTGGAATACAAGTACACGGTGATCGATCCGGAGACGTGGACCAGCCCCTGGACCGCCGCGATTCCGCTGCGCCGCTCGGAGCTTCCGATGTACGAGTACGCGTGCCACGAGGGGAACTACAGCATGACGAACATCCTCTCCGGGCAGCGGGCCGCCGAGAAAGAGGCAACCACCAAGCGGTAGGCCAGCATCCGTGCGAAGGAGGAACTGACGCACCCGTGCGTCTCGTGCAGCTTGCCTACCGCACCTTCACGAGCCCGTCCGTCAATTCGATGTAGGTCCCCCAGGGATCCCTGACAAACGCGATCGCGATGTCGAGCGCGGCCACCTTCGTGTACGGACGCTCGAGCTTGATGCCGTCCGCTTCGAGCTTCTTGACGAACGCGTCGAGGTTCTGGACCTCGAACCCCACATGGTCGACCGCACGTCCCTGCGTACCGACAACGGGCGTGGGGGAAGGCGTGAAGTTGAGCGCGACGCCTGGGAGATCGGACGACACGAAGGCGGCGCCTGCCGCCGGCCGTCGTGGCTTGGCGCCGAAGACCTTCCCGTACCACGCCTGCATCTCGGTGTTCTGCTGCGCGAAGAAGTGGATGTGGTGCAGTTGGACCGGGACGGTCTGCTGGCGCGCCTCGACGAGCTCGACCTTCGCGTCATCAGGTCCGAGCGCAAACGCGATGGACGCTCCGCCGGGTTGCAAGGGCGCGGCGATGTCGTCTTTCACCTGGCGACCGACGGCTTCGGTGGCGGTGACCATCTTGAAGCCATTCGCTTTTATCCTGTCGACCACGGTCCGCACGTCTGGCACGGAGAAGCCGATGTGGTTGGCGGTCGTCCCAATCGTGCCGCCTGTCGGCGCGCGCTGGGTGAAGAAGATGAGCACGCCCGGGAACTTGACGATCTCGAGGTTGTTGGTGCCAATCTTGATGGCTGACCCGCCGAGCGCATCGACGAAGAACTTCTTGTGCGGCTCGATCGCCGTGACGTTCAGGTGATGGTGGCCATACACCACGGCGCCGTCCTTGGCGACGACGAGCTGCGCCGACGCAGACGAGGCCACGGCCAACAGTGACAAGGTGATCAGCGCGAAGCCCAGCGTTCGTCGTGTCACGGCATCCTCCAATCGTGCGTTGTCTGCGAAGCGGAACACCGCATCAGGTCTGTCGCCCGTCCTCGGACCCACGCAGCCCCATGCCCCCTTTCGACAGCGAGGATGGGGCCGTGGTCACGCCCGATTCTGCGGCAGCTCACCACCGAGTAGCAAGGGAAGACGGCTGCGGGCACGCGCGTCGGTGTCCAGCGCCGACACCTCTCGTGGCACGACGGAACGCCTCCGTCCTGCCCCGGCTCAAACGCGAGCGGAGGGTCGTCCGTCACCGCGTCGTTGACTGAGTGACGATCGGAGCTGTCGGAACCTGGGTCGACACAGGGCCATCGTGACGGCGCTCGGTGTCGCATCGGCAACGGCGCAGGTTTCGCCTGAGCGACCGGGCGTTCCGCTGTGGCCGCCAGTGTTCGACGCGCTGTTCTATCCCTGCGGCGAGTCAGGTGGCCGCGTGCGACCGTTCAGAACCACGCGAAACGATCGGTAGGCGAGGCGGGCTTTGAACGTCACGGCCGAAGGCGCTGTCGCGCAAACGCGTTCACGGGTCGGGGCAAGAGGCGCTTCGCACCGCTCACCAATGATCACTTCCGCCAAACGCATGTCATCGTCGAAGGGAATGAAGTAGTCCGGTGGTTCGGACACCACCTTCGACAAATCGATAAGCCTTCGAAACTCGTTCTCGTAGGACCAGTCTTGGCCTTTGGTACAGGCGAAGGTTCGGAACGTATCGTCGGTCCATGCGGCAGGATCGAAGGGTTCGTCAAATGTGAAGCGCAGACGTTCCGCTTCGTAGCAGACCTGCTCCAGGCTATCTCTGCGGACGTCGAGCCCCAGGCAGATGCCACGATGGTTTTCAGCGTAGTGACTCCACATGACCGGACTTGACCAGTCGCCACCGAAGGACAGAAGGCCACGCCTGCCCCAGAAATATCGAGCAAATGCCTTCGAGGCTTTTCGGGCGGCGTGAGTGTGGCGATTGACCGGGAACAGCTCGAAGGGGTCGTTGAGGTCAGCGAACCTGGAGACCCTGAGACGTTGGTCTTCGACAGCGTCGAGCGCCCATTTCGCCTTCATCATGTGGTAAACGCGACGAAAGTCTCCCGGAGGCGGTAGCGTGATCGTCTCGCTTTCCATTTTCGGGTAGCCAAGGGCTCGCCATCGAGGTTTCGTGTGGTGTGTGTCTCCCACATCGATCGTCGCGTAGACCGGCATTGCGTCCCGACCACGGTTGGGGGCCGAGGTGACGAGCCAGGATGGCGCAGGCACGTCCCGTCCGCACGCCGCGCGTTCAGCAGCGCGCGCGTCGGGCGCATACACAACAGGAACGCCTTTCGGGCGCCGCGCCTCAAGGCGTTCCGCCTTTCATGTGGCCTGCTTCAGCCACCCGCCCAGCAGACGTCCAATCTCAGCCACCACTGCGCTGACGTGGGCATACTGCCCGACGCTCATCCACTGCCATCGATGCGCCAATCTCAAGTACAGACGCAGCCTGGCGAGTGCCGCGTCGGCGACCCGCAGCGCCTCGAGCCGGGGCTGGCCGCGTTGGCTTTGCGCCTCGATCAGTGTCTCTTGCAGGTCGAGCGCAGCGTCCATGAGGCGCTTCGTCACGGTAAAACGGTGTGCGCGCGGAAACGTGTCCACCTTGGGCAAGAGCCACGTCAGCAGATCGAAACAGCGCGTGAAGATCACCATCTCATCGGCCACCACTTCACCTCCTTCACCACGCACTCGTTCGACCAGTTCGTGACACGGCAGCTGGGTTGCCGCGCCTACGTCAGATACGTGGATGACTTCTGCCTCTTCGGCGACGACGCGCGCACGCTGTGGGGCTGGAAGCGCGCCATCATCGAACGACTCGCTCGTCTGCGACTCACGCTGCACGAGTCGGCCGCCCAGGTGCAGCCGGTCGCCAACGGCATTCCATGGCTTGGGTTCGTGGTGTTCCCCACGCACCGGCGTGTCAAAGCCCGCAAGGTTCGTGCGGCCACTCGACGCCTACGGAGCCGCGTGGGCGCGTATCACGCGGGCCACGTCAGCTTCGCGGCGCTCGACGCCTCGGTCCAGGGGTGGCTCGCTCATGTCCGGTACGGCGACACGTGGGGCTTAGGCGCGCACCTGTTCGAGGTAGCCTGGTTTGGCATACGCTTTCGGGCGCGTCGATGAGAGTGTTCCTGTCCGCCGTCACCGCCCAGTTCAAGGCGTGCCGCGACGCCTTACGCAGCGACCTCGCCGCCATCGGCTGCGAGGTCAAGGTCCAGGAGGATTTTCAGACCGGGCCACGGACGCTCCTCGAACGGCTCGAGGAGTACGTGGCGGGCTGCGACCGTGTGATTGCCCTCGTCGGCGACGCCTACGGGTTCGAAGCGAGTGGCGACGCGGTGCCCGAGGGGGCGCCTCCACGGTCCTACACGCAGTGGGAGTACGGCTTCGCACGTGGGGAACGGCTCGACGGGCAGCGTGCTGAGCCGAAACCGATGTACGTCTACCTCGCCTCCGATCAATTCCTGCGCACCCACCCATCGGCGCAAGCCGAGGTCGAGGCGTCACAGCAACGTGCGTTCGTCGCGGAGATCAAGGCCTCGGGGAAGCACTGGGCAGCCTTTGACTCGCTCGAGGGCCTCTGTCGACTGGTGCTGCGCGACGGTTGGAGTCTGAACGACCGTCCTCGGCCGCCCGTGGACGCCGCCACGTTAGAGGCGCTCGCTGTGCTGCGGGAGCGGGTCGCGTCCCCACCCGAGGCGGCAGAGGTCGCGGCCGGCACACCCGACGAGATCCTGGCCCGCATCCTCCGGCATGCGCCACGGACGCACGAGGAATTCTGCCTGCATCGCATCGCCGCGTGGTCACAGCCGCAGTTCGCGCTCGATAAGCGCTTCACCCGCCTGACGCTCCTGGTCGACCAGGGCCGCGACGCGGACGGCGCGCGCTGGCAGGTCCGACCCGAGTCGTTCGACGACCTCCGCGACGTGCTCACCGCCGTCGCCGAGACGGCGCCGGCCATCGTCGTGCTCGGCCCTCCTGGGAGCGGTAAAAGCACGCTCCTGCGGCGCCTTGAGTTGGACCTGGCCGCAGCGGCGTTAGGTGAATCGGCGGGAACCTGAGGCTGGACCATGTTCGTCCGGCTTGGCAGCCATCGTGCGGCGTCACCCAGTGAAGGCGTGCCCACACCGGACGCGTGGCTCGCCGCGCAGTAGTCCCGTGAGTTCCCGCACCTGCCAGCGTTTGATGTGGTGCTACGCTCCGGGCGATTGGTGCTGTTGCTCGACGCTCTCAATGAGATGCCCCACTCGAGCGGCGAGGACTACCGCGAGCGCGTCAGCCTCTGGCGAGGGCTGGTTGCCGATGTCGTACGACGCGCGCCGGGCACGCGCGTCGTGATCTCGTGCCGAAGTCTGGACTATAGCGAGCCGCTCTCCACGGCAGAGCTCTCCGTGCCGCACGTGCGCATCGAACGGTTGTCCGATGAACAAGTCGAGTCGTTTCTCTTGGTGTGCAGCCCCGACCACGGCGACGCGATGTGGCGGAACGTGAAGGGCACGCCGCAACTCGATCTCTTTCGACCGCCGTTCTATCTCAAGATGCTGGTCGCGGAGGCGGAGCCCGACGGGGCACTGCCGCCAGGCCGCGCGGCGCTCTTTACGAGATTCCTCCGGCAGGCGCTCGACCGTGAGGTGCGTGCCCAGCATCCGCTCTTCGAGCCGGGCGTGCTCTTCGATGCGCGCGAGCACGCGCGCCTGGTGAACGCCACGTGGCGCGACGCGTATGATGTGCCCGCGCGTGGGCCGCTCGTGCCCGCGTTGTCGTCGCTCGCCGTCGGGATGCAGGAGCAGCGGACGGCCGGCGAGGGCGCGCAAGTGCGCGTGCCGCTTGACCTCGCGCGGGTCCTCCTCGGCAGCTCCGCGCCCGACAGGCTGCTCGAGGCCGGCGTCGCGTTGCAGGTGCTCGACGACGACCGTGCGCGCGACGAGGTGCTGTTCGTCCATCAGCTGCTACAGGAGTATTTCGCCGCACGGGCGATCGCCGCTACGGCGCCGTCGTCGCTCGCCGATCGCGCGCAGCTCGTCGCGACGCCGTGGCGAGTGCAGCAGCTGCCGCCGCCGCGGTTCGAGAGCGACAACGACCCACTCCCGCCGGCGCCTCAAACTGGCTGGGAGGACACCTTCATGCTCGCTTCGCCCATGGCGGCAGCTGATGGTGCCTCGGGCCACGCGTCGGCCACCGCCGATTCGTTCGTCCACGCGGTGATGACCGTCAATCTCCCGCTCGCCGGGCGATGCGCCGCGCAGCCCGACGTGCGGATCTCGGAGGTGTGCCGCAGCACCCTCACGCGCGATCTGCTGGTCCGGAGCCGCGACCCAGAGGCCGATCTGCTCGCGCGCATCGCTGCGGCCCGGGCTCTGGCCGAACTCGGCGATCCTCGCTTCGCGCGCCAACACGGTCCTCACGGTGACTATCTGCAGCCACCGCTCGTGGCGGTGTCTCCTGGCGTGTATCGCATTGGCCGCGACGATGGCCCGGAGGATGAGCGACCTGCGCACGACGTGTCTCTCGGCGCCTTCGCGATCGCGCGCTTCCCGGTGACCAATGCTGAGTGGAGCCTCTTCATGCAGGCCGGCGGGTATGAAGACGACCGATGGTGGCAGACAGAAGCCGCGCGGCGTTGGCGTCGCGGCGAGAGCACCGCTGACGGACCGAAGTCGCAACAGCGCGAAAACCGAAAGCTGTATCAGGAGCATTTCGATCGCATCCCTGAGTTTCAGCGGCAAGGTCGCATCACAAGTGCTCAGGCTGAAGGCTTTCAGGTCATCGCACGGATGAACGATGCGGCCTTCGAGGAGCTTCTCGAAAAGTGGTACCCAGCGGGACGCCGCACGCAGCCCGCTCAGTGGAACGACCCGGCGTTCAACCACCCGTCGCAACCTGTGGTCGGTGTGTGCTGGCACGAGGCGCGGGCCTATTGCGCGTGGTTGTCGGCGCAAACCGGCCAGGCGTGGCGGCTCCCGACGGAAGCGGAGTGGGAGAGCGCCGCGCGTGGGAGCCAGGTGAGCCTCAACCCCTTCAGAAGATCCCGCGTGTACCCCTGGGGCAACATGTTCGAGGCCACTCACTGCAACACGTTCGAAAGCCACGTGCGCGGTACGACCCCAGTCGGCATCTTCCCGGACGGCGAGACGCCCGACGGCATTGCCGACATGGCAGGCAACGTATGGGAGTGGACCAGCTCGGCGTACCAGCGGTACCGATACGACGCGAAGGATGGTCGCGAGAATGCAGACCTGGAAGGGGTGCGCCGGGTGTTGCGCGGCGGGTCTTGGAGCTACATTCGGGACAGCGCGCGCGACGTCCCGCGGCAACTACGACCCCGTCGACCGGGGCAGCCTCATCGGGTTTCGTGTGGTGTGTGTCTCCCCCATCCGTTGAACGGCTGTTCACTGATAGCGCTGATCACTGGACTGCTGATCCACTGTGCTCTGACGGGCGCGCAGCGCCCGTCGGCGTTTTTAGAGGATCGATGCGCTCGACCTGGTCATCACCGCAGATCCCACGGTGATGCCAGTCGTGACGCCCGCTCCAGCCGGCAGTTCCAGGACGGCGAGCGAGCGTGGATCACCCGGAGGAAAGAATAGCGGACAGGGTTGCGCTTCGCAGGGAGTGACGTTCTCGAGAACGGCGACGACGTGGCGCTGCACCGCGGGTCGGCCCTGCCTCTCATCGATGTAAGTCACGGCGCCCACGTCGAGGTGCACACGGCGACGCGTCATGCTGCGAGCCGGTTCGGCCGACGTCATCAGAGGGGTCCGGCGACGCCGTGGGGCCATCATGCACGTAAGACCAGGTCAGCGCCCTGCGATGTGACGATCGGCTGTCGTCTGAACTGTAACTCCTAGATATGGTTAGAGTTGAGTGCGTCACCAGGCACGGCGGAGTCCGCGGAAAGCGCGACATTGGCAGCAGCATAAAGGCGTGCTTCGCGCCGTTCAGCACGCCTTGGCCGACGATCACGCCGAAGTCGTTGATGTCAAACGCCTCGCGCAGTTCCCAACCCGTGCCGTTCCAAACGCGGTCGTTCAGGTCGTGCATCGTGCTCCCGTCGTGAACGAAGGCCCGTGGCGACAAACCGACCACCCAGTCGTAATTGTTGATCCCGTTTCCGATTGAGATCGGACCGCCGAGGGTGCCGAGGTCCGCCGCCGGAAGCGTCGGATCACGCGACAGAAAGGCACGGACGACGCCCTGGCCAGCAGTCCCGGTAACGTGCCCGACACGGTTCATCGCGCTGGGAAACGTGGAGAACTCCCGACCAGGCACACCGTTGACGGTGGTCCACTGGTAGCCAAGGTTGTTGGAGATGAACGTCGTAATCGCGCCGCTGATGGTGACCGCGCCGAGTACCATGCGGCTGTCGTTCATATCGACCACGTGCTGGACGCGAACAAATCCGGCGGGCGGCAGCGACGCGAAGGCCATTCCATAGGCACCGCCATCCTGATAGCGCACCGCGGTCGGGCTGAGGTTGGTCGCGCCCACCGACTCGACGCCCGCGACGTCGCCCCAGAAATTGGTCGCGGTCGCCTCCTCCTGGATGAGGGTGCTGGAGGCGCCGCCGCCGAGATCTTTCATCACGCCGCCGGCATAGCGGAAAGCCCGCCACCTTCCGCTGGCATTCAGCGACCGGTCAACCACGCTGCCGTCGGGCCCAATGGCCCAGGCCACGGTTCGACCGCCGCCGAGGTGTCCGATGTCGCGCGACTGGCAGTTCTGGAACACGAAGGCGTGTCCGCCGGAATTCCAGATCATCGCGCCGCTGTTATTGACGCGCGACGGCTCGGTGGCGCCGGTGATAGCCCCGACGTCCAGGATCCAGAAGCGCGTGACGCTCGGTGCCATCTGCGCGGCGAGCGCTGCGGCGGTCGCGACGAGCATCGCGACGGCGATCAGTCTCTCCATCATGGGCCCTCCCCGAACCGCTCCGCTTGGCGGATCGCCGGTCCACTCGCTGGTGCGCTGGGAGTCGTCCACGTTTCGTGCGAATCGTCCACTGTTCATTCAGCGCCGATATGAAGTAGGGTGCGAACAGGCCAGCGAGCAGCAGGCCAGACCGCAGACCGCAAGCGATCTAGGGTTAGCGAGCATGAACACGGACGTGATTCGGACTTCAATCGCCGCTGTGGCGATCGTGGTGTGGACCGCGGGGCGGAGCGACGCGCAGTCGGTCCAATGGGGCGCTAAGGCCGGCATCACGTCGTCCTCCGTGAGCGAGGTCGCTGATTACTACGATTGGGTGCTTTGTTGTCACCCGTTGTTCCCGCATGCGAGGGTCGATTCGCAAGCTGGCATCAACGGCACCGCCGGCGTGTTCGTGGCTGCGCCGATCGCCGGATGGTTCGGCGTGCAAGGCGAGCTCCTGTACTCGCGGCGGCAGCATGCAGTGGACCTGCAGCCGTACGAGAACGTCACGCTCTCTTTCAGAAGGGACTACGTCGACGCCGTGGCGTTGGCGCGTGCGACCATCCCCACAGGAGGTTTCAGTCGCTTCTACGCTGCCGCGGGGCCTGTCCTCGGCTTCAAGGTCGGCGAGGACGCGAAGAGTTCGGACCCGAGTCTGCGGGTCGGGAATCCAGCCACCAATATCTGCGCGGTCCAATTTCTGGCGTACGGGGCGCCAGACTTGCTGCGCCCGACGCAGATGTCAGTGGCGGCCGTGGCCGGTTGGACGTTTCGACGACTGCTCGTCGAAGTGCGGTTCACGCAAGGGCTCACGTAGATCTTCAAAGATCGCGACGATCTTTTGGCTGGATTCGTCAAGGCCGGAGGTCACGAGCCCACGTTGCGGGGGCTCATCTCCGTGTTCGGTCCGTTCCTCGAGTCAGCAAAGAGTCAGGACGTGGCCGTCTTGGCCGGATTTCGGTTCTGAGCGCGTTGTCGGCACTTGGGACCTGCAGGCACCTCGATTCGGGACGAGCGATGACAACGCGGGACGCCCCGGGCGCGATCGGCGTTCCATCCCGATCGACGCGATTCACGCTCGATGTCGTCCGTTCTCCGAATGGCATCGATCCGGATGGGCTTCGAGTGGGTGGCCTCTTCAAGAATGGCGCTCGCCGGCCGTCGCCAGTATCATGCCCGCCGGGAGATCGACATGACCTTCACACGCGTGCACGTGAGCGTCGCCACGGTCCTTTCGGTCGCTATCGCCGTCACGTTTCCGACGCGGGCCCAGGTGCCGGTTCAGGACCAGCAGGCCGCGGGCCTGCCCTTGCGACCGGCGGTGGCCGGGCCCTCGGGCGGCGTGTCGGCGGGGCATCCCCTCACGTCGGCCACTGCCTTGGCGATACTGCTCAAGGGTGGGAACGCCTTCGATGCGGGCGTCGCCGCGCTGCTCGTGGGTGGGGTTGTCGAACAGGATCTCTACGGTCTTGGCGGCGAGGCGCTCGTGCTCGTCTATCCACGTGCGGAGGGCAAGGTCACCTCGGTCGTCGGCCAAGGGTGGGCGCCGAAGGCGGTGAACGTCGACTGGTATCTGTCCCGCGGCAAGACACTGCTCGGCGAGGGGCTCGACCCGGCGGTGGTACCGGGGGCCCTTCACGCGGCTCTGACCGTCCTCGACACGTGGGGCACGATGAGCTTCGAGCAGGTCGCGGCGCCTGCGATCGATTACGCCGAACGCGGGTTCCCGCTGCGCGTCAGCACGGCACGCGCGATCGAGAACCAGAAACCGCTCATCGACAAGTGGCCCAGTAATCAGAAGACCTGGTACAAGCCGGACGGATCCCACTACAAGGCGGGCGACACCATTCGTCTGCCCGCCCTCGCGCGGACGCTCAAACGGATGGTGGAGGCGGAACGCTCGGCCAAAGCCAAGGGACGCAGGGCCGGCATCGTGGCGGCGCGCGACCGCTTCTACAAGGGCGACATCGCACGCGAGATGGTGGACTTCCTCCAACGCCACCAGGCGCCCTTCGACCTGTCTGACTTCAGCGAGTTCTTCGCCCGCATCGAGGCGCCCGCGCAGACGACCTACCGCGGATACACCGTCTACAAGCACGGCTTCGGCAGTCAGGGACCGTTCCTCCTCCAGACGCTCAATATCCTGGAGCAGTTCGACCTGAAGGCCATGGGCCATGCGAGCGCCGATTACCTGCATACGATCGCCGAGGCCATGAAGCTCGCCTACGCCGACCGCGACACGTACTACGCGGACCCCGCGTTCGTGAAGGCACCCGAGCAAGGGCTGCTCTCCAAGGCCTACGCCCGCGAGCGCGCCAGGCTCGTCGACCGTTCTCGCGCCAGTCGAGCGTTCGTCGCCGGCGATCCGATGACATACGACGACCAGGTGAAGACGTGGTCGTACTGGCGGGCGAATGTCACCGAACTGACCCCCAACGGTGCCCGCATCCAACCGCCGGTCGCCGACGTCCAGGCGTCACTCGGGCTCGATTCGACCGGCGTCAGCAAGGACACGACGCACATCGCGGTGGTCGACAAGGATGGCAACGTGTTCGATGCCACGCCGAGCGGCGGCTGGATCACCGGGGCGGTCATCCTGGGCGACACCGGGATCGGCATGAGCGTACGAGGGGAGCAGTTCTTCCTCGACACGACGCGAGCCAATCAGATCCGTCCGCGCGCGCGGCCCCGATACACGTTGACCCCGAGCCTCGTCTTCAAGAACGGCGCCCCGTTCATGGCGCTCGGCAGCCCTGGCGGCGACAATCAGGACCAGACGATTCTCCAGGCGTTCCTCAGCACGGTCGAGTTCTGGGACGCGTGGTATCCCAACTTGCACGGCGCCCTCGAACGTCCAAGGATCCAGACCGAGCACTTCTACGGATCGTTCTGGCCGCACACGACGGGGCTCAACAAGCTGAACGTCGAAGCCGCGGTGTCGGATGCGGTGTACAAGGAGCTGCAAGCGCGTGGACACGACGTCAGGCGGCTGAGAGAGTTCGGCATGTCCGGCTGCGCGACCGCCGTCCTGATCGATCCGGCAAACGGCAATCGCATCGCGGCCGGCGATCCGCGCCGGGACTGCTACGCGATGGCCTATTGAGCGGCGACAGATTCGTGACCTCCACCGGCGTCACACGATGCCCCTCGCGCGCCAGGCCGCAATCGTCTGCTCCTCGATGCCGATCTCACGCAGGATGGCATCGGTATGCTCGCCGACGGCCGGGATCGGTTCCATCACGGGTGTCACGCCCGCCATCGTGACCGGTGGCGGCAACGCGCGGATGGGCCCGACGGGTGAGCCGATGTCCTGCCAGCGTCTCCGCTCGACGAGCTGAGGGTGCTGCGCCAACTCGCGAACGCTGTTCATGCGGCCATTGGCGATACTCGCGCGCTCGAGCCTGGCCACGAGCGCATCCGAGGACATCGCACGAAAGCGCTCGTCGAGCAGGGCCTCGAGCGCATTGCGATGCACGACACGGCGGGCGTTGGTCGCGAATCGAGGGTCTTCGACGAGATCCGGCATCTCGAGCACGGCTCGACAGAAGCTCCCCCACTCGCGCTCGTTCTGAACAGCCAGGAACACCGCCTTTCCGTCCGCAGCCACGTACGGCCCGTACGGAGCAATGGCGGCGTGGCGTGGCCCCGAGCGAGGCGGTTCGCTTCCACCGTAGAGCGCGTAGTAGAGCGGAAACCCCATCCACTCGGTGAGCGCGTCGAAGAGCGACACGTCGAGCACGGTGCCTTCACCCGTCGAGACGCGCGAGATAAGCGCGGCGAGGACGCCGCTGTAGGCATACATGCCCGCAGCAATGTCGGCTACCGAAATGCCCACCTTCGACGGTGTCTCGGCCGTGCCGGTGATCGACAAGAGACCGGCTTCGCTCTGCACGAGGAGGTCGTACGCCTTGCGGTCGCGATACGGGCCGTCGGCGCCGTATCCGGTCACCCGGCAAATGATGAGCCGCGGGAGGGCCGCTCTGAGATCGGCGGCGGCCAAGCCGAGGCGATCCACGGCGCCCGGCGCGAGGTTGTGAATGAAGACATCGCTCCTCGCGAGCAGTTGGCGGAGCACCTCGCGCGCTTCAGGGTGCTTCACGTCGAGCGTCAGCGACTGCTTCGATCGGTTGAGCCAGGCGAAGTGGCTCGACATCCCGCGAACCGCCGTGTCGTACCCGCGAGCGAAGTCGCCTGCGCCCGGACGTTCCACCTTGATCACGCGGGCGCCGAGGTCGGCGAGCTGTCGGGTGGCAAAGGGCGCCGCCACGGCCTGCTCGAGCGCCACGACGGTGACGCCTTTCAGGGGTAGCATGGGACACATAGTATGCGCACCCTTGACGTGCGGGTTCTCTGCGACACCACGGCGCGCCTGCTCGTCGAAGCCAACTACCAGATTCCGCCCGACATTCTCGAAGCCCTGCGCGCGGCGGCCAAGAGTGAACAGTCCGAGATCGGTCGGCAGACCTTGGCTCACCTCGTGCGCAACTACGAAGTGGCGGCGGCCGAACGGCTGCCCGTGTGCCAGGACAGCGGCGTCACGGTGGTGCTCCTCGAAACCGGGCAGGAGGTGCACTGGACGGGAGGCTCGATCGAGCAGGCCATTTTCGAGGGCATCCGGCGCGGCACGTCGAACGGCTACCTGCGCGTGTCGGTCGTCGGCGACCCCATCGCGCGCCGAACCGCGGCGGGGGCCCCGCCCGGCGTGATTCACTACGAGATCGTCGAGGGCGATCGCGTGCGCCTCACGCTCGCGTCGAAGGGCTTCGGCGCCGAGAACATGAGCGCGCTTCGCATGTTCGCGCCGGCTGACGGGCCGGCTGCCGTGAAGGACTTCATCGTCGACGTGATCGAGCACGCCGGTGCCAACGCGTGTCCGCCCGTCATCGTCGGCGTGGGCATCGGCGGCACGTTCGAAAAGGCCGCGCTGCTCGCCAAGAAAGCCGTCCTTCGGCCGATCGATCGTCGCCACCAGCGCCCGGAGACCGCCGCACTCGAAGCCGAGCTCCTCGACCGCATCAACTGCCTCGGCATCGGGCCGCAGGGACTCGGCGGCGTCGTGACCGCTTTGGCCGTGAACGTCGAGCTCTACCCGACCCACATCGCGGGCTTGCCCGTGGCCGTCAACATCGGGTGTCACTCCAACCGGCGCGTGTCGACCGAGCTGTGAACGATGGTGATTGGACTCGAATGCCGGCCAACCGTCGATCCCGCGGCGATCCACGCGCTCAAGGCCGGTGACGCGGTGAGCCTCTCCGGTGAGCTCATCACGATTCGTGACGCCACGGCGAAACGTCTGGTCGAACTGGCCGCAACGGGTCAACCGCTGCCCGTCCATCTCGGCGGGCGGCTGCTCTATGCGGTCGGACCGTCCCCGGCCAGGCCTGGACAGGTCGTGGGCTCAGCAGGTCCGACCACCATCGAGCGGTTTGTCGCCTACCTGCCGTTCTTCTTCGAGCAGGGCGTGCGCGGCATCATCGCCAAGGGCGAGCTTCACGGTCCGATCATGCGCGAGTTCGAGAAAGCGGGCGCTGTCTACTTCGCGGCCATAGGCGGTCTTGGTGCGCTCCTCGGGAAACAGGTTCAGCGCGCCGAGGTCGTGGCGTTCCCCGATCTCGGCCCGGAGGCGCAGTTCCGGTTCGAGGTGCACGACTTCCCGGCCGTCGTGATCATTGATCGACACGGCGGGAACTATCACGAGACCGCCAGAGCCCGGTGGCGCCGCGACCCTGCGCGCTGACGGGCGGCACGGGCTCGAGATCCGCGCGCCGCCCGGGTGACAATCGTCGCGCCTCAAGAATCGAGGGCGGCGAGGATGGCTCGCGCGCGCTCCGCCACCGGCCGATCCACCATCTGACCATCGAGCGACGTGGCGCCGCCGGACGCCGCGGCCTCAGCCGCGAGCACGCGCCGCGCCCACACCACTTCTTCCTCGGTCGGCGCGAAGGCGGCGTGCACGGGCGAGATCTGCGCCGGATGGATGCAAAGCTTCCCGCCGAAGCCGAGCCGGCGGGCGCGAAGCGCTTCTTCGCGCACGCGGTCGAGGTCCGTGAACGACGTCGTGGGCGCATCGACCGGAGGCGGAAGACCGGCCACGCGCGAGACGAGCACCACCTGCACTCGAAAGGGAACGAGCCCCTCTTCCGATGACACTCTCAGGTCGAGGCCCAGGTCGAGTGCGCCAAAGACGAGGCGCGCCACGCCTGGCGCGCGCGCCAGCGGCTCCGCCTGCCACAGTCCCGAGGCGGTCTCGACGATGGGCAGGAGCGGTGTCGCGGCGCCTACGGCCGCCCGGACGGCCTCGAGCTGCTCTGGCCGCTCCGCCTTGGGCAGCATCACACCTCGGATCCCCGGACGCCGGCACACGCGGACGTCCTCCTGGAACCACGGCGTGCCGTAAGCGTTGACTCGCACGATCACGGCTCGCTCGGCCGACAGCCACCGGGCCACGTGCTCGCGGGCGGCGCCCTTGTCATCCGGCGCCACCGCATCCTCGAGGTCCAGGATCACCGCGTCGGCTCCGGAGGCCGCGGCCTTGTCGAATCGATCCGGCCGATGACCGGGTACGAAGAGGTAGGAGCGCGGGACGGGGGGCGGCATGGCGGAGAGGTCTCAGAACGAGCGCGGGAGCCGGAGGACGTGCTCGGCCACGTAGGACAGGATGAGATTGGTCGAGATGGGGGCGACCTGATAGAGCCGGGTCTCGCGGAACTTGCGCTCGATGTCGTACTCGGTCGCGAACCCGTAGCCGCCGTGGAACTGCAGGCAGGCATTCGCGGCCTCCCACGAGGCGGCCGCGGCCAGCATCAGGGCCATGTTGGCCTCGGCGCCGCACGGCCGCCCCTCGTCGAAGAGCGCACACGCCTGGTATCGCATAAGGTCGGCGGCGCGCGTGTTCACATAGGCCCTGGCAATGGGAAACTGTACGCCCTGGTTCTGGCCGATGGGCCGCCCGAAGACGACGCGCTCGCTCGCGTATCGGGTCACCTTGTCGATGAACCAGTAGCCGTCACCGATGCATTCGGCCGCAATGAGCGCACGCTCGGCGTTGAGGCCATCGAGAATGTAACGGAAGCCCTTGCCTTCCTCGCCGATCAGGTTCTCGGCCGGGACCTCGAGATCGTCGAAGAACAGCTCGTTGGTCTCGTGGTTCACCATGTTGGCAATGGGCTTCACCGTCAGGCCCCGGCCGATGGACGTCCGGAGATCCACAAGAAGAATCGACAGGCCCTCCGACTTCTTCCTGACCTGATCGAGTGGCGTGGTGCGCGCGAGGAGAATCATCAGGTCCGAGTGCTGGATGCGCGAGATCCACGCCTTCTGTCCTCGGATCACATAGCGGTCGCCGTTGCGGACGGCGGTCGTCACGATCTTCGTGGTGTCAGTGCCGGTCGTGGGTTCGGTCACACCCATCGACTGCAGGCGGAGCTCGCCGCTGGCTATCTTCGGCAGCAGCTCGCGTTTCTGCGCCTCTGAGCCGTGACGCACGAGGGTGCCCATGTTGTACATCTGCCCGTGGCACGCTCCCGAGTTGGCGCCCGACCGGTTGATCTCCTCCATGATCACTGACGCCTCGGTGAGCCCGAGGCCCGCCCCGCCGTATTCCTCTGGAATGAGCGCCGAGAGCCAGCCCGCTCTGGTGAGCGCATCGACGAACTCCTCCGGATACCCGCGTGACTCGTCGACCCGCCGAAAGTACTCAGGTGAAAATCGGCTGCAGAGGTCGCTCACGGCCGCGCGAATCTCTTCGTGGCCCTGCCCGTCTTTCCTGCTCGCTCTCACGCCTGTCGTCATCGGAGCGTGGCTGATGCGTCCATGGCCAGTCTCCCTGCCGCATCGGTGGCCCAGAGGCGCACGCCGGTCGCGTTCCTGGGCTCACCGCAGAGGAAGAATGGCTCCACATCGAACAGCGGGCTCACGGCCCGGAAAGAGAACTCGGCGATGTCCACACCCGGCATCCGCCGCCGCAGGAGATCGACGAGAAGGGTGGCGATGAGCGGCCCATGGACGACGAGCCCGGGATAGCCCTCGACCTCGGTCGCGTAGCGGCGGTCGTAGTGGATGCGGTGCCCGTTGAAGGTGAGGGCCGAATACCGGAAGAGCAGCACATCGTCGGCGCACACCCGCTCGCGCCACGCAGCGGCGTCTTCGGCTGTTCGCGCCGGTGTGTCCGTGGCCACGGCGCGTGCTGCCTGTGCGGAAGCACGCGCACCAGCTGGCCCGGCCACGGTCTCCAGTCGCGCGTGATCGCGGTAGACGATGTCATGCTCTTCGACGAGGGCCAGCTCGCCCTCGCTCGAGACCTCGTGGCGCACGATGACGAAGACAAGGGGACCGCTGCGGCCGTCCTTTGCGCGGACGTCGACGATGCGCGAGACCCGCGTGATCGCGTCGCCCACGCGCAACGGCCGATCGAACCTGTAGCGGCCGCCTGCGAACATCCGTCGCGGCAGTGGCACTGGTGGGAGAAACCCGCCGCGCTTCGCGTGGCCATCGGGCCCGATGTCGCGCGCGGGATGGAGCGGGAGGAAGTACAGCCAGTGCCAGAGCGGTGGCAGTGGGTCGCCCAGGGCCGGTAGCGGATCGTCGCGATCGAGCGTGGCCGCGAGCGCGGCCACCGGCGTTGGCGTGACTCGATCCGTGTATGATTCGCTCCGGCCAATCCACTTGCCCAACTCGTCGATGTCCACGGGAGCTCCGCCGGGCGACTCTATCACGACGGCCGCGGCGTCCCGTCCGGCGGTCTCCACGCGGGACTCCCCTCGCGCGGGCATTCGCTGGCTGCCCGTGGTGTTGGCTCCGGCACTCATTCTGCTCCTGCCGATTCCCGCAGGCATCACAGTGCAGGGCTGGCGGCTGCTGGCCATCTTCGCCGCGACCATTGCCGGTCTCATGTCGCAGCCGCTGCCCCTTGGCGCCATGGCCCTTCTGGGGCTGGCCGCGGCCGCGCTCTCGGGCGCGCTCAGCCCCGGGCAGGCCCTCGGCGGCTACGCGGAGCCGCTCGTGTGGATGGTGCTCGCCGCGTTCTGCATCTCCCGAGGGATGATCAAGACGGGCCTCGGCCGGCGCATCGCGTTCATCTTCATCCGCGCCATGGGCCACACTTCCGTCGGCCTGGGCTATGCGCTCGTCGCGAGCGACGCCGTCCTGGGCATGGTGATCCCCTCCAACGGCGCACGGGCGGGCGGCATCGTATTCCCGGTGGTGAAAAGCCTAGCTGAAGCCTACGACTCTCGGCCGGGTTCCACGGCGACCCGACTCGGCACCTTCCTCACACTCATGGTGTATCACTGCGACATCACGGTGTCGGCGCTCTTTCTCACCGGCAACGCGTCGAACCCGCTCATCGCGTCCCTCGCACTACAAGTCGCGGGCATCGACCTCCGCTACGGCCTGTGGGCGCTCGGAGCATTGGCGCCGGCGCTCGCATCGGTGATCGTCCTGCCGCTCTTCTTCTACTACCGGCGGCCACCGGAGGTCACGCGCACGCCTGGCGCCGCAGAATTCGGCCGGGCACAGCTCGAGGCACTCGGCCCGATGGCGCGCGCCGAAAAGGTCATGCTGAGCGTCTTTGCGCTGGTGACTGTCCTGTGGCTCACCACGAGCTGGCACCACATCGACTACGCCATCACCGCGCTGACGGGTCTCGCCGCCCTCCTCCTTGGGGGCGTCCTCACCTGGGACGATGTGCTCGCCGAGCGGAGTGGGTGGGACACTTTCGTCTGGTACGGTGCCATCTTCCAGATGGCGCGGGCGCTGGGAGACGCAGGCCTCACGTCGGCGCTCGCGCGTACGGCGGGCCAGCTCCTGACGGGCGTGAGCTGGCCGCTGGTACTCGTGGTGCTGCTGTTCGCCTACCTCTACACGCACTACGCGTTTGCCACCATCACGGCGCGAGTCTCGGCGCTGTACGCGGCCGTCCTCCTCGTCATCCTGGCCGCCGGCACGCCGCCGCATCTGGCCGTCTTCGCGATGAGCTACGTCTCGTCTCTGGGTGCGGCGCTGACCCATTACGGCACGACCACGTCGCCCATCTACTATGGCGCCGGCTACACGACTCCCGGTATGTGGTGGCGCGACGGATTTCTCGCCGCGACGCTGAATACCGCGGTCTGGCTCACCGTGGGCGCGCTGTGGTGGAAGGCCCTCGGGTGGTGGTGATCCGTACGAGGTCACCGGCGACGTCACACAGGACCAGCCGAACCAGGGTCCGAGCCCAGACCCGCGATAACATCAAGACTCCTCATGGTGAGTGGCATGAGTGCTACAGCCCTTGTCGATCGCGCATGGGAGGTGTTTCGAGCCGAGGCGATGGCTTCTCTGCCCCTGACCCTGCGCGGAGCCCACGCGGTGGACGGCTACGACCAGCCACTGCCGTTTGATCCCGTCGCGGACGATCCCACGGACGCGTACCTGGAAGGATTCGCCTTCTGGGGGATCACGTATCTCGATGCCGGTTCGTGGCGACACTACCTGCCCCGCCTGATTGACTACGCGTTGAGGCATCCCAGCGATCCGGCGATGGTCACCGAGGCGCTGGTGCGATCGCTACGTCCTCTGGGCCGATACCCGCCGCGGCTGGCGACCCTCAACGTCGATCAGGAAAGCGTGGTGAGGTCTTTCTGGAGCAAGTCGCCTTGGGCGACGCGTCGCCGCACCATCAGACCGACGCGCAGCAGGCCCTCGAAGAATGGTGGCTCCCCGGCCCGCGATCGCGTCCGACCGCGCAGGAGATCGCCGCCTTACGCGCCGCACCCGTGGGCCATCGCATCGTCGTCCGCGACGTGTATCGGCTGTCGGTGCCCGAGACCCTCACGGGCAGCGGTATGCGCGCCATCCCCCAGGAATCGCGCCGCGCCGAAACGTTCGGTGGTTACCTGTGCGGCGATGCGCACACGGTCATCGCGTTCAACGTCACGCCGCTCGGCCTGCGGTCGCTACGGGACTCGGTGCGGGCGCGCGCCACCCTGTTTCGCGATGCCGTGTCGCCGCGATCGATCGTCGTGAGAGGATCTCCGCATGCGGTGCGGCTGGATGGTTTGACGGAGGTCGCGAGCCCGGCGGAGCCGCAGACGCTCACGATGGTCCTGGCCGTCGCCGGTGACGCACTCGTTACGCTCAGCGTTCGCTCTTGGCCCAGGGACGATGTCAGCCGGGAAGTGGAGCGGATCCTGAGCTCGTTCGAGATCGTCGAACCATGATCCGACGTCTGGGAGATACCATTCTCAGGCGACAATTCACCCTCAAGCCATGGGTCGTCGCGAGATGGCGACGCGAGCGCAGCACCGTGAGTGAGAAAGCGGGCAGGACGTTCTGGAGAAGATGATGAGCAAGACACGAACGCAGTCGTGCGGCGCGGTGTTGGTGGTTACGGCGATGACGGTCGCAGTGGCGGGCGGTCAGGAGTGGCCACAGTGGCGCGGACCTGGCCGTGACGGCGTCGTGCCATCGTTCCAAGAGCCGCAGACGTGGCCTGACAGGCTCGGCGAGCACTGGAAGGTCGAGGTGGGCGCCGGCTATGCGACGCCAATCGTCGCCGGCGAGCGCGTCTACGTCTTCAGCCGCGAGGGCGAGGATGAGGTCATGCGCGCCCTCGACGCCGCATCCGGGAAGACCCTCTGGCGGACGCCGTATCCGGCCAGCTTCAAGATGAACCCGGGGACCAAGCGTCACGGTCCCGGGCCGAAGTCCACGCCGACGCTGGCCAACGGTCGGCTCTTCACCCTCGGCATCTCCGGCATCGTCTCGGCGTTCGAGGCCAGAAGTGGAAAGATCCTGTGGCAGAAGCCGGCGCCTCCGGTGGAACCGCTCTATCACACCGCGATGTCGCCGCTCGTCGACGGCAACCTCGTCATTCTCCACGTTGGCGGGCACGACCGGGGAGCCCTCACCGCCTTTGCCGCCATGACCGGCGACGTCCGGTGGAGCTGGAGTGGCGACGGTCCGGCGTACGGATCACCGCTGACACTCGACCTTGGCGGCACGCGCCAGGTGGCGACTTTTACACAGAAGTCGTTCGTGGGCGTCTCGCTGGAGACCGGGAGGCTCCTGTGGCAGCGACCCTATACCACGGCGAGCACGACGACGAGCCAGACGCCACTGCTGTACAAGGATCTGGTCATCGAGAGCGGGCGCAACAATGGCTTCACGGCATTCCACGTCGTCCGCGACGGCGAGCGCTGGGCGACGAGGGATGTGTGGCACACCGACGAGGTGTCGGTGCATCTGAGCGACTGCGTCATCCTGGACCACGTCCTGTTCGGCCTCTCGCACCTGAACCGGGGCGAGTACTTCGCGCTCGATCTCGATACCGGCAAGGTGCTCTGGAAGAGCGAGCCTCGCCAGGCCGAGCACGCGGCCCTGGTGCGGGCTGGCAGGACGATCTTCTCGCTCGAGGAGGACGGGGAGCTCGTCGTCCTGCGCGCCAGCGCGACCGGGTTCGAGCCCGTCAAGCGCTACACGGTCGCGACCAGCGAGACATGGGGCCAGCCCGCGATCGCGGGTAATCGTATCTTCGTGCGAGACGTGTCGTCGCTCGCGCTGTGGACAGTGAATTGAGGGTGCTCGGATGCCACGCTGCGCCGTCGCACGCGGCTGTGGCGAGTCCTGGTGTGCCGGCGACCGAACCGGCGCGAGGGTGGCTGCGCGCGACGTGGATGAGGTCAGCATCTCGATACGCGAGCCTCAGCGCGAGTTCAGGCCGACCCTGCTCGACTCAGAGGAGAAGTCACGTCTTCACGCCGAAGAAGCGGTAGAGTCACACCCATGATCATGACGTGGTTTCGATGGCCTGCGGCTTTCGTGTGTGCCGTGTCGCTGGGCGTCCTACACGTTGATCTCGCCGCCCAGCCACGACGAGATGGCCCTGTCCCGAAGCCGTCGCTGCCAAATCCCTATGAGCTCGTGCCCGACTGGCCGGCGTTGCCGCGGCCCTTCAAGGGGCCGGCCGGGCGCAAGTGGGGCGAGGTGATCCGAGTCCACGCCGCAACGAACGGCAACATCTGGGTCTTCCACCGCTGCTTCCACGACCAGCCGAACGGCGACGCCACCTGCCTGAATCGTGGCGACATGAATCCCCCAATCCTCGAGTTCAGTCCGGCTGGCATGTTGTTGCGAACCGCCGGGGTGGGCTTGTTCGCGCATCCGCACGGATTCACCGTGGACGGACAAGGCAACCTGTGGGCGACCGACACGAACGATGAGGTGGAGATCCTCGGCATACCGGCGAGAAACGATCGCGGCGTGCCCTTTGGCCAAACGGTGCTCAAGATCAGCCCGGACGGCCGAGTGCTGATGACCCTCGGTAGGCCTGGTGTCGGTGGCACGGCACCGTCACTCTTCGATCGCCCGACGGGCGTGGCGGTCGCATCGGACGGAAGCATCTTCGTGTCCGATGGTCACTGGCGCAATCGCTCCAACACCGCGCGCGTCGTCAAGTACTCGGCCAACGGCACCTTCCTCAAGACGTGGGGGCGTCTCGGCGAGGCGCCCGGCGAGTTCCGTGATCCGCACGACATTGCGATCGGTGGCTCGCGGGGCTACGTCTACGTCGCCGATCGTTTGAACAGTCGGGTGCAGGTCTTCGATCAGGAAGGCACGTTCGTCGCTGCCTGGAAGCAGTTCGGCCAGCCGAGCTCAGTTCACGTCGACGAAGCCGACAATCTCTATGTCGGGGCGACGTATCAGGACCCCGCCCGCGGGTCGGTAACCGGTCGGTCCAACGAGCCCAACGACCGGGCCATCGTCATCGGCGATGCGCTGACCGGCCAGCTGAAGTATCTGATCCCCGATCCGGGGGACCTTCGCACGATGACAGACACCGGGACCTCCGCTTCGGGAATCGCCGTCGATCGTGCAGGAAACATCTATGCGGCGGACGTGGGGTTCAACAACCTGCGCAAGTATGTCAAGACTCGCTAGTGGGCAGGAAGCCGAGGAATTGAGGCCCCGCCGGTCCAGGGCGATGACACGCGTGGCGGTCGTCCTGATCGCCGTGGTCGCCTGGTCGTGCAAACAGGTGCCACCGCCCGCGTCGCCAGTGTCACCGGACATTGCGGCGTGGCAGGCTCGTGCGGACGGCGTCACCATCGTCCGCGACGACTGGGGCGTGCCGCACGTCACTGCCAAGACGGATGCGGACGCCGTATTCGGGCTGATGTACGCCCAGGCCGAGGATGACTTCAACCGGATCGAGACAAACTACCTCATCGCCATGGGACGGCTCGCCGAGGCGGAGGGCGAGAAGGAGGTCTTTCGCGACCTCCGTATGAAGCTCTTCATCGACCCGGAGGCACTCAGGGCTGACTACGCGCACGCGCCCGCTTGGCTCAAGGCGCTCACGGACGCGTGGGCCGACGGCCTCAACTACTACCTGCACACGCACCTCAATGTGAAGCCGCGGGTCATCACGAGGTTCGAGCCGTGGATGGCGTTGAGCTTCAGCGAGGGCAGCATCGGCGGCGACATCGAGCAGGTCTCGATCCCCCAGCTGGAAGCGTTCTACAGCCAGGACCCGGCGGCCCTGGCGCGTACCGCGGCCAATCCCGCGCGCACCGCCCACCCGTCCGAGCCGACCGGTTCCAATGGCTTCGCGGTGGCGCCTTCCAAGACCGCCAACGGCAAGTCGTTGCTCTTCATCAATCCCCACACCTCGTTCTTCTTCCGGGAGGAGGCGCACGTGACGAGCGAGGAGGGGCTCAACGTCTACGGCGCGCTCACGTGGGCGCAGTTCTTCGTTTACCAGGGTTTCAACGAGCGCGTCGGGTGGATGCACACGTCGAGCAGCGTGGACAACATCGACGAGTTCCTGCTGACGACCGTCCAGAAAGGGTCGGGGCGCGTCTACCTGGTCGGCGGCAAGGAGCGCCCGGTGACCGCCAAGACCATGCGCGTGCCCTACAGGACGTCCACCGGTCTCGCGACGCGCGAGTTCACGGTGTATCGCACCGCACATGGTCCAGTCGTCCGCGAACAGGGCGGTCGATGGGTGGCCGTGCGGATGATGGAAGAGCCACTCAAGGCGCTCATGCAGTCGTTCCGGCGCACCAAAGCCAGGAACCTCGATGATTACAAGGAGGTGATGTCGCTCCACACCAACTCCTCGAACAACACCGTCTACGCCGATGCGGATGGCACGATCGCCTACTTCCACTCGAACTTCGTGCCCAAGCGGAATCCGCGGCTCGACTGGACGAGGCCGGTCGACGCGAGCGTCGCCGCCAACGACTGGCAGGGCACTCACACGTTCGACGAGAGCCCGAACGTCGTGAATCCGCCGGGCGGCTAGATTCAAAACACGAACAACTGGCCGTACTCCGCCGAGGGCTCAGACAGCCCCAAGGCCACCGCGTTTCCCGCCTACTTCGACCGGGTTGGCGAGAATCCACGAGGCGTCCACGCGGTGCGAGGGCTCGAGGGCCGGAAGGACTTCACGATGGACACCCTCACGGCGATGGCGTTCGATAGCCAGCAGCCGGAGTTCGAGGTTCAGATTCCGCTCCTCATCAAGGCTTGGGACCGGGAGCCCGCATCGAGTCCGCTCAAGGGGAAGCTGTGCGAGCAGATCGAGGTGCTCCGGAGGTGGGACCATCGCTGGGACGTGAAATCGGTGGCGCAGTCGCTCGCGCATTTTTGGGGCGAGGAGCTCTGGTCGAGGTCGGAGGGGGCCGCGCGGGCGGCGGGAATGACGGTCTACGCCTTTATGCGGACAAAGGCCACCGCACGCGCGCGTCTGGAAGCGCTGGCCACCGCGTCCGACGCCATCGCCGCGAACTTCGGGACATGGGCGACGCCCTGGGGTGAGATCAATCGCTTCCAGCGCATCTCACCCGCGATCGTCCACCCGTTCGACGACGCCAAGCCGAGCACGCCGGTGGGCTTCGCGTCCGGGCGCTGGGGGTCGCTCGCATCATTCGGCGCGCGCTCGTACAACGGCAGCAAGCAGATCTACGGCACCACCGGCAACAGCTTCGTGGCCGTCGTCGAGTTTGGGAACGACGGCGTGCGCGCCAAAGCCGTGACCGCCGGTGGCCTGAGCAGCGCCGTCGGCTCCAAGCACTTCAACGACCAGACCGAACGCTACGCGACGGGCCATCTCCGCGACGTCTACTTCTACCCGACAGCGCTCAAGGGGTACATCGAGCGGGCGTACCACCCTGGGCAGTAGGGCATCAGATCTGAATCAGCGCCTCCACGCGGATGGACCATCCTCCCACTTGTCATGCGTGAGGCGAAAGACCTTCTTGTCCTCCAAACGAACGGCATGGAGTTCGCCGTAGGGCTGGGGCAGAAAGATTACCCGTAAGAGGGGCAGCTCGTCATTGAGCCCGCCACGCTGAGACGTGAACAGCAACCACTTGTCGTCGGGAGAGAACCTCGGGTGCATGTCGCGGCCGGGACTGTCCGTGATCCGTTCCAGCTGGCCGGGAGTCCCGTCCGCGTTGAGCCGCAGAATGTAGATCTCGTAGTCGCCGCCATCCCGCTGTGAGGTGAAGGCCACGCGGTCGCCTCGAGAGGAGAACGCCGGCATCGTGTCGGTCGCGGCATGGTGCGTGAGTCGCCGCACGTCGCTGCCATCGGCGTTCATCAAATAGATCTCCTGGTTGCCGTCTCGGGCGCTGCGAAAGACAATCCGACGACCGTCATGGGAGAAGTCCGGCCAGGCGTCATTGGCGGGTGAATCGGGAGTGAGGTTCACGGCGCCGCTGCCATCGGGACGGCTCTTCCAGATGTCTACTTTCTCGGATCCGGCCCCAAACGGCGCGCCCACACAGAAGGCCAGCCATGCGCCGTCCGCGGACCACGTGGGACCCCACGCGGAGTGCTCCCCCCGATACCGTTCCGACTGCGCTCGGTCGAAGATCGTTCGCTTGTTCGAACCATCGATTCGCGAGATCACCAGGCGTGAGAAGGCTTCGCTCGTGGCGATCTCGGAGCGATCGGGACTGAGCGCCGGGATATAGCCACGAACCGCATACAACGAGAGGGTGCGGTCGGGCAGAGCGACGTGCGGCATCACATGCTCGAGGAACGGTCCCGGGAGGTCGGTTTCGAATCTCGTGGCCTCGTCCGTGGGTCCAGGCCCATGACACACCGCGCGTTTCGACGACCGAGCGTATGCAGGTGCCCAACAGTCGCGGGCGGTATCGCTCTCGGTGCGGAGGTCCGAGCCATCGGCGTTGGTCGAGACGATCGTCCATCGGCCGCCGCGACGAACCGCGAAACTCAATCGACCGTCGGGCGTGAACGTCGGTGAGAGCGCTGGCTCTCCTTTGGCGCTGATGGCCTGCCGATCGGAGCCGTCTCGGTTCATCCGGAAGATGCGCGGTTCGCCGTCCTCTTCGGAGTAGAAGACGATGCCCCGTCCATCTGGTAACCAGGCCGGTGATCCATCCCAGCCTTCGTGGCGCGTCAGTCTCCGGATGTCCGTTCCATCGGCACGCATGATGTACACATCGCTGGCCTGATAGCTTCCCGGCACGGCTGGCGACGTGAGGGCGGCTGCCGGCGCGTCGCGGCTGCTCGAGAAGGCGATCCACCGGGCGTCGGGCGAGAACGTCGGCTGATAGTCTCCGGCAGGATGTGACGCAAGGCTGACGGCCTTCGCGGCGGCGGCGTCAGGGCTCTCGGGCGCGAACGGCATCACCTTGATATCCGGATTGCCGCTCTCCGTGCTGACGAAGAGCAATCGCCGTCCATCTGGCGAGAACGACGCCGCATCTTCCATCGCGGGGCTCTTCGTGAGCTGCGTCGGCGCGGGAGGATTCTGCAGGTCGATCGCGTAGAGATCGGGGCTGCCGCCACGCTCCGACGTGAAGACGATCCAACGCCCGTCGGGCGAGATCGCAGGCTTGTAGTCGAGCGCCGGATCCGTTGTCAGCCGGCGGGACGCTGCACCAGGGCGGTCGAAGAGATACAGATCCCAGTTCGGCGGCTGGATGCTGCTGTAAACGACCGTTTCGTGAACGGCCCGTGCGGCTTGCGACGCAGCGGAGCGGCCCATTGCGACCCACACGGCGAGTGCCGCCGCAACAAGGCCCACAAGCGGGATGATCTTCTTCATGGCTGCCACTCTACACCCTTGAAGGCACGCTGGACGCGGGCCACACCCTCCAGTGCCGCTCGTGTTCGCGCACCGTCTCGCAACATCCGTGCGCGAGCCAGGAGTCCACGCCGGTCGAGCTGCCAATGACGAGCACGAATCGTTTCGAAGGCAGGGTCATGTCACGCCCGCGAGAGCGCCGGGCCTCACAACCGCCGCGAATCGAGATAGACGGTGTTGACCATCGAGCCCCCTCGTGGGATGTACTCCTGCGACATCAGGTAGCTGGTCAGGCTGGACAGTTGTCCCGACGTCGTCGCCGGAACCGCCTCGGCGCAGATCACCGCGGGACGATACTGTGGCAGATTGAGAGTGCGGATAATCGCCTCGTCCAGACCCTCAATGTCGGTGGACAGCAGATCGGGTGCCCGGCCCCACTGCTCTTGCATCACGCGGTTGATGTCGAGGAGCGGCACCTTCACGACGCGCGCGACAATGCTCTCGGTCTTCCCGCGCTGAAGGCGCGCGACTTGCTCGGCCGAAAACGTATTGAGCATCGGATTCTCCTGGATCTCGTAGTAGTCCGCCTCGACGCGGTCGGCGACGCCGATGCCGGCTTCAATCACGATGTCGCCAGGGCGTTCCCGACGGAGCTGCGCCGTCAGCACCGGGTTCGGCTCGACCAGGACGCCGCGGGCACCGGTCGTATACAGGAGGTATGTGTTGTTGCTGCGCACCGGATAGGCGGCGCCCACGTCTAGGTACGTCGGCACCGCGATCCTCAGCACTTCATGCAACGCGTGGAACAGGACGATGTCCTCGCCTTGCTGAGAGAAGCTGAGCCGTGCGTGTTCGGGCAAGGGCGGGGGTGCGGCTGGGGTCGGCGACGGCGGGGGCGGATTTCTCGCCCCCCACCTTCCAGCGCCCACGGCGGCGACGGAGCCGCACACAGCCCCGCCGAGGAAGTCACGTCGGTTGATCACGCAGCCGATTATCTGCGATTGTGCCCCGATTCGAGGCGCATCAGGGCCGTGAGGCGACTCGTTCGCCATTCGTGCTGAGGCCCGCGGCCTCGCCACCTGGGTCGGCGGCGGTCGTCGGTCCTTCAATCACTGCACGTAGCCGGGCCCGAGAAGTACTCGCCCCGGCCTGGCCGCTGTGATGGCGCCGTTCTCGAACACCACCTGACCATTGACGACCACGACGGACACCCCCTCAGCGTACTGGTGGGGTCGCTCGAATGTCGCCACCTCCCTGACGGTGGCCGGATCAAACACCACGAAGTCGGCCTTCATGCGCTCGCGGAGAACACCTCGGTCAGCGAGCCCTATGCGCTGCGCCGGGTACGCGGACATCTTGCGAATCGCGTCTTCGAGCGTTAGTGTCTTCAGCTCTCGAACGTAGCGACCCAGAACGCGCGCGAAGGTGCCATAACTCCTCGGGTGCGGATTCGCTCGTCCAAGCATGACCACCTGTCCATCCGAGGCGATCATCGATGCCGGATGTCGCAGAACACGCTGAATGTCTTCTTCATTCATCGCGAAGTAGATGCCACCGCAGTCTCCGTTCTCCACAAGCCACAACGCGGTGTCAGCTGCGTCCTCGAGCGACCTGGATTTCCACCGGCCAAGCGCAACCTCATCGAGTCGCTTTCCGGCCAACGCCGGACGCCAATCACAACCGGAGAGCAGGATGTTGTTGGGATCGCCACCACCTCTCCCTTCAAGAATGATCCGGATCGTATCCAGAGCCACGCGTCGCCGGGTGATGGGATCGCGAAGGCGCCTGAGGATGTCTTCGCGTGTACCTTCCTGAGCCCATGTGGGCAGCAGGGCGGCGGATACGGTCGTGGAGGATGCCGGATAGGGATAGACATCGAGGGTCACGTCGACGCCCCGCTGCCTGGCCTCATCGATGAGACGAAGCGTATTAGCGGTCTTGCCCCACGACGCTTTGCCAATGGTCTTGTGGTGGGTGACTTGCGTCGGTAAGCCACCCTGTTCGCCAATCGCGATGGTTTCGCTGACGCTCGCCTCGACTCCCAGCTCTTCGTCTCGGATGTGAGAGACGTGGATGCCTCCCATCGTTCCCACGACCTTGGCGAGCTCCACCACCTCGTCGGTCCTGCTGAAGGCGGCTGGAACGTAGAACAGCCCCGTGCTCAGCCCGAACGCTCCGTCTCGCATGCCCTGACGCGCGAGAGCCCGCATTTGTTCAAGCTCCTCGCGTGTCGGTGCTCGGTTGACGCTCCCAAATACCGCATCGCGAATCGAGCCGTGTCCAATGAAGGCGGCAAGATTCGGGACGATGCCCGTCTTTTTGGTGAGTTCGAGCGCGGGCCGGAGCGGGACTGGAGAGAATCCATCGGGACCCGCGACGAGCGTGGTGACACCTTGACGGACGTAGTTGTCGGCGGTGGGAACCTCAATGATTGGCAGCGGAGATGGCGGCCGTCCGACGCCTCCAAACGCATGGACGTGCAGATCGATGAAGCCTGGCGCGATCACCTGATCGGCCGCATCAATGACACGCGCCGCGGGTCCCTCAATGTGGCGCGCTATGGCGACGATGGCGTCATCGCGAACCGCGATGTCGCTCCGGTACCAAGGACTCCCGGTTCCATCCACGATCCGGGCGTTCCTGATGACGAGGGTGTAAGGATTGATCTGTGCCCGGAGGACAACGACGGCTGAGGCCACGCCGACGGCCAGCCACACCGCTCGTTGCACGACGACCAAACGACGTCTCATCGCGAATCCCCTGTGCTTGCATCCGCTCAATGGCCAGCGCTCACCAGCGGCCCGCTGGTAGTGTTCCCGTTAAGTAGACGCCGGAACACTGGAGATTTCCAGCGTTCGTTGTTGCTCCTGGAAGCGCCGGCTCGGACCCGGTGAACCACAAGACGTGCTCGGGTACGCCGAAGCTCTTCAACGCCTGCGATCTTGTACACTGCCCTCGCTCTCGGCTCGTCAGGCCAGCCGACTTCAGGAGCTTTCCGTGCCCACGACTCTGACCGTCGAATCGCTCCAGGCGCACGTCGGGCACGAGGTTGCCGTCAGCGATTGGATTGTCATCGATCAAGATCGGATCAACCGTTTCGCCGACGTCACGGGCGACGACCAGTGGATCCATGTCGACGTCGTTCGGGCGCGGGAGTCGAGGTGGGAGTCGACCATCGCCCACGGGTTTCTCACGCTGTCGCTCGTGGCTCCGTTGGTGCGTGAGACGGTGTCGGTCGCGGGCTCGTCGATGGCGGTCAACTACGGCCTGAATCGCGTGCGCTTCGTGACACCGGTCCGAGCGGGCGAACGCGTGCGCGGGCGATTCGCAGTCTCCTCGGTGACCGGGGTCGGCGGTGGCGGTGGCGTACAGGTCATCTGGGCGGTCACGATCGAACTTGAGGGGTCCGAGAGACCCGCGGCTGTTGCAGAATGGATCGTGCGATACGGGGATGCCAGCCCCTCGAGCCGGAGTCCATCATGAGGTCACGTCTGAAGATGCTCTCGAACAGCCAGACCGGTGCGGCAATCGCGGTGGGATGCGCCATGGTGGTGGTGCTGCTCGCGAGCCCCGCGCCGTCGTTCGCTCAGCGGCGTGGAGCTGGTCCGCGCGCATCAGGGCCCGTGGGTCGAGCCGTGCCACGAGGCGCGTTCCGCCCGGCGCCGCGGGCCGGCCGATTCATCCCGGCGCGCGGGTACCGCGGGTATCGAGGCGTCGGGCCGGGTGTCCGCTACGGCGGGTTTCTCGGCTATCCGTACGCTTTCTACGGATCTGGACTCTACGGAGGGTTCTACTTCGGCAATCCGTGGTGGGGCTCGCCGTATGCCTGGGGACCCGCGTGGGGCCCCGGCTGGGGTCCGGCTTGGAATTACGGGTGGGGTCCCGCGTGGGGCCCTGGACTCGGCTACTCCGCCGCAATCGCACCCGGCGTGGGCCGCCTATATGGCGGTGTCCGGATCGACCTCGCCGAGCGCGATGCTGAGGTCTACGTGGATGGGTACTACGCTGGCACGGTCGACGACTTCGACGGGTCGTTCCAGCATCTGAACCTCGAGCCAGGACCTCATCGCATCGAAGTGCGACGTGACGGCTTCGAACCCGTGTCGTTCGAGGTGAACGTGGAACCGGGCCGGACGATCACATATCGGACGCGGTTGCGTCCACTCGTCCCGTAGCGGTTCCACGCCCTCTCGGCTGGCTGGCGCGGGGACCGCAGCGACTACAATGGAGGGTCTGATCATCCGTGATCCACCGCGCACCGCGGTGACGGCACGTCGAGTGGCCCGTCCCATTGCCTGGTTCGCTACCGTCGGGCTCGTCCTTGCGGTGTCGTTGATGGTCCGCCTGCTCGGACAGGGCCAGACATCGCTCACGCTCCTCTCCCGTGACACACGCCGAGCGCTTCCCCTCGCGGTGGTCAACGATCAGGAGCTCGTCTCCCTGGATGAGCTCGCAGCCGTCTTCCAACTGACGGTCCGCGAGGAAGCAGGGGCTGTCACGGTCTCGTCTCGCGGGCGGACGGTCATCTTCAACCCGGAGCAGACGATTGCGTCGGTCGCGGGCCGGATGATCTCGCTTCCCACGCGGCCAGCACGCATCGCCGGTCGGCTGTGGGTGCCGGTGGACTTCATCAGTCGCGCGCTTGCGCCGATCGCCGACACGCGGATCGATCTGCGTCGGGCGTCGCATCTGTTGATCGTCGGCGATCTGAGAGTGCCACGCGTGACGATGACATCCGAGCCGCAACCGGTGGGCCACCGGCTGATCGTCGAGATCACGCCGTCGACGACCAGCACGCTGACCCGCGAAGCGGATCACCTCACGCTGAAGTTCGACGCCGACGCGATCGACGCCACCATTCCCGGTGTGCCGCCGCAGGGGTTTCTTCAGGCCATTCGACGGATGGATCCCGTCACGCTGGCGATCGACCTCGGACCGCGGTTCGGATCGTATCGGTCCTCGACGCAGGCCGTCGACAACGTGACGCGCTTGAGCCTCGACCTCCTCCCGCTTCCGAGCGACGGGCCATCGGTGTCAACGGGCTCGGCGACAGCGGGTGCCCCAGGCGCGGCGGCGTCATCCGCTCCAGGGTTCGCAGCGACTCCGCCGGCGGGTTCGACGGTCCCCACACCACCGGCGGATCTGCCCACGTTCGGTCAGCCGACGTCCCCCATTCGTACGGTCACCATCGATCCGGGCCATGGCGGTCCCGACCTCGGGGTCCAGGGCAGCGGTGGCCTCACGGAGAAGACGTTGACGCTCGCCGTGGGCCGCCGCGTGAAGACCCTGCTCGAGACACGGCTCGGTCTCCGCGTGCTGATGACGCGCGACGATGATCGCGAGCTACCGCCCGAAGCCCGGACTGCCGTCGCGAATAACAACAAGACCGATCTGTTCATCAGCCTCCATGCCAATGCCTCGTTCCGGCCCTCCAACACCGGCGCATCCGTCTTCGTGGCCCAGTTCCCCGATGAAGGCCTTGCGCGCCGCGTCCTGGAACCTCACCGTGTGCCGGTCTTCGGCGGAGGCATCCGCGACATCGAGCTCGTCCCCTGGAGCCTGGCGCAGATTCGTTACATCGATCAATCGACGGTGCTCGCCGATCTCCTGCAGGGGCGCATCGGGGCAACCGCCCCGCTCGACGTCCGTCCCACCGACCGGGCTCTCCTCCGGATCCTCGCGTCCGCGAATATGCCGGCTGTCCTCATCGAGTTGGGCTATCTGAGCAGCCCCGAACAGGAGGCGCGGCTGGGCAACAGCGAGTTCCAGAGCTCCATCGCAGGCGCGATCGTCGACGCGGTGGTCGATTTTCGTGACTACTTGGGTCGCGCTCCGGAGGGCGAGCGCTGATGCCAGGACGCGCCATCGTCGTCGGAGCCGTGGGACTTCTCACGGCAGTCCTCGCATGGGGGCTCTTCATCGCCTTGCCCCGCTGGGTCGCACTGCCACCACCGGCCGTGGAACCCCCGGTGGAGTCGAACGCGCCCGCCGCACCCGAACGCAAGATCAAGGCGCGGCTCTTCTTCGTCTCCGACGATGGTCACGGGTTGACGGGTGTCGAACGCGACGTCGCGTTCGGGGCAGACCCCACGGCGCAAGCCCGCGCGATACTGGAAGCCCAGCTCACATCTCCCGAGCCGCCGCTGCTGTCTGCGATTCCGAGCGGCACGACCCTCCGCGCCGTCTTCGTGGCAAACGGTGACGCCTACGTGGACGTCTCGTCTGAGATCGTGTCGGGCCATCCCGGCGGCACGCTGAGCGAATCGCTGACGATTTACACGCTCGTCGCCGCGGTCAAGGCCAATCTTCCGGCCGTCGGCGGCGTGCAGATCCTGGTCAACGGCAAGGAAGTCGACACGCTCGCGGGTCACATCGACCTGCGGCAACCTCTCGTCACGAGCCCCACGTGGGTTCAGTAGGTGAACCTCCACATGCGATCCGATCAGCGTCAGGCCAATCAGCTTCGAACCACCACGATCACGCCGCACTACTTGATGCACGCCGAAGGCTCGGTGCTCATCCAGTCCGGTCACACAAAAGTCATCTGCACCGCCAGCCTCGAAGATCGGGTGCCACCGTTCTTGCGCAACACCGGTAAGGGGTGGGTCACCGCCGAGTACGGCATGCTGCCGCGCGCGACGACGACGCGGATGACGCGGGAGGCCAGTGCGGGAAAAGTCGGTGGCCGGACGCAAGAGATTCAACGGCTGATCGGGCGCTCGTTGCGCGCCGTGACCAACCTCCAGGCGCTGGGCGAACGAACCATCTGGATCGACTGCGACGTCATCCAAGCGGATGGCGGCACGCGGACCGCGGCGATCACTGGCTCGTTTGTGGCGTTGGCGCTCGCCCTCGAGAAGCTGCGTGATCGCGATCTACTGAAGGCGATTCCACTGAATGACTACGTCGCCGCGATCAGCGTCGGGATCGTCGACGGCGAAGCGCTGCTCGACTTGGCGTACGAGGATGATTCGCGCGCCGAAGTCGACATGAACATCGTCAAGACGGGTGACGGGCGGTTCATCGAAGTCCAGGGTACGGCTGAGGCGATTCCGTTCGGGCGCGAATCGCTCACCAAGCTGCTCGACCTGGCCGATCACGGCATTGCGCAACTCATGGGCAAGCAGCGGGAGATCGTCGGGCATCTCGTCAAGGTGAAATGACCCCAGAGCCCGTGAACCCCCGACCCTTCGAACCGCGACCAATCGCGTTATCCTCAAGCGATGATCAGCGCGTCTGCGCGCGAGCGGGTATTGAAGGCGGTCGAAGCCGCCGGCGACGAGCTTGTCGACTTCACGGCGGCCCTCATCAAGATTCCGACCGTCAATCCGCCTGGAATGGAGTACCAGACAGGTGCCGAAGTGCTTGGCCGTCGGCTCCGCGACTGCGGGTTCGAGGTGCACTACCTCGAAGCCGATGGACGGCCCGAGCACACGCCTGACTTCCCGCGCGTGAACGTGGTCGGACGTCGACAGGGCGAGCGCCCTCGTCCGACGGTGCACCTGAACGGCCACATCGACGTCGTGCCAGCCGGACACGGCTGGACGGTCGATCCGTTCGCCGGCATCGTCCGTGACGGCCGGATCTACGGGCGAGGTGCATGTGACATGAAAGCCGGCCTGGCGGCAGCGGTGTTTGCCGCCGAGGCAATCCGCCGGGCGGATGTCCCCTTGGGTGGATCGATCGAGATCAGCGGGACCGTCGATGAAGAGAGCGGCGGCCTCGCGGGCGTCGCGTGGTTGGCCGAGCGCGGCCATCTGACCGCGCGCACGGTCGATCACGTTATCATTCCCGAGCCGCTGAACGTCGACCGCGTCTGTCTTGGCCATCGCGGCGTCTACTGGTTCGAGGTCACGACGCACGGGCGCATCGCCCACGGCAGCATGCCGTTTCTCGGCGCCAGCGCGATTGATCAGATGAGGCGGGTACTGGAGCACATTCACCACGAACTGATCCCACGGCTGGCCAGCCGGACGACGAGCGTGCCGGTGGTGCCTGACCTCGCCCGTCACGCGACGATCAACGTAAACGGCATCGCGGGGGGACAACCGGTGGACGGGATTCAGACGCCGTGTGTCGCGGACCAGTGCCGTGCGGTTTTCGATCGACGGTTCCTCCTCGAGGAAGGTTTCGAGGCGACCCGCGAAGAGATCGTCGAGCTGCTCGAGCGGCTGGCCACCGAAAGGAATGGGTTCCGCTACGACCTGCGCGACCTGATGGTGGTCCATCCCACCCATACGCCGGCGGATTCACCGCTCGTGACCGTACTGGACCGACATATCCTGGACGTGCTTGGCAGGCCGGCCAGCCATGTGGCGAGCCCTGGGACGTACGATCACAAGCACGTCGATCGAATCGGCGGCATCCGCAACTGTGTGGCGTACGGTCCTGGTGTGCTGGACCTCGCGCACCAGCCAGACGAGTGGTGCAGCGTCGACGACCTCGTGAACGCAACGAAAGTGCTGGCGCTGTCGTTGTTGACATTGACGGAGAGCTGAAAGCCGAGGCCACCAACGCGGCTGAGGGCTGGACGTTGCAAGAGCGCAGGCCAATCGTGAGAGCTCGGGCCGCGGGCAGAATCGGCGTGCCGCTCGCCGTCGTCGTGACGCTGCTCGGAACTGTGTCGAGCCTGCGCGCACAGGCGACCGGTTCGATCGCCGGCGTCGTCACTGACACGTCCGGTGGGGTACTGCCTGGGGTGACGATCGACGTGACGAACGTCGACACGAACCAGACGCGAACGGGCGTGACGGACGAGAGCGGCCGCCACACGATTCCGCTGGTGCCCCCAGGCGCCTACCGTGTGAAGGGCTCGCTCTCAGGATTCCGTGCCGTCGAGCGTTCGAATGTCGCCGTGACCGTCACGAGCACGGCGCGCGTTGACATCGAGCTCAACGTCGGCAGTATCGAAGAGACCGTCTCGGTATCGGCCGTTGTCCCGTTGGTCGAAACGCGACACGCGACGCTCGGTCTGGTCGTCACGCGCGATCAGATCGTCGACCTGCCGCTCAACGGCCGCAACTTCACGCAGCTCGGCACCTTGCTGCCGGGCGTGTTCGCCCCACCGGCTGCCCTCGGTAGCGGCGCTGGCGACGCCACGCCGGGCGGCTTTGGCGCAGCCACGTCGGGCTTCAGCGTGAACGGCCAGCGGAACCAGTCCAACAACTTCCTGCTCGATGGCGCGAGCAACAACGACACGTTCAACACGGGGTTCGTCCTGCGTCCCCCGCCGGATGCCATTCAGGAGTTCAAGATCCTGACGCACTCCTACGGCGCTGAATACGGACGCAACGCCGGCTCGGTGGTCAACGTCGTGACGCGCAGTGGGACGAACGCCATTCACGCCTCGGCGTGGGACTTCAACCGCAGCACCGCCCTGAACGCGCGCAACTACTTCGCCGCGGCGGACCAGGCCAAGCCCAAGCTCCAACAGAATCAGTTCGGCGGCACCCTGGGCGGACCGCTGGCCAGAAACCGCTTGTTCGGGTTCGGCTACTATGAGGGCTTCCGCAACACCAGCGGCGTGACTCAGAACGTCGTGGTCCTGAGCACTGCCCAGCGAACCGGGAACTTCGGGACGACGACGATCCGCGATCCCCTCACGGGTCTGCCGTTCTCGAACAATCAGATCCCCACGGACCGCCTGAATCAGTCCGCGCTCCAACTGGTCCGCGACTTCGTGCCGGCTGCCAATACGGGGACCACCCGGTACGTGCTCTCGCCGGACTCGATCGACCAACGGAATCAGTTCGGGCTGCGGTTCGACTACCAGCCCGCCGTCCAGCACTCCATCCTCGGCCGGTACATGCTCAGCCGCACCGATCGTCGAGATCCGCCGACGACGCGCCCGGTCGGCACGTTGGCGAAGGCGACCCTCTAGGACGCGATGGTGGCCGATACCCACATCTTTGGCTCAAATCTCTACAACGTGGCGCGCATCTCGTACAACCGCATCGGCGCCACGCCTCAAGCGCCTTCAACCTCTGGAATCAGACGCAGTTCCGCAATCCCGGCACCGGCGTACCCGGAGTGACCCAGACCGGCAACCAGGCTGGCACACCTCAGTTCGGCCAGATCACTGCCGCTGAAGATGGACGGGTGGTGCAGCTGGCGATCAAGTACAGTTTCTGAAGGTGCGGCCGGCGGCAACGGGGCACCGATGGGTCCTCTATGTCACGAACCGTTCTCGCCTCAGTGGGCCTTCTCGTAGCGGCGGCCGCGACGGGTACGTCGCGTGCACCGTCGACGGCCACGTCCGCCGTCGCGGCGAAGGGGCTCACCGCGGTCCAGGGCCTCAAGGTGGGCCATCACACGCTGGCGGAACGACCGACCGGGTGCACGGTGATCCTCGTCGATGGGCCCGGAGCCGTAGGCGGTGTCTCGCAGCGCGGGGGCGCGCCCGGCACACGCGAGACGGACCTCCTCGATCCGTCGAACATGGTGGATAAAGTGAATGCCGTGGTGCTCTCGGGTGGCAGCGCCTATGGACTCGACGCCGCTCAGGGTGTCGTACGGTACCTCGAGGAACGAAACATCGGATGGCCGGTCGGTCAGAACGGCGTCGTCCCCATCGTCCCGGCCGCGATCTTGATGGACCTGGGCTTCGGAGGGAACCCGAAGGTGCGGCCAACCGCCGAGTGCGGGTACAGGGCAGCCCAGACAGCGACCGACGGGGCGGTCGCGGAGGGCAATGTCGGCGCAGGTGCGGGCGCCACGGTCGGCAAGCTCGGATCCGGACGACCGCCACGCTCGATGAAGGGCGGCGTGGGATCCGCGGCCATTGCGCTCCCGAACGGCCTCGTGGTTGGGGCCATCGTCGCAGTCAACGCCGTGGGAGACGTCATCGATCCCTCCACCGGCAAGGTCGTCGCGGGCATGCGCACTGAGGACGGCAGGAGCCTGGCCGACGTGCGCACGCTCATCAGGTCGGGCGCGCTGCTCCCACGTGCCAATCGGGCACAGCCGCAACCCGGCCAGAACACGACCATCGCGCTGGTCGCCACGAACGCGACGCTCACGAAGGCCGAGATCAACCGTGTGGCGTTGATGGCCGACGATGGCCTGGCGCGCGCGATCACCCCGTCGCACACGATTGGGGACGGTGATACGGTCTTTTCGCTGGCGACCGGGCGGCTGGCGGAACCGATCAGCGTCACTATCGTCGGCGCGCTCGCGGCCGACGCGCTGTCTGAGGCGATCGTTCGAGCTGTGTCGAAGGCCGAGTCACTTGCCGGCACGCCAGCCGCCCGCGACCTCGGCACGGTGCCGGCGAGGCTTCGATGACGAGCGGCTCGTGAGCAGACCGTCGCGCATCGATCGGCGGACGTTCGTGCAGCGGACGCTCCGGCTCGGCGCGGCGCTCGCCTCGCCGTGGCCCATCCTCCGCGCGCAGGCACCCGCGATCATCACGTCGGAACGCGGGCTGCCTCAGATCACGCACGGCGTTGCGTCCGGCGATGCTCACAGCGGGCGCGCGGTCATCTGGAGCCGGGCCGATCGCGCGGCTCGATCCATCGTGGAGTACTCCACCACGGAGAGCTTTCGTGACCTTCGGCGGGTGCAGGGCCCTGCAGCGCTCGAGGAATCCGACTTCACCGCGCACGTCGTGTTGCGCGATCTGCCGGCGGGGCAACGGATCTTCTATCGCGTCACGTTTCAGAGCCTCGAGGATCTTCGCGCCGTCAGCCAGCCGATCCAGGGTAGCTTCACGACGCCACCAGCGGCTGCGACGGCCCGCCGAGATCTGACGATCGCGTTCTCCGCGGATACGGTTGGGCAAGGGTGGGGCTTGAACCGGGATTGGGGCGGCCTGCGCCTGTACGAGACGATGCGGCGCGCGCAGCCGGATGTGTTCATCAACCTGGGCGACACGATCTACGCAGACGGGCCGATCCCGGCAGAGATCAAGCTCGACGATGGGACGATCTGGAGGAACATCGTCACGGAGGCGAAGTCGAAGCCGGCCCAGACGATCGCCGACTATAGAGGGAACTACCAGTACAACCTCCTCGACGAGCACATGCGTCGCTTCAATGCCGATGTGCCCCAGCTCGCGATCTGGGATGACCACGAGGTCCGCGACAACTGGTATCACGCGCGAGACATCAGCGCCGACAAGCGATACGCGGTCACGAGCGTGGCGCTCCTCGCCGCGCGGGCGCAGCAGGCCTTTCGCGAGTACCACCCACTCCCCCTCGACAGCGACGATCCTGAGCGGATCTACCGGAGCGTGCGGCTCGGGCCCTCGGTCGAGGTGTTCGCGCTGGACCTGCGGAGCTACCGCGGCGCGAACAGTCCGAATCGGCAACCGACGCTGGACGAGCACGCGGCATTGCTCGGTCGATCGCAGGTCGCGTGGCTGAAAGCGCAGCTTGCGGCGAGTCGCGCGACGTGGAAGGTCATCGCCAGCGACCTTCCCATCGGCATCGTCGTGGCTGACGGCCCGAGCCATTTCGAGGCGTTCGCCAACGGCGAGGCGGGGGCTCCGTCTGGGCGTGAGCTCGAGGTCGCGGACCTGCTGCGATTCATCAAGTCGCAGCGCATCCGCAACACGGTCTGGATTACCGCGGATGTGCACTATTGTGCGGCCCATCAGTACGACCCGTCGCGCGCACGCTTTACCGACTTCGATCCATTCTGGGAGTTCGTCGCGGGCCCGCTGCACGCCGGCACCTTCGGGCCGAATCCACTCGATGCGACCTTTGGTCCCGAGCCAAGGTTCATCGGCATCCCTCCTGGGATGAAGCCGAACCGCCCCCCGAGCGACGGGCTTCAGTTCTACGGCTTGCTGCATGTCGAGGCGCGCACGCGTGTGCTGACCGCCAGCCTCCACGACCTCACGGGAAAGGCTCTCTACCGCGTGGAGCTCCCCCCCGCGCGATGAACGTCCACCTCGTGTTCCTCATCGTGTATTCGGTGGCGCTGGTCGCCGTCGGACTGTGGATGGCTCGCCTCGTCAAAGGGAGCACGGACTTCTTCGTCGCCGGACGCCGTCTCGGCGCGCCGTTGCTCTTCGCGACCGTTCTGGCGGCCAACATTGGCGCAGGCACCACCGTGGGGACGGCCGGACTCGCGTATCGAGACGGGCTCAGCGCGTGGTGGTGGAACGGCTCGGCCGCGATCGGCTCGCTCGTCCTTGCGCTCTGGGTCGGCCCTCGCGTGTGGCGGGTGGCAATCGCGCACAACCTCTACACGACCGGTGACTATCTGGAACTGCGGTACGGCAGCACTGTCCGCGGCATTGTGGTCTCGATCATCTGGATTGGTGCGCTCTCCGTGCTCGCGGCGCAGCTCATCGCGGGCGCTGCGGTACTCACCGTCGTCGCGGATATTCCGCGCTGGGCGGGCACACTCGCGAGCGCTCTGGTGATGACCGTCTACTTCATGGCTGGCGGGCTACTCAGCTCGGCCTGGGTGAACGCCGTGCAGCTCGTCGTGCTGCTCGGGGGCTTCCTCGTCGCGGCCCCAATCGTGGTGTGGCGCGTCGGCGGACTTTCGGCGTTGGCGGCCCCGGCCGCGGCGCACGCGGACTTCTCGAACGTCCTGTACACGGCCGGCGCCGGATCCGGGTTCGCCTTGCTCGCCCTGCTCGGCCCAAACTTCATCGTCTCGCCGGGACTGCTGCAGAAGGTGTACGGCGCAAGCAGCGAGCGCGCGATTCGCGTCGGCATCGGCGCTCAGGCCGCGGTGATTGCGCTCTTTTCGTTCCTCCCGGTCACGCTCGGCATGGCGGCACAGGTCGCGCATCCCGGCATGGCCAGTCAGAACCTCGTGCTACCGACGGTGCTCGTGGAGCAACTGCCAGCGGCCGTCGGCGCCCTCGCGCTCGCGGCGATCTACTCGGCCGAAGTGAGTACGTGCGATGCCATCCTCTTCATGCTGGCGACCTCGCTCTCCCAGGATCTCTACAAGCGCTTTCTGCGCCCGCAGGCAACCGATCAGCAGCTCCTCCGCGTCTCGCGTGGGGCATCCGTGGTCGGCGGCATCGGTGGGGTGATCCTCGCCCTGCAGCTACCGACGATCACGGATGCGCTCGGCATCTTCTACTCATTGCTGGGTGTCAGCCTTTTCGTACCCGTCATCGGCGGTCTCGTGTCGAGCCGCGCGGGCTCGCCCGAAGCGCTCGCCTCGATCGCGGCAGGCATCATCACCCGACTGTCGGTGGTCTACGGCACAGGCGGGCGTGGATTCGGCTGGATCGACCCCACGCTGGCTGGCATCGCGGCAGGCGCCCTCGCGTTCACCCTCCTGTTCGTCGTTCGCAATGCACGGACCCCCGTGGGCGCGATTGGAGCGACCCGTGACTGATCTCTTCGGGCTGGCGGGCAACGTCGTGGCCGTGATCGGCGCGGGATCCGGCATCGGCGCGGCCTGTGCGGTGGGCGCCTCACGACAGGGCGCGCACGTGGCGTGCCTCGACCTCGACGAGACCGCGGCGTCGGCCACCCGGACGACGATCACGGGGCACGGCGGCCAAGCCGAATCCGCTGTCGTGGACATAACAGACGAGGCGATGAGCGCACGGGTGCTGGAGGCCCTGCGCGATCGCCACGGCCGCCTTGACGGTGTGGTCTGCACGCCGAGCATCAACGTCAGGAAGACGTTGCTGAACTACAGCGAGGACGAGTTCGACCGCGTGGTTCGCGTCAATCTGAAGGGGAGCTTCAACGTTGTGCGGGCTGCGGGGCGGATCATGGTGCCCCAGGGGTTCGGCAGCATCGTGGTGCTGTCCTCGATCCGTTCCCAAGTCGTCGAACCGGGCCAATCGATCTACGCGATGACGAAAGCCGGCATCGTGCAACTCGTGCGAGGGGCTGCCGTGGAGTTCGGCGCGGCTGGTGTTCGCGTGAACGCGCTGGCGCCCGGCGTCGTCGACACACCGCTGACGGCACCGATCAGAGCCAACTCCGGCTGGTATGACGCGTACGCGAACAAGAACATCCTGAAGCGATGGGCCACAGCCGAGGAGATGGTCGGACCGACGATCTTCCTGCTCACGCAGGCCGCAAGCTACGTCACCGGGACTGTGCTCGTCGCGGATGGTGGCTGGCTCGCCGCCGACGGCCGCTTCTCGCCGCCGGGCCTGTAGGGCCGGTGGCAACCGCGGCGGCAGACATCACCCCTCAGTCCTCAAGAGATGAAGGCGAAGCTGCGCGAAAGCCTTGGCGCGATGGCTGACCTCGGCTTTTCGTGGACCGGCCTCGGCCATCGTGCATCCGAAGGGCGGGTAGAAGAAGATGGGGTCATAGCCGAAGCCGCCTGAGCCGCACGGGGCGGGTGCGATGCGCCCTTCTAGCGTTCCCCGCGCCTCGAAGCGAACGGTCCCCTGCTCCACGAGGGCCACGGCACAGACGAACCGAGCCGTCCGTTGCGCTTCGGGCACACCGGCCAGCCGCTGATAAAGGAGGGCGAACTTCCCCGGATAGGTGCTCTGGACCCCGCCGAATCGGGCCGAGTGGATCCCCGGCGCTCCCCCGAGCGCGTCGATCTCGAGCCCGGAATCCTCAGCAAGGGTTGGAATCCTGCTTGCGGACTCGTAGTACAGCGCCTTGATGCGAGCGTTCTCGGCGAACGTGGTCCCGCACTCCTCAGGCGGGGTGAGCGTCCGGAGGTGGCGTCGGTCGCCAAGCGTCTCAAGCGCGACCGACACACCGGCCAACATCTCCCTGATTTCGCTCAGTTTCCCGGCGTTCGTCGTGGCGACGAGGAGCTTCGAACGCATCGCCGCCCAGTCTGACAGCCTGATGCGCGCAGCCGCAAGGCGGGCAGGGTGATTAGCAGGTGGGGGGGGACGAATCCTTCTTTCCCAGTTGAGCCCCGGTGGTCCGTCAACTAGGCAATTCGGATTCGTCGGTCTAGATCGGCCGTCTCCTCTGGGGTATTGGGCTCGACGGTCGGAATCGGGCGGTGGATGGCTCATCGCGCCAGAACTCGGAAGGAGCCTGGCGCGACGGCCGGAGGGACCGATCAGGCCACGCCGGCCCTGGGGGGGGCGTACGCGGCTCCGCTTTGACCGGAGCCGGGCGCTCGGCTCGCATGAAGGCGCCGTCCCGCGTGCGGAACAAGAACTTTGTCTCGACCAACGCGCCCAGCAACGACTCGCATGCCTGCTGGTCGAGGTTCCAGAGGCGTCGAGCCTGCGGCTCCGTCAATATAAGCCCAGGCATTTCGAGGAATTCGCCCTGGACTCGCCGGAATATCTCGTCGGGTGTGGTGTGCCGATCTAGCGCCATGACACGGCCTCGCCTTCTTGCCGACATCGGGAAATAGACAGGGAGTACTGCGCGCTGAGCAACTCGGATGCCACCCACCTCCAGGGCGTCGTTCCAAGGGACGCACAGCCCGGTGCTCAAAAAGTGCGGGGTTTTCGGCACGGGGCGTCAGGAACTGCCGCTCGGACGTCGCTGACCTTCCGAACGGAACGTCCATCGGGTGACAGCGCTGTAACGATTTGCATCAGCGCGACGCAGGCCGTTCTGGTCCTCGCCCAGCTCGTGACCTCGGCGATTCGATTCGTGGCGATTGGCCGGGCGGCGGGCGGAGCACCGGCCGCTTCCGGACCACACCTTTGTCAGGCGTCATAACTCCCAGGACTCCGATCCGCGCCTTACAAGTAGAATGGGCTCGAAGTCATGAACGCGCTCTTTCAGTTCTTCTTCAAATACCCTTCGTTCGTTTTCGAGAAGGGTGAGTTCACCTTTACGGCCTCGCGGACGATGGCGCTGGCCATTGGCGTGGCAGCCCTGCTCGCGATCGCCACGCTGGTCACCTACCGTCGGGTCCATGGCGGCATGCCTAGACGCGATCGCCTCGTTCTAACGATGCTCCGTGTCGGTCTGGTCGGCCTCCTGGCCTTCTGCCTGTTCCGGCCGTCGCTGGTGCTCAAGGGCACGGTCCCTCAGCAGAATTTCCTCGGCGTTCTGCTGGACGATTCCCGGAGCATGACGATCGCCGATCGAGACGGTCAGGCGCGGACGCAATTCATCGAGAACCAGTTCGGCCAGCCCGACAGTCAGCTGCTGAACGCGCTCTCCGAGAAGTTCGTCCTGAGGTTCTTCCGTTTCTCCAACGTGGTTGATCGGTTGAAGAGCCCTGGCGACCTTCGGTATGGCGGTTCCGCCACACGCCTCGGTCCGGCGCTGGAACGCGCCCGAGATGAGCTGGCGGGCCTTCCGCTGGCGGGCTTGGTGCTCGTCACCGACGGCGCCGACACCTCCGATGCCACCCTCGAGGAGTCGCTCGCGAGTCTGAAGGCGCGGTCGGTTCCCGTCTTCCCCGTTGGCGTCGGGCGCGACCGTTTCGATCGTGATATTCAGGTCACGCGCGTGGAGACACCTCGTTCCACGCTGAAGGGGACGACGCTCGCCGTCGACGTCGTGATCAGCCACACGGGCTACGCCGGCACCACCGTCCCGCTGACGGTTGAGGACGAGGGACGAATCGCGGCGACCCAGGACGTGACGCTGCCGTCGACCGGGGACTCCACGACGGTTCGAATGACGTTCACGGCGGGCGATACGGGCGCGCGACTGTTTCGGTTCCAGGTGAAGACGCAAGCCGACGAGCAGGTCACCCAGAACAACGCGCGCGACGCCTTGGTCGAGGTCAGCGATCGCCGGGACAAGATTCTCTACATGGAGGGTGAACCGCGATTCGAGATGAAGTTCATCCGGCGCGCCGTCGAAGAGGACCAGAACCTCCAGGTCGTCATCCTGCAGCGCACGGCGGAAGACAAGTACCTGCGCCTCGACGTGGGGAGCAAGGACGAGCTCGTCGGCGGCTTCCCCAAGACGCGCGAAGAGCTGTTCGCGTACCGTGCCGTGATTCTGGGCAGCGTCGAAGCGGCGTCCTTCTCACCGGATCAATTGCGGATGCTGGCTGACTACGTCAGCAAGCGCGGCGGGGGCCTCTTGATGCTCGGCGGTCGGCGTGCGTTCGCCGAAGGCGGATGGGCTGGCACGCCCGTGGCGGAAGTACTGCCGGTCGACATGGACGCGCCAGCGCGCGGAAGTGGGGCGTATTTCTCCCATGTCAGCGTGAAGCCCACGCGGGATGGCTTGAGCTATCCCGTGACGCAGCTGCCCGCGGCCGTGAAGGGTGCGAAGTCCAGTGGCTCGCGTTGGGACGACCTCCCTGCACTCAGCGCCGTCAACGCCATCCGAAGCGTCAAGCCCGGCGCCACGAAACTCCTGAGCGGCACCGACGACAACCGTCAGGAGCAAGTCGTGCTCGCCTATCAACGATACGGACGCGGTAAGGCACTGGCGCTGCCGGTGCAAGATTCGTGGCTCTGGAGAATGGACGCGACGATTGCCGTCGAAGACACGACGCACGCGACCTTCTGGCGGCGCTTGATCCGATGGCTCGTAGACGGCGTCCCCGACCAAGTGTCGGTCACAACATCGGAGCGCGTCGAGCCGGGCGAGCTGATGAAGCTGACAGCGGAGGTCGTGGATCCCGCGTTCGTCGAGGTCAACGACGCGCAGGTGGTGGCGCACGTCACGACCCCGTCCGGCAAGGTCGTCGACATCCCGATGGAATGGAGCGTGTCGAAGGACGGCGAGTACCGTGCCTCGTTCGTACCCGACGAGGCCGGTCTCTATGAGGTGAAGACGACGGCCACGCGGACGCAGGGTGATCTCGGCACCAGTGTGGTGCACACGCGCGCGTCGGCTGGCGACGCCGAGTATTTCGACGCCGCCATGCGGTCGACCCTCCTCCAGCGTATCGCAGAGGACACCGGCGGCCGCTTCTTCACGGCCGATACGGCGAGCGAGCTGCCGGAAGCCATTACTGTCAGCGGACGCGGGGTCACCGTCATCGAAGAGCGAGACCTATGGGACATGCCGATCATCCTCATGCTGCTGCTCGGGATCATCGGCGCGGAGTGGGGGTACAGGCGCCTGCGAGGTCTGGCCTAACATGATCATTCGTCGCTGGTCGTTGGTCGCGCTGCTCTTGTGCCTGCCCACGATCGCATCAGCGCAAGATACGCACCTCATCGTGATCGCTGGCGTGGGCGGGTCGGAGGAACACACCGCCAAGTTCCACAAGTGGGCCACCTCCGTGCTCGACACCGCGAAGAAACGGGGCGTCGCCGACGCCAACGTCATCTACCTCGGCGAGCAAGCCGATCTCGATCCAGCGCGGGTCAAGGCGCGGTCGACACGCGACAGCGTGTTGAAGGCGTTCAACGACACCGCGGCGCGTGCGAAACCGAACGACGAGGTGTTCGTGCTGCTCATCGGCCACGGCAGCTTCGACGGCCGGACGGCGGCGTTCAATCTGCCCGGTCCGGATCTGACGGCGGATGACTATCGGCCTCTGCTGGAGAAGCTCCGGCTCCAACGCGTGGCGTTTATCAACACCGCCAGCTCGAGCGGCGCATTCCTCGAGCCCTTGGCGGGTCCCGGCCGCACCATCGTCACCGCCACCCGTACGGGTGGCGAACGGAACGAGCCCCGCTTCGCCGAGTTCTTCATCGAAGCCTTCACCGGCGACGGGGCAGACCGGGATCGGAACGGGCGCGTCTCAGTACAAGAGGCGTTCGACTACGCGAAGCAGAAGGTCACCGCGGCGTACGAGCAAGCGGGCCACCTGCTGTCCGAGCACGCGGCGCTCAACGACGGCGTCAACGGCAAGCTGGCGTCGATGCAGTTCTTGGCGCCACAACGGTCGCGTTCTGCGGAGATGGCGAGCTTGTCGCCTGCCCTGCGCGCGCTGGTCGAACAACGGGACGCCATCGAGCGCGAGATCGAGGAGCTCAAGCTCCGGAAGGACGCGATGGAAGCCGCGCGGTACGACGAGCAGCTCGAGAAACTCCTCACGGATCTCGCGCTGAAAACGCGTCAGATCCGGGAAGCCGAGGCCAAGAAATGATCCGGCTGGTCGTCGCGCTGGCCATGCTCGCCAGTGCGGCGGCGCTCGCGGCGGCCCAGAGCCTTCGGTTCGGGAATGCGTCGCACCCGATCGAGCCCAACCCGAGCTACGATGGGCAGTTCATCTTCGCGCGCCTGCGCTACGGCCCGCCGCTGGCGATGGTCAACCAGCGGATTCCGTGGTCGCACGACTATCCGGACGGCGAGCGGCACTTTATGCAGATCATGCACGAGGTGACCTATCTGCGGCCCAAGTTCCTCGAGTCCACCGTGCTCGCGTTGGATGATCCGCAGCTGGGACGCTATCCCCTGGCGTACATGGCGGAGCCCGGCTTCTGGTTCGTCACGGAAGCCGAGGCGGAGGCCTTCCGCGCCTGGCTGCTCAAGGGTGGGTTCGTGATCTTCGACGACTTCGCGGAGGATCGCGCGCCCGGCTGGCGGGGCGGGTGGAACGCGTTCGTGACGACGTTCCAACGCATCATCCCCGGGATCCGGTTCTACGACCTCGACGAGTCACACCCGATTTTTCATAGCTTCTTTGAGATCGATTCTTTTGATATCGTGCCCCAAATGTACGACATCGGCCGGCCGATCTTCCGCGCCGCGTTCGAGGACAACGACCCCTCGAAGCGGATGTTGGCGATGGTGAACTTCAACACCGACATCTCGGAGTTCTGGGAGTTCTCACCGAGCGGTTTGTTGCCCATCACGGAAACGAACGAGGCCTACAAGCTTGGCGTGAACTACGTGATCTACGGGATGACGCACTAGCCTCGCGGAAAGGGCTAGACCTGATATGAGGAGATCGGACCCGTGACCGAACCGAATACCGTCGACCTCGACTCGCCCGATGACATCGCGATCGCTGACAAGATGAACGCCGGTCGCAAGGCGATTATCGCCGAGCTTGGCAAGCGCATCATCGGCCAGGCCGACATTATCGAACTCGTCCTCCACACGCTTTTCGTCGGCGGCAACAGCCTGATCGTCGGCGTGCCAGGACTGGCGAAGACGCTGCTCATCGCTACGCTGGCGCAAGTGCTCGAGCTCAAGTTCAACCGCATTCAGTTCACGCCGGACCTGATGCCGTCGGACATCACGGGCACGGACATCATTCAGGAGGACACGCATACGGGCCGCCGCCAAATGGTGTTTGCGCCGGGACCCATCTTCGCGAATGTCGTGCTCGCGGACGAGATCAACCGCACACCGCCCAAGACACAAGCGGCGCTGCTCGAAGCGATGCAAGAGCATCGCGTGACGATCCAGGGGCGGACCTACACGCTCGACGAGCCGTTCTTCGTCTTCGCCACGCAGAACCCGATCGAGCTGGAAGGCACGTATCCCCTGCCGGAGGCGCAACTCGACCGTTTCATGTTCCACATCGTAATCGACCATCCACCGGAACACGAGGAGCTCGAGGTCGTGCGCGCCACGACGGCCATCATCGACCCCCACTTCAGCCGGCCGATCAGCGGCGCCGACCTCGTGGCGTTCCAGCGGCTTGTCCGGCGCGTGCCGATTGCGGACCCCGTGCTCAAGTACGCGCTGTCATTGGCGCGGACGAGCCGGCCCAGGTCGCCGCAGGCGCCCGAGTCGGTCAAGAAGTGGGTGCAGTACGGAGCCAGCGTTCGCGCGGCGCAGTACCTCGTGCTCGGCGCCAAGTCGCGCGCACTCACGAGCGGGCGGTATCACGTCAGCTTCGACGATGTGAAGGCGATGGCCCATCCGGTGATGCGCCACCGGGTTCTCGTGAACTTCCGTGCCGAGTCGGAAGGCGTCACGACGGACCAGATCATCGACGAGCTCGTGGAGCGCGTCCCTGTGCCCGCATCAGGGATGAAGTAGTCGCGGTGGGTGCGGCCCCATCCCTCGTGTCATAATGCAGTGATCTGGTTCCGTATCAGCTTCAATGTCCAGTGTCGCCAGTCCCATCCCCGGCGCACGATTCGTCGACCCCAAGGTGTTGTCGCGGGTCGGAAACCTCGAACTGCTCGCGCGCCACGTCGTCGATGGCTTCATCAACGGCCTGCATCGTGCGCCCTTCTTCGGCGCGTCGATTGACTTCGCCGAGCACCGGGAGTACGTCGCCGGCGACGACATCCGGCGCGTGGATTGGCGGCTGTATGCGCGGACCGATCGGTACTACGTCAAACAGTACGAGGCCGACACGAACACGAACTTCACCATCCTATTCGACATCTCACGCTCGATGAGTTTCTCGAGCGGCGGGGTCACGAAGCTGGAGTACGGATCGTATCTCGCCGCCTGCCTCGCTTATCTCTCGCAACGCCAGCGCGACCGGGTCGGAATCATGACCTTTGACGAGGACCTGGTCACGCACGTGCCGCCGTCGGCCAAGCACTTCAACGTGGTGCTGCATACGCTCGACCGCGCAAAGGCCGAGCGACCGGGGAAACTGAGCGGACCGCTCCACAAGATGGCGGAGCACTTCAAGCGCCGCGGTATCCTGCTGCTCATCTCGGACTTCTACGACGAGCCGGCGGAGATTCTCGACGCGATCAAGCCCCTCCGCTTACTGGGCAACGATCTCATCGTCTTCCACGTTCTCGACCCTCGGGAGATCGACTTCGACTACGACGACGCGTCGAGCTTCGAGGACCTCGAGAGCCGCGAGCAAATCCCCGTCGTCCCCGATGCGTTTCGGAAGCAGTACCGAGCGCTCGTGCAGGCCCACGTCGATGGCCTGCGTCAGAAATTCTCCGAGCAGCGTATTGATTACGCGCTTCTGAACACCACCGAACCGCTCGACCGCGCACTCTTCAGCTATCTCTCGAGCCGCGAGCGGTTGTTGCGGGTTCGCTGAGTCCCGAGCAGGACCTGATGGCTTTTCTGGCCCCACTCTTCTTCGTCGGCCTCACAGCGATCGCCATCCCGATCGTGGTCCACCTCATTCAGCGCGAACGCAAGCGCGTGATCGAGTTTCCCTCGCTCATGTTCGTGCAGAAGATTCCCTATCAATCCGTGCGCCGCCGGCGCATTCGCCACCGGCCGCTGCTCGCGATGCGGGCGCTGGCCATTGCGCTGATGGTCGGAGCGTTTGCCCGGCCGTTTCTGCGTGAGGGCGCCGCGGCCATCGCCGCAGCCGGCGGAAATCGTGACGTCGTGGTCTTGCTCGATCAATCGGCCAGCATGGGCTACGCGGACCGCTTCGACCGCGCGAAGGAGGCGGCAAGGACGGTGATCAACGGGCTTGGGGCAGGAGACAAGGCCTCACTGGTGCTGTTCGGTCGAAACGCGGAAGAGAGCATTCGAGCGACCTCGGACCGTGGACGCCTGGAGGCCGCCCTGTCGACCGCCAAGCTGACCGCGGGCGCGACGCGCTACGGGCCCGCGCTCAAGTTGGCGGAGAGCATCCTGTTGCAGTCGGAGGCCCCGAGGCGCGAGGTGGTCCTGGTCTCCGACTTCCAACGCACCGGATGGAGCGGCTCGGAAGACGTTCGCTTCGGCGACCGCATCCGTCTGGTGCCGTTGTCGGTCGGTGACCGAGCGGCCCCGAACCTCTCCGTCCCCTCGGTGACGTTTGCCCGAGGCACGTTCTCGGGCGAGGAACGGATCACCGTCACGGCTGGCGTCTCCAACAGAGCCAGCGACGCGGCAACCAACGTGCCGGTGAGCCTCGAAATCGATGGGCGTCCGCTCGAGACGAAGACGGTGTCTGTCGCCGCGAACGCCTCGTCCTCGATTTCGTTCGCGCCGTTTACGCTGGCTCCGCCGGCGATGCGCGGCCTCGCGAAGGCCGGCTCGGACCCGCTCGTCGCCGATAACAGCTTCCACTTCGTCATCACGCCGGAGAAGACCATCACTGTTCTCGTCGTCGACGCCGGCGATCGCAGCGATTCGAGCTTCTATCTGTTGAAAGCACTCGGCGTCGGCACCGCGCCGGCATTCAAGGCGGAGAATGTCCCAATCGGTCGCGTGACGTCGGCGATGCTGGAGAACCGGTCCGTGGTCATTCTGAACGACGTCACGTTGCCTCCTGGCATCGCGGGCGGCGCGCTGAAGCGGTTCGTCGAGCAGGGCGGGGGCCTGCTCTTCGTCGCTGGCGAACGCGCCTCCTGGCCCCAGAACGAAGCCGATGTCCTCCCCGCGCAACTTGGGACCAAGATCGATCGCCTGAGCGGGCGCGGCGGCACGATTGGATACCTCGACTACAGCCATCCCGCATTGGAGGTGTTCAAAGCGCCGCGCAGTGGAGACTTCTCGGCGACACGTGTGATGTTCTACCGAAAGCTCGAGTTCGGGTCGACCGACCGCGTGCTCGCGCGGTTCGACGATGGTGTGGCGGCGGCGGTGGAGCGGCGTGTGGGCAACGGTCGCGCGATCGTATTTGGCACATCGCTGGACGACTCGTGGAACGACCTCGTGCGAAAACCGATCTATCTGCCGCTCGTTCACCAGCTGGTGAAGTACCTGGCGCGATATGAGTCGCCGGCGTCGTGGCAGACGGTCGGACAGGTCGTCGACCTGTCGGCGCTGCTGAACGGCCGCGCCGAGCGCGTCGTCATCACGCCAACTGGTGAGCGGAGGACGATTTCGGCGAGCGAGCCGGGACTGCTGGAGCTCGTCGAGCAGGGGCAGTACGAAATCCGTCCCGCCGGCAGCCTCAACACCGCGCGACCCGATCGCCTTGCGGTAAACCTCGACCCGGCCGAGTCGGATTTGACGCCGATGGACCCGCCCGAATTGGTCGCGGCCGTCACCGGACATGCCATCGACGCGGTGGCCGCGAGCGGCGCGCCGCCCGATGTCTCGATCGAAGAAGTCGAGAAACAACAAGGTCTCTGGTGGTATCTGCTGTTTGCGGGGCTCTTACTGCTCGCCGCAGAACTGGTGCTCTCGAACCAATTGACCCGTCACGAACGCTTTCTGTAGGGCGTTTTCGCATGATCTCGTTGGCGTCTGGCTAGCCTCAGGCCTACCGGAAATAGGGCAGGAGCAACGCGCCGGGCCGGTGTATTCTCGGAAGAGGGGGACTGGCCCACATGTCAGACGGAATCCGAGGGTCCGATCGTCGCCTGGAGCTCATCGATATCATCCGCCGCGTGCGCGGCCGCTGGAAGATGCGGCTTGCCCTGCGTGGCATGGTCATCGTCCTCGCGGGCACATTGCTCGCCCTTCTCCTCTCCGCCTCGTCGCTCGAGGCGCTGAAGTTCAGCCCCACGGCCATCGTCGCGTTCCGCATCACGGCATTCCTGGTTTTTGCCGGACTGCTGTTCATCGGCCTCGTTCGGCCCTTGAGGCGGCGCGTCACCGACTCGCAGGTCGCGCTGTACTTGGAGGAGAAGGATCCGACGCTCCAGACGGCGCTGTTGAGCGCCGTCGAGGCATCCACGACGGTGCAGGACGACAGCGACAAGGGGCCCTCCCCGCGCCTGGTCGAACGGATCGTCGAACAGGCGATCGACCGGTGCCGTTCCGTGGAGTACGAAACGGCCGTCGAACGACAGAGCATGCGACGCCAATTGATGGCGCTTGGCAGCGTCGCCGCGGCCGCGGCGCTCATCATCGCGCTCGGACCCGCGTTCCTGCGCCACGGTCTGTCCGCGCTCCTCGTCGTGTCGCGTGCGGCGGAGGATGCGACGCCGTACAAGATCGCGGTCACCCCAGGGAACGCGAAGATTCCCCGCGGCACCGACCAACAGATCACCGCGACGCTCGAGGGTTTCAGTGCTGCCGACGCGTCGGTCATGATGCGCACGGAGAGCGGTGGGCAGTTCGAGCGTGTGCCGCTCAACGCCAACGCCGACAAGACGACGTTCGAGGGCGTGCTCTTTCAGATCCAGAGGCCCACCGAGTACTACATCGATGCCAACGGCGTGCGCTCGCCCGTGTTCTCTCTGGAAGTGATGGATCTGCCGACGGTCGATCGCCTCGTGCTCGAGTACAAGTTCCCGGCCTACACCGGCCTCGATCCGAGGGTCGTGGATCCAGGTGGTGACATCGCGGCGTTGCAGGGGACGGAGGTCAGGGTCAAGGTGTCGCCCACGATGGCCACGCCGAGCGGACTGATCCTGCTGAACGAGACCGACTCGGCGGCGCTGACGAGCCAACCGGACGGCACGTTGACCGGGACCTTCACAATCACCGCTCAGGGCTTCTATCGGATCGAGCTCGAGGGCCCACAAGCCGAGAAGGTCAACGCATCACCGAAGTACACAATTGATGTCCTGGCCGATCTGCCGCCGACCGTGGCGTTCTCCAAGCCCGGCCGAGACACCTCTGCGAACCCGGTGGAAGAGGTCTTCGCCGAGGTCAAGGCGGATGACGACTACGGCGTCAAGAACGTGCAGATGTTCTACTCGGTGAACGGCGGTCCAGAGAAGACCATCGGCCTCTTCGGTGGCAGCAAGCCGCTGCAGGAAGTGACCGCGACACACACCATCTACCTCGAGGAGCTCGGCCTCAAGGCGGGCGACTTCGTCTCGTACTACGCCAAGGCGAGCGACAACGACGGCGTGCGGGGTGCGAAGACGACGACGAGCGACATCTACTTCGTCGAGATCCGTCCGTTCCGCAAGGACTACAAGCCCGCGCAGTCGATGGCTGGTGGCGGCGGCGGGGGCGGCGGGGGACAGGAAGTCGGGCAGCTCTCGCGCCAACAACGCGAGATCGTCTCGGCTACCTTCAACATCGTCCGCGACAGAGCGAAGATGACCGCCGAGAAGTTCCGTGAGAACACGGTGTTCCTCACGCTGGCGCAGGCGCGGCTGCGCGAGCAGGTCGAGGAGCTCAGCGAGAAGATGAACAGCCGGCTCGATGTCGTCGACCCGGCGTTCAAGACGATCGCGGAGGCCCTGCCAAAGGCAGCAGCCGAAATGAAGCTGGCCGAGGGCGAGCTGAAGGGACAGAAGGCGAAGGAAGCACTGTCGCCCGAACAGCGCGCGCTGAAGCTTCTGCAGGACGCTGAGCAGAATTACGAGATGCAGGTCGCGATGAACCAGCAGGGGGGCGGTGGCGGGGGTGGCGGCCAGAATCAGTTGGCCGAGGACCTCGCCGACCTCTTCGAGCTGGAGATGGACAAGCTCGCGAACCAGTACGAGATGCAGCAGCGCGCCGAGCAGCAGGGCGGCGATCGCCAGGTCGACGAGCTGGTCGAGAAGCTGAAGGAGCTCGCGCGTCGGCAACAGCAGGAAGCCGAGCGTCAGCGTCGGCTCGCCGCGTCGGGCCAGAGCTCGGGCAGCGGTGGCAGCGAGGCGCAGCGTCAGTTGGCGCAGGAAGTGGAAGAGGCCGCGCGGCGTTTGCAGCAACTCACGCGTGAGCAGCAGCGCCAAGAGCTGTCCGATGCGCTGCGACAGCTCCAGGATGCCGCCAACGCGATGAAGCAGGCCGCAGCCAACGGAAGCCAGGATGGCGGCGCCCAGGCGCAGGCGGCGCTCGAGCGGCTCCGTCAGGCACAACAGCGGCTCGAGCGGAACCGAAGTGGTCGTGGCGAACGCGATGTCCAACAGGCGATCAAGCAGGCCGAGGAGCTCGCGCGCGAAGCGCGAGATGTCGAGAAACAGGTGCAAGGCCTGGAGGGCCTGGCGGGATCGGATCGGCAGTTCAAGGCACAGCAGCTCGGTCAGCGCAAGGACTCGATGGATTCGCGAGTGGCCGACCTGCAGGATCAGCTGGAGAAGCTGTCCAACCAAGCGCGCGGCGAAGAACGTCCTGCCGCCCGGAAGCTCGATGAGGCGGCCGGCAGCATCACCGACAAACGAATCCGCGAGATGATCCGCTACTCGAAGAACGCGCTCCAAGGGAGCCCGTCCGAGTACGCCCGCGCGGTCGAGGGGCAAATCGGCACCAACCTCGAAGCGCTCCGGAAGAAGATCGAGGACGCGGCTGCGGCCTTCGGAGACGCCGACAAGCAGGACGCCCTGGGGCGCGCGATGGACAAGACGCGCGACCTGGTGCGCGGCATGGAGTCGCTCGACCAGCGGATGCGCGACCGGGCGCGGCAGCAAGGCCAACAGGAGCAGGACGGCAAGCCCGGGCAACAGGGACAACAGGGACAACAGCAGGGCCAGCAGGCGCAGAACGGCCAGCAGGGGCAACAAGGCGGCCAGCAAGGCCAGTCGGGTCAACAGGGTCAGGGTGGCCAGGAGGGTGGGAACCAGCAGGGCGGGGCGCAAGAGGGTGGCGCACAAGCTGGCGGCGCATTCGGCGGCACCGATTTCGGCAGTCGCGCTGGTGGCGGCTACGCGTGGGGAGACGCCCGGTACTGGAACGGTCGGTACTCGCCGGACGACGTCCGTCAGTTCCGCAACGAGCTGCGGCAGTGGCAGGGGGACGCGCAAGAGCTGCGGAATCGTCTCAATCAGGCAGGCGTTGATCCGCGCGAGCTCGATCAGATCATTCGAGATCTGAAGGCCCTCGACAGCGATCAGAACTTCGTCGACCCGGCGAACCTCTTGGCACTCCAAGCGGCGGCGCTCGACAAGTTGAAGCGGTTTGAGTTCGGTCTCCGGAAGAAGGCGGAAGCGAACAACAAGGAAGAACTCGCGCTGTCCGGCTCTGACGAAGTGCCGGCGGGATTCCGTACGGCAATCGAGGAGTACTACAGGGCGCTCGCCCGCAAGCGTTAACGCTCGGTTGATCTATGACGGCGTCCGCGGACGCACCGCATCGCGCCTACCGTTTCGGCGTCTTCGAGGTCGACCCCCGAAGCGGTGAGATCCGGAAGCGCGGCATTCGGCAGCACCTTCAGGGCAAGCCGTTCCAGGTCCTTCTCGCGCTCCTGGAGCGGCCCGGAGAGGTGGTCACGCGCGAGGAGCTCCAGCGTCGACTCTGGTCATCCGACGTCTTCGTCGACTTCGAGAACGGCCTGAACACCGCGATCAACCGCCTGCGGTTGACGCTCGGCGACTCCGCCGAACATCCCCGTTACGTCGAGACCCTCGCTCGCACTGGATACCGATTCATCGCGCCCGTTCACGCGACGGCGCCCGAGACCGCTCCAACGCCAGGACCGCCACGGGAGCTGGCCGACGCGGCGACACTCGGTGGCCATCCGTCCATGGGGCGGACGCCGGGCGAGACGCGCGAGACCGCCACCACTCCATTGCAACTCGGTCGTCGACAACTCCACCGGAGGATCTTCCGTCAACAGGACTGGCTTATCAGTGGGCGCGCTTCTTCCCGGATGGTCGGCGACTACTGGACCAGGCCACGGAGTCAGACGGCCCCGTCCGGCTGTACGTGCTCGATCTGAAGCACCCTCGGCCCATTGCGCTGACGCCTCCCGGCGTTGTCCGTAACACCGCCGTCTCCCCCGACGGCACGCGTGTCGCCGTGCTCGGCGCCGACGGTGCCCTCCGCGTGTATCATGCGGATGGACAAGGAACGGCGAACGCGATGACGACGCAGGGACGCCTTGCGCCTGTGCTGTGGGCCAGCGGCGATCGTGTGCTCGTCCAACACATCGGCGCGTACACGCAGATTCCAACGTCACTCTCCTGACTCGACCTGACGACCGGCCGCACTGAGCCGTGGCGCACGCTTCAGCCACACGACCCTGCCGGGGTGAACGCGATTACGAAGGTCATGGTGTCGGCCGACCAACGCACGGTGGTCTTCAACTACCGTCGGGTGCTGTCGGAGCTCTTCGTCGCCGAGCCGATCGCCCAGTAGTGAAGCATCTCCTCGGGTTCAGCTCGCAGCGCAAGCGCCGATCCCTCCTGCACTTACCGCGTTAGACACAAGTCACCTACCGTCCATTGCCGGACCGACGCGCCGTGACTAGGCTCTTGCGTCGTGCCGTTCAGGCACCACGGAGGCCCGCATGCCCATGCTCCCGCGCTGTCGCACCGCCCTCTTCCTGGCTAGCCTGGTCGCGCTCGTCGTCCCATTCGCCGGGCGCGCCCAGCAGACGGATCCGGCGCCGCAGGTCGATCGCGTCGGCTTCCCCGAAGGGTACGAGACCTACTACACCAAGCTCTTCACGTTCGACCGACCGGACAACGGCCAGATTCGCGTCGTGTACGGCAACAAAGCCGCGAGCCTCGTGGCACCAGGCGGCGATTTCCCGTACGGCTCGGTGCTGGTGATGGAAACACACCGCGCCCGTCGTGACGGCGCCGGGCTTCCCGTTCGGGATGCCGCAGGCCGGTACGAGCGCGACGGACTCCTCGCCATCTTCGTGATGCGCAAGGAGCGTGGCTTCGGAACGGAGTACGGGCGCAATCGAACAGGCGAATGGGAGTACGTCGCGTATCGGCCGGATCGCGCCTACAACACCGCACCCTCCGCATCCGCGCCGTGCGCCATCTGCCATCTGCAAGCCAGGGGCGGCCGCGATTGGGTCTTCCGCGCGAACCTCTTCTCCAACAAAGGCAGTGGTGCGCTGCCCGACAGCATCATGCACCACTATCTCTTCTCCCCGAGCACCCTCCGAGTGCGTGTGGGTCAGCCGCTCAATTGGTACAACTACGACGAAGTCCAGCACCGGATTGCGATCGACGGCACTGAGTTTCTGTCGTCGGTACTAGAGACGGGCGGCTCGTACGGGCTCGTCTTCAACGCGCCCGGCGAGTACAACTACCGCTGCATGATTTCACCCGGCGATGCGGGGGAAAGTGATCGTGGAGCGATGACGCCGTCTCGATTGGCGCGTGTGGCGCTCCTGCTCGCCGTGTCGTCGACGTGGGTGCCAGCTGTGGAAGCGCAGCAAGAGGACCGCGTGCTGGTCGGTGTCGACTTCACGGGTTCCATGGTGTGGCCATCAGCGGAGCAAGCCGTGTCGTTCGACCTGAACGCCGAGCGAGGTGATTTCCGGGCACCGCACTCCCCCGCGACGACGCCGGGTGTGATGGTTCACGCCGACGCGACACCGTGGCGGCGCATGACCCTCGGGGGTGCCGTCAGCTACGAGTCGGGCGGAGTCGAGGCCGCTATCGACGCCCGCCTTCCCCATCCGTTCTTCTTCAATCAACCGCGGTCTGTGGCTGGCAGCGTCAATGGCATGACGCAGAACGCGCTGGGCCTCGCGATCCGTGTTGGATGGCGGATCCCGATTCGTCGACGTCTCGACCTCCACATGACGGGTGGACCGGTTGTGGCTGCGACTCGAGTATCCGGTCGTGACAGGCGTCCGCTTTGCTGAGACCTTCCCGTTCAACACAGCGAGCTTCACCGGGACCGACAAGGTATCAGCGGATGCCTGGGGGGGGCAGGCTTGACCGCTGGCGCCGACGTGGGCTGGCGCTGGCGCCGCCACCTCGCGCTCGAGACCGGCCTGTCCCTTCGACGCGTGAGGGTGGACGTCTCGGCGACGACCGATCGGAGCGTCGCTGTGAACGCCGGTCGGCTTCTCGCACACGCCGGCCTCCGTGTGAGTTACTGATCGTCGCTGGGCCGATCGTCGCTAGGCTTGACACGGGGCTTCCGGCGACCGACGATGCACCGCGAGGGACTTATGACTCGCATCCAACTATGGACGTGCTTCGCGGTCGCGGTCGGTTTCGGCGTCTTCCCGCTGCGCGCGCAGCAGCCCTCGAACGCATTCCCGGGTACACGCCTGTCGCTCGACGAGCTCAGGCAACAGATGTTTCACGTGAGCGCGGGACGGCGGTTGAAGCCCGCGAGCTGGCCGGGAGGCGCGCGAGTGGCGGTTGGCCTGTCGTTCGACGTAGACAACGCCACGGCCACGCTTGCCACGGGCAATCTTGACTACGAAGTGATCTCGCGCGGGGAGTACGGCGCCGTCGACGGTCTCCCGCGCATTCTGCGCCTGCTGGAGCGACATCAAGTACCCGCGTCGTTCTTCATCCCAGCGGTCAGCGCTCTACTCCATCCGCGGATGATCAAAGACATCCAGGCATCGAAGCTCGCGCACGAGATCGGCGTGCACGGGTGGATCCACGAGCGTCTTCCGGCCCTCAACGACGAGAAGGAGGAGCAACGGCTGCTCACGCAGTCGATTGAGAGCCTGACCACGCTCACGGGCAAGCGCCCGGTAGGCTATCGCGCACCCTCCTGGAAGTTGAGCAAATGGACGCCTGGCCAGATCAGAGCGGCAGGACTCCTGTACGACAGCAGCCTCATGGCGAGCGACGACGCGTACGAGATCCTGATCGACGGCAAGCCCACCGGCCTGGTGGAGCTGCCCATCGAGCGCATCCTGGACGACTTCCCGTACTTCGGCGGTGGCGCCGACGGATCCACGCCGTCACTCGCCGACGTCTACGAAGTGTTTCAATCGGAGTTCGATGTCGCGTACGAGGAGGGGGGGGCTGTATCTGCTCACCATGCACCCGCACATCATGGGCCATCGATCGCGGGTGGCGCTGCTCGACAGACTGATCCGCTATATGAAGGGCAGGCCTGGCGTGTGGCTTGCGACACACGAACATATCGCGCGACACGTGAAAGGCTCAATGAGCAACTGAGGCCCGCGCTTCAATCGCCGTGGCTCGAAAGCACAGGCGATATCCTCGTGGACGTGCGGCTCTCGCCGCTCAAGCCGGCGGACGCTCTACTGCCCGCCGCTGAGCTTCTCGCCGCCAGAGACGGTCACTCTCACGATCGCCGTCGTCCAGCAACAACCGGATCCGCCGCCACCGTTGCCGGAGTAGTCACCGCCGTTGACGTGTAGGAGGTACTCCCCCGGCTCAGCGAAGGAGACTGCCGTGGAGCCCTTACCTGAGTACGCCTCCATCGGCTTGCCGCCCTTGAGCGTCTGCAGCTTCACGGGTGTGTTGACCGTCACCGCGCCTGGACCGCGATACTTGGTCACGTCGAGCACGACGATGGGCCGATTGCCGGAAAGCGGTCCGTTGCCGCCGGTGCTGTAGAGCGCATCGTCATCGGCCCGGAAGTCCAGTGTCATTGGCGCGCCAACAGTAGCGGTCCGGCTCAATGTCGGCTTCAGGCCAGTCGACCGTGGTCCGAAGATCGTCGGGCCGACCTCGGCGAATTTGAGCACGGGCGGCGTGTTGAATTCTCGGTTTGGACTCTCCTCCTGCGACTTGAGCGGCGTCAGATTGTAGTCCGTGTGCATGTAGAACGGGATGGTTGTCGTGACGCCGTTTAGCGCCAGCGTCCAGCGGATCTTCTGCGTCTTTGGGAAGTCCTTCGGGACGGTCACGGTGAATATACCGAAACGCCGTCGGGTGAGGAAATGCGTCGGCTGTCCCATGTCGATGTCGCCCGGCTCGAACTTGTTGTTGGGACCGATCGGTATGTCGACTTCCGTCGTCGCGTTGCGGTTGTAGTAGCCGATGAGAAAGCTGTGCGTGCCGTCCGGGTTGTCGAACCACCCCTCGAACGCGGGGCTGACACTCGCGCCTGACTGTAGGACCGGTGCCGACGGCAGCAACGGCGTGGTGCCGGACTGCGTCTGCATAGCATCGATCGCAACGACCGTGCTCAGAACGAGCGCCGCCGCAACGATGGGAAGGGTCTTGTGGGTCTTCTGCCTCATGGGGTCCGTGCTGATGGCGTTCACGAGCGGCGCGCCAAGCGCGCCGCCCGTGAGCCGGAGGAACGCGGGGTTACTGCTGCTGTTGTTGCGTCCGCTGGGCAGTCGCGGGCACGCCGGGCTTCCCCCCGTGCTTGGTGAGCCACTCCTGGTACTCGGCGTCGGTCAGGTAGTACACGTTCATCCAGGCGTGCGCCATCTCATCGACCGTCCGATCACCATAGCCGACCCACTGATCGGGATCCGGATTGTTCTTGTTCGCCTTCGTGTTGTCGTACCACGCGATTACGTGGATGATCGTCCCTTTCGGGAACGCCGGCGTCGCGTCCTCGGTGTAGATGTAGTTCGTCATCCAGTTGAAGTTGAATTGATCGACGTAGCTGATGACCTGCGTCTGACCGTCGGGCAGAATCGCCTCGACCTGCATCGCCTTGCCGCGCAGATGGAAGTGCGGTTGGAAGTTCGTGATCACGGTGTTCTCCTTCAACACCGTGAACCCTTCCGTGTGCGCGATGGTGTTCGGCGGGATATCGAGTCCGATAGCTCCGTTCTTCAAACCGGTGAAACCGACGAGAAACGTCCGCTTCTTCGGCTCCTGTCCCTTCGGATAGAACCAAAGGCCCAGCTCGGAGCCAGCCGTCACGGCCTCACCGACCGCGTGGACGTGCTGATCCCAGGAGATCTTCTGTCCGGGCTTGATCAACTTGCCCGTGCCATCCGCATAGCGATCGTAGCCTTTGCCGATCGCCCACTCCATGAGCGACGGACGCTGATTGATCAGCGTCTGCGCGTCATCGTCCTGCCGATCGGGACGGCCGGTGGCGATGCCGCGGTTGACCCACTCGCCATCCGGATCGTTCGGATCCATGACGACGTGCGCGATCGAGTGGTGGAGAATCTTTCGTCCCTGAATATTCGAGGGCCGAATCTCGACCATCCGCACCCAACGCGACTCGGTCAGGTTTGGCATGTCGACCATCGGCCGCCACCACTGGTCCTGGCTGACCGCCGGCATCGTGTACTCGGGTGACTTCACGATGAGGTCGGGTGCTCCGTAACCGTCGCGCTCGCCCTGCCAGTACAGCGTGGTGGTGATCGGCTTGAGCGCCGGCATGTCTGCCAGATTTCCTTGCGGCGCCCCGGCGTCCACCCATCTGACGATGGTGTCGATCTGCTCGTCGCTGAGGGACATGTCGTTTTTGAAGTTCTGGATGCCGACGCTCTTGTTGATGTGCCACGGCGGCATCTGGCGCGTCGATACGCGTTGCTTGATCGACCGCGCCCATGGCCGGACGTCTTCGTACGTGCGCAGGGACATCGGGGCAATCGAGCCCGGCTCGTGACAGCTTACGCACTTCGATTGGAAGATCGACGCGACGTCCTTGGCAAACGTCGGCGCACTTCGGCCCTTCGTGCCAGAGCCCTGCGCAGCGGACCATGCCGGCAAGGCGACGATCATCCCGAATGCCAACGCCCACGCGCCCGCATGGAACTTCCTTCCAGCCATTCGCGGCTCCTTTCCTTTCTCAGGTGGGGCTCTGCCCCACACGACGGCCGTGCTAGTGAGAATCTAGCAGACCAGCCCCCCCGATCGGTCGGGAAATCTTCTTCGCGTAGTTCGACCCCACGGCTCTGTGACGCAACCGACCCACCGGCGCGGTACAAGAGAAACGGCCGGAAGCGCGAACGAGGCGCCCCAGCCGTTGTCGTCTTTTGGGCGTGGCTTACTGCCCCCCTGTCGTGCCAGCGCCGGCCGCGACGTTCACACGGACCACTGCCGTGCCCCAGCAGCAGCCGGTCCCACCACCGCCCTTGCCGGAGTAGTCCACGACGTGGACGTGCAGCAGATACTCGCCGGGCGTGCTGAACAGGACCTGGGCCGTCGCCTTGCCCGCACTGTCTTGCATCGGCTTGCCGCCCTTGTTGAAGACGACTTTCGGTTCCTCTTTCAGCGTGACCATACCGGGTCCGCGGAACTTGGTCACCTCGAGCTTCAACAGCTCCTCATCCGGCCGCACCGGCGCGCTGGTGCCGCTCGCGTACAACGCATCATCTTCGACGAACATGTCCAGAGCCATCGGCTGCCCGACCGTGGCCTTCCTCTCGACGAGCGGCTTCAGGCCGTTCGCCAAGGGTCCGAAGTTCGTCGGCGAGCTCGCCGGCTCCGCGAACCGGATCTTTGGTGGCACGTTGAAACCACGATTCGGGCTCTCCTCAGACGCTTTGAGTGGCGAGATGTTGTAGTCCGTGCGCATCTGGAACGGAATCGTGCTGGTCACGCCATTGACCGTCAACGTCCAGCTGATCTTCTGGGTCTTCGTGAACTCCCGTGGCACCGTGACGGTGAAGTAGCCGTACCGGCGACGCGTGAGGAAGTGTGTGGGTTGCCCCATGTCTTCCTTCGTGTCGAAGCGGTTGTTCGGGCCAATCGGCACGTCGATCTCTTCTTTCGTGTTGCGGTTGTAGTACCCAATCAGGAAGTTGTGCGTACCGTCCGCGTTGTCGAACCACCCCTCGTACGCCGGCGTCACGCTCGTGCCGGACTCTCGGAGGGGCGACGACATCACCGGACCGCCGGTCGGAATCTGCTGCGCTGAAATCAACAAGCCGCCGGCAACGAAGGCCAGCGCGGCGCTCAGGGGAAGAACCATCGTCTGCTTCATGAATGTGCGCCCCTTGGCTCCTACCGTGGGCGGGGCCGCGGCGAGGAGGCCGGGCAAGTCGCGAGTTGAGAGATGCCACGGGACGGGGGGCGTGGTCCCGTCCCGCAGCCAGGTGCTGAAGTCGAACCGACCTATTGCTGCTGCTGCTGCTGTTGCGTGGGCCGCGCAGGCGGATTGTGAACGCCCGGCTTGCCGCCGTGCTTCGCGATGTACTCCTGATACTCGGCGTCACTCAGGTAGTACACGTTCATCCACGCATGCGCCATCTCGTCGACCGTGCGGTCGCCGAAGCCGACCCACTGGTTCGGATCCGGGTTGTTCTTGTTGTTGGTCGTATTGTCGTAGAACGCGGTCACATGGATGATCGTGCCCTTCGGGTACGCCGGCATGGCGTCGTCGGCGTAGATGTAGTTCGTCATCCAGTTGAAGTTGAAGTTGTCGACGTAGCTGACCACCTGATTCGTGCCGTCCGGCAGAATCGCTTCGACCATCATCGCCTTGCCGCGCATATGGAAGTGCGGTTGGAAATTGGTGATCACCGTGTTCTCCTTGAGAACGGTGAAGCCTTCCGTGTGCGCGATGGAGTTCGGGGGAATGTCGAGTCCTTCGGGACCGTTCTTCAAGCCGCTGAAGCCCACGAGGTGGCTGCGCTTCTTGGGCTCCTGGCCTTTCGGGTACAGCCAGAGGCCGATTTCCGAGCCGGCCGTGACCGATTCGCCGACCGCGTGCACGTGCTGATCCCACGCGATCTTCTCACCCGGCTTCAGCAACTTGCCGGTACCGTCGGCGTAGCGGTCATACCCCTTGCCGATCGCCCACTCCATGAGGAACGGACGCTGATTGGCCAGTTGGTCCGCCGTGAGCTGGCGGTTGAATCCGCCCACGGCCAAACCGGTGTTCACGAACTCGGTGTCGGGATCGCTGGGGTTTTGCACGAGATACGCGACTGAGTGATGCAGGATCTTCCGGCCCTTGAGGTTGGTCGGACGAATCTCCAACATGCGAATCCAGCGCGGCTCGCTCAAGGGGATGTCCGAAATCGGACGCCACCACTGATCCTGACTCACCGGCGGCATCGTGTAGTCCGGCGCCTTCACGACCAGATCGGGCGGTCCGTATCCGTCGCGCTCGCCCTGCCAGTACAGGGTCGTCGTCACCGGCCTGATCGGGGGCAGATCCTTCGGATCACCCTGCGGCGCGCCAGCGTCCACCCAAGCGACGATGGTGTCGATCTGTTCCTGCGAGAGGGACATGTCGTTCTTGAACTTCTGCACGCCGACGCTCTGGTTGATGTGCCACGGTGGCATCTGCCGCGTCGACACGCGCTGCTTGATCGAACGAGCCCAGGGCCGCGCTTCTTCGAAGGTCCGCAGCGACATCGGCGCGATCGAGCCGGGCTCGTGGCAGTTCACGCACTTGGACTGAAAGATCGGCGCGACGTCCTTCGAGAACGTCGCCTTCTTCGCTTCGGCCGCTGACGACGTACCTGGCAGCACGAAGAGCGAACTGACGGCCAGGATCCCCACGCCCATGTGGAGCTTGGATCCGAACATTTAGGGCTCCTTTCTGCACGCGCCGCCCCTGACGACGCGTTGACCCACTGCTGACAACAGCACTCTGTCCGCCAAGACTGGCGGTTGCAAGAATAGTAACAGTACACAACGCCTAGGGCCGACCGAAAACCGGACAGACCAAGAATGCCTGTGGATAGGTCTACATCCCGCTATTCGGCCGGAAGCAATAGACTTCCGGGCACGAACATGGAACCCTCGCCGGAAGCCATCGCTCGCGTCACCAAACTCATCCGCCCTCACGTGCGTCGCACGCCGCTGCTCACGCTGGCACCCGACGATCTAGGGCTGACTGGCGGCCAACTGGCCTTGAAGCTCGAGCTGGCCCAGCACTCGGGGTCGTTCAAGGCTCGAGGGGCGTTTGCCAACCTCCTCCTGCGGGCGGTTCCCCCGGTCGGTGTGGCGGCGGCTTCTGGCGGGAATCACGGTGCGGCAGTCGCGTATGCGGCCAAGCGCCTCGGACATCGGGCGACGATCTTCGTGCCTTCAGTCGCGTCACCCGCCAAGCTCAATCGGATTCGCCGCGACGGCGCGGAGCTCGTCGTCGGCGGTGATCGCTACGCCGATGCGCTCGCGGCCTGTGACGCGTTTGTCGCGAAAACTGGCGCGCTCTCCATCCATGCGTACGATTCGCCCGAAACCCTCCTGGGAACCGGCACGCTCGCGCAGGAACTCGAGGAGCAGTGTGCGGCTCTGGATACCGTGCTCGTGGCCGTCGGCGGCGGTGGCCTGATTGGCGGCATCGCAGCTTGGTACCGTGGGCGCGTCAAGGTCGTCGGCGTCGAGCCATTCGCGGCGCCAACGCTGGCGTACGCGCGCGCCGCAGGACATCCGGTTGACGCACCCGCGGGAGGCATCGCCGCCGACTCACTGGCGCCCCGTCAAGTCGGTCAACTGATGTTTCCGCTGGCGCAGGCATTCGTGAACGACGTCGTACTGGTCGAGGACGAGGAAATCCACCAAGCACGAGTCCTTCTTTGGGACTCACTGCGGATAGCAGCTGAGCCTGGAGGAGCCGCCGCTCTCGCTGCCTTGGTGTCCCGCCGATTCCGAACTGCGCCGGGCGAACGGGTGGGCGTCATTGTCTGCGGGGGCAACGCGGACCCACCCGCGATTGCCGAATGCCCGGCAGCCGGAACATAACTGCCCAGGACATCGGGCGCGCTCGTTAGCCCGCCTCTTGCTAGAGGATGGGTCTGTACCGCGGCACGGGGATTGGACAGCGCGTTGATGGTAATCAGGCTGCGGGCCTGACCGCAAACGCCGCTCGGACCTGGGCCGGGGGACGGAACCCCAGTCGCTCGATCAGCCACTCGCGGTTGTA